>Ga0105048_10008927_pt1 | contig 16000 bp, 10 predicted proteins | sample MAT05_FD_78382 | JGI IMG/M metagenome (GOLD analysis project Ga0105048, IMG submission 78382) | Freshwater microbial communities from Lake Fryxell liftoff mats and glacier meltwater in Antarctica - MAT-05 | ecosystem: Environmental > Aquatic > Freshwater > Ice > Liftoff microbial mat | place...
CCGTGGCGTTCGCTACGCTTCACCACGGTTGCCACGTCGGCGGGCAGCCAATGCAAGTGGCGGTGGAGGCCGTCGTATCGCGATTCTTCCGCTTCCACTGGGGTGCCTTCGTGCTGGAAGAGGTGGATCGCCAACGTCGTTTCGTGGAAGCGGCGGCGTTGGTGCCAGCGCCGCAAGGCGAAAGCGATCATGCCGCGTTTCGGAGCGACGAGGTACACGCACCCGAAGATGGCTCCTTGCATCGAAGCGACGGTGCCCGCGATGTTGGTGTCGAGGGCGAGGGCCAACAGGGTTCCAAGGGACGCTCCCGCTACGCCGAGGAAGATGCTCAATGCGATCATCGCGCTGAGCCGATCGGTGAGCAGGTAGGCCGACGCGGCGGGCACCACGAGTAGCGCCACCACAACCACCGGGCCGACCGCATCGAACGCCGCAACGCAGGTGAACGAGACGACCGTCATCAGGCCGTAGTGCAACGCAGCCGGGGCGAAGCCAAGGGTCGCAGCGAGGCCGGCGTCGAAGGTGCTGAGCTTCAATTCTTTGTACAAGAGGCCCAGCAATACCACATTGACCAAGAACATCCCGGCCATCACCACGAGGGAACGCGGGGCGATATCGGTGCCGAAGAGTGTGAAACGGTCGAGTGTGCTGAGTTCGGCGGAGCCGAGGAGTACGCGATCGACATCGAGGTGGGTGTTGCGCAAGTACATTGATGCGAAGAGCGTGCCGAGGGCGAACATGGCCGGGAATACGAGGCCGATCGCGGCATCCGAGGCGATCAAACGGCTGCGTTGCAGCAGTTCCACCGCCGAGACGGTGAGCACGCCGCTCGCGGTGGCACCGAGAAACAACCACGGCGACGACAAATCCCCCACCGCGAAGTAGGCCACCACGATGCCGAGGAGCAAAACGTGACTGATGGCGTCGGCGGCGAGCGCCATACGGCGCAGCAAGAGGAACACGCCGGGCACGGCGCAGGCCGCCGCGACCGCGGCGAGTACCAGCACGGTTTCCAGTTGGTAGTTCATGGGTTTCGATCCGAGCCGGAAGCGTTAGCGACGATGGTTGCGTCTGTCGTCGCTAACGCTTCCGGCTCTGAAGTTGATCGTTGAAACAGCGGCGCCAAAAGAATCGAACCCAACGCCAGCGCCGTCGCACACAAAACCACGGTCGGCCCGGCCGGGATCGGCGGGCCTTTTCCTTGCACTTCGTAACTCAACAGGATGCCGCCGAACCCGGCGACCGCCCCGAAGATCGCGGCGAGAATCGCCACAGCTCCCAACTTGTTCACCCATTGCCGAGCCGCGCTCGCCGGGGCCACCAAGAGCGCACTCATCAACACTACACCCACCGATTGCAGCCCGATGACCACGGCAATGACGATGGCTGTTGTGAGAAGGATATCGAGGAAGCGCGTCGGGTAGCCGAGGCTCGCGGCGTAGTCGCGGTCGAAGCTCACGAGCTTGAATTCCTTCCAGAAAAGCATCAGCACGATCAACACGGCGAGGCCGAAACCGAGAATGACGATTAGATCGTCGGTTCGCAGGAAGGCGGCTTGGCCGAAGAGGTAACGATCCAAGCCGTGGCGCGTCGCTTCCTTCGCGGCGGGTTGAATCCATTGTTCGAGGGCATTGGTTGCGGGCCGCCCGGCGAGTTTCTGCAAGAACGACATCAGCACCAATCCGAAGCCGAAGAACACCGCGAGCGCCCCGGCCAACGCCGCATCGAACGGCACCCGGCTCCGCTTGACGATTCCTCCGACGAGTGTCATCGCGATCCACCCGGCGATGGCGGCCCCGAGAATCAGCACCACGGAGGATCGCCCTCCGAAAATGAACGCGAGTGCCACGCCGGGGAGTGCCGCGTGAGATATGGCGTCCCCTTGCAAACTCTGCCGACGCACGACGGCGAACGTTCCCACCACCCCGGCGATCGCACCGAGCGCGGCCAACCCGAACGCCACGGTACGCAGCGTGAGGTCGTCGAGCGGTGCGGGCCAAATCGAAGCGAACATGGGGTTAGTTTATGGTCAACTTCGAGCCGAGTCGACTTCGGCTCCGGATCGGCTCGGGTGTGTGGGTCGCCCAATGCCACTCGGCATCGGCCTTGCGGTGGCTTTCTCCACGCGGTTACACTTCCCCTCGCAGCACGGATGCTCCGAGGCCAACCCCGATGGTTCCCGCAATTTCCCCCGACCCGTGGCGGCACGAACGGCGGCTCCTCCAATTCGGCCTCCCCACGCTCGCGGGCCTCGGCATCTTCGGCTTTCCTTACATCGGGCGGGATGCCCTCCACTGGTTCCCGCTGTTTCTGCTTTGGGCCGGTTGGCTCGTGGGTGTTCCCGCGTGGGTACTCGCCCGCCGCATCGGCTCGGCTTCCCCCTTGGAACGCCTCGGCTTCGGCAGCACGCTCGCCATCGTCGGGTTGGCCCTGTTCCAATTCGCGGTACTCGAACTCGGCGTGCGGGACTGGGTACTCGTGTATCCGCTCGCGGTGTTGGCAGTTTCTGTCGTTCTCAAACATTGCAGAACGAAGGAACTGGCTATCCCCCCCCACCCGCCGTTCTCGCTCCGCTCGACCGTCGACCTCCCCCTCCGGGGGGGAGGTGGGTGCTGTTGGTGGATGAAATGGCTGAAATTCAGCCCCACTCTTCACCTCCCCCCCGGAGGGGGAGGTCGTTCGAACGAAGTTCGAGCGGGTGGGGGGGATTTCGTCAACTGCGTGGAACCGATGCCGCGAATTGCGCTTACCGGGGCGATCCTCGCATTCGCCATGGCTCTGGGGGTGATGGCGGTACTGCCGAGCTTCTTCCCCGCGAAGGTGCCGGTGTTGAACGAGCAACGCAAAAGCCGGTTGTTGAAGCTGCTTCCCGATATTCTTCTGCACCTGCAAGCGCAAGAAGAGATGAGCCACACTTGGCCGCCGCAGTTTTCGCCCGCCGCCGGGGTGCAACTGCGTTACCATCTCGCCGCCGACGCGATCACGTTGGCCCTCACGCCGCCGGGCGTTCCGCGTTTGGCGGTGAACTGCCATGCCATGCCCGCGTTTTGGCACCTGCTGATGGCCGGGAACGCGTTGTTGTTGGCGCGGCGGTACCTCGGGGCGACTTGGCTCGCGGGACTGTTTCCGATCCTCGCGGTGTTCGGCGAAGACTTCGGTTGGCTCGTGCCCAAGCTGGAATTGCCGATGGTTCCGAGCTTGCCGACCTTCCCGAGTTTCTTTTGGTACAACCCGAATCTGCCGGGGATGGCGGTGCTGATGGGCGGCTTGGCCGCACTCGGCTGGGCCACCGGAAGACACGGTCGAAGATGCATTGCCGAATGCGCGGCAGGCCATGACGATTCGACTGCAATCCCCCCACCCGCTGTTGTCGCGGCGCGACAATCAACGACCTCCCCCCAACGGGGGGAGGTGAAGAGTGCGATCGAATTCCAGCCTTCGCTATCAAACAACCACACCCACCACCCCCTGTCAGGGGGAGGTCGACGATGGCCGCTTGCGGCCACGGCGGGTGGGGGTGGCTTTCCCATCACACCCAATCTTGCCCTCATCTGGGTTCCCGCAGTCCTTCTCGGCGGGGCGGCATTGTTCAAAGTGTTCATCGGCGTGCAAGCCGGGTTGGCCGTGGCCTTCGCGCTCGTCCTCTGCGGTGCCGGTTCCCGGCGGACGCTCTTTCAAATTCTCATGGGGCTTGCGCTCTTCGGAGCGATGCTGGCATTCCTCTACCGGCATACTTTTGAAGCCCCGAATCAGCACCTCCGGATCGAAACGCTGGCCGAGATGCGAATGAGTTATTGGTTCATTCCCGTGATCCTGGGCTTCCGTATCCTCGGCCTGAGCGAACTCATTCGCATTTCGATGCGAGCGATTCGAGAAGGGCCGCTCCGCGTCGCGGTGGTCGGGTTGGTACTCACCGGGGCGATCGGGCTGTTCGTTCGTATCAGCGCGATGCTGACACCGGGGGTATTGGGTTACAACAACGGTGTGTGGCTCGCGGTGGTGGCGAAAGTGCCGATGTGGCTGTTGGTTCTCGGGGCGATCCAACGTTGGCAGTTACGGCCGAGCTCGAAGGTAGCGTTGGCATTACTCATCACCGTCGTTGCGGTTCGCGGGGCGTGGCCGTTCGTGAAGTTCCAATGCGAATCCTCGGAAGTGGCCACACCGCCGCATTTGATCACGCCGGACGATCTCGAAATTCCGCGATGGTTGAAGCAATCGGTTCCGCCGGGAACGATTGTGGCGTGCGACCCAACCTTCCCGTTGAGCCTGACGGCACTCAGTCCGTATCGCACGCCCTGCCCGCAAGTGGGCGAATTCGCCTACGCGATCTCGTTCATGACGAGCCAAGATCATGCCCAGCGTGTAATGGACGCCAAACAATTCTGGGACGAATGGTCGTGCGGTGGGCTGCCGCGCGAATATTTGAAGAAATATCGGGTGCGTTGGATCATCACGCGATCCGACTTGGGCTGCCCAGATGGGCAAGTTGCGGTATTCCGCAACGGAAGCTGGGCAATTTACGAGGGGTATTCTGCCAGCGGGGCCGAGCTGGCCATGTGGTAAACCACGCTGTGCCGCGAAACTACGCATTCTCTGCTTTCAACCCGAAGCCGCCAGATTCCGCGAAATGCTTACAGTTCCGTTCTTCACATTCCGATTCCATTGAGGTTGCACGGCGGTCTGGCAAAACGGATTTTGCCCGACTTGCCAATACCCCCGATTGGCACCGTGCTCGTTGGCCCATTCCATCAGAATCTTCTGACGAGGATCAATATGAATATCGGTATTCTCTGCTCGACGCTGGCCATCGGCCAAACTCCGGCCATCCCGCCGTTGCCGGTGATTCCGGCTGCCCCGGCTCCGATCGTGCGTACGATGCCCGCGATGCCCGCGGCACCGGTGTACGCTGTGCCGACCATGAAGGTTCAAGCCCCGGCCCCGATGCCGGCTCCTATTACTCCAGCCACTCCGGCTCCAGTCGCCGCACCGGTTAACGAAGCACCTGCCGCTGCGGAAGAAGCCGCCCCGGAAGCGGATAAGTTCTTCCTCCAGAAGTTGCTCGAGGGAACCTCTGGCGGCAAACAATTGGCCGACAATGGCTGGAAGATCTACGGTTGGACGCAAGGCAGCTACAACGCCAGCACGGTCCGCAATAACAACAACAGTCCCGTGCCCTTCATCCAACGCGCGAACGCGTTCTCGATGAACCAGAACTGGTTGCACATTGAAAAAACGATCGACACCGAGAAGAAGGAAATTCAGCTCGGCGGGGTGTTCGATGGCTTCTACGGTTCGGACTACGCCTTAACGCTCAGCCGCCCCCTGTTCACGGGCCAACTGAACGGTCTTTCTTGGCAGAATCCCAACGGTTACGACATCTTCCAGATGTACGCCGACGTTTACCTGCCGAACCTCGGTGCTTCGGGTACCACGTTGCGAGTGGGTAAGTTTGCTACCTTCCTCGAATACGAAGTGGTGCAAGGCATCAGCAATCCGTTCATCAGCCGCTCGTACCTCTTCCAGTTCAACCCGTTCACCCACACCGGGGCCTTGGCTATCACCCCGATCGGCGACGACTGGACGATCCAAAACGGTGCGGTGCTCGGTGCCGATAATTGGATCGACAGATACACGAACAGTTTCACTTACATCGGCCAGTTGAAGTGGGCGCCGAAGGAAGGCAATACATCGGTCGCCTTCGGTACGATGATCGGCAGCGCCCAGTTCAACCAACAGGAAAACTTCAACAACTACGACGTGTTCAACCTGCAAGTGACCCACAAGATCACCGACAAGTTGACCTATGTGTTCGACGGTAGCTACTCGTTCATGCAGAACGTGCCGAACGTCAGCGGCGGTAACGCCAACTGGTACGGCATGGTGAACTACCTGTTCTACCAAGTGAACGATAAGCTCGCTTCGAACTTCCGCGTCGACCTGTTCAACGATACCCAAGGTATCCGCACCGGCTACAACGGCCTGTACACCGCTGTGACCTACGGCTTGACCTACAAGCCGATGCCTTGGTTGAGCATCATGCCCGAAGTCCGCTACGACTACAACGCGGGCAACGGGGTCGCCGTAGCTGACGGCACGACCCAAGGCCCTTGGGACGGCAAGAAGGATCTCTTCACCGCCGCCGTGGGCTTCATCGTCCGCTGGTAAATGGAAGCAGTCCAACGCGAAGCCGACGGACAGCAAGTCCGTCGGCTTTCTTATCTCCAGTATGGGATGAGGCACGGCGCATGAAGTGCATGATTTATCGATGGAACCGAATTTCCCGGTTCTAATGCACCTCAGCGGAGATTTTACAATGCGTAAGTTGTTACCCGTTTCGTTCCTGGCGGCCTTGGTTTTCAGTGTCGGCAGTGTCGAAACAGCCAAAGCGGAAGCCCCCAATCCCGCAATGGTCGCCTGCGCCAAAACCTGCGGCGAATGCGCCATGACCTGCGACCAGTGCGCAGCGTACTGCGTGACCGCGTTGGCGGAAGGCAAAAAAGAACATTTGAAGTCCCAGCGATTGTGCCAAGATTGCGCAGCGATCTGCGGAACTGCTACCTGCATCATGGCAAGGAGCGGGCCGTTGTCCGACGTGATCTGTAACGCCTGCGCCGATGCTTGCAAGCGCTGCGGCGATTGTTGCGAAGCGATCCCAGGCGACGAAATGATGAAGAAGTGCGCCGAGGAATGCCGCAAGTGCGAAACCGCCTGCCGCGCGATGTTGAAGGTGAACGCCGGAACGAAGTAACTCTCTTTCCGCGAACGAACTCGTCGCAGCGAGTTTGTCGCGGTTCCACTCCAACCAGGTTTTCCATGTATCGAATGCTCCTCGCCTCCGTGGCCACTCTCGCACTCACATCACATTCCTTCGCCGAGGGCGAATTCTTCGCCAAGCTCCGCACCCGCATGGCCCTCCAACGGGAAACCGTCTGCGGTTGGGACGAACTCTTTCGCAACGGCACCGCCACCGGCGAACCCTGCGGCAAAACCCGCGGCACCGTTCTCCTCGCGGATGGCCCGATGCCACGGTTGAAAGCCCGAATGCAGAACCTCGCCTGGAAAGGCAAAACCTTCCCCGGCGACGGCACCTTGGTCAACCGCTGGCCCGCTGGCATCGAAGCCGTGACCGCGACCACCGAAATGGGAACGAGCCTCTTCGACGGTCAGCCGTGTCTGGTGATGCAATACGCACCCGATGCACCGGTGTTCCCGGGGGTGCGCGACGAACTTCGCGAGATCGCCCCAGGCACTTGGCTCGGTCGCAATTACGAAGGTGCCACCGGCACCTTCAAGGGCTACTTCTTGTTGCAGCGATAATGCATTTCCGAGCGGCGGGCGTCCGTCCGCTGAGGTGAAACGCAACCCCGCCGCTCGGGGTTGCGTTTCAATTCCGCATGGCTGCCAATAATCCCAAGAACTCGCCCAGTTCTTGTTCCGGGGTGCGGGCCAATGCCAGTAACCGGGCGATCCGCTGTCGTTCCGAGTCATTCTTCCGGTCGAGCAGCGGTTCGAGGTAAGCGATCATCGCACCCTTCAAGACGTTGGGGTTCGTTGTTTCGAACTTCTTGAACATCGCCGCGAGTTCCGGCCCGTACATGTCGTAGATCGGCGTGACGAACTCGGCCATCTTGAAGGCGATGAATGCCTCCGGGCCGGCTCGCAACGCGTAAGTTTGCGCCGCGGCCAACCGGCGGTGATCCTTCAAAGGGGCGGCGAGCTTCCGCTGGCCCGCCAGCCATTCCAAATCCCGTTCCAATCCGGAACCTGCCAGTTCCCGGATGGCGAATCGCAACGCCAGTTTGTATTTGGATTCCGCATTGGGCACATATGTCCGCAGCGTTTCGCGATCGATCTGCCGCGTCGAAACGAAGTAATCGAACCTTTGTTGCGCAGGCCACTTGCCCGGCTTCTCCACGGATTGCACCAGCGAAAAATCCTGCTTCAAATACGTGGTCGCGGCGCTCACCCGCAGGCGGGTATCCGGCGTTCCACCATAGTATGCCGGTGTGGAGGGCGGCAGAATTTGATTCTCATCCGGAACGGCTCCCCGAACCAACTCGCTGGTTTTGAAAGACGCTGGATGGCACATCAAACAGTTCCGGAGGTGGTTGACGCGGACGATCTCGCGCCGGTAGGCGCCCGCGCCGGTGCCGGGCAGTTCCGCCTCGAACGGGGCGTCCGGATCGTGCTGGGCCAGCAATACCGCCAATCCCGGCAGGATTTCCTTCATGCCGAGTTCGACCATCGCTTCGCAGGCGTGTTCGACGGCCCGCACCCACGGGTAGCGCGACCATTCCAACAATTGCGCCCCGACCTGTTCGCGATCGCGGCCCCGCAACATTTCCACCGCGGCGGCGCGGTTCCCGGCATTGGTATCGAACACCGCCCACTTCACGAGGGCTTCCGTCGCCGCGGGGCTATCGTTGTCGCGGAGCAGTGCGCAACTCATCCGCCGCAGTTGGTAGCCTTCCGCTTGGAGCATCTGCTGGATGCACGGCACCGCTTCCGGCGCACTCCAACGCCACGGCTTGATGGAGATTTCATCGGGCGAGGGTTTCGAGCCGATACGAACTTCCGGTGCGTCCACGTTTAACAGTGCGTACAATTTGGCCACATTCGGCGACCTCCCGAACCCTCCGTTTTCAGTGCTCTTCGCCACGGCATCGCGGAAGTCCTTCGACATATCGTTCATGTTCCGGGCCGCTTCCTCGGGGAGGCGCGTTTCGCTCCCGACACGAAAGGGTAATCCTGCCAGTTCGGGTCGGTTTCGTGCCATGACCACCGATCCCGCAAATCGCTTCTTCAGGTTCTCGGCACGTTTCGCGGCCGTGGCAAGATCCGTTCCGAGAGTCGGGTTCAACGCGGTGGCCAAGCCCACTTCCACCGTCTTCGCCAGTTCCAACTCCAATGCGTCACTCTCGATTTCATTGATCCGTCGGGCGATCACATGCTTGGGGAAATCGCGCGGAGCCGATTTGAGCTTTCCGCGTGGGCCGCCTTCGTCGAGAACCACCGGGTAGAACTCGTTTTCGGTTAAAGTCTGGGCCGCAACTTCGGCCACGGCACTCGGCATCGGCGCGATCTCGCGCGGTTCCGGAGTTTCTGCAATCGGGAGGAACTGTTGAACCACCGTGTGAATCGGGGCCTTCTTCGCAACCTCCACCCGCGGGGGCGAAGCGCGGAGGGTCTTGCCCGCGATCCATCGGCCGAGGCCGACGGCAATGAGGATCGTTGCGAAAGATGCGATGGCGATTCGACGACGGCGCGAACGTACCTTCGACCTGCGCCCTTTTGTGGAGCGTGGCATAGCTTTCTCCGGTGCTTGCGGGTTTTCGATTCCTGCGATGTGCGAACAGCAACCCAACACAGGGGTGAGTCATTTCGTTGGCGCAGAAAATGGAAGCGGGCTGCAGGCGCTTCCCGAAGTTAGCGTTCCACGCCGGCACGCGAATCCTCGTTCCGCAGTCGCAATGCCCCCTCGCGAGTCTCGAGAAAATTGTTCGGCGCAACTTGGCGCCGCGCGGAATGTTGGACTAGATTTGATTGCGCTGCGTGGGAACCACGGCGTGCCCGGTGCCGCGATGAACATCTGCCCGATATGCTTGTTTGTGAATGGTGCGAGTGCGGAAGCCTGCACGCGCTGCGGGAAGTTTCGTTTCGACGGTCGGTCGGTGGCTGTCGCCGTGGCCGATTGCCCGTCCCGCGCCGACATCGGCAATCCGCCGGCGCTGCACGATCCGACCTCTGGCACGCGGGCCGACGTTTCCAACTGCGTGATCACCAAACCTTCCGGCGCACTCAAATCGGCGGCCAATCAACGCGCCCTCCCACCCGCCGATTCCCACGGTCAGGATCAACCTTCCACGCCGATCAGCGAAACGACGAAGCAAACCCGCACGGTACTGAAGCCCAAGCTCGAAGTGGTTCGCGGCGAACGCTGCGGTGCGCACTTCGCCGTGCTGGAAGGGAAGAACATCGTCGGTCGCACCGTGAATTCCCCGGTCGATATCGACCTCACCGGCCAAGAACCGATCGAACGGGTGTGGACATCCCGCAATCACGCCTGTTTGCAATTCGATGGCCGCACCGTGCTCGTCGAAGACATGAACAGTTTGAACGGCACCTTCGTTAACCGCGCCCGCATCTACCCCGGCCAACAGCGCGTGCTGCACCCGAACGACGTCGTCCAAGTGGGTACCGTTCAACTCCGGCTCTTGGTGAGCGCGGAGAAGGTGGAAGTTTGAACAGTGTTCAGTGTTCAGCAAAACCACCATTGGAACCGAACAACGAACTTATAAATTCTTTGAATGAACACATCAACGCCTCCCCACGATGACAAGAAAAAAGCCTTGCAAATCCTCGGGCCGGCGGTCGCCGTCGCGGCGGTCGTCGTTCTGATTGGCTTGATGGTGAGCATCGGCAATTCTTCCGGCCCGAGTACCGCCAAGGGTAAGCCAGGCGATCCGCCGAATCCTTCCGGCGCCAGCATGGCCGGGCAATTCAACTTCCCCCTCGATAATCCGGAATGGAAAGACATCGGCGATGGCTTGAAGATCTGGGACGTAAAAGAGGGCACCGGCGATCCATGCCCCGCCCAAGCCAACGTGAAAGTTCACTACGCCGGGTTCCTCACCAACGGCAAGAAATTCGATAGCAGCATCGATCGTGGCCAACCGATCGATTTCGGCCTTGATGGCGTGATCGCCGGGTGGACGAAAGGCATCCCCGGAATGAAAGCCGGCGGCATCCGCCGCTTGTACATTCCTTCGGTCCTCGGCTACGGTCCCGGTGGCACCCGCGGCATCCCCGGCAATTCCGACCTCGTTTTCGAAGTGGAGATGTTGGGTTTCCAGTGATGCGGGGCCGGCAACGCGATCGCGGCAAACTCATCCGAATCGAAGTAACACCGCGAGAACTCGTTCTCGCCATGCAGACTTGCATACTTACCGGTTGCCGACCATTTGGATTGGGGCAACCGGGCATGGCAACGGCGCGGAAGTCTCGGTAACACATCCGAACTGCAGCGATTGGCACGGGCCGCAGGTATTCTTCTTGCCCATGTTGTTCTCGAAGAGCGGTTTCGATGGAACGTAGATTCGGTCGCCGGGCTGCAATTGGTAATTGGTGGATACGTCGCCGAGCTGAACGATCTGATTGTAGCACACGGGTAATACCACCCGGCAACTGTCGGGCGAAGTCGGCCGCGAAACGATGATCCGTTTGAAATCGGCTTGGCGGGTGAGGCCGCCGGCCGCCAAGATGCCGTCGAGCACGGTTTCGCGCCCGGCCAGCGGGTAAGCACGCGGGGCGTTCACTTCCCCCAGCACATAGAACACTTTGCTCTCGCGGCCGATCAATCGTACGAACACACTCTTGCCGAGCTTCTCTTTCGATTGGGCATCGACGAGATCGCGAATCTCGCTTTCAATTTGCGGAACCGTTTTCCAAGCGACAATCGGCCGGCCGTATTTGCCGAGTTCGATAGTACCGTCGGGGAGAACGATTTGATTGCCGGGGATGCGTACCGGCGAATCGAGGTCGATCGGTTCGATGGCCAATGTATCCCCCGGCTCCACCACGTAGGCGGGGAGCGACACTTTATCGAGTTCTTTGGGCAACGCGGCGGGATTCACGGCCGCTTGACGCATCTGTTCCGCCGGAGGAATCAGTTTGTGTACGGGTGGAGTAAAGCCGAAGGTGGAAGCGATCGTGCTGCAACCGAGGCCGGAACAAAGGGCAGCGAAGAGAGGCACGAGTGCCAAATGCCTGCGAAGGTTCATCCGAATCATCTCCCGAGATACGCCCGGCGTGGGGCCGGAACGATTACAGGGAGATTTTCGACGGTACCGAGCAGTCCGCTTCACCGGATCGAGGCGATTGCGCGAGATGCTCTGTGAAATTGGGTAATTCGGGACAGCACACGCAAGCGAGTGCTCAAAAGCCTCACTTTGCGGGGGGAAGCGGAGCGTATTGCCCCACGAAAAAGCGTACGGCATTCTCGGTGAGCAACCCGGCCGCGTTCAGCGATGCGTTCGGCCGGTTCACGGTGCCGGTGATTTTCAACCGGATGACCCGATTGGAAATCGCTTCCGTCACGCGCACGATCGCCCCCACGGGAATGGGGCCGATCGCCGGGATGTTCCGGGCGATGGTTCGTATCACCGGGGCGCTCGGCCCGATCTGGCCCGTGTTGTACACGACGTTCAAATCGAGTGTTCCACTCAAGTTGACGGTGCCATCGGCGAACAGCTTCGATCCCTTGCCGGAAAGGGCAAGTTCTTCCACGCGGACGATGCCCCCGCCGAGGCGGGCGACCAAATTCCCGGAATCGTACTTGGTGAGGGCACTCACCGGCGACATGAGCGGAGTGATGGAACCGAGCACGGGGAGTTCGCGCACACTCGTATCCCCGAGGGTCGCGGTGAGGGTTCCTTTGAGATCGCTGGCGGTGCGGACGTTGGCGCCGTTGAAATCGAAGCGGCCCGTCGATTTACCGATGCCGAGGGCGGAACCACCGAACGACTTGGCGAACGCGGAAACGTTCAAATCGACGAATTCGATGCGCCCCTCGACACGGGCCGAATCGTTCACAGTGATTTCCGTGCGACCGACGAGCCGCCCCTCGGCAACCACGCCACGGGCATCGCGGATGGAAAGTTCGGCGCCGCCGCCCACAGCCTTGGTGAACCGGTAGGGGATCCGCAGTTCCGAAACTTCGATGCCGAACAGGTTGCTTCGCACCATGCTGATGGTGCCGTCGCCACGAAGTTCTTTGCCGAGTTTGCTGCGCAATGTCGCGGAGACGCGCCCTTTGGCGCATTCGATGCCGAATGGGGTGAGCAACGTGGCGGCTTCAGCGTTATCCAGTTGCAGCGTGGCGAAGCTCGCGGCGGGGCGATCCACGTCGTACTTCACGCTTCCGCGCAAACGGCCACCCGCAAGTTCGCCCTGAATGCGGGGGATTTCCAAGCCGCTCGAAGTCACAATAACATCAGACAATATGTTGGACGATTCCGCAGTATCGCCCCAGCCGAGGTCGCGGATTTCCAAGCGTCCTTGGCCGCGGAGTTCCCCATCCTCTTTCGCATATTTGAGGTTCAAAGTGAGTTCGCCGCGCAGGTTCTCGAGCCAAGCCAAGTTCAACTCGCGGCCGGCCCGCTCGAACTGCAACCGTTGAATTCGGATGGTTCCGCCGAACGGCGCCACGGGCACTTGGCCCACTTTCTCCGGCGGTTTATCGCCGAGCGGGTAGTTCCCTTCGATATCGAACGAGCCGCCGAGGGCATCGCCTTTCAAATCGTAAGTGATCATTCCCGGTTTGTAGCCGACCTTGCCGGCGAGCTTCGAAGTGGGGAAACCTTGCACGACGAGCTTGGGCGAATTGATGACCAAATCGGCTTGCAGCTTCACCGCCTCGAATTGGTTCAACGGCGGAAGCGTACCGCCGAGGGTTCCGATGAGCTTGCCCGAAAGCTTCACCGGGCTCTCGGGAATCGCTTTGGTCACGGCATCGGCGTTCAGATCTTTGAAATCGAATTGGAACGTTCCGTTGCTCTTCCCGGTGAGCGGCAACTTCGCTTCGCCGGTGATCGTGCCCTGATACACGGCGACTTCGGCTTTACTGAGTTTCGCAACTCCGTCCCGAACATTCAGCACCAAGGCGAGCTTTTCGAGGGTCTGCCCGAAGAGGGTCATCCCGGCAGAAGTGAGCTTCCCGTTGGCGACCACGGCGTTCGCGTCGCCGAGTTTATCGCCGGGCATGGCGAAATCGAATTCCCCCGAGAACGTGCCTTCCGCCTTGCCTTTGAGGCTGGGGAACGCGGCGAACACCTGATCGAGCGGGATCGATTTCAACGCCAATTGGGAGGTGAACTCCGTGCGCGGATCGATGCCGAATTTCGCCGTGCCGAGGATGCTACCGCGAACTTTGGCTTCGCCCGGTTCGAACGCGGCCGAGAGTTGCGTGAGCGTGAGAACTCCATCTTTCAATTGAATCTCGGAGGAAACTTCGGAGAGCGTGAGATCTTCGATTTGCAGCTTCGGGGCGCTGAGTTTGCCGGTGGCACGGTAGAACTTGATCCCGCGGAGGTTATCGGTGGGAATCTCGGCGCGGATTTCGAGTGAAACCTTCCCGGCCAGTTTCACCGGTGCGGTGATGTTGCCGCGGCGGATCAACTCGGCGATGTCGACGTCCTTGAGCTTGAGGTTCGCTTGAAGGTACTCGGGCTTCTTCTCCTCGGGCTTCGCGGGGGTTTCCGTCGGCGGTTGCACGAGCACGGCGAGGAGCACCGCGAGGGCATCGGTGGTGAGTAAACGCCGGGAAGACTTCGCGGGGGGATCGACGAATTTGAGTTTCTTACCGTCGCCGGTGAGGTGCATTTCGTAAACCGCATCGCCGCCGGCGAACTTGCCCACGATGGTCGCTACTCCGGTGCCGGTCGGTAGGGTTTTGCCTTCGTTCAAGGTGAGCGTGATCTCGGCGGTGCCGTTGAGCCGGCCGGAATCGACGCGATTGGCCAACCCCCATTCGGCGGGCGTTTTCTTCACATCGAGATTCTCGGCCTTCACTCGGAAGCTCAGTTTCGAAGGCTTTTGGCCGAAATCGAGGATCGCATCGGTTTGCAATGCACCGTCCGCTGCGGTTCCGCGAACGTTTTTTAGCGTGACCTTACTGTCCTCGACGAGCACGGTCGCCGATGTCCCAGTGACGGTTAGATCGATGGGGAAGACGATCAATTTCGTATCGGTGGGATTGCACGCGACTTTCCACGACCAATTGCCAGACGTTCCGGAGGCGATGCGGACATCGACCATCGTTCGGCCGTCGAGTTCGACGGCTTCCCACGTTTCATTCGGAACGTACGGGATCGCTTTCAGCTTCTCCGGGGTGAGGTGAACCGGCGCATCCGTGGCGAGGTGAACGAACCCGCTCGACGTGGCCGATTCCACTTCCCCATCGATCTTCCACGACCCGTACTGTTCATCCCGGAGGGAACCCTTCAGGGTGATTTTGGCACCGGCGGAGGCGATTACGAGATCGGCCCCCTTCACCCAGAAATCCGGCTTGCCTTCTTGCTGAATGTGAACGATCGCCCCGGAGATCACGATCTCGGGAATCGTACCGCTGCCGCCCCCCGCCGGGGGCTGCGGGAGTTTGCTGAGAATGTTGTTATCCCGATCGAGGCGGAGGTTCACCGTCGGTTCGTGGATGCGGATAATCTTCGGCTCGCTGCCGATGGCCAGCGCGAGCGGCGAAACATCGACACTCACTTTGCCCGTTACGAGGGCGGGTTCGCCGGGGGCACCGGGGATTTCTATTTGGAGATCGGTCGAACCGATACCGGCGCTCAGTTCGGTGATTTTCACGTTCCCGCCGAGCTTCTCGCCGATCTTGGCCGCGGCCAAGTTCCTGGCGGAACTGGTTCGCATATAGGCGAACTGCCCGAAGTACATGAGTACGAACAAAGCGAGAACGATCCCCAGTATCAGAATGGCGGCGCGCCGGACTTTTCGCATAGGTCACCCGTGATTCCGTGTACGAAAAAACGAAGCCGAGATGGGAATCTCGGCTTCGCCACAAACGTTTCGGCGGTAACGAAACGTTTGTGTGTTTCAGTATGAGTGAAGATTATCGGAAGTCGACCGAAGTCGATTTGCCGGACCAAACGCTCACCTTTTTGATATTCTCCACGATCTTGCCGTTTTCAGACCACGAAGCTTTCACCGTATATTTGTATTCTTTGCCGGGTGTGAGTGCGGGCATATTGATCGTACGTACTGTGCCGGATTGGGTGTTTGGCTGATCGTCGATCCAGATTTTGGAATCGGTGCTCGGCACCGTCACTACAATCGTGGCGGGTTGCATGTCGGTACTGTTCGCGGCGGGCATCGTTAGGGGTGGTGTCGCGGGTGCGTATGTCGCGCCGTTCTGCGTGTACGTCCCTTGTTGGCCGGGGGTGTAATACGTCACGCCATTCTGCGTGTACGTCCCTTGTTGGCC
>Ga0105048_10008928_pt1 | contig 16000 bp, 17 predicted proteins | sample MAT05_FD_78382 | JGI IMG/M metagenome (GOLD analysis project Ga0105048, IMG submission 78382) | Freshwater microbial communities from Lake Fryxell liftoff mats and glacier meltwater in Antarctica - MAT-05 | ecosystem: Environmental > Aquatic > Freshwater > Ice > Liftoff microbial mat | place...
AATTTACTTGGCCTTTGGCTTTTTAGCGCCGTACTTGGAGCGCGACTGCTTGCGGTCTTTCACGCCTTGCAAATCGAGCGAACCACGCACGATGTGGTAACGCACACCAGGCAAGTCCTTGACACGACCACCACGAACCAGCACCACGCTGTGCTCCTGCAAGTTGTGGCCTTCACCGCCGATGTAAGAAATAACCTCAAAACCGTTGGTCAAGCGCACTTTGGCAACTTTACGCAGAGCGGAGTTAGGTTTTTTAGGCGTTGTGGTGTACACACGGGTGCACACACCACGACGCTGCGGAGAGTTCTGCATCGCAGGACTCTTCGACTTGATGATCTCGACCTCACGGCCTTGACGCACGAGTTGATTGATTGTTGGCATTTAAAAAAACGTCCCTAAACGTTTGAAACTAATTGAAAACGTGAAACCCTTCGGAATTTCCGAAAAGCCTTCTAATGTATCAGCTTAAGGGTTTTCACGCAAGAGGGGCGTGCAGCCCGGCATTTGCAGGTCAACGGATCCAGAGGCGGATCGAGTCCCAGGCGCGGCCCAAAACGCCCGATTGCTCCACTGCTTCCAGCGCTAGCAAGGGAACTTCGGCCACCACTTGCTCGCCCGCCAGAATCTTCAGCGTCCCCAGCTGCTGGCCTTTGGTGACCGGAGCGATCAGCGGATCGGTTCGCACTACTTGAGTTTTGAGCTTGGCACTACTGCCTTGTGGGACCGACACCACAATGGCTTGCGGACGACCCACTTTCACAACGGACTGGGTGCCCTTCCAGATGTTTGCACTCACTACCGGTTGACCGGCATCAAACAATTTGACCGCTTCATAGGCGGTGTAGCCCCAATTCAGCAGCTTTTGCGATTCGTTGGCACGTGCGTTCTCGTTGGCGGTGCCCAACACAATAGACAACAGGCGGCGGCTGCCGGTTACAGCAGCTGTGCCCGCAGGAGCGCCAGCTGTAGCCAGATTGGTGAAGTCGCGCCGGGCGGTAGCCACCATGCAATAGCCAGCAGCCTCGGTGTAGCCGGTTTTCAGACCGTCAACTGTGGGATCGCGAAACAGCAACAGGTTGCGGTTGCTGTCATTGGCCGCCGGCGTTCCGGGGTAGCGGTATTTTTTGATGGCGTAAAAGCCGACGTAATCGGGGAAATCTGCCATCAGGCGCGTGGCCAGAATGCTCAGGTCGCGGGCCGTGGTGGTGTGCCCCGCCTCGGTCAGGCCCTCCGGGTTTTTGTAGCCGGTCGATGTCATGCCCAGCACCTTGGCCTGGTCATTCATCATCTGTACAAACCGTTCGGCCGTGCCACCCACGCCTTCGGCCAACGCCATCGTTGCGTCATTGCCGGACTGGACAATCATGCCTTTGATCAGATCTTCTACTGGAACCTGCATCTTGGGGTCGATGAACATGCGCGAGCCAGGCATCTTCCAGGCCCGCTCGCTGACCGGCAAGGTTTGGCGCAAGTCCAGCTTCTTGGTGCGCAGCGCATCAAACACCAAGTAGGCAGACATCAGCTTGGTCAGCGATGCGGGCTCAACCGCCATATCAATGTCTTTGGAGGCCAATATCTGGTTGGCAGTGACATCCATCAGCAGATAGGCGCGTGCCGCGACTTCGGGTGGCTGCGGCGTCTGGGCCGCAACGGAGAAACAAATGGTTGCCACAAGGGCGGCGAAGAATGATTTCATGGGAGATTAGGTCTGGGCACGGCCCATAAAGGGACCGAGCGGGATGAAAGCAAAGTGGGCGAAGCGGCGTTTTACGAAGCAGTCTGGGTCAGCAGGTGGCGTACCACCAAACTACGCAACAGCGGCAATTGTCCATGAAAGAAGTGGGCGACTCCAGGAATGACCGTAACCGGCAACGATTGCGGGCGGGCCCAGTCCATGACATCGGTCAAAGGCACCGTGTCATCTTGCTCGCCGTGTAGCACCAGCGTGCGGGCGTGCAGCTCTGGTGCAATCGGCGCCACCGTGAAACGGCTCGCGGCCGTGCCGACCAGCACGAGCTGCTGCGGCGCATGCTGGGCACCCAGGGATTCGACAGCGTGGCTGGTCACAAACGCACCAAATGAGAACCCGGCGAGCGCCAGCGGCTGCACATCGCTGCCCGCAGTTCCATGGGCGACAACGGCCAACAGGTCTTGCAGCTCACCACGCCCTTCGTCGTAAACCCCTGCCGACCCACCGACACCCCGGAAGTTGAAACGCAGTGCACGCCAGCCACACTGCACAAAGGCGCGGGCCAGGGTCTGCACCACCTTGTTGTCCATGGTGCCGCCAAACAGCGGATGCGGGTGGGCGATGACGGCTACGCCGCGCAGCGCTACCCCCTCGGCCAGGGTTGGCAGGTCTTCCAGCGCCTCAATCGCGCCAGCGGGGCCTTGCACAACCAATCTACGGGTTTGAATATTCACAAGCAGCTATTAATTTAGTAGCGAATGAGCCATATATGACGGGGGCTACAGCACCATTTCTCATATAGGACTCCCGAGAACGATCTACCGACCCAAATGTGTGGGGGTAAGCAGGCGCTCCACCACTTTGCCGTTCTTCAGGTGCGACTCGACGATTTCGTCGATATCGCTTTCGTCCACATAGGAGTACCAGACGCCTTCCGGGTAGACCACGGCCACCGGACCGGCGGCACAACGGTCCAGACAACCGGCCTTGTTGACGCGAACCTGCCCGACACCGGCTAAGCCGGCCGCGCGAACCTGTTGCTTGCACCGGTCAAAGCCAGCCTGCGCGTTGTGCTGGGCGCAACTGCTCTCCCCGTTGGTGCGCTCGTTGAGGCAGAAGAAGATGTGTCGTGCGTAATACGGCTTGGCGGGGGCGTTGGGTTCGGTCATAAGCGATCATTCTAATTTTTTACGTCGCGCCGCCAAATGAGCGACAACACATAGAACAGCGTGGCGTAGGGCCACAGCCAGCCCAGCCACTGGGCCAAACCGTGGAAACGGATGAATCGGCCCTGCTCCCAGGCGCGCAGGGTTTGGGCAAAGTACGGACTCTCGGGCGCCTGATTCAGCAGGCTGAGGTACACCCCCAGGGCAAGCAGCAGCAAAGACGCGCTGGTCCGCCAAGGCACCAGGGCCAAGACCAAGGCCAGTACCCCAGCCAACACCATGCCAAACTGCACCTGCATGCTCAGCCAAGCCCAGGCGTGGACGGGGCCCCAACTCAGCGCTGCCGACAAGGCCGTCACCGCAACGCCAGCGCCCACCAACACCAATACAAACACAGCGCGGCGGGTGCGGGAAGGGATAACGCAAAAAGACAGCAAACACGGAATCAAAAGCCCCAACATCACACACACCATCTCCGCGCCGGGCACCAGCGGCTGCAGCTCCATTTCACGCACCGGGAGCCAGTCGAGGAAGGGCGTATCAACCAGTTGCGCGCTAATAGTCTCTTCGACCCTCTCTAGCACTTGGCCCAACCCAAACGGCACAGCTGCTGGAAACAGCAGCGCCAGGGGCCAAACGGCCAGCAGCACCATGCCACCGCGCGCCTCGGGGCTGAACCACCGGGCACGAATCTGGCTCCAGCGGTCGATAGCACCCATTCGGGCCAGCAATACCGCAAGCGTGGCGCCAACCAAAGCACCTGCTGTATTGAGCAGCCAATCCTCACGCGAAGGAACCCGCACCGGCAAATAGCTTTGCAGGATTTCCATGGTCAATGACAACATGGCTGCAACCACCACGGGCACCCATATCGCATGCCGCAATCGGCCAGTGCGCAGCGCACCCAGCGCAAGCAAGCCGCCCAGCGGGGCGTAGCCCACCACATTAATGGCTACATCAAAGCCAGTCCAGAATTTGGGCAGGGGAGCATCCAGAAAGGCCCAAGGCGCAATGCCCTGGTCACGCCATTCAGCGAACGGGTAGAGGCTGGCATACACAATCAGCCCCATGTAGATCAAAGCCAGAGGCCAGGCTGCCGTCTTGTGCATGGCTTGGGTTAAAAGGGCTTAACCACCACCAAAATCACAACCGCCACCAGCATCAACACTGGCATTTCGTTGAACCAGCGGAACCAGACGTGGCCGCGGCCCATGGTGCGGGCTTCAAATTTCTTCAGAATGACAGAACAAGCGTGGTGATAGCCCATCACCAACAAGACCAACGCAAGTTTTGCGTGCATCCAGCCGTTTCCGGGCCCAAGCCCAATGCCGTAGTACAGCCACAGCCACAGACCCAAGGCCAAAGCCGGCACCGCCAGCAAGGTCATAAACCGCAGTAGTTTGCGTGCCATCAACAGTAGGCGGGCGTGCTCGGCGGCCGAGTCCTCTGGCACCATGGCCAAATTGACAAAGATACGCGGCAGATAAAACAAACCAGCAAACCAGCTGGCGACGAAAACGATGTGGAAGGCTTTGACCCAGAGCATGGCTGAGTGTAGCCCCCACGCTTCGCCGCTGCGCGGGTCGCTGCCCCCCAAAGGGGGTTAATTTACCTTGGGGCGGCCCGGCGGCAAATTGGTGTAGCGCTCTTGACCGGCTCACACTGCCTTGGACTTTTGGGCAAAAAAAACCCCAGCACGTGGGCTGGGGTGGTAAGCCTATTAGCTGTCACACATCAAGGCCCCGCTCAGGGAGGAAAAGCGGGAGATAGCAAGCTACCCGGGTAATAATTTAGCAAAGTTACGCGGGCTTGGCAAGCGGCTTTACGAATAAACCACATGACTCGTGTGGCGTGCAACACTTTGCACACCCTGGCTGACGCCACTTCCAAGGGGGGCCGCTCAGAATCAGGCACAATTTTCCCAATGACCACTTTTGCCCCCTACCCCCATGGCCGCCCCCGCCGCCTGCGCCGTGACGCTTTCACCCGCAACCTGGTGCGCGAAAACGCCCTCACAGCCCACGACCTGATCTACCCGGTTTTTGTGGTGGACGGGCAGCAGCAACGCGTGCCCATTGCCTCCATGCCGGGTGTGGAGCGCCTTAGCTTGGACCTGTTGCTACCGGTTGCGGAAGAATGCGTCCGCTTAAGCATTCCAGTGATGGCGCTGTTCCCTGTGATTGACCAGTCGCTCAAAAATTACGAAGGCTCCGAGGCGCTGAACCCTGACGGCCTGGTGCCCCGCGTGGTGCGGGCGCTGAAAAAAGAATTCCCGCAACTCGGCGTGATGACGGACGTGGCACTGGACCCGTTCACCAGCCACGGCCAGGACGGCCTGCCCGACCAGCGCCCCGGGGCCGAGGGCTACATACTGAATGACGAAACGGTAGCCCTGCTGGTGCAACAGGCGCTTACCCAGGCCGATGCCGGTGTCGACATCGTGGCCCCCAGCGACATGATGGACGGACGCATAGGTGCCATTCGCGCTGCGCTGGAGGCCAAGGGCCATATTCACACCCGCATCATGGCCTACAGCGCCAAGTATGCCAGCGCCTTCTACGGCCCGTTTCGCGACGCGGTGGGCTCGGCCAGCAACCTGGGCAAAAGCAATAAAAAGGTCTACCAGATGGACCCCGGCAACAGCGACGAGGCCCTGCGCGAAGTGGCCATGGACATTGCCGAGGGCGCCGACATGGTGATGGTCAAACCCGGCATGCCGTATCTGGACGTGGTACGCCGCGTCAAAGACACGTTCAAGGTGCCCACCTTCGCCTACCAGGTCAGTGGCGAATACGCCATGCTGAAAGCCGCCGCCCAAAACGGCTGGCTGGACCATGACGCGGTGATGATGGAAAGCCTGCTGGCCTTCAAACGCGCGGGGGCTGATGGCGTGCTGACCTACTTTGCGCTCGACGCTGCCAGATTGCTACATAAATAATAGCTACTCAAGCTTATTCCACGGGGGCTAGAGCCCTATTTTACTTAAGCTCATCCGTCAGGACCGCCCCATGCGCATCTTTCACATCCAGACGAGCGGCATCACCGAATCTGACGACTTGGCCGCTTTGGCGGCCGCGGGCACGCCCACCCAGGGCTTCATCTGGGTAGCCTGCGCGCGGCGCGAATTCGAAGTCACCCAGGCCCTAGTGCAAAACATGCTGCAAGCCTTGTGCGGCCAGCAACTGGTGGACCTGCACATCTCGGACCTGATCAACAACCAGCTGCCATCGCACTACGACTACACCTCGCAGTACGACGTGCTGGTGTTTAGGCGGCTAGCGGCCGGCAGCCGCGCCACCGATCTGGCCAACCCGGGCCAGCCGCTGGCGCACGCGCCAGCGCGGGGCGGGCCACCCATCTTGCGCCGCATCGACACCAGCCCAGTGGGTTTTGCCGTGTTTGACCATGTGCTACTGACGGTGCACCCCACCGACTGCTCCGTGCGCGATGCCTATGCTGCAAAACTGCTGCAATCCGTCAATGTAGAACCGCACGGGGCCGGTGCGCGCCTGCCCACCGGCCCCGCCGACCTGATGTTGCGCATCATCAACCAAATGGTCGATGGATTTTTGGAACTGCGCCGCGAGCTGACCCACCAGCTAGACCATTGGCAGACCGAGCTGCTCAATCCAAAGACGCGGTTTAACAACTGGACTTCTCTGCTGGACGCGCGCCAGACGCTGCACTACCTGGATGAGGTCTGCGAAGACCAGCGCTCCGCTGTGCAGGACTGGATTGAGGCGGTCAAGACCTGGCCGGATGCCGACACCTCGGCAGGTCAACGCGAGCGCGACCTGCTACAGGTGCGCAGCCGTGATGTGCTGGAACACATTGAACGCGTGGTCCACCACGTGCGCCGCCTGGAGCAAAGCGTGGAGACTGCGGTGCAAATGCACTTCAGCGTGCAGGGCAGCCGCACCAACGACATCATGCGCACCCTGACCGTGCTGACCGCCATCTTTTTGCCGCTGAACCTGATTACCGGTTTCTTTGGCATGAATTTCGACACACTACCGCTGATACACAACCAAACCGGTGCCTGGATAGCCACGGGCTTTATGGCGATGGTTGCGTTGACATTGGTCGTGGTGTTCTGGCGCAAGAAGTATCTGGCGCGGACGGGGCGGTAGGTGCGGGGGCGGAGCCACTACTGCCGCTTTGCGAACAGTGTTCCACTAACGCACATGCGCCAAATCCTGCAAATCAGATCGCAGGTCTGATCGATTTGCAATTTTTGAATGCAGGCTCACCAACAGCTCAATGCGTCGTCGCAGCGAGGCAGGGTCTGCAATGTGGCAACAGCCAAATCAGCGCTGTAGCCCTTAGCGGCGGTCAGCCGTGGATAGGCCCGCAGTGCGGTTTCGGGTTGGCCGGGCCAGCTGGGTTGTTTGTGGGCAGTTTGCGCATCCAGCGCAATGACAAAGTCCATTCTGGCGGAACCATTGCGCGTGAATTCTGACCAGTCTTTGCAATCCAGTTTGGCGCTCGGGATACCTGCGCTTTGGAGCGTGGTGAAGACCCAATTCGATGGCTTCCCGTCGCAATAAGACGGAACACCACAGGAAAAGGCCCGAAACTTATCGCGCCCCAAATGCCTCAGGCAGGCCTCGGCAAGCAAGCTCCTTGCTGCATTTTCGTGGCCTACAAACAGAACATGGGTTTTGGATCGATGCACGCAACAATATTAATCAAAGAAAAGCCTCGGGTCGCGGCGCATGGGCGGCCACTGGGAGACCGCACCCGCGTAAGGGCTACGACATATTGGCTCCCTATGATCACTTGCCTGAGGCCTAAACGAAGCATGTAGACACAGGCCCAACTCAAAAAACCGGGGTTCGCCATGAAAAGACGTTTGTTGAGATTGATTAACAGCTACCAGGATCTGTGCGCCCGGTACGGCGCTGAAGATCCTGTGGTGAAGGACCTGGCGGCGGAGATCATCTTGTGCGAGTCGGCGGCAAAACCGCCTGCGCAAGGTGAGCGCCGAAAAGAAAAAACCAAGAAATACAGCTGGACCCGCAACACACCCCAAGCTGAGCAAAGTGCGCCCTTCTTGCACTGAAAGCGCTGCGGTACCTGGCAGGGCCGCAGACTAAGAGTCCATTACCAATTGCCGCAAAGACCGATGAATTCGGCAGCCTTTGAGGGTGAAATACCCCGCAAACTGATGGTCAAATTCGTTGGGGCCGATGCTGTCAATTCTCTCGTCACAGGCGTCCGGCAACGCAACTATGGAAGTGCGACAGTAAATTGGCACGCTCTTGAGCCTGACCACCAGCAATCTCTTTTCTCGTGGCCGGGGAAACTCGTCATTGATGGAAGCATACAAATAGGTTCTATGGCGCAGTTCCGTACTCATTAGGCCGTGGCTACACTGGCCGATCAATTTTGTACGGTACAGCTCCCAGCGCGTCCTTGCCAAAAGGACGGCGATAGGGAATAGAAGTGCAGATTCGAGAGCCACGGGTTACTTTTTAGAGACTTCAGCATATACCGATTTGCGCAATACTCATAGCATTGCACCGTGTAAGTGTGAGTGCGTGTAACTGGCGGCCCCTAAGGGAACCTCACTATTTAGTGGTCCTTACAGATGGAATTCGCCGATGCCCTTGGCGAACTCGGTCTGCACCATGGTGTAAATGGTTTCGTCCTTGAACCAGCTGTCGTAATCTGCGCGGTTGCGGTACAGGCGGATAAAGGGCACCACCGACACACCAGCCTGGCGGGTCAGCGGGCTGTCGGTCAGCAACTGGGTGCCGTCGTTGGGGCGCGAGTTGGCAACGATGGCGCGCACGCCGTTGCGCTGCATGCGGGCCAACACGTCGCTGGGTGGGTGCGGACCGGTTTGGCCATTCCAGGCTTCGGTGTTGTAGTGCAGGTGGGCGTCAAACGGGGGGCCGGTGTAGTCTGCGGCATGTGCCGCCGCCGCACTTACTACAAAAATAATAGCACTATAGACAATGCGAACGGGGGCTAGAGCCACATTTCGCATATATGCATTTCGCAACAGCATGGTTGACCTCTTTGGGTGCGGCACCCCAATGTGGGCGTTGCAGGGTGTGGAAATACCTTTTCGCATTATCCGGCTTCCCGGATAAACTGGCCTCATATGTGTGTGTATTGATATGTCTATGTATTGGCAACATTCCAAATTTCTCCGGATGATTGTGGCGTTGGCGGTATTGCTGCCGTTCGGCGCATACGCCAACTGTTCGCGGGTAATCAACGTACCCATGTCGTCCACCGGGCTGAGTGTGGTGGTCAACGGTGATGCCGTCAGCGGGATTTACCCCGACTTGCTGCGGGTCATGTCCGAAAAAGAGGGCTGCGCCTTCGCCATGACCGCTGTCCCGCGCGCGCGGCTAGAGGTGTTATTTGAGACCGACCGGGCCGATTTGCTGATACCCGCCAGCAAGACGCCCAAGCGCGATGCGTTGGGAACCTTTGTCGCCCTGATCCAGAACCGCGCACTCTTGCTGTCCATCCAGTCCAAACGCCCTGCGGTTGGCTCGGTGCGCGAGCTGCTGGCGCAACCCGAACTCAAGGTGGCATTGGTGCGCGGCTTTGACTACGGCCAAGCCTACCAGGACATGGCTGCAGCGCTAAGCCAGCAGGGGCGGCTGATTCTGGAGGTAGACGCGCTATCGGTTGCCCGTCTGCTCAAGGCAGGAACGGTAGATGTCACCTTTATGGCACCCACTATTCTGGCGGGTGCCGTGCAGGGCGATGAGCGCGTACGCGGCGTGGTCGACAACCTGCGCATGGAGGCCCTGGAAGAAATTCCGTGGGGTAGCAGCGGTGTCTATATTTCCAACACTTCGCTCAGCCCGCCAGACAAGGCTGCGGTGCAGAGTGCAATGGAGCGTGCGGCTCGGTCAGGCGATGTCTGGAAGAGTTTTCAGCGCTACTACAGCCCCGCTGTTTTGAAAGCCGGCATACGCCCGCTGCCTTGATGCATCCTCTTGCTTTGGTCACCGGCGGCCGCTAGTCATACCCCATTACCCGGAGACTCCATGGACTTCAAACCCCTCATCACGCTGCTGGCGATTGTGAATCCGCTGGCCATCGTGCCATTTTTTATCCATTACACACAGGGGTTTTCACAAGAGCACCGGCGTCGCACGATTGCGATTTCGTCCTTCAGTTGCTTTGTGGTGATTGCCACCAGCGCGCTGGCAGGCTTGCAAATTCTGAACTTCTTTGGCATATCGCTGGCCAGCTTCCAGGTGGGTGGCGGCATGTTGCTGTTGACTTCGGCGCTGAACATGCTGAACGCCCAACCCGCAGAGGCCAAACCCGCCTCGCATGAGATGGAAGACGGTGCCGAAAAAGCCGCCCGGGGTGCCAGCATTGCGGTGGTGCCGTTAACCATTCCCCTGCTGACTGGACCGGCCACCATGTCTACCGTCGTCATTTATGCCGAGAAGGCCAAGACGTTTTTGCAACTGGGCACGCTAGTGGGTTATGGCGTTGTAATTGGCTTGGCCACTGCGCTGTGCTTCGCACTGGCCCAGCCCATTGCGCGCGTGCTGGGCAAGACCGGCATCAACGTGATGACCCGCCTGATGGGTCTGATTTTGGCGGCCCTGGCGGTCGAAGTGATGTCAGACGGGCTGATCAAACTATTCCCGATGCTGGGCCGCTAAGCCACAACATCTGTTGTGCCTATTGCCCCTGCTCCACCTGCAGTAGCCACAGCGCAATCTCTGCAATTGCAGCATCTGTAGCCTCGGTCAAAGCCCGCACTCCCCCGGCGGCATCCGCACTGGTAGCCGGGCGCTGCACGATGAAGCTGCGTTGGGCCACCAGGCGCTCTACACCCTGCCCGCCCTGACCCAAGGTGGCGCGCACGCGCACCAAGCCGCTGCTGCGCTCAGCGGTTTCAAACAGCTGGCTGAACTCGTCCAGCTCCAGGTGCAACACCTTGGCGGGCTTGTCTGCCGCTAGGCCCAGCGCGGCATTCAACACGGCGCGGCGCTGGCCCAGGTGCTCGCGCAAGCGTTGCTGCAGCAGCTGGGCGGGGGCCATGCTCCAGCGGGCGAGCGAGTAGGGGCGCAACTGCTGGGCGTCGCTATAGGTCAGGCGGTACAACACAGCGTTGCTGTCCAATGCCGCGCTGGCCTCGGCATCGGCCAACACCAGCGCCGGCAGGGGTGCGATGCGGGTGGTGGCCACCGTGGTAACCGGGCCAGGCCCAAAGTCATACACGGTTGCCCTGGGTTTGGGTTGCAAGGCGGAGCAGCCGCCCAAGCCAAGTGCCATTAAGCAAAATAGCGCTCTAGCCCCCGTAGAATATAAACATATAGCTACTAATTTCATAGCAAATCCCCTATCAAATGCAATACCTTGAACCCTGCGGGAACCCTCATCGGCGGTTAGGCGCCTCAAAGCCGGGCTCACCCGGGCCCGGCACAGCAGCGCCACTGCCGATCAATAGCGACTGCGGGTTGTCACCCACCGCGTCCACCGCACGGCCAAGCTGGCGCACCGCGCGGGCGGTGTCGTCTGCGGTGCGGTTCAGGCGCGGGACCAGCGTGGTGTTGAGTGTTTGGCCGGTGGCCTGCAGGGCCTCGCTGCCTTGGGAGATGTCGTCCAGCGTGCCGCCGGGCTCGGTCATGCGCTTGGACATGACCTTGAATTCATCTGCCGATGTGCCGACCGATGTTGCGCTGGCACCCAGTCGATCCGAGGTTTCGCGCAAACCCTTCATGGTGACCGACGCCTCTTTGGACAGTGCGGGCAGATTGGCCTGGTCCGCGTGTTTGGCAAGCTGGCTGATGCTGGCCGCTGCCTGGCCCAGGTTGTCTACGGCATCCATCAGCTTCTTTTGGTTGTCGGGGGCCAACAACTGGTTGACGCGCTGTGAGGCGTCGTCCAGCTTGGTCAACAAACCGGCCCCCTGGTCGGTCAGGCGCGACATCAGCCCCGGGCGCATGGGAATGCGGGCCAACGTGTCGTCGGTGCTGACCAAGGCTTCTTTGGATTCGCCCGCGTCGTCCAGCTGAATAAAAGCCAACCCAGTCACGCCCTGAAAGCCCAGGCTGGCGAAGGTGGACTTGGTAATGGGGGCGCTGTCGTCCACACCTATGCGGATGCGCACGTTACCCACCACGTCGGGGTCCAGTGCAATGGACTGCACCCGGCCCACGGTGACGCCCTTGTAGCGCACGCCGGCTTGGCGCTGCAAGCCGGTCACGCCTTCGCGGCTGGAGATTTCGAACAGCCGGTGTTCGCCGGTGTCGCGTGTCAGCCAGGCGGCCAGTGCTACCACCAGCGCGGCCACCACCAGCACGAAGGCACCGGCACCAATGGCGTGGGATTTGTTTTCCATAGGGCTCTTCTCTTTCTACACGTCGGTCGGATGCAGGCGCAGCAGTTCCATGGCGCGCAGTCCACGCCCGCCCAGGAAAAAATTCCGCACAAAGGGGTGGTCAAACGCGATCACCTCGCGGGGCGGCGCATTCACAATCACATGTTTATCGGCCACCACCGCCACGCGGGTGCTGATCTCGTAAATGGTATCCAGATCGTGCGTGACCATGACCACGGTCAAGCCCAGCTCTTGGTGTAAGGAGCGCACCAGCGTACAAAAAGCGTCAGACCGGTCGGGGTCGAGCCCGGCGGTGGGCTCGTCTAGCAGTAGCAGCGGCGGATCCATGATCAAAGCGCGGGCCAGGGCCACACGTTTGATCATGCCGCCTGACAAATCGGCCGGCATCTTGTGCGCGTGGGCGGGGTCCAGCCCCACCATTTGCAGCTTGACCATCACCGCATCACGCACCAGGTCTTCGGACAAGGCCTTGAGCTCGCGCAGCGGGAAGGCAATGTTCTCTAACACCGTAAAGGCCGAATACAACGCGCCGTGCTGAAACAGCATGCCCACCCTGCTGGCGGCACCGGCGTGGGTCAGCTCGGCCGCCGGGCGGCCCAGCACCTCGATGCTGCCGCGCATGGGCGTCTCCAGCCCCAAAATTTGGCGTAACAGCACGGTCTTGCCGCTGCCTGAACCACCCACGATAGACAGCAGCTCGCCCTTGGCAATGCTCAGGTTCAGGCCTTTGTGGATCAGCGTCTCCACGCCGCCATTGCGAAACCCCGACCACAGGTCGCGTATTTCCACAATCGGAGGTGGATGCGTGCTCATACAACCTGCCGCCGGGCCGCCCCGAGGCAGGTCACCCCCGGGGGGCAGCGACCCGTGTAACGGTGGAGCGTGGGGGTCCATACTTATATGCCTACGTTCTTGAAGACCACGGCAAACATGGCGTCCACCAAAATCACCATGGTGATGGAGGTCACCACCGACGCCGTAGTGCCCTCGCCCAGACTCTGGGTGTTGGGCTTGATGCGTAGCCCATAGTGGCAACCAATTAACGCAATCATCAGCCCGAACACGGCCGACTTGCCCAAGGCCAGCCACAGGTTGGAGACCTGCACCGCATTGGCCAGCGCGGTCACAAAATAAGCAGGTGTTAGCCCCATCACCAAGTCTGAAGCCAGCACGCCGCCCAACAAAGCGGCCAGTGTGGTCCACACCGCCAACAGCGGCATGGCAATCACCAGTGCAATGGCGCGTGGAAGCACCAGCCTAAAGCCTGTGGGGATGCCCATGACCTTCATGGCATCAAGCTCTTCGGTGACCCGCATCACCCCGATCTGCGCGGTGATGGCCGAGCCCGACCGCCCGGCGATCAAAATGGCGGCCAGCATCGGCCCCAGCTCGCGGATCAGCGCCACGCCCAAAATGTTGACGATAAAGGCGTCGGCACCAAACTGGCGCAACTGCTGCGCCATCAAATAGGCCAACACCACGCCAATCAAAAACCCCACCAGCGCGGTGATAGGCAGCGCGGTTGCGCCAATGCGGTACAGGTGGCCCGACACATCGCGCCACGGACCGGCGCGCGGTGCGCGCACTAGCTGTATGGCATCCAGCAGCAACTGGCCCAGCAGGCGCACGGCCCCCACCACATGCTCTTCCACCCGCACCACGACGGCACCCAGGCGCAAGAACATATCCAACGCAGTCTGCCGTCTGCGCGGGGGTAGTACCGATGAAAATTGGGCCACCCGCTCCAGCATGGCGCGCTGGGCCGCGCTGGTGTGCAGGGTATCGGGCCATTGGCGGTACCAAGCGTTCCACAGCAGTTGCGCGCCGGTGTGGTCCATGCGCTGCAGCTGGCGCAAATCCCAATGCCAGCTGCGCCACTCTTGGGGCAAGGCGCCAAGTGCGGCTTGCAGCGCATCCCAGTGCGCGGGCACCGCCAGGTTTTCCGCCGTCCACAAGCCCAATAGCCGTGCATGCATCCCCTGGGGAGCCTGCTCGAAAACAATGCGGGGCTGGATGTCCGACATAGGGTGGCGTGGGCCTTTGGAAAAAAGGGGTTGGGGGCGGTGTTCGCATGGTACAGGCTGGCGCGCTGGGTCTCTGAGAAAATGCAGCCGCACAACAACAAACCGGAGACCACATGTCCACCACGCCCAACGGCCCCTATGCGTCAACACCCGAACTCTCCGCAGACCTGCGCGGCCCGGTGCTGTGGCTGACCATCACCCGGGAAGAGCGCCGCAACGCCATGAGCCATGGCGTGCTGGCCGCCATGGCGCAGGCCATTACCGCCGCGCAGACGGACCGCAGCGTGCGCGCCATCGTTATCACCGGCGCGGGCAGCAAGGCCTTTTGTGCGGGTGCTGACCTGCAATCGGCCAACGCCTTTACCACCGATTACTCCGAACCCCACGGCCACTTGGCGCAACTGCTGCGCGTGGCCAAAGCCAGCACCGTGCCGCTGATTGCCCGCGTCAACGGGGCCTGCATGGCCGGTGGCATGGGCCTGATGAGCATGTGCGACATGGCCGTGGCCGCCAGCCACGCGGTGTTTGGTTTGCCAGAGGTGAAAGTGGGCGTGTTCCCGGCCCAGGTGCTCAGCGTGCTGCAGCATTTGATACCCCGGCGCAAGCTGGCCGAGATGTGTTTGACCGGCGAGCCCATCACCTCGGCCCAGGCGCTGGAATACAACTTGGTGAACTACGTGGACGATGACGTCGATGCCAAGCTGCAGTGGCTGCTGGACCGGATGCTGGACAAATCCCCCGCCGCGATTCGCCGGGGGCTCTACACGATGAAAAAGGTGGAGGCCATGGCGTTTGAAGAGAGCATGGCGTTTACCGAAAGCCAGATTGCGCTATTTACGCTGACTGCCGATGCGAAGGAGGGGCAGAAGGCGTTTCAGGAGAAGCGCAAGCCGATGTGGCAGGATGTGTAGCTTGGCCTGTGGATGACTGTTTTGCTGCTATGCGTCGCCCTTAGTTGCATCACACGCAAAACTAATTCAATTTGAAGCGCCGCTGTCACGCAACCACCCAGTCCCCCGTTGCCCCATAATCGGGCAAATTCTCGTAAACCCTGAAAGCACGCCCAACATGGCGGGCGCGCAATCCGGAATTTCCTTTTGTTTTGGGAGAGCCGTGCGAGATACCTCCCCGCTGCATACCTCAGTCGATGGCCGTCTGATAGAAACAAAAGGGGATCTATGATCCAAACACCGCGCCCCAGCACCAGCCCTGGTGGCCAGTGGCACACTGCTTTACCCCGCAAGACACTGATCGGCTTTATGGTCGCGTTGGTCGCCGTGCTGACCATGGCGGTTGTCTCTTTTTACGCCTCGCAGGCTCGATCGGCGGGCGCACAAAAACTGTTGCAATCGCTCGAGCGGACGAGCAATATCGTGGAGTTGCTCTCAACGGTCAAGGACGCGGAGACCGCGCAGCGCGGTTTTCTTCTGACAGGCTCCGAGCGTTATCTCGAACCCTACACGGCTGCACTCGCCACATTGCCGCGTCAGAGCGCCGATTTTCGGCGCTCGATTGAAGACAACCCGGCGGAGCTGCTGCAGCTCGATACCGCCGAAAGCCGCATCGCCGACAAGTTGGCAGAGCTCCAGGAGACGATCCGGCTTAAGCGCGCGGGCCAGAGTGAAGCCGCGCTTGAGCTGGTTCGCTCTGGACAGGGAAAGGAGAAGATGGATCGCGTCCGTGCGGCGATGGACGAGATATTGGTCACCGAGCGGGCGTTGGATGCTGCCCGCACGCAGGAATGGGAGCAGGCCGTCGCCTTCTCGACGTTCGTCAACTGGACGGGTGC
>Ga0105048_10008931_pt1 | contig 15999 bp, 21 predicted proteins | sample MAT05_FD_78382 | JGI IMG/M metagenome (GOLD analysis project Ga0105048, IMG submission 78382) | Freshwater microbial communities from Lake Fryxell liftoff mats and glacier meltwater in Antarctica - MAT-05 | ecosystem: Environmental > Aquatic > Freshwater > Ice > Liftoff microbial mat | place...
CGCAGCGTTGCCCGCGCGATGAACAATGGCAGACGGCGTTCGTCAATGCAAACGTCCGGGATGGGACAGCTAGTCTCATCCAGGGTAGGTTGAAAACTTGGTTACGACCCCTTGCCGTGATCGACCGAGATGAGGCGTAGCGTTGCGGTGTGATTTAGTTTGTTGTGTCGTCACACTCGGTTGCAGGCAGGTGGACTTCGCTAATGGCCCTCTTGCCTGCAATTCGTCACCTTTAGCAAAAAGGAGTACGGTTGCTGAAAGGACCTTGCGTCGTTAACGGCGCGTGGCCTCCCAGGCATGTCGTATCGGCTGGGTATCATCAGCACCTCTCGGACTGGCAGGACAGAACAACTGTGGATGACCCAGCGAGCTAAAGGGTGTCGTCGCATTTTCGGTGAAATTGGCAATGCCGATCGGCCCGCAAAGCAAATCGAGCTGTATCCGATAGAGAAGGAACACCAAGAACACCCGCTTTTCCAGAGGATTGGCCAAAACCACCGAACTGACACGATCCGTAAAGCTGTACGAGGCCACCGAATTACTCCGTGTTCCCCTTGCGTCGGAGCGAGATGGCGGGGTGACACGCTTTGATCATGCGAAACAGGTTGAAACGGGTCTTTCGGTGGCCGAAAAGTTCATCGAGGGCGAGTTCACGCGAATTGATCCGGAGAACAGGCTGCGCGACGCACACCCAGTATCCGTGGAAGCGAGCGCGAGCGTCCGCTGCGGGAAGGTCGGGGCTTCGCTGACAGAAACGCTGCGAAACCTTGCCTCCGGCGGCATGCCCGTAAGGGGAGACGTCAGTATCCTCACCCCAAAGATGGTGGAGGGAACACAGCCTTTATCTCTTGTCCACACGGGGCATCATGGCACCCGAGCGTATCGGTTGTACGCGCCGTCAGGTGCGCATTCTCGGATGCCTCTGATTGTGATGCTGCACGGATGCACTCAGACGCCTAAGGATTTCGCCACCGGCTCCGGGATGAATGAAATTGCAGATGGGCTGGGCTTCATGGTTGCCTACCCCGCCCAGGGCACTGCGGACAATATGCGAAAATGCTGGAACTGGTTTCGCCCCGAAGATCAGAACCGCGGGAGAGGAGAGCCAGCCTTGGTAGCCGGGATCGTGAATGACATCCAGAACAGTCATTCGGTCGATGCCCGGCGCGTCTACGTCGCCGGTCTGTCCGCTGGGGGAGCCGCTGCAGCGGTCGTCGCTGCGGCATACCCTGAAATCTTCAGCGCCGTAGGCGTTCATTCCGGCCTGCCGGCAGGGGCGGCGGATAATATTCAATCGGCTCTTGCCGCGATGCGCAACGGCGCTGCGCGAACGCAGGGTCGGCGCGATGCCCACCATTGTCTTTCATGGCACGGCTGACAAGACCGTTCACCCGCAAAACGGCGACTTGGTTCTGGCCCAGTCGCTGAACAGCATGCCGCGGCTGCACAAGAGTGCGAAGGAAGACACCTCCCCGGGCGGACGGCGGTATCGGGCGACCCTCTCTCATGATGAAGACGGTCGTAGTCTGACAGAGCACTGGGAAATTGAAGGGGCGGGCCACGCCTGGTGCGGGGGTGATGCCCGCGGCAGCTTTACCGATCCCGCCGTTCCGGACGCTGCACAAGAGACGGCAAGATTTTTCCTTCAGCATGCCGGACCGATAGATCTTTGAACCTCCGTAGTGCAACCCCCCCACGCGGATTCGAAAAAGTGCCCCGATATCTGGAACGAAGTTCTCCGCGATGCGTTTGTGGACATGCAATCGTCAACAACAACAAGGACCACTTGTCATGGGAATTCTCTGGACCATCATCATCGGATTTGTAGCCGGTGTGATTGCGAAACTCATCATGCCGGGCGATAACGAGCCTTCCGGTTTCATTCTGACGACGTTACTGGGTGTCGCCGGTGCTTTTGTTGCGTCGTATCTCGGGCAGGCAATTGGATGGTATGGCCCCAACGAAGGCGCTGGCCTGGTCGGTGCTGCCGTCGGAGCAATCATCGTTCTTCTCGCTTGGGGAATGCTGCGCCGCCGTGCGTAAGTCAAAACCGCTTTAAACCATCGAAGGAGACAACAGATGTCGAGAAGCTCCCCATCCTTGCTTGCTCTTTTGGGCCTGGTGGCTGTAGCGGGGTATCAGAACCGCGGACGTATCAGCGAAATGCTGTCAGACGCACATCGAGGAGGCTCGAAAACTACCGGGAGCACTGGATACGCACCCGGTGGCGCAGGGTCACATATGAACCAGCAGTCGGATATACATTCTGATAAGCAATCCGGCGGCTTTCTGTCCGAGATCGGACGGATTTTTCAACCTGACACAAACAGTGGACTGGGTGGTGCAGGCTCCACTTCGATCACCTCGGCCCTTGGGGATTTGGTGGATCGGTTTCGCCAGAACGGACGCACCGAGGCTGTAGACAGCTGGGTCTCTGATCGGCCAAACATGCCGCTCAACGTTTCCGAACTGGAAGCTGTCCTCGGCGAGGATACAATGGAAGAGCTGTCGCAGAAGGTTGGTCTGTCACGGCAGGAACTTTTGCTGCGGCTTAATACTGCGCTGCCAGAGGTTGTGAACCGCTTTACACCACAAGGGCGGCTACCCACACCGCTTGAGAGCGCGAACCTTGCCTGACTGCAGAAAACGGTAGCGAACATAAAGCTTTCGGGCGGTGGCACATAGCCGCCGCCCGCATCTTTTACATAACTTCGAAGGTCGCATCTGGGCTGGCGGACAAGATCAGTTTCCTGTCCGCCACTCCAAACCGTCTCCAAATGCTTTAAGGTGGTCTAAATCCGTCAGGTCCGAAAAAAATTCTCGCGCGGCCAGTGCCGTAGCTGGCGACAGGACGCCACGAATTGTGCGGCGTGATCTGGTTGGCTCAGCAACGTGAGGCCTTCGTCTGCAGGTTCGTCCAGACCACACACGTCGATAAGCGGCGCCGCTTCGGCAGAATAGCTGTTGAACTTGCAATGATGGTACGCGTCGACCAGAAAGTAGACAGCCGCCTGGGCAGTCTCGAGCCCTTCGGTACCGGGCAACACCGCCACAGCATCAAAAAGGACGGAGGGCGCCCTGCCGATGCGGGCGTCCACGGGATGCAGCTTATCTTTGCTGCAGCGAGCACCACCAGTCTTCGGGGCGATTAATTTGATCACACTTCCCTCGACGGCTACGGCTGGCTGCAGCGCTTTCAGGATCGAATCGTCAAAGCCGTCGCTAATCATCAAGCCGAGGACCCGACCTTTGAAGCTGTCCGGTGGGTTCGACTGGATGCTCAGTGCGAAAGAGGGCGCGAGGTCGCTGCGGGTGGGACGGGCCGCCGGTGCGGGATCGGGCATGATCTCCAGGCGCAGGCCGTCGGCCAGCTGCACGGCCAGCGTGCTGTCAATGTTCCGCAGATGCGAGACGATGCGAGCGCGAACTCCTGGCTCTTCACACTTGGAAAGCTCGAAAATCAACGCCGCAACGATGTGTGACTGCTCGCTTGCAGTCTGGCTGATGTAGAACTGAAGCGCTTCGCTGTAGTGATCAGCAAAACTTTCGGGCCGCAGCCGCGCCTTTTCCCCGGTCACTGGCGCTCGGTAGCTGACATATCCCTCGAGCGGATGTTCTCGCGGCCCCTCACCCCAGCCGTTGGGTTCGTAATTCACCCGCCCCTTGCGTGGCGTGATCTGCGTGTGCCCGTCCTGCTGATAGTTGCTGACCGGGCAGCCCTTTGGCCGGTTGATCGGGATCTTCGTGAAGTTTGGCCCGCCCAACCGCTTGAGTTGGGTATCGAGATACGAGAAATTTCGCCCCTGCAGCAGGGGGTCATCGCTGAAGTCGATCCCCGGGACCACGGTGGCAGTGCAGAAGGCTACCTGCTCGGTTTCGGCAAAGAAATTATCTACAGCCCGGTCCAGTACCAGTTTTCGATTATCTGCAGCGGGCAATCTTCTTCCGGGACAGGCGTGGTCGGATCGAGTACGTCGAACGCAAAGCCATCGGCAAAGGCTTGATCGAAGGTCTGAACGCCGAAATCCCATTCAGGATAATCGCCCCCTTCGATCGCATCCCACAATTCGCGGCGGTGCCGGTCCGGATCGGCTCCGTTGCTTTTTACCGCTTCGTCCCAGACGACAGATTGCAGTCCCATCCGGGGCTTCCAGTGAAACTTGACAAAACTTGATACGCCCTCGGAGGTCACGAAACGGGAGGTATGGATGCCAAACCCTTTCATCGTGACCCACCTCACTTGGCGTAAGCATGAGAGCAACAGAACCAGCCATAGCCCGTCGACTTCGCAGCGCGTTGTGCGCGGCTCAGTTCCCCTGTTGATTGCTGCAACTGACCCAAGGCAAATTTCTCCCCTCGCGTTCGAGACGAAATGGGGAACCGCACCGCGGTTATGACGTTTGCCCTAGCCGGGGCTAATCGCGTTCGGCGCGGTAAGCGGGCATGCGCTTCGAAAGGGTTTCATGAACCAGAATATCACGCCGGCGGGTGGCATTGCCGAAGACGAGGGCTTTTCCGCGAGCAGAGTGACCGGGCTCACCGCAGTCGCGATTTTTCTCGGTGCCGGGGTGCTGCATTTCGGCAGCGACGTGTTCCTGCCGCTGTCAATAGCGACGCTCATCGCGTTTGCGCTTTCGCCGATGGTGTCGTTACTGCGGCGCAACGGAATGCCCCATGTCCTTTCGGTGCTCGTGGCCGTAACGGTGGCTGCATCCTGCGTGGGCGGCGTTCTTGCAGTGATGGCGACGCAGCTAAGTCTTGTCGTGGAAAGCTTGCCGACCTACCAGTCGAACATCCTCTCAAAGCTCGACACCTGGCAGTCGGGCGAAGGGTCATCTCATCTTCTAGGCGAGCTTGTGCAGATGGCCTCGCGGATCAACGATGAACTCAGCAACGCCTTCGGCGCAAGTCAGGGAACGGCGGGCGACGCCGCGACTAGGATCCAGCCTGTAACCGTGGCCGTGGTTGAAGACCAAAGCATCTGGGAGATGCTGCAAACCATAGTTCTGCCCATCATCAGTCCCATCGTGACAGCGGGTCTTATTATCGTCGTGATCATTTTCGTGCTGATGGAACGCGAAGAGCTGCGCGACCGGTTCATCCGGCTGCTTGGATCGAACGATTTGCATCGCACGACCGAGATGCTCGAAGACGCAGGTGGCCGCGTTGCAAGCTACCTTGTCACGCAAATCGTGGTCAATGTGATTTATGCTGTGCCGATCGGCGTGGGATTGTGGTTCATCGGGGTACCGAACGCCTCACTATGGGCATTGATGACGCTTGTTTTGCGGTTCGTGCCGTATTTCGGGTCGGTCATCGCCGCCGGGGCACCGCTGCTACTGGCGTTCGCGGTGTCTCCCGGCTGGTCAATGCTGCTGTGGACCGGGGCGTTATTCTTGGTGGTGGAACTCATCACGTCGAATATTGTCGAGCCGCGGCTTTATGGCTCTCGCACCGGGTTGACGCCTTTAGCGGTGATCATCGCGGCCATCGTGTGGACGTGGATATGGGGGCCGATGGGACTGATCCTGTCAACGCCGCTGACGGTGTGCCTCGTCGTCTTGGGGCGCTATCTGCCGCAATTTCAAGTCTTTCACATCATGTTCGGCGACGAACCTGTGCTCGCTGCCCACGAGCGGCTTTATCAACGACTGTTGGCTGGCGACAGTGTGGAAGCAGTCGCCCGTGCTGAGGAGGCGCTGGAGGATGCGTTTTTGGCCGACGTTTACCAGTCGGTTGGTGTACCTGCACTGTTGCTGGCGCAGAGTGACTATGACCGTGGCGTCCTGAGCCAGGCGCAAGAAGCGCGGCTTGCGGCCTCGGCCGGGCGATTCGTGTCCGCGTTGGAGCCGGTTGTGAGCGAGGAAAGGTCCGAGTTGCCAGAACGCTCACCCGACGAGGGTGATTTGCCGCCGCGTGTCGTGGTGTCAGGTGGTCGCAGCAATCTTGATGATGTCGCGGCGCGTATGCTCGGGCAATCCCTTGCGGCCGAAGGGGCCGAGGTGGCAACGCTAACGCGCAGCCAGCTCAACACCGCAGTGTTGACGGTTACGGCCGGCCAGCCACCGCGTGCGTTGGTTCTTTGCTTTCTGGACCCCAACCCTGCTAGGGCAACGTTGTTGATCGTGCGGCGGATCAAGCGGAGCAATCCGGGGCTTCGCGTCGGAATAGTTGTCTGGCAGATGTCGACAGATGCCGGGGTAGACAAGCAGACAACAAACCGCGCGTTGAGCACCAACTCTGTGGTCCGCCGAAATGCCGAAGACGTTGGTGTGGATTTCGTTGCGACCACGATGGACAATGCAGTTGCAATGGCGATGGCGGACGAAAAAGCTCAGCCTGCCGTTGTGGTGCAAAAGCAGCGTCAACGTCGAACGCCGATTCAGGCGGTAAATGTCTCGGCCGGGTGACCGGCCGAATTCATGGACCCCAAGGGTTTCGGCGCCATTAGGTGACGCCGATCAGAGGTATCTCAAGCGGCGGCCGCATTCAGGCTGATATCTGCAAGAGTAGCCAACGTCTCGTCGGCGGCCATCTCCTGATCCAGTATGTAGGAGATGCGTTCTGCGGCCCGGTCCATCCGCAGGGCAATTGCAAAGGCATGCATGGATCCGTAACGCGTGATTTTATAGTGTTCCACTGCTTGGGCGGAAAAAACGATGGCTGCATCAACAGCTTTACTGGCATTGAAAATGCCAATCAGCGCATTGGCTTCGGCCAAAATGCCGTCAATCGCATCACAGGGATCAGCCTCGGGTTCTTTGCCGAGGTCCTCGAACACTTCTTCGAGCAATTCGATATGTTCGGATGTTTCTTCGCGATGCGACGACAAAGCATCTTTCAGCGCAGGGTCTTGTGCGGCGCGGATAATGATGGACAAAGCTTTGTAGATCTCCTGTTCGGAATAATACATGTCCTTCAACGCATGCTCGAACAAATCGGCGAGGCCCATTTCCCGGTCCTCGGTGTCGGTTGCTTGAAAGAGGTCGGCCGTCACCTCGGCGTCCGTTGCAAAATTCGTCATGGGTAGTCCTCTCTGGGCTGGATAGCGCACCCGCCGCAGGCGAATGCAATGGCCCTTCAACGTGCGGTCGGGCAAGCGGTTCCTGCCTCTTGGACGATCTCGGCGACGTGAGAGACGGCGTTCTGGAGAACCGATCTTTTGGAACCGGCAGCACAGTTGCGACGTTTGAATGCCAGGGTGCAAAGCGACCCACAGTCAAAAGAGAGGAAAAACCATGCCGACGAACATTACCCGTGACCGTCTTGACCAACCGGACAGCGACCTGCCGTACGCGCTGGATGATCCTGACGATGATCTTGAACATGATCACGGGAACGAAGCTTTGGCCACCTTGCATCGGCGTACGGTGGATGCGTTGAAAGGTTATGACAAGATGGTCGAAAAAGCGGAGCCAGCGTTCAGCAGTACGGTCGAACGGTTCCGTAGTCTGCATACGGAACACGCGAGCCGCCTCGCCCGAATGCTCGCCGTCGAGGGCCATAATGTTAACGACGGGGCATCTTTGATGGGCACCATCAATCAGGCCGTTGTTTCTGTACGCGCATTCGTCGATGACATTGACGAAGACGTCATGGCCCAGATCCGAACTGGTGAATCCTGGATTCTGGCGGCTTTCGACGATGCGATTAATGCCCGGCGAGATGGCTTGGGTGCCGGTCTTCACGAAATGCGCTCCGAAATCGACAAGTTGATTGCCGACACGGCCCATGTCGGCTGACCAACTTTCCACGGGACGCGGCACCGAAATCTGCTTCCGCGCCCATCACCGATGTTCACAAGATTGGAGACCGAGATGAATACGACCGACCTGAAAAACAAGTTCGCCAAAACTACCGATGCCGCCAAGGAAACTGCGGCTGCTGCAATGGACATGGCGTCTGAAACCGGCCGCTCCATGAAAGACAGCGTCCAGGCGCAGGCTTCCGAGGCCATGGACGGGATGCGAGAAGCTGCAGGGGAGCGTGCCGAAGCTGCGCGCGACAGCCTTGTAGGTGCAGCAGACCGTTTGGCCGAAACATTGCATGCTGAGGCGAAGTCCACTGAGGGTGTGGCCCAGCGGGTTCTGGGTGGGCTTGCCGATGGCGTAAGCACGGTGTCGGATGGGATGCGCGGCCGTAGTCTGGGCGACCTTCTGGCGGACGCGCAGGGATACGCTCGTCGCAACCCGGGTACGTTTGCAGTGGGCGCAGCAGTCGCGGGATTTGCACTTGCACGCTTCCTGAGGTCGTCCAGCATCCGTCAGGGGCAGGCGGATCGTGCGATGGATGCGACGGACAGGCTTTACCGCGACGCCGCGCGCCGTAGCGTGGACACGCTGGCCCAAGGCGAAGATCGCGGGTGGCGCGCATGACCGGGCCGGGCGAAAGCCGGATTCCAGGTGCAGGCGCCATGCTGACGGATGTTCTGGCAAGCGTTTCCCGGCTCGTCCGGGGTGAGATCGCTCTTGCCCGCGCGGAAATCGACCAGCGGATCAGCGCAGCCGGGCGGGCGGCAGTCCAGATAAGTGTAGCGGCAGTTTTGGGCATTACTGCCCTGAACGTGTTTGCTGGATGGGCGGTGGCTCTGGTGATTTCCCTCGGCTTGTCCCCGGCTTGGGCTGCCGTGATCGTCGGAGGGGTGCTGTTGGTATTGGCCTTGGGCATCGGGCAGCACGCCATGCAAGAGCTGCGCAGTGCGGGAAGCGTACCCAAACACAGTGCCACATCCTTGCGCCGCGATGTCGAAATCCTTGAAACGATGGTGAAAAGCGATGCAACCACATGAAATGAACGGTTCTAACGCCAGTTCTATCGCGGCGGATCTCGAAAGAGAACGGGCAGATCTTGCCCAATCGATTGTCGGCCTGCGTGAGCGGCTTTCGGTCGACGCACTGGCCGGCGATGCAATTAACTACGCGCGTCAGAATCTTGGGCAGTATGCCAAAGCGTTGGACGGCGCGGTGAGGGCAAACCCCTTGGCAGCTGTGATGACTGGGGTAGGGATTGCTTGGCTGGTGTTGGGGCGGAAATCGTCGGAGAAGCCGGAGCAGCTGCTTGCCGGAACCAAATTCGAGGCGTTTTCGCGGTGGGAGGATGAGGGTGGGCCCGTGTCCTCCATGCCCGACCCTACCGATGCATGGATTGTAGAGGCCGATAGCATGCGGGACCGTGCGCAGCGTGCATTGGCGCGGATCGACAGTTCCAGCCTCATGCCGACGCTTGATGCTGCGCGCGATCGGGCTGAAGTTTTGATCCAGTTGGCGCGGGGCAGGCGTATGGCCATGTTGCGCGGTTTGGAAGGCATGACCGAGGCGGCACAGGAGCGTATCCTTGCCGCACGAGAACGCGCCTACACTGCGCGCAATACAGTCTTGCATCGTGGGGGGCGCTTGATCGAGGATCAGCCTATCGTGGCTGGGGCAATCGGTATGGCGATCGGGGCCGCAGTTGGCAGCATGCTGCCCGGCACCAACATCGAGAACCGCGTCTTTGGTGCAGAACGGGACCGCTTGCTGGCCGAGGCGCAGCGTGCGCTGCGGGTTGAGCTTAACCGTGCCACCGAAGCCGGCAGTGAGTTGGCCAACACCGTGGCAGATGGCATAAAAGACACCGCAGTGAAATTGGTCAGCGAAGTTGCGGGGTGATCCGTACCCAACGCCTGCGCCATCCTGTTTGTCCTTAACACATCGTCCATGAAAAAGGCCCGCCAACCGGCGGGCCTTTTGCTTTCGGAGTCTATCCTGGTCGGATTATATCGAACCTGCCGGGAGGGCTTCGATCTCTTCGGCCGTCATCGAGACACAAGTGCGCAATTCGCCACTATTGATGGCTTGTCCGATTTTCATCGCTCTGACGTCCATGAGCTCAGGTTTTTTACCGATGCCGAGGAATCCACCCACATCGACGATCACTTGCTGGCTCGCTAGCTGCAACCACCTGCGAGATTTCGCCGATATTTCGCCGTTCGGACCCTAGACGCGGACGTTCATCAGCTGGTCGGCCGTTATCGTTGCAGCGTCGACCGCAGCATAACCTGCCGGCGAGGTAGCATTGGTCCCGGTCGTGGAATCGGCCATTGCTCCATTATTCGTGGTGCCGTCAGCCGCAACCCCATTGCTTATGTTGCCGGTGGACACGCCGTCGGTCTTACCGGTTGCCTTTGTGTCATTAGCCATATCTTCGGCTTCAGCCGTCGATCCATCGCCAGCGCCGGTCGTGTCCATGGCCGACTGGGTTCCGTCGGTCGTGGCCTGAACACCGCCCGATGCGTCGACTCCGTTACGCATAAATGCCGGTACGCCTCAGAACGCTGCGGTTGGTGTTCACGACAAGAAAGAAATCGTTCAGCTGGTCTGCAGTGCCACAATCAGCAACAAAGCGGATGTTTTCCATGCCAAGCGCGACCTGACATTCGCCCATGCCCAGGAAACCGCCGATATCCACAAGCACGGCGTCAACCTTGCCTTCACGCGTGAGGACGGCATCGTTGATTTCCCGATATCGTTCCGATCGGCCTGGACGCCCGCATACTCGTTGGTATCGGTCAGGTTTTCGACTGCAAAAACGCGCTTGCCTATGAATTCCGACGGCAAGATTGCGACGGGTCCCGCTTCGGATCGAAACAGCTCTTGCGCGAAGGCAGCGGAACCGAGCACAACTGCCATTGCGGTACCAAGCATAAGTTTTTTTATCATTTTCTCCAGTTTACGAAAGACGGGCACAACGAGTGGTGCGACCGCTAAATAAACGCCGCAGTCGTGCAGCAGTTCCCGATTCGGACCGCTGCAGGCCTGCGGATCCCCTCTGCAGGAGCAATCTGGCCCAAGTTACTGCAATCATTCCGTGCATCGGTTTTACCGAAAGGCCGCGTCATCATCGGCGGTGGCCCGCCAATAAAATCCCGTCATAGGCCGGGAACCGCTTGCGGAATACTGCGTTCACCGCATGACAGATCACGGACCTTGCTCCGTCGGCTTGTCGGCGGATCTCCCCGTCCGCATCCTACTTCTGTCGCCGGTGAGCCCATCGTCCCCACTCCGGGTCTCATCGGCGGCGTCCTTCTACACAAGCGGACGCTTATCCAGAGGTTCGGGTGCGGATCCCGCGTAGGTTGCGAGGCGGGCCCGGTCGCGGATGTGGAGGACGTTGTCGCTCGGTCTTACCAACCCTGATTTTTGCAGTTTCACCAGCGTCTTGTTCGGATGCACAAGAGACAGTCCCAGCGCGTCGGCGATTTCTTGCTTGCGGATCGCCAGCAGAACAGCACCATCTTTCTCCAGGCCCACGACGCGCAGACGGTGGTGAGTACCTGAGCGCGGCCCGCTGTTCCGCGGCACGCTTGCCGGCCCCGGCGCGCGTCCCACTTGGAAAATGTTCTTCTACCGCGGCGAACCAAGTCAGGTCATATGCCCTTCCAGGATGCGACTTGAATATGCTTTAAAGGTCAGGCCGGTTGAAGACGCATAGCACCATCTGCGTGGTCGACTATACGGAATGTTTCATCTCACCCATCAAACCAGCTTGCAAGCCTTTGACATCGCCGGGAAAGAGAAACTTGGTTACTTGACTCTGCCCATCTTCCAGCGTTTTGTAGCGCGTGCTCATGCCAGACAGCACGCTGTAAACCTGCGGGCTGTTCGATCCCTCGATCAGCACCGTTGCTCCGGGGCTCAACGTCAGTTCGCCGGACTTGAAGGTCAGCATGAACCGCAATTCTTCCGTCATCTGCACAAATAAGTCGCATCGCCTCAAACTGTATTTGTCGCAGGAAACCACCATCTTTTTTCATCTATGTCACAGTTGAATGCGGCAAGGTCCAAAGAGTTCCAGTGACAGCTCTTGGCTATGAGAGTCTTCACATGCAGAATCAAGCGGACGGCCCTGCCTCGATCTTCGTCGTCGTACTGAACGAAATGCTGGTTGCCCTGGATATTGCGGGGATGACTTCCGAACGCTGGCCTTCAGCGGTGATCGTGCGAAGCCGCAGTCTGGAGACGGTGAGCACATCTTTGCCTGCCGGGCGCATCCAGGCCGTGTTTGTCCAGGCGAACGCTGGAAGCGATGCAATTTCGCCCCTTATGGGAGGCTTAAGCGCGACCGCGGGGAGGCAGTATTGGTCACAACCGTTCGTGCGCGCGATTTGCCGTCAGGCTGGGCAGAGCTGATGATGCCCTTCAGTAAAAGGGACGTTGACGCCATCTTGAACATTGACCTCTTGCAGCCTGTGCCGAGGGCCGCATAAAAAAATGCCCCTGACGCGAACGCCCGGGGCAGTTTGGGATAGGCAGGGATAGACAAAGATAACACTAACGACTCAGCTCGGCCAACGGCCGCAGGCGGGCAGGTGGGCCGGTAAAACCTAAGACATCACTGCCCCTGCGGTTGGATGGCTAAATACACTCCATCCACCCCGCCAGACACGGCAGATCACCTTTCGGCTTTCACAAAGTAATAACGCATCAGGAGTCGACCGGTTCCCACGTCGTTGCCAGAAGCATGTGTGGCGGGGGGGGCAGGGCAAACGCTTGAAGATCAGGCATGGATCTCTTCATTGCTGGAAAAGAACATAGCCTGCGATACCGCAGAGCGTATCTGCTCCTCAGAGTAGGGCTTGGTGATGAGGAATGCAGGCTCCGGCTTATCGCCGGTCAGCAGACGCTCGGGGAATGCGGTGATGAAGATAACCGGAAGTCCTGCAAATCTGCGCAGAATGTCGTTTACTGCGTCGATGCCTGAAGACCGGTCGGCAAGCTGGATATCGGCCAGAATGAGGTCCGGCCGTTCACGCGCGGCAAGCGCTACCGCTTCGGCACGGGTGGCGGCGACGCCTGTCACTTCATGACCCATCTCTTGGACGATCGCCGCGATATCCAGCGCGATGACAGCTTCGTCCTCGATGATCATGACCCGCCCTGCCAACGAAGACTGCATTTCCCTCACGGCCGCGTCAAAAAGATCGGCCGCATGGTTCTGGTCGACCTGCATGATTGTAGAGATCTCGGCCAGTGTGAAACCTTCGATGACGTGCAGCAACAGGGCTTCGCGGCTGTTGGGGGTCAGGTCGACCATGTGTGACTGCGCAATTGCAGAAAATCGTGTATCCGCCTCCCCCACAGGCGCACCTGCGCTGGTCCACACCAGATGGAAGGCGCGAAACAGGGCCACTTTAGGATCAGACGCAGCCGAAAGCGCGGACCCGTCCTCGAGCAGCGCTTCGAGCGTTGCCGCGGCAAACCGGTCACCTGTCCCCTGGTTTCCGGTCAAGGCCCTTGCATACCGACGCAGGTAGGGCAAGTTGCTGCTGATGGAGTGGATCGGGTCCGGCATGTGTTCCCCGTGCATTGATTTACTATCCCCTGGTATTGTTTTTCCGGGAACTAACGCCGTAGCAGGGCGTTGAGTTCCGTGGTAACCGAGTCAGGCCCCAAAAAAAAGATGTATACGAATATGGCAGAAAATAATCCCAAGTCGTCGTTGAAGCATCAGATCGACGAAAACTTGAAGAGGATTTACGAGCAAACGCTGCAAGAACCGCTTCCCGACCGTATGTTGCAGCTTCTGCAGCAGCTTCGCGACAAGGCGGAAGTAAACACAGCGAAGGATGCCATAGAAGCCGTTCCCCGGGAAGATGGCGATGGACATGAGTCCGTTTGACGGAGGTCAAGATGAATGATCCTCGTGATGCGATAGTCACGTTTCTGCCCTCATTGCGCGCGTTTGCGATAAGCTTGACGCGTAACCGCTCATCTGCGGATGATCTGGTGCAGGACACCATAGAAAAGGCATGGACGAACATCGACAAGTTTTCGGCGGGCACAAACATGCGCGCGTGGCTGTTCACGATCCTGCGCAATACCTTTTATTCCTCGCTTCGCAAAAGTCGGCGTGAAGTGTCCGACCCGGACGGCATCCACGCACAGGGCTTGTACGTGAAGCCCGACCACGATGGACGCCTTGCGTTCAGTGATTTTCAACGCGCCTTCGACAAGCTTTCACCCGAGCATCGGGAAGTTCTGATGCTGGTGGGTGCCTCTGGCTTTTCGTGTGAAGAGGCGGCGGTGACCATGGGTGTGGCGGTGGGCACTGTCAAAAGCCGGGCAAGCCGTGCGCGCAAGCGACTGGCCAGTCTCATGGGCATGGCCGACGGTGAAGAAATCTTCGACGGGGTCGATCAGGCCAGCCTTGCTGTGATGGGCCGATCGAGAGTGCAGGCGGCATGACGCCTCCCGTCGAACGCCCCTGGTTCTCGAGGTTGGCAGTCCGGTTTGCGTTCATACTGTCCATCGCACTTCTGCCGGCGGCCGTGATATCCTTCTTGCAGACGAATGCTCTGGAAAGGGAAGTCCGGTCGCGCAGCGAAGTAGCGCTGATCGGTTCGACGGTTCAAGCGGCTGCAGAGGAAACGGCGCTGATCAACCGCATGCAGGGCCTTGTCGCTGCGGTAGCAAGCGCCGTTCCGTCGGTGGTAAATGATCCGGCGGCCTGTCACCAGACAATGCGCAACATCGCGGCGACCGAACCGAGAGTGCAGGTTGCGGCCTACATTCCACTCAGCGGGATCATGACATGTTCAAACCTGGGCGCGGCGCATGACTTTTCGACCGATGAGGTCTTCAAGACGACAATCCAGGCCCGGACGCCCACCTTCGTTGTAAATAGACGAAGCGAAATCAGCAGCACGTCGATCCTTGGGTTATCCTACCCGGTTTATGATCCGGCGGGAGAATATATCGGGTATGCGGGCGTTTCACTCCCGCACGCGACTTTGCGGGAACTGGCCTTTTCAGCGTTTTTTGAGCTGAGCGGCTTTGACGACCCAGTGCTTTACTGGACATTCGACATCAATGGCCAAGTCCTTACGTCGAACCATGAACTTCAGGATGTCGAACCAAGTCTGCCGTCAACCCGCCCATTGACCTCGTTCGCGGATCTCTCGGCAACCGTGTTCCGCGATGTCTCCATGGATGGAAGAATGACGACTTATTCCATGTCGCCGATCGTGCCGGGTGAGCTTTACCTGATGAGCAGCTTTCATCCCGCAAGATCTGGCTTTCTGGAAGCTTACGGGCTGTCAGCATATCTTCCAACCTTGCTGATGTGGCTGGCAGGGCTGGTCGCCTCGGGTATTGCGGCCGATCTTCTGGTAACGCGGCATGTCCGAACCTTGAACCGCTCGATCCTGAAATTCGCGCGCGGCGACCGGCGGTTGCAGACCATCAACTTGCGCAATGCTCCGTTAGAGCTGGATGAACTGGCCAACGCCTACATGGAGATGACCGACAGCGTCACACACACCGAGGCTGACCTCGAGGATTCCGTCCACCAGAAGGAAGTGTTGCTGCGCGAGGTGCATCACCGCGTGAAGAACAACCTGCAACTCATCGCATCGATCATGAACATCCAGTTGCGCAGCGCCCGCAGCGGCGAGGCGCGCGACCTGCTGAAGAACCTGCAGGAAAGGGTCATGAGCCTCGCGACCGTTCACCGCGGTCTCTACCAGACCAGCGGACTTGCGGATGTGCGGGCGCGGGAACTGATCCCCGACATCGTCCGGCAGATCATGGCCATCGCCGCAGGCCCGGAACGCCCCTTTGAGACGAGCACAGAAATCGACGACCTGCGCCTGATCCCGGATCAGGCGGTTCCGCTGTCGCTGCTGCTGGCCGAAGCGCTGACAAACGCGCTGAAACATTCGGGCGCCAACCGCGAACATCCCGGCAAGCTGAGCGTGCGGCTGAAACGGTCAGGTGGCAGTGATGCCATGCTGGAGGTGGTCAACAGCCACATGAATAAATCATCCCCGCAACCGACAACGTGGGGTTCTGGAATCGGTGTGAAACTTATCGACGCTTTCGTGCATCAATTGGGCGGGAAGCACGATTCAGCAACGACCGACCGCGACTACACCATGCGTGTAACCTTTTCCATGGCGCCTCTGTCCGCGGCCGAGAATCGCCGGGCGGCCGATACCAGCGCGGATATTGACTGGAACGTTCC
>Ga0105048_10008933_pt1 | contig 15996 bp, 14 predicted proteins | sample MAT05_FD_78382 | JGI IMG/M metagenome (GOLD analysis project Ga0105048, IMG submission 78382) | Freshwater microbial communities from Lake Fryxell liftoff mats and glacier meltwater in Antarctica - MAT-05 | ecosystem: Environmental > Aquatic > Freshwater > Ice > Liftoff microbial mat | place...
GGCATCCGTGTTCAGAGATTTATTGTCGATGAAGACCATCTCGGCCGGCGTGATGCCCAACTCGTCGGCGACCTCGAGGTAGATCGCCGGGTCGGGTTTCACGGCGTCCATCTCGGCACTGACGAAAACGCGTTCCCAGTACGAGCCGATGGGGGAGAAGCGGAACGGGCCAGCAAAGTCGAAACCCGCATTCGACAGGATCGCCAGGCGGGTGCCGCCGGAATGTAACTGTGCGATGAGATCGACGGTGCCCGTGTTCACACTCAACCAGCCGCGGAAGTCGGCAACCCACAGCTCGTACACGGTCGACACGCTCCACCCGGTGCCGAGGTCGCGAGCAAGAAGTGCCCAGTACTCGGCCACCGAGATAGTGCCCTGGTCGAGGGGATCGCGGTGCTGCCAGTAGGCGGCCCGGAAGGATTCGGCGTCGCATCCCGAGATCGACAGGACCGCCGCCATGTCGGCCTCGGAGGGAGACAGCGATATGACCTCCCCGTAATCGAACACAACAACGCGACCGGGGATGCTCAAAGCCATGGCATCAAACTATCGTGAGTGGCATGAGCAAGTTCACACTGTGGTCGGCGGATGACGCAGCTCACCACCTCGCGGAGCCGGGGGTCGGTGACGACAAGTACAGCCGCGGGGTGCTCGGGGTCATCACGGGCAGCGACCGTTACCCGGGGGCGGCCGTGCTCGGCGTCGAGGCAGCGCTGCGCACGGGCGTGGGAATGGTGCGCTATCTCGGACCCGACCGACCCACCGACCTCGTGCTGCAGCGGCGCCCCGAAGCTGTCACGTCAAACGGTCGTGTTCAGGCCTGGCTTATCGGGTCAGGGATGGACCGCGCCGATCGTGAGGCCGACCCCACCATGCAAATGGCAGAGGCGGTTGCACAGCAGGTGCCGATCGTGCTCGACGGCGGGGCGCTAGACCTCTACGATCGCGCGGCCGGCCCCGTGGTCATCACGCCCCACTACCGTGAGCTCGCGCGCCTGCTCGGTGTCACCGCCGACTCGATCGTCGAAGACCCGGCCGGCTGGGCGCGCACCGCGGCCGGCGAGCTGCACGTGACCGTGCTTCTGAAGGGCCATACGACGTTCGTCGCGGGCCCCGGAGTGTCACTGCGAGTGCAGTCTGCCCCGAGCTGGCTCGCGACCGCGGGGGCCGGCGATGCGCTCGGCGGCATCCTCGGGGCACTCGTAGCCACGCATTCAGCGCAGATCATGGATGACACGGCGCTCCTGGCACGCCTGGCCGCCACCGCGTCGCTCATCCACGGTCTCGCCGCAGAACGGGCAAGCGGCGGCGGACCGCTCACCGTGCTCGACGTGTGCGCGGCCGTCCCGGCGACGATCGCGGGCCTGCTCGCCGCGGGCTGACCCGGTGATCGAGCGGTGCCGAGATCTCGACAGGCTCGATCCCCGGCCCCCCTACGGGAAGGTGCGACCCAGAAACTCTTTCGTGCGCTGCTCGCGCGGCGCGCCGAAGACCTGGGCGGGCGGCCCCTGTTCGGCGATGACGCCTTTGTCGAGAAACACCACACGGTCGGCGACGTCTCGCGCGAACGCCATCTCGTGGGTCGCCATCACGATCGTCGTGCCCTCGGATTTCAACTCGCGAACCAGGTCGAGTACTTCGGCCACCAGCTCCGGGTCCAGAGCGCTCGTGACCTCGTCCAGAAGCAACAGTTCTGGCGAGGTGGCGATCGCCCGAACGATCGCGGCGCGCTGTTGTTGTCCCCCCGAGAGGCGGTCGGGAAAGGAGCGTGCCTGCGGCGCGAGCCCGATGCGCTCGAGCAGTTCGAGACCTCGAGCTTCAGCGACATCCTTCGACTGGCCAAGAACGTGCCGCGATGCCAGGGTGACGTTATCGAGCACCGACATGTGAGGAAACAGGTTGTAGTGCTGGAAAACGACGCCGATGCGAGCGCGCACCGCATCGGCCTTGATAGCCGGATCGCTGATATCGGTGCCACGCAGCATGACCTGGCCGTCGTCGATGCGTTCGAGCAGGTTGATGGTGCGCAGCAGTGTCGACTTGCCCGAACCGCTGGCCCCGATCAGGGCTACCACCTCGTGCGTGTTGACCTCAAGGTCAATTCCGCGCAGCACGTCGACGTCACCGAAGCGCTTCCAGATGTTGCTGAGGGTCAGAACGCGCTCGCTCATACGATGCCGCCGATCTGTTCACGCGAGCGCAGTCGGGCGGTGTACCAGTCGGTGAAGCGGATCATCGGTAGCGCCAACAGTACGAACAGCAGACCGGCGACCACATACGGCGTGAAGTTGAAGGATTGTGCCGTTTCGATTTGTGCCGCGCGCACGGCGTCAATGGCGCCGAGCACCGAGATTAGTCCCACGTCCTTTTGCATGGCGATGAAGTCATTCATCAGCGCCGGCGTGACCTTGCGCACCGCCTGCGGCAGAATCACCAGCCGCAGCGCCTTGCCGTGGCTAAGCCCGAGCGAGCGGGCCGCCAGCCGCTGGGACGGGTGAACCGCCTCGATGCCGGCCCGGAAGACCTCTGAGACGTACGCCGAGTAGGTGAGGATGAGCGCGATGGTGCCGAGCACGGCCGACGGGATGCGCGTGCCGTCCGCCCCCTGCAGCCCGGGGATGCCGTAGCCGACGATGTACAGAACGATGATGAGCGGCAACCCGCGAAACAGGTCGGTGTAGCCCGCGGCGAGGGCACGGAGAGGAAAGAATACCGGGCCGCGCACGGTGCGGATCACCGCAAGCAGGATGCTCACGATCAGCACACCGATCACCGCGAAGAACAGCACTCGAAGGTTGAGAAGAAAGCCATCCCACACCCGCGGCAGCGACTGCCACGCGATCTCCGGGTTGAAGAAGGTCTGCTGCACGCGCGCCCAGCCGGGCGTGTTTACTACCGTGAGCCAGGCGATGATCGCGAGCGCGATCGTACTAATGATGCTCAGGATTACCGAGCGCAGGCCCTGGCGACGACGAAAGGCCCGACGACCAAGCTCAATGGAGCTGGGCTGTCGGGCCGTATCGTCGTGCGAAGTCACTCCTGAAAACTACTTGAGCACCGGCGCGTTTGCCGCATCCGCGAGCCACTGGGCAGCAATGTCCTGCAGCGTGCCGCTGTCGCGCAGTGCGTCGACCGCCGCGGTCACGGCTGCGGTCAGCGGGCTGCCCTTAGCCAGCACGAGGCCGAACTCGTCACCACTCTTGCCGTCTGCCGTCGGTAGTTGGCCGATGATAAGTCCGCCGGTGAGCTCTACCCCGGTCAGGTAAAACGCGGTCGGCAGGTCGACGACCAGCGCATCCACTGTGCCACTTTCGAGCGCAAGCTTGGCGTCATCGTTGGTGTTGAACACTTGGGCACCAGCAGTCGGGGCGATCTCCTGTTCGATGGCGTCGAAGCTGGTGGTTCCGGTCTGTGCTCCGATGAGGAGACCCTTGAGGTCGTCGAGCGATGTCGCGCCCGCCGCGGCAGACCCTTCGGTCGTGATGACCACTTGGGTGGTCTCGTAGTAGGCGGACGAGAAGTCGACGCTGGCTTTGCGCTCATCCGTGATCGAGAACTGCTGCAGGTTGAAGTCGAAGTTCTTGGGGCCAGGGGCGATCGCCTCTTCGAAGGTGCTGCGCACCCACACGACGTCTTCCTTGGCGAAACCGAGCTCGTCGGCTACGGCGTATGCGATAGCGGCCTCAAAGCCTTCACCGGTCTCGGGGGCGTCGTCGATGACCCACGGGTAGTACGCCGGCTCACCCGTGCCGATGGTGAGCTTGCCGTCAGTGACGTAGTCGCTGGTGCCAGCGCCGGTGTCAGCGGTTGGCGCGCACGCGGCGAGCGAGAGGGCAAGGGTGGCCGCACCGAGCACGGCGATGGATCGAAGGGTTGTGGCTTTGCGAGTCATGAGTTCTCCCTAGAGCGACGATGTTCACTAATCATCCCGCAGCATGGGCCCGCCGCGTGGCACGGCGACGAATTGTTACCCGGTTACGCTTGTCGAATGACGCCCCCGGATGCCGTGCCGACCCGCGCGCGTTCGGTACTTCGCGCGGTCTTCCGTAGCCCGATTGCCGTTTGGGCCGCATTCGTGCTGGTGCACCTCTGGCTGGGGCTGGCGAACCTGTACGCGCCCGGTCTGCCGCTCGGCGACGTGACGATCGTCTACAAGTTTTGGATGGAACAGGCGCTCGTCACCAATTTCTGGGTGGGGATCGACAGCGTCTGGGTTTACCCGATACTCGCGCTTGTGCCCATGCTCGCGGCCGGGGCTTTCGGGCCCGAGCAGTTCGCGAGCACCTGGCTCACGATGATCATGCTGCTCAACGCGGTCGCTTTCGGTTTCGTCACTGCGTGGGGTCGGTCGCGCGAGAGAGTGTCCCTGGGATGGTGGTGGGTTGCCTTCCTGCTGTTGCTGGGGCCGATCGCGATGGGGCGTATCGATGCCGTGACCGTTCCGCTGGCGCTCATTGGTGTTTTACTGGTGGCACGACGCCCGGGAGTTGCCGGCGTGATTCTGGCCGTCGCCACCTGGATCAAGGTGTGGCCGGCGGTGGTGATCCTCGCCGCCGTAATCGCGCTGAAGGGTCGGCTGCGCATTCTTGCCGCCGCCGTGATCGGATCCGCGGTCATCCTGATCACCGCACTGTTTATCGGCAGCGGCGCCAACGTGTTGAGTTTCATCACCCAGCAGACGGGCCGCGGATTGCAGATCGAATCACCCGTCAGCACGGTCTGGATGTGGCTGTCATTTGCGGGGGTACCCAATACGTTCGTGTACTACGACAGTGAGATTCTCACCTACCAGGTGCAGGGGCCGGGGGTCGATATCGCAGCCGCGGTGATGACGCCACTGCTGGTGGTCGCCGTGCTGGTGGTGGCCGTGCTCGGTTTACGGGCGGTGCGCTCGGGGGTGCCCCCAGGCGAGCTGTTCCCGCCGCTCACCCTCGCATTTGTTACCGCTCTCATTGCTGTCAACAAGGTGGGTTCGCCCCAGTTCATCAGCTGGCTGGCGGTGCCGATTGTGCTGGGGCTTGCAGTAAGCGCCGCGGGCCTCGGGCGGTCGTTCCGCACCCCTGCGATCTTCGGGCTGGTTATCGCTGCGTTGACGCAGGTGATTTATCCGTATCTGTACCTCTACCTGCTGTACGTCAACCCACTCATGCTCACCGCACTCACCGCGCGAAACGTGCTGCTGTTCGTGCTGTTCGGGTGGGCGGTGCGGGCTGTGGCTAGTGCCCATCGCTTCTCGGACACCGAAGATGACCTCGAAGAATCTTGGCGACCATCCGTGTGGCCCTTGCAGTCCGTAGCCAAGCAGTAGCCAGGCTCGTCGCATTTCCCGTTGCACCCTGGGGCGGCCCCGACGGCTCCGCTTCTGTGCCGGATGCTGGTGCCACCGCCGCGCATCATGCGCGAGTCGAGGCTGCCCAACCACACCGACTCATGGTCACCGCGATCGAGGGGTGGAGCGAGGTCTTCGACGTGGTCCGCCGCGAGACAGACGCGATGGGAGCCCACGGAACGCGGGGATCTCTCGCGCTGAAGGCCCACATCCGCCCCGCTTTCGGGTGTCGCGCGGTTGGTAACTCCTGCAATTTCGCGGGTCCGCGCCCCTGCGCCCCTGCAACTCCACGTCGGCAAAGCCCGCCCCGCATATTTGCAGGAGTTGCCAACTGGTGGCAGCCGGCAGAGAGCCTGAGGCGCGATGGCGGCGCGCACCGAACTCGAGTCTGCAGTTGTGACTAGTGCAGCTGCGGCGGACTAGTCGAAACTGCAGTCTCGGCGCGCGCAGTGACGTCGATAGTGCCGATTTGGTGGAGCCGCTTCGGAAACGGGAGCCCGCGGCGCAGGTGGAACTGATTCACAAGCGGGTGTGGTGTCGCTTCCGGTAGGAGGACGGACTACCCCATCCAAGCTGAGCCCGACCCCCGCGCGTAGACTTAACCCGCTCGACGCTGAGCCATGTCCCTGACCTTCACGTCGAACGGCTCGCCTTGCCCACTCTGTCTCCAGCCCGCATCCGGCTCGCGCTGCTAGCGCTCGCCCTCGGCGGTTTCGGCATTGGGCTGACCGAGTTTGTTGCCATGGGGCTGCTCCCGAACCTTGCGGCCGACCTGCTCCCAGACATCTGGTCAGCCTCGCATGAGCGGGCCAACGCCCAGGCTGGCTGGCTCGTTTCTGCCTACGCGCTTGGTGTCGTCGTGGGTGCGCCAACGATTGCGGCACTCGCCGCGCGATTGCCGCGCAAGCAATTGCTTCTCGCCTGTGTCGCCGTGTTCACGCTCGGTACTGTCGCATCCGCGTTGTTGCCGACTTTCGGGCTTGTGCTAGCCGCACGGTTTGTCGCCGCGCTACCGCACGGCGCGTACTTCGGCGTCGCGGCGCTGGTCGCCGCCTCGGTCATGGGTCCAGGAAAGCGCGGCCAGGGTGTCGCGCTGGTGCTATCGGGCCTCACGATTGCGAACGTGATCGGCGTGCCTTCCATCACCTATCTCGGCCAGGTCGCCGGATGGCGGATCGCTTACCTCGCCGTCGCCCTTGTCTTCGTTTTGACCTTCGTTGCTGTCGCGCTCGCCGTGCCCTTCCAACCGGGGGATCCCGCGGCGACCATGCGGCGGGAACTGCGGATCTTCCGCCGCGGCCAGGTCTGGCTTGCACTGCTGATCGGTGCCATCGGGTTCGGCGGCTTTTTCGCGGTTTACACCTTTATCGCGCCCGTGGCGACGAACGTCACCGGGCTCGGCGCTGCCGCGGTGCCATTCGTTCTCGTCGCCGCAGGCGTTGGCATGACGATTGGCAACTTTATTGGCGGCCGGGCGGCCGACCACAACGTCATGGGCACCCTGTTCGTATGCTTCGGGGTCTTCGCCATCGCGCTCACGGGGCTCGTACTCACGGCACAATGGCCCGTGGGGTTGTTCTTCTTCGTGTTCCTGGTTGGGGCGGCGGCATCCGCACTGTCACCGGCGATTCAGACGAGGCTCATGGATGTCGCGGGCAACGGCCAATCGTTGGCGGCGGCCATTAACCATGCCTCCCTCAACATCGGAAACAGTCTGGGCGCCTACCTCGGCGGAGTGACCATCGCCGCCGGTCTCGGGTATCTGTCCCCGACCTGGGTCGGGCTGCTGCTGGTGGTTCCGGGTGTGGTCCTGGCGCTCGTGAGTCTCGTCGTGCAGCGCCGTGCCGCGCGCTCACAGCCCGCGGGGGACGTCGCTTTCGATCAGGATGCCGTCTTCGATCGCACGCTTGCGTAACGCGACCTTCGTGCCGACGTCGAAGCCCGCAACGCGGTACTTCTCGCGGATGCGCTTCAGGTAGCTCTTAGCTGTTTCCTCTGAGATCGACAGCTGATACGCGACCGCCTTCACAGGCTCGCCACCCCCGTACAGCGCCATCACTCTGCGCTCCTGAGCGCTGAGCTTGGGGGAGCCACCGATCTCGTCTGCGTTGAGCGCGAGGTCGAGCTCTGCGGAGATGAATGACTCGCCCTGGGCGGCGGCACGGATCGCCTCGACGATCATTCCGGCATCCTCGCTCTTGACCAGGTAGCCGAGCGCGCCCGCGCCGAGCGCCTCGCGCACCACGTTGGGCTCGGAGTAGGTGCTCATCAGCACAACCTTCACCCCCATGGTCTTGAGGGTGTTGATCTTGAGCGAAATCGGGATGTTGTCTTTGAGGTCGAGGTCGAGCAACACGACGTCGACCGGAAAGTCCGGGTGAATGGTCAGCTCCGGCCAGGTCGGCACCGCGATCACCATGTCGATGTCGGATGCCGCGTTGCGGATCCATTCGGTGAGCGCGCCCAGCAGCATTCTGTGGTCGTCAACTATCGCGAGCCTGATGCGGTCAGTATCCATCTCGATTGATCCTCTTGTTGCGTTGCGGGTCGTTATTGGTCGGCCGGGTTATCAACCAGGCACTGGATATCTACACGAAGGCTCGAGTTCTGGGTGGAGTCACTGTACTGCCCCACCTTTCTTATTGCTTCCCACGTGGCCGGGTCGACGCGATTTCTTGGCACGCCCGTCGTCGTGATGACGATAGGAATGCGAATCTTGCGACCGTCGCTCGATTCGAGGGAAGCCACGGCCGGACCGACGGCGAGCTGCACGGTTCGGGTAGCGGTGCCCTTGACGGCGTCGCTCAGCAGCAGCCACGCCGTCGAGAGCAGCCCGTCGCGCTGCTGCGGACCCAGAAGGCCCGCGAGGCTGCCTTTGTCAGTAAGCGTCACCGACTTGCCCAGCAAGTCGGACTCGGTGATCGCGTGGTACAGCCAGGTTTCGCGTCGTCCCTCGATCAGGTGCAGGCGCAGTTCGGTGGCGAGGGATGCCGCGGTGGACGCGGTCTTCGGATCCAGCGGTAGTCGCGCTCTCCCCGTGGCAACCGAGTCGAGCAGTTCCTCGGCCGCGAGGTCGAGGCGGGCCAGCTCTTCTGACGCCATCATGCCGACGGCAAACCGAGGAGCCGACACCGTGCTCTGCACGAGCACCCGGTCAAGCTCGACCTGCACCAGACGACGGAAGCCGTTCACGACTACGATCGCAATGATCGGCGGCAGCACGGCGAATGCGAGTGTGGTGATCTGCGACGAGAGGTTCGCTTCACTCAGTGGGGTAGTGATGATGATTGCGGTAAGCAACGCCACACCCACCGCGCAGACCGCGATCACGATGTCTGCAGTGCGGCGCAGGGTGACGACGACGACGAGCGCCATCCCGGCCGTCACTGCGGCGGTCGCGTGCCGACCGATGTCATGGAGCGGCCAGATCGCGTAAAGGTCGAGTGCGATGGCCCCCGCGAGGCCCGTGAGGAAGAGTGCGAACGCCCAGTCGGGGAGCTGGTCGCCGATCACCCGCGCGAAAACGAATGTCGCCACGAGCACGCCGATCAGGATCGCCCACGCCGCCAGGGTGGGAAGTGGGTTGGGGTACGTGTCCCACAAGCCAATGAACCAGACGAACCCGTAAATGGCCCGCAGCCCCACCACCACGGCCGCCCCGACACCAATGAAACCCGTTCCGAGGCTCGCGCGACGCGGGGTCGCCGCGCGAATCACTCGCCGAGTCGCGTCGGACTCCCGCCGCCGGGGCCTGCCAACGATCACACCGAGGGTGTTCTCTTCGGGGTGGCTCACCGGGGAACCTCCAGAACAACGGTCGTTCCGGACCCCGGTGAGGAGAAGAGTCGAGCGCGACCGCCCACTTCTTTGAGGCGACCGACGACGGACTCCGTAAACCCCAGCCTTGCCGAATCGACGTCATCGAGGGTGAAGCCGACGCCGGCATCCGTGATCATCGCGCGAACGGTCGTTTCGTCGTCGGTAATCGTGACGTGGGCCTCGGTGACGCCCGAGTGACGGCGCACATTCTCGAGGCACTCGGCCAGGGCGAGTAAGAACGCGTCGAGCACGTCGCTGGGCAGCAGCACCTGCCCGGTGCCGTGCCAACTCACCTCGAGACCCATGCGCCCGAAGCGCTGCTTGACCGATTCCAGAGTGGTGCCGAGCACGGTCTCTTCGACGCCCTCGAGGTTGTAGGTTCCCGATGACTGCGGGGTGGGGGTTGCGCCGAGGCGCAGTTGGCGCAGCAGTCGGGCGTCGTCTGCGGACTGCTGGCGCAGGGCATCCGGAGCTACTCCCACGCCCGAATGGGCGAGCAGGGTGAGGGTGGCAAGTACCGTGTCGTGCAGCAGGCGGGCACCCTGTCGGCGCTGAGCTTCGGTCTCACTGGCCTGGCGTTCTGCTCGGTGCGCGCGGCCGATGCTCGCGATGCGGCGGGCGGCCTGGGGAACGCTGGCGCTGATCCAGAAACCGATGATCGTCGCCATCGTCCACCCCAGAACAAGCAAGGCGATCGTGCGCACGGCCGGCTGGTGCGGGGCGAGAAGCACAGTGGTCACCGTGCAGGTTGCAACGAGCGACGCTGCAAGAATCACCCGGCGCGTCGGTTGCGTGGTCAATACGATCGCCGTCGATGCAATGGATGCCGCCGACAGTTGGGCAATCGCCGAGATGCCGGCCTGTGACGGCCCCGTCCCCACGGTGACTGCCACGACGATAGCTGCGAGCCCACACCCGACCACCAGCAGCACCCACACCAGCGAACGACTGGATCCGAGCCGGAACTGCGAGAACCCCAGCACGAGGTAGAGGGGCAAGCAGATGAAGTAGGCAAGGGAGTCGACGGCGTCGGGAATCGTGAGGCAGATCAGCGAGACGACAGTGAAGCTCAGCCCATATATGCGAGCGGTGCGCTGGAGCAGCCGATCGCGCTCCTTCGCTATGAGTTCCATTCGTCGCATCGTGACACATCACGCCCCTGAACTGGGGGTGCCTCACCGTAATGGGGGTACAGAACCGCCGCGATAAAGTCATACCTACAGAGGGGCAGGCGTCGAACGTGACGTAGCCGCACAAACAGATCTGGTTCCGGTGTCCTAGCGCCGGTGCCGGATCGGCGTCCGACCCGATAGGGATGCTGGCGTGGACTTCACATTCCACGTTAACCGGGGGGTTGACGGGGCCGCAGCCCAAGGCTGCGGCCCCGCCTCTCACGGCAAGTCGCAGTAGTCTGCGAAAAAGTCGTAGAGGCTGGCACGAACCGCGTCGCTCGCGGGGATGTAGATTCGGCCGCTGCGTGCGGGTCGCAGCGCGCCGGCACAAAGGACAACCGGATGACGCTCGCCGCCGAATCGGCGTCGACCACGCTCCCCAAGGGCAGTGAGTAGGCATCCTCGCCACCCTCGTCGACCAGACTCAGCAGCACGGTGCCCTTGGCGGCGTGAATCCTCAGGCTGCCGCTCGCATCGCTCGGCGTGAGCGAGGCGGAACCGGAAGTTCCGTCGGCAAGCGTGAAGTCGATCACTACCGTGTCGCAGGTCACGGGCGCCGCCCGCAGGAATCACCTGCGAACGGTCGAAAGCCGCGGGGGAGGCGAACCGCGTGGATTCGAGCGACGCTCTCGTGATGGTGAGGGCGGCATCCGTGTAGTCGAAGCGATTCTGATAGACGCTCGCCGTGACGCCATCTGGGAGCGTCGCGGCGTCGGTGGCGCACCCGGCGAGCACAATGGCTGCCGCGATGACTAGGGTCGCCAGTCGTTTCATGCCTGGATGGTGATCATTCGGGACTCAGCCAGCCCTCGCGGATGGCGTGGGTCATCGAGACATCTTCATTGCTCCCCCCGACGGTCTGCGACAGTAGACCGAGGGCGTCACTGAGGGTTAGCGTGCGAGTAGTCGCTCTATCTGGGCGCCGACGACGCGATCCTCGATGAGGAATCCGTCATGGCCGAACGGCGAACTAATCACGTGCGGGGTGGTTCCGTCAATATTGCCGGGCGCATGGATGGCGATGTGGCGCTGGTCGGGCACGGGGAACAACCGGTCGCTGTCGATGCCGAGTATGAGTGCGCGGGCGGTAACCCGCGAGAGGGCTTGCGCCGTGCCGCCGCGCCCGCGACCGATGTCATGAGAGTTCATGGCCTGCACGAGCGTGACGTAACTGTTGGCATCGAACCGGCGCGTGAACTTATTGCCGTGAAAGTCGAGGTAGCTCTCCACGGCATAGCGCCCGCCTCCGCCCAGTGGGCTCATGCCACTCTGCCAGCTGCGCTCGAATCGTTCGTTTAGCTCGGTGGGGGAGCGGTAGTTGAGCAGCGCCATCCGGCGCGCCAGCGCGAGACCCTGGTGCGGCCCTTCACCTTCAGCACTGTCGTAGTAGTCGCCGCCGTTGAACGCGGGATCCATCCGGATCGCCTCGAGCTGCACCGAGTTGAGGGCGATCTGGTCGGCATTCGAGAGTGCTGGCGCGGCGAGCACGGCGACCCGCTCGAGGCGCTCTGGGTAGCTGACCGCCCACTCGAGCGATTGCATGCCGCCCATCGAGCCACCGATAACCGCCGCCCAGCGGTCGATTCCGAGGCTGTCGGTGAGAGCGAGTTGCACGGCCACCTGGTCGCGAATTGTCACAAACGGGAAGCGTGAACCCCACTCCTGCCCGTCGGGGGAGAACGATGAGGGCCCCGTCGTGCCCTGGCACCCGCCGAGCATGTTGGGGGCGACCACAAACCACCGATCGGTGTCGACCGCCTTTCCAGGGCCCGCGAGGCCCTCCCACCATCCGCCAGTCGGATGCCCGGGCCCCGGCGCACCGGCAAGGTGGCTGTCGCCCGTGAGCGCGTGCACCACCAGGATCGCGTTGGTGCGCGATTCATTGAGCGTGCCGAACGTCTCGTAAGCGACGCGGACCGACGGCAGCTCTCCGCCTCGCTCGAGTGTGAGCGCACCGATCGACGCGAATAGCCTGTTGCCCGCCGGGTCGCCCTCGCGCCAGGCTCCGGTGACTGGCGGCTTGCCCAGCACGGAACGTGCGTTCGCTTCGGTGATGAAGGCCGAGGGAACGGTGTCTTCGGGAGTCTGCCAGTCCATGTCATGTCAAGTATCCCGAATAAACGAAGGGCCGATGCGACTGTTACGTCGCATCGGCCCTCGGTGAGTCTCTACGCGCTCGCTGAGTTCGCCGCGGCAACCGCGCGAGCGGCAGCGAAGCCGATCTCGAGGTCGGCCTTGAGATCATCCACGTTCTCGATGCCGACCGACAGGCGCACGAGGCCGGGCGTTACACCGGTCGTGAGCTGCTGCTCGGGGGTGAGCTGGGAGTGCGTGGTAGAGGCGGGGTGGATTATCAGGCTGCGCACGTCGCCGATGTTGGCGAGGTGGCTGAACAGTTCCACGTTCTCCACGAGGGCGCGACCGGCGTCCACTCCGCCCTTGAGTTCGAACGAGACGACAGCGCCGACGCCTTTCGGGGCGTACTTGTTGGCTGCCGCGTACCACGGGCTCGAGGGTAGACCGGAATAGTTCACCGACGCGACATCCTCGTGGCCCTCAAGCCACTCGGCGATCTCCTGGGTGTTGGACACGTGGCGCTCAATGCGCAGGCTCAGTGTCTCAATGCCCTGGATGAGTGCGAATGACGTGTCCGGCGACACGGCCGCACCGGTGTCGCGCAGCAACGTGACGCGCGCCTTGATGATGTACGCGATGCCGTCGCCGAGCACGGTGGTGTAGCTGGCGCCGTGATAGCTCGGGTCGGGCTCGGTGAGTCCCGGGAACTTGTCGGCATTGGCAGCCCACGGGAACTTGCCGCCGTCGACGATGAGGCCGGCGATTACCGTGCCGTGCCCGCCGAGAAACTTGGTCGCCGAGTGCACAACGATGTCGGCACCGAACTCGAACGGACGGATCAGGTACGGGGTAGCGATCGTGTTGTCGACGATGAGCGGAAGGTTGTTCTCATGAGCGATCGCCGCAACCTTCTCGATGTCGAGAATGTTGATCTTCGGGTTGCCGATCGTCTCGGCGAAGAACAACTTTGTGTTGGGCCGCACGGCGGCCGCCCACTCGGAAGCGTCATCCTGGTCTTCGACGAAGGTGACCTCGATGCCCAGGCGCGCCAACGTGTACTTGAACAGGTTGTACGTGCCGCCGTAGATCGACGAGGAGGAGACGATGTGGTCGCCTGCGCCGGCGATGTTGAGCACCGCGTAAGTGATTGCCGATGAGCCGGATGCCACGGCGAGGGCCGCGGTACCACCCTCGAGCGCGGCGATGCGCTGTTCGACGACGTCAGTGGTCGGGTTCATCAGACGCGTGTAGATGTTGCCGAACTCGGCCAACGCGAAGAGGTTTTGGGCATGCTCGGTCGAGTTGAAGACGTAGGAGGTCGTCTTGTAGATCGGCGTCGCCCGGGCGTTCGTGGTGGGATCGGGCTGTGCACCGGCGTGGACCTGCTTGGTCTCGAACTTCCAGTCGCTCATGAGTGGTTCTCCTTGACATCTTTGGCGGGCGGACGGTCGCCCACTCGTTGAGGAGCCTAGGCACGCGATCCGCGACAGGCAATGGAGGGCGACACACGACGTAATCAAATTGACATTACGAGACTAGTCATGCGAGAGTACTCGCATGTCATCCATCCGGCTGTTCATTCTCGGCTCGCTCGTCGAGAGCGGACCGATGCACGGTCACGCTCTGCGGCTGCTTGCCGAAGAGGAGTTGGTCGAGAAGTGGGCTGACGTGAGCCCGGGTGCGATTTATGGCGCGATCAAGCGATTGGCGGCCGAAGAGCTCATCGAGGTCGAGCGCGTCGAGCGCGACGGTAACTACCCCGAGCGGCAGGTGTACGCGGTCACTGCCACCGGACTCGAATCCCTGCGGCAGATTCGGAACGAAGCACTCGAGCGCATCGTCTATCGGCCAGATCCGTTTGACCTCGCCCTGTGCCGCCTCGGCGACGAAAACATCGATGGGTTGCGCGAAACTCTCGAAACCCGACTCGCGACGTTCCGTGACCGATTGGCAAACGAGGAGCTCAAACTCGACCAGATCGGCCAGTTTCTCACCACCACTGAAAAACACGTGACCAAGCACGACAAGCACCGCATCCGCGGCGAGATCGCCTGGCTTGAAGAGCTCATCGAAGCTCTACCCGAGATTCTCGACGACGAACTATCCAGAAAGAGACCCTCATGACCGACCCTCGAGCTGCTTTTATGCAGCACACGACAGTGCCACGCAAAACCTGGCTCGCCCTCGTCGTGCTGCTTGCTGGCATGTTCATGTCGCTGCTCGATACCACTATCGTCAACGTCGCGCTGCCCTCGATTCGCACGAGCCTCGACGCCTCTGAGGCGACACTCTCGTGGATCATTTCCGGGTACGCGCTGGCTTTTGGTCTCGTGCTGATCCCGGCCGGTCGCATCGGCGACCGTTTCGGTCACAAGTGGGTGTTCTTCACTGGCCTTGCGATCTTCACCGTTGGCAGTATCGCCTGCGGTCTGGCGCAGGATGACACGCAATTGATTATCGCCCGCGTCATCCAGGGTCTCGGTGGCGGAATTTTCTTCCCGCCCGTCACCGCATTCATCCAGCTACTGTTTCCACCCCGCGTGCGTGGCAAGGCGTTCGGCGTTATGGGTGCCGTGATCGGCGTCTCATCGGCGCTCGGCCCGATCGTCGGTGGCCTGCTGATCCAGGCGTTTGGAGAAGACACCGGCTGGCGCTGGATCTTCGCTGTCAACGTGCCGATCGGCATTGTCGCTCTTATTGCGGCGGCGGTGCTGCTGCCGAGCGGTTCGGAAGGCAAGAAGCTGTCGACGGATGGCGTTGGACTGCTTCTGCTGTCGGCGTCACTGGTTGCGCTGCTCGTGCCGCTCATCCAGGGTCAGGACGAGGGATGGCCGCTGTGGACCTACCTATCGCTCGCCGGTGGCGTGGTGCTGCTCGTGCTCTTCGCGCTGTGGGAGCGCCGCCTCGTCAAGCGCGGAGTCGAGCCGCTCGTTCCGCCGCACCTGTTCTCCCACCCGGCCTTCACGGGAGGAACGATTCTTGCCCTGGTGTTCTTTGCCGGATTCACGAGCATCTTCTTCACCATCTCGATTCTCTGGCAGGCCGGCCTCGGTCACACCGCGCTCGAGTCGGGCCTCGTGTCGGTGCCGTTCGCGATCGGAAACATCATCGGCGCCAGTCAGAGTGATCGGCTCGCCCAGAAGCTCGGCCGCACCGTGTTGGTGATCGGAAACGGCTTGCTCTCGCTTGGGCTCATTGCACTGTTCCTGATCCTGCTCTTAGTTCCGACCGCAGACCTGACGAACTGGGATCTGCTCGGGCCGCTGCTTGTGGCCGGTCTCGGCGCAGGACTGTTCATTGCCCCGAACGCGCGCTTTATCGTCGCGACGGTCGATCGCGAAGAAGCGGGTGCCGCGAGCGGCGTTATCGGCACCATGCAGCGCATCGGCTCGGCCGTGGGTATCGCGGTGATCGGCAGTGTGCTGTTCGGCAACATTGGCGAGATCGCCGGGCCGGATGACGTGGCCGCCGCGTTCGGTCAGGCGGCGACCCCGGCGTTGGCCGTCAGCGCCGCGTTTGCCGTTGCCGCGTTCGCGCTGGTCTTCACGCTCCCGAAGCGTGTCGAACTGCACTAGCCGACCGACTTCGTCCCTGAGGTAA
>Ga0105048_10008938_pt1 | contig 15993 bp, 8 predicted proteins | sample MAT05_FD_78382 | JGI IMG/M metagenome (GOLD analysis project Ga0105048, IMG submission 78382) | Freshwater microbial communities from Lake Fryxell liftoff mats and glacier meltwater in Antarctica - MAT-05 | ecosystem: Environmental > Aquatic > Freshwater > Ice > Liftoff microbial mat | place...
CCAATCTCTGCTGTTGCCGGGCCTCACGGCCCGGACCCGATCACCATTCATCCGACGAGTTCCACCCAATCTCTGCTGTTGCCGGGCCTCACGGCCCGGACCCGATCACCATTCATCCGACGAGTTCCACCCAATCCTTGTAGCGATCGACCTGGCCGCGGACGGCCTTGGCGTATTCGTCTGCGATGGCCGTTGTCATCGGTCCAGGACACGGGATGGCACGGTCGTCAACCGAGTTGACCGCCGAGACTTCGGCAGCTGTACCACAGACGAACATTTCTTCGGAGATGTACAGGTCGCTGCGAGTGAGGTTCCCGAACCCGACCTCGAAGCCGAGATCCTTGGCGATCTGCATGATCGAGTACTGGGTGATCCCCTCCAAGGCACCGGCCTCGAGCGGCGGGGTGATCAACCTGCCGTGTCGGGCAACGAAGATGTTCTCGCCGGTGCATTCCGACACGAAACCATGGGGATTCAGCAGGATCGCCTCGTCGTAACCGGCGTTGATCGCCTCGATCTTGGCGAGCGAGCTGTTGACGTAGTTGCCGGTGGTCTTGGCGGCCGGCGGCATCGTGTTGTTGTCATGACGAACCCACGAGCTCATCATCATGCGAACACCCTTCGAGAGAGCCTCCTCGCCCAGGTAGGCACCCCACGGCCAACAGGCGATCGCGACGTCGACCGAGCAGGGGATGGTGTTGAGGCCCATCTCGCCGTAGCCGTAGTAGGCGATTGGGCGGATGTAACAGCTTGGGAGACCTGATGCCCGGACCACGTCCTTGGTTGCCGCGATGAGTTCCTCACGAGTGAAGGGGATGTCCATCATCATGATGTGCGCCGATTGAAAGAGCCGATCGATGTGGTCGGTCAATCGGAACACGCCTGGTCCGCTCTCCGTCTCGTAGGCGCGAACGCCCTCGAACACACCCATCCCATAGTGCAGGGAGTGCGTGAGGATGTGGATCTGGGCGTCGTTCCAATCGACGAGCTGACCGTTCATCCAGATCTTGGAGGTTGGCGTGATGGGCATGATGAGGTCCTGTCGCAGGGTGCTTGTGATGTGTGAGGTGGGATGGTGCGGGTGGAAGGCTCAGAGATTGGCCACGATTGCGTCGCCGATGTCTGTGGTGGTTCCCGAGTAACGATCTGGTGATTCGCAGGCGGACAACATTGCCGTCGCCGCCGAGGCTTCGCCAAGGAACTCCATCATCAGCGCCGCACTGATGATGGCGGCTACGGGGTTGGCGATGTTCTGACCAACGATGTCAGGAGCGGTGCCATGGACCGGCTCGAACATCGACGGTCCGGTTCGCTCTGGGTTGAGGTTCGCCGATGCCGCGAATCCGACACCGCCAGCCACCGCACCACCGAGATCGGTGAGGATGTCCCCGAACAGGTTGTCGGTCACAATGACGTCGTAGAGTTCGGGGCGCTCGACAAAATGGATGCAGGCTGCGTCCACATGGTGATAGTTCGTCGTCACCTCGGGGAACTCGGCCGCCACCTCATCGAAGGTGCGTTGCCACAGGTCACCTGAGAAGGTGAGCACGTTCTTCTTGTGCACGAGCGTCAGCTGGCGCCGATCCGACATCATCGCTCGGCCGAAGGCGTAGCGGATGCAGCGCTCCACGCCATGGCGCGTGTTGACCGAGCCCTGGGTCGCGATCTCGAACGGTGTGCCCTTGCGGAGAAACCCGCCCTCGCCGGCGTAGGCGCCTTCGGTGTTCTCGCGGATGACCTCGCAATTGATCTTCGGTGGCAGGCGAAACGGGCGAAGATTGATGTACTGGTCGAGCTCGAAGCGCATCTTCAACAGAATGCCTCGCTCGACCAATCCTGCGGGCGCCGCCACGCCGGGTGCTGGGTCGCCGACAGCGCCGAGCAGGATGGCGTCGCAGCCCCGCCACTCATCGAGCACTTCGTCAGGAAGCACCGTTCCATCTTGGAGGTAGCGGTGAGCGCCGAGGTCATAGTCGACCCACTCGACGTCGACGCCCGTGGCGTCGACCACCTTTCGAGCCTCCAGCACCACTTCTGGTCCGATGCCATCGCCGCCGACAACGGCGATGCGATGGCGATGCCCAAGTGGCACCGAGGGAGCGTCGGGGGATTCAGTCACCATCACAAGCTACCAAGGACCGGTCGAAGCTCTGAGGTGAGTATCTGCTCGCCCGCCTGGGAGTACATTCATCGGTCATGGCCGCGACCTACGAACTCTCTCAAGACGCCTTCGATCGGCTCACCGCGGAACACCTCGAGCTCACCACGACGTGGCGGATCGAGATCGCCCGCAAGATCGAGATTGCCCGCGAGATGGGCGACCTGTCCGAAAACGGCGACTACCACGCCGCCAAAGAGGAGCAGGGCAAGGTCGAGGCACGGATCGGCCATCTGGCAGCGCTCCTGCTCGACGCCGTGATCATCGAGGCGGGCGACGGATCCACCGTTATCTCCGGCAGCGTCGTCACCGTCACCTACGACGGCGACGACGACGACGAAGAGCGCTACCTCGTCGGTCGCATCGAGGAACAACGCGAAGGGCTCGACGTGGTGTCCCCCACTTCGCCAATGGGGGTTGCGCTCATGGGAGCGAAGCTGGGCGACACCGTCGCCTACCAGGCACCATCAGGCGAGATGCGTGTCACCATCCGCGCCATCGAGGCCTAGCGCCGCCGCACATCTGGCTCAGCCCACAGGGCGCCGCCGACGTCGAGTAGCCCGAACCAGCACGAGCCCCCAGGCGAGCAACCCCGCACCGAGTGCCACCAGGAGTGCGGCATCGCCGCCGGTGAATGCCAGTGATGATGGTCGGGATCCGGTCACCGTCGTCTCGAGGACCGCTACGGCCGATGGTCGGTCTGGGCTGAGCGTGACGATCACAGATCCACCCTCGCCGCCCCGTGCCACGTAGTCCCCGTACGGAAGATGCCCGAAACACACGCGCCCATTGGCATTCGTCTGGCCGGAGAGCTCGATTCCATTGGGTCCGGACAGCCTGATGTTCATCCCAGACACGTTCACCGCACCATCACGATCGATGCTGATGCACACGGTCCCGGACCCCTGGTAGCCGAAGTCGAGGCTCATCACCGACGATGCCCCCGATCCGAGCACCACGGTCGCCATCGAGTCCCGCACCTGGTCAGGATCCCCCGTCTGGGTGACGCCCGCCGGAATTCCTCCGGCCACCCGGACCACGAAGACACCGCCCTTCCCAGGGTCGAATCGATATCGACCCTGCGGCCCCGTCGTGGTGGTGGCGACCACGCTGCCCGACTGGGTCCGAAGCTCCATGCGGACACCAGCGACTCCCGGCTCGCCTGGTTCTTGTGCGCCGTTGCCGTTCACATCCAGCCACACCGTGTCCCCGATGCCAGGAAGGTCCGATATCGGCGCAGGCTGGGTCGTTGGTGCAATCGTCGTCGTCCCGCCACCGCCGAGGGCTCCGATCCTGTCGACGACTCCGGCACCGATGTCCGTTCGCCCGACCGCGACGCGACGAGCGCTGCCAGCCGCTCTCGGTGTCGCCTCGACGACGCCGAAGGCATTGGCGTCGGAATCGATCAGGTCGTCCGTTCCGGCATCCTGCGTAGTGAAGCCGAAGAGCTGGCTCGGAATCGGGACCGCAACGCGATAGCGCCCGGAGAGTGGCTCGACGTAGTTGCCCTCCCCGCTGAATTTGGCGTCGCTATCGATCACGTCATCGTCGGTACCGAAGATGTCATCGGCTCCAACCAGTCGGATCAGAATGAACAGATCGTTGAGCACCGGCTCCTGATCGATCGGGCCTTGTAGGCCATCACGATTCGTGTCGAACCACACCGTGATATGCGAGACCGCCCGCTTGACGATCCCGATGTCGATCGACAGGTTCGTCTCGCCGACGTCGAGGACGATGTCATCGGTCTCTCCAGAGACGGGTGACGCGTCAGAGTCGACCGTGGCGTCAGTCCCCGAATGCTGCAGCGTCGGCGCGTATTTGCCGTCTGGGACCCTCAGGCGGTACGTCCCGGGAACGAGCGAATCGAAGCGGTAGGACCCACGGCCGTCGGCCTCCTTGGCTACCCCCCGATCATCCTCAGTGCCCCATATCCCGTCTGCTCCTGGGACAACGAGTTCGATACTCGACTTATCCATGCCTAGCTCCCCACCACCCTGCAGTCCGTCGCGGTCGGCGTCGAACCACATGAAGTCACCGATCGACGAGTCACCGCCCACGAGACCGATGTCGAACTCTGAAATCGACTCACCCGTTGTGGCAATCAAGACCGCGCCGGCGCCCGACGCATCGATGTTCGAGTCCAACGACGGGTCCGAACCGACCATCGGCAAGGTCGGACGATAACTACGCGCATTGCTGTCGAGTGACACAGACCCGACGGAAACTCGGTACGTCCCAACGGGTAGTCCGTCGATCTTCCAGAATCCGTCAGATTTCGATGTCGTCATCGACCGAAAGTCATCGTCGGTGCCACCAACTCCATCCGTGCCGGGGTTGGTCGCCCAGATCTGGATACCTTCGACGCCCGTCTCCCCCACGTCTTGGAGTCCGTTGCTGTTGTCGTCGATCCACAGATAGTCGCCAATGCTCGATTCTGCGACAAGGCCGAGATCAATCTCGGTGTTGGATCCGCCGACGACGTCAAAGGGGTCCGACCGCTTGGAGAAGGGGTCCATATCGGAGTCGAGCGATGAATCGCTCCCTGCGCCGCGCATCGTCGGCACGCCAGGAACGTTCTCGGCAAGGGCGCGATATCGACCGTCGATCAAGCTGCCGAACGAATAGCGACCACCCTCGTCGGTGCTCTGCGTGGAGTACTCCCTCCACTCGACGCCATCGAAGAACTCCAACCTGATCTGGCACCCCGAGAGCGACGGCTCCGATGCTCGGACGCCATTGAGATCATCGTCTGACCAGACCATCCCGGCGACGACACCAGAGCCTTCGCGTATCCCGATCCCGATACCTGAAACGCTTTCACCAGGGCCAACGTCGAAGGCCTGGGATCGTCCCGTCGCCGGGTCGATGTCGGAGTCGATGGCATCATCTGCCCCGACGTCGGCTGTAGTGAGCACCACGAAACTCTTGCTCGAACTCGCCGGGAACGGCACCCGAACGAAGTAGCGGCCCGCAAGCACGCCCACCTCGAAGTTCCCCGTCGCGTCGCCTCCACCGTCACCGCCCTTTTCGTCGGCGGGGAGAACGAAGTCATCGTCGGTTCCGGCGAGGCCGTCCTGGCCCACCTCGACCAACCTCGCCTGGACCGCGGCATCTTGCTCTCCGCTGTCGGCGACGCCATTGCCGTTGGAGTCGTTCCACACTCGTCCACTGACGGAGGAGAACTCAATGAACCCGCCGTCGACGTCAGATCGCGACCCGGTCACGTCGAACGGTGCAGTCAATTGCGAAACGGTGATCAGATCAGAGTCAACGGTTCGGTCGATCCCAGCGGTCGTGATCGTCGGGAAGCCGCCATTGCGTGGCTGAGCTGTGAGCACGTAGCGGCCAGCGGGAACGCCGTCGAAGCGATACTGACCCGCAACTGCCGTGGTGAAGATCGAGACCTCGTCGCCGGTCTGGAACACATTGTCCGGACCGGGAGCGGAGAGCTCGACATCGCCGTCGATACCTGGCTCGGCGGGATCCTGAACACCATTGCGATCGGTGTCGAGCCAAAGGCGATCGCCGATACTCAGGGTTCCAGCGATCAAACCGATGTCGAGATCGTTCATGGTTCCCGTCGCTACCCGCGTCCCGCTAACGCCTGTCGCCGGATCGATGTCGGAGTCAAGCGTCGAATCAGTACCAACGCCGGGTGTGGTGAGACTGAAGAACCGGGAGTTCCCAGCGACCAACGAGCCGACTTCGATCCGAAACACCTGGCCCGATTGCAGATCGAATGAATACTCACCTGCCGCCTTGGTACGCGTGGTCGAGTACCAGTCATCGGCAGTCCCGAGCAGTGAGTCCCCCCCTGCGAAAGCGATCCGGATCGAAACGTCTGCCACACCCGGCTCGGCTGAATCCTGGATTCCATCGCCATCGAGATCCTCCCAGACAAAATTGCCAACGACTGGTCTCGGCGCCAACCCTCCGTCGATGGTGACAGTCTCGAAGGCACCGAGGACGATCCCCGAGCGCTGCCCGGACGAATTGACATCGGAGTCGACAGCATCGTCGGCGCCCACGTCCTGGAGCGTCCAGACGAGGTCCTTGTCCGAGTTCATCTGTACCCGATACGAGCCGGGAAGCAACGACCCAAACGAGTAGTGACCGTCGCCGTCTCCAATCGTCGAGTTCACAAATCGGTCGTCGCCTGTCGAATCAATACCATCGGCGCCAACGTCGTACAACGCGACCCACTGTCCACCCAACCCTGCTTCGCCTGCATCGCGCAGCCCGTTGGCGTTGGAGTCGTCGAAGGTCGAGCCCGCAATCGTCGAATTCCCCGAGAGATACCCGACATCGCGAGTCGAGACGCCGCCGCGCGAGACATCGAAGGGTTGACTCCAACCGCTTGACGCATCGACATCGGAGTCGACGAGCGGGTCCGTGCCGACCCCAGGAGTCGTGAGCCGGTAGTTCGACATGCTGTTGACGAATACGTTGGCTTCGAGCCGATGCGATCCATCAGGAACACTCTGGAAGCGAAAGTCACCGGCGGACCCCGATGAGGTGAACGCAACGTCGTCGTCGAAAGTGTTGAAGGTCCCATCGGTTCCAGCTCCGCGCAGCGTCAACTGAATCCACGGCAACGCCAACTCAGCAACGTCGTGGATGCCATCGCCGTTTTCGTCGATCCACACCGTTCCGTTGACCTCGCCCATGTCCGTCATTCCGACGTCGACGTGGTCAACGACACTTCCGCCAGCGATGAGGAACGTCGATGACACTCCGCTGGCCGACACATCGGAATCGATGGTGTCGTCGGTTCCGACATCTTGGGCGGTGAACACCGCTCCAAAGCTCGGCCAGTGGGCATCCAAGTAGTAGTCGCCATCGGGAAGCGAATCGATGAGCCACGAATCAAGACCAGCAGCACCATACAGACTGAAGTCGTCGCTGGTTTGAGCGACACCGTCAGGGCCGACCGACACGACCGACAGAGATCCAACGGTACGGCTCGCCTCACCAGCGTCGCGAAGACCGTTCGCATTCCGGTCGTTCCATGCTGAGCCGGACACCACACCTGCTCCGGCGATGAGACCAACATCAAGATCGAGGTCGATGGTCGAGGCGCCGACCACGAAGGAGCCGGACACGCGAGTCGTGGGATTGATGTCGGAATCGACCGTAGGATCGACTCCGGTGTGCAACGGCGAGATGGAGAACCGCCGGCCACCCCAATCACTCGGAATCCACGGAGTCTCGATTCGACACGTGCCCGGCGCAACGTCCCAGAAGTTGTAGCTGCCGTTCCATGAGGTCGTCCACAGGAGGGAGTCATCGACCGTGGTGAACATCGAGTCGGGCCCAGCGCACCGGAGCGAAATCGACACGCCGGACAGACCCTGCTCGCCGGCATCAAAGATGCCATCGCCGTCGGTATCGTCCCAGACCGAATCACCAATGTGGACTCGATCGATCAGCCCACCGTTGACGTTGATGACCGCTGCCCCGCCGGCCACCGTGACGATCGCGCTGCCGCTGTTGGCACTCGAATAGTCAGAATCGACCGTGTCGTCGGACCCCTGGTCAACGGGACTCTGCCGCGTTGATCCCATGCTAAATGGCGAGATCCGGTACACCCCGTCGAGAGCGTGGGGCAAGGACCAATCGCCCGACGAATCAGAGTTGATCCACGTGACATACACGTCGTCGTCGGTTGCCAACACCCCGTCAACTCCGGCCCAAATGATGACGACGGACGCCGTTCGACGGGTTTCACCAGCCGCTTCGATGCCGTCTCCGTCGGTATCGGCCCAGAAGTGCCCCGAGATCGACCCTGAGGCCAACTGATACCCAGCATCAACGTCAGTCACGGCTGCCGGAGCGACGACAGTTTCGTCTGAGCAGCCGGTGGCCGGATCGACATCGGAGTCGATCGTCGAGGGGCCGGTCCCGCGGGCGACGAGCGAACGCATTCCCGAGCCGTCCACCATGGGTTGTGTCACGCACACCAAGTACCGTCCAGCGCGTCCGTTCCAGGTCCAGTCGCCGGACGAGTTCGAGGATGTGCCGATTCGAGTGTCGTCAGAGGTGCCGAACGTGCCGTCGAACCCCGCCCACCAGACGTTGACAGATTTGTACGGCAAGCCAGCATCTCCGGCTGATTCGGTTGCGGAGCCATCAAGATCGTCGAAGAGGCGGCCGCCAATGGTGGCCCCTGACTGCACGCCGATGTCGAGGTCGACCGACGATTCGCCCAGCGCGACCGTGAATGGGGCTGATCGTGAAGTCGCTGGGTCGATGTCCGAATCGAGCGTCGGGTCCGAACCCTGATGGGGCTGGGACAAATATCGCTGGTACGGAATCATGTTCATCCACACCTGGTAACGACCCGGCGCGACGCCGGTCAAGGAGTACTCACCGTTGGAGTCGGTGGACTGACCGATCGAGGTGTCGTCGCCTGTAGCGAACTCGTCGTCGGCGCCGGCTCCAACCAGCTGAACGTACTGACCAGGCAGTCCCGGCTCACCTGCGTCCTGAATCCCGTCACCGTCCACGTCGTTCCAGACACGATCGCCGACCGATCCCAAGGTGCTGAGGTCGACCAGACCGACATCGATGTCGGTCCGGCCCAACGGTTCCCCGAAGTCGAACCTGATCCCGCCTGTTCGACCGTCGGCGGCCGCATCGTTGTCGAAGTCGTCGTTGCCGCGGTCTCTCGGGGCCACGACCTTGCCGGTGGGGACGATCACACTCACGACGTAGTCGAACGACTGCCGAAGACCCGAGAAGCCGTACCACCCCTGCTCGGTGACGCCCGTTGACGGGTCATCGCCAGTGGTAGTGGTCGACACCACATTGCTCGAGGAATCGAGTAACACGACCGTCAGGCCATTGATGCCCGCCTCGCCGAGATCTTGGTGTCCGTCGGCGTCGAGATCGAGCCACACACGATCCCCGATGGAAATGGACCCGAAACTGAAGTCCAATCCCGTGAGCGATCCGGCCAGGACCACGTCGGCAACACCGTCGGCGGGGGTCGAGCCGTCAGCGTCGGCGGTGGCGATCTTGGAATCACCGCGCCACAACGGGTCGACGACCACGCGATAGGTTCTCGCGCCCAGCCCGACGAATTGATACGACCCACCGGTCGTCTCTGTAGTGGTCCACAACACATCGTCGCTGGTGTTGAAGTTTCCGTCCTGCCCGGGAGCGAAGAGATACAACCGAACGCCTTCAGGGACGGCGTCGACGTCGGAGGTGATGGCCCCCGACAGCGTGAAGTTGTCCGTCGGTATCCGGACACCGGACGTGACCGACTCCGACGGCAAGATGCTCGACCCGAGGTCGGTACGACGCGACGAGAAGGCCGCCGAGTCGACGACGGTCGACCCCGCAATGGCGCCCGCCGGTACCCGGTAAGCGATGTCGATCACGACTGATGCACCCGGATCCACGACCGTGGTCCCGAACGAGACCTTGATGGCGGTGACGTTCGATGCCGTGCCGAGCGTCGACGTCCACGTCGCGGTGTTGCACCCCGACGGCGAGTAGCCCACCTCGGGCCGACACGGGTTGGGCGTCTCGGTGTACCACGGCGTCGCACCAACCGGAACGGTGACCGATCCGTCGAACACGAGCCCTGGCGTCGCCGAGTTCCGTGAGGTCGAGTTGGACACATTGGTGTCCGTTGCCGTCGGCACGACGTTGACGATCGTGATCTGGTCGAGCGGAGCGGAGCCTTCATTGGTGACCACGACTCGCTCTGTCACCCCATCGCCAGCGAGTGCCAGTGCTCGGGCTGGACCTGGCACGAAGGACGGATCCAACGATCCGCGCATCGACGTCGTCACGTTGGCAGCGGCGACCGCCTGGATCTCGAAGCTGTTGTCGTTGCCGCAGAGGTACTCCGTTGAGTCGCCGTCCTCGTCTCCGTCGAAGGAGTCGACACGCGAGTACGCGCACTGGTAGGGGGTGGCTGTGGAGTCGGCCCATGCCACCAGTGCGGCGGAGATCCCGGTGCCCCACAACGAGGGGCCGAGTGTGGTCGTGAAGACGACCTGCAACTGAGCGTTGGGCCCAACCACCGTCCCCGGCGGCCAACTCACCGCGAGCAACGTGCGACCGGTCCCCTGCCAGTTGCTGGTGGCGGTGATGGTCGGCACCGGCCCGCTCTGAACCCGATAGCTGGACAGAGCGGTATCAGGCGGGAGGAGCGCTCGAGCAGTGGGATCCAGCGTGTTGGCGGTTGCGTACATCTGGAGCGTGAAGATCTGTTGTCGATGTTGCGCCGGAGTGATCAGTGAGTTGTTGATGCTCAAGAAGCTGTAGAGATAGGACGGCTGCGGTGGGGCGGGTGTCAGCCGAATGATGAACGACGCACTAGCGGAGTACGAGAGGGTCGCTGCGCCATGGATCGCTGAGCTGGTCACCGTGTTCGTGACCAGATCGCCGACCGCCACCGTCACGTTCGAACGGTCGAGCTCCGACACCGTGCCATGCAGATAGAGGTAGACACCGCGCTGTGGAGCCAAACCATTGGCCCTGAGCTCGACCGACGTGACCTCGTCCCCAGCGGTCAGGGCCGAAACACCCGACGGCCACGCCTGATACACGTGTATTCCGTCGCCGGTATTCGGGTTCACGGAAATGGCGAGTCGTGCCGTCGGGAACTGGACCGAGCTGACCCAGACCCCCATGGGATCGGCGCCGTAATTCGTGGCCAACAGGTAGTCGATACGAGTTGGCGCGGGGATGTCATCGTGAACGACGACATCGTCCAGTGTCAGTGATCCGTTGTTGTAGAACTGCGCATTCCACGCCACCTGCTCGCCCGGCATCGCCTCCTGAGACACCGGCCCGGGTCCCGAGCGAGGGGTGTTGGTCGATTTAGAGAGCCAACCGTTCGCCGATCCGACGTAGAGCGTCAGATCCGCAGTCGCCTGAGCGATCAGCCCGCTACTCGGTTCTCCGAATCTGGTCCCTGCGAAGTCGACCGTGTTCGTCTTCGTTGCACCGACGACGTTCGAGGCATCGGACGAGTTGAACCGGACGACGACCGATCGGCCGTAACAACCACTCTGGCTGTACACATCACCCAGCGACCACGTCACGACGCCAGGGCTCGATTCGATTCCACCCTGATCTGCCGACACGAAGGATGCTCCCGCCGGCAACGTGTCGGTCAGCGTTGCCGAGGTGATCCCCAGATCGCCGACGCCGTAGGGACTGTTCGGGGTGAAGCAATAGCGGGCGCTCAGCGATGCCACGTCATCGACCGCCCCCCCGTACTGAAGGTAGGTCTGTGCAGTATGCGACTGACCCGCATCAGCGGTTGCCACCGAGCTATTGGACGTGGCGGTCGTAGCGTTGGCGGCCGACATGGAAATGGTGTTCGTGGCCGTGGCCATGTTCGCCGTCCATGGGGTCGGGAATCGAACCTTGATCTGGATCTGACCGGTCGAACCACCGGGGAGCGGGTCGACCATCGTGAAGGTGTACATGCCGGGTGTGTAGTGGCGACGGTTCGGCGGCTCGGACGCCGGCACGTAGTCAGCGCCGATGTTCGATCGCGACGCCACCTGCGAGGGCGTGATGACGTCGATCACCTCGAGTTCCGGGGGGAGTGAGTCGGTCACGACCGTCTGTTCGCATGGTGAGGAACTGGCACACGTGTACTTGAGGATCAGCGAGAAGATGTCGCCGACGCGGATCGTGGCGCTGGTCGATTCAGTTGGTGGCGTCCCGGAGACGATCGATGTCTCCACCACGAGTGTCGGCGCATCGGCGCCAGCCGAACGAATCGGCGAGACAACGAGAAACGCGGCAGCCAACACCAGGAGCGCTCGACTCCACGCCGCACGACGAGGCCTCTCTCGGGCAAGGAACTGTTGTTTCATTGAAGCAATCGCGCCAATCTGTGAACTCCTCCTCATCGACACCAACCGCTCTACTCATGAGCCGTTCAGGCAAAAAGGCGAATTCACCCAGGCGAGGCAGATATGCCATGGATGCCCACGTTGCGCCGCAGACGTGTTGGGGACTCGGTAGCCTGGCGTCGCTCGGCACTGACGACATCCTCATGGCCATCATCGGCGCGATCCTCGGGAGGGCAAGGAAGAAGACGCCGCGGAGCCCACCCACGAGGAGCAGATGATCGCTCTGCTCGGGCAGATCGCGAACAAGTAGGGGCGAAACCCCGGCAGGTCCGGGTCAGCCGAGAGGAACGCTCGCAAGGTGCGGCCGGTCCTCGACCTGGTTGATCCGGACCTCGCAGGGTTCTCCGGTCTTTTCGGCCAAACACTCCTCGAGGAGCCCGGTCCGTTGATTTGCCGAGTAGACCTCGAGGGCAAGATCATCCACGTCAGCCCCGGGTGTGCGACGTGCATCGACCTGGACCACTCGCGGCGACTCCGACCCGATCGACGTCGAGACTCGACCGACGAGACCTCGGTGCGACCTGTCGAGGCCGATGGCGACTCGGAGGATCCCCGCCAGCGCACGCACCGTCCACTTGTCGGGGGCACTCAACGCTGCGAACGGCGGGTGTCGTTCTGACGGGGTCGACTTGCGGTGATAACGCGCAATCTGTGCGATCAGCTCGATCTCATGGTTCGTGAACCCCGTCAGGTGCTCCGAGTTCCGAATCACGTAGTAGCTGTGTTGGTGATGTCCGCTGTGGGAGATGAACAGCCCGACGTTCGCCAACAATGCTGCCGCCTCGAGCAACTCAGCCGCTGTGTCGTCGAGGCCGAGCTCGTCGGCCAACGCTGCGAACAGATCCCGCGCCAGACGAGCGACCGTCAGCGCGTGATCGGGATCTTCCTCGCAGAGTTCCATGAGGTGCAGCACGCTCTCGCGCCGTAGGTCGGAGAGCTGCGTGGTCGGACCGCCAACCGAACGGCGAAGGGTGTCGAGCAACACCCCTTCGCGGAGCGCGGCATCGGAATACCGAAGCTCGTGTTGGTCGAATGCCTCCATCACCTCGTGCAGGATCAACGCACCGCCCAACACGATGTCGGCTCGGGCTGAATCCACCCCACCAATGGACCGGATCTCCTCGACGGAATCAGCGGCACTCATCCGATCGATGGCCGCAATGAGGTCCGATCGAAAAAGCACCTCAGCGTTGAACGACTTCGGCGCCGTGCCTCTCGCCCGGGTCATGGCGACCATCGTCTCGATCGTCCCAGAGCTGCCGACCATGACGGACGCGTCGATCGCACGCGATTCCTGGCGAAACGGCGCAATGGCATCGCGGATGAATCGTCGACACGCCAAGATCTCCTCGTCCGAGCCGACACCGTCGGGCAGGAATCGCTGCGACATCCGAATGGCACCGAGCTTGAGCGACCGGGCCGACAAGATGTCATCGCCGCGACCGAAGAGCAGTTCGGTGCTTCCGCCACCGATGTCGCACAACAGCAGGGTGTCGTCGTACACCGGCAGCGACTGCAACACCCCGAGATGGATGAGTCGGGCCTCCTCGAACCCGGAGATGACCTCCACCACCACGCCAGCCTCGGTGAGTGCGCGGTCGATGAACACCGCGGCATTGTCGGCCTCACGGACAGCGGAGGTGGCGACGGCGACCAGCTTGGCATCATGTTTCGAGGCGATCCGTCGACAGCGATCGAGCGCCGCCACGCCGCGATCGATGGCGTCGGGTTCGAGCTCTTTCATCTCGGGCTTGCCGGAGCCGAGACGAACCATCTCCTTGTGTCGGGTGATGATCTCGAATCGGCCCGCCCCCGACACTCGAGCCACGACCATGTGCACCGAGTTCGTGCCGATGTCGATCGCCGCGATCACATCGGGAACATCGACCGCCCCACGCAGACCGGAAACGAAAGGGTGATCGGACACACGTTCCACTCTACGATCGGCAGCAGTGAACCCCGAACACCAATCACCGGAGTTGGTGTCGGCCCGCGTGGTGCAGTGCGATCGAGGGGTGGTGACGATCTGGATCGATGTCGGTGTCGACCTGCGGGCCACCTCAGCGACGAAGGCGACGAACGTGGTCGCTGGCGATCGGGTGCTCGTCGACCCATCGTCACTGCGCATTGCCGAGGTGCTTCCGCGGACTTCGGTGTTCGTGCGTCGCGCCGCCAAAGGTGCTCGACGGGCCCAGGCCAGCGCCGCCAACATCGATGTTGCGATGTTGTGCCACGGACTCGACCGCCCCTTCAACGTCCGTCGCCTGGAACGGGAACTGGTGCTCGCCTATCAGAGCGGGGCAACGCCGGTCGTCGTGCTCACCAAGTCAGACGTCGACCCCGACGCCGTGAAGCGCTGGCGCCAACAGGCTGCGCTGGCAGCTCCCGGACTCGATGTCATCGTGTGCTCGATCACATCCGAGACTGGGCTCGACGAACTTCGAGCCGCAGTTCCACCGGGTGCCACCGTGGTGCTCCTCGGGTCGTCCGGCGTCGGGAAGTCCTCGTTGGTCAATGCGTTGCGCGGCGACCACTCTCAGAGTGTCGGCGAAGTGCGCTCGGGTGACAACAAAGGGCGACACACCACAACGGCTTCCCGCTTGATCGAGCTCGGAGATGGTCGGTTCGTGGTGGACACACCCGGCGTTCGGGCACTGGCGTTGTGGGACGCACCCGAGGGCCTGGCCGCCGCTTTCCCCGAGATCACCGAGCTGACCGGTCAGTGCCGGTTCAGCGATTGCGCCCATCGCAACGAACCGGGCTGCGCAGTGACGGCAGCCGTGGAGTCGGGCACCATCGATCGTGATCGCTTCGAGCACTGGTGTCGCCTCGGTGACGAACTCAGCGAGCTGGAACGCCCGTACTGATCGCCGCGGCGATCTCGTGCGCTGCGGCAACGACGTCACTGCCGTGGCGTTGCCCGGGATGGCGGCCGAGTCGATCGACCGGTCCGGAGATGCCGATCGCCGCCACGATCTGTCCCGACGAGTCGAGAATTGGGGCGGAAACCGAGCCCACGCCGCTCTCACGGTCGCCGACCGTCTCGATCCATCCGTCGAGACCGGTCGGCTCCGACGACAGCACCCGACCGGCCGATCCGCGGTCGAGCGGCAACCGAGCACCGGAATCGACGATGGTCCGCAGTTCGTGCGGGCTGTCGACCGACACGAGGCAGCGCCGGACATCGCCTTCCACCACGAAGAGCTGCACGCTCTCCTGGGTCACGTTGCGCAGCTGCTCGAGAATCGGTCGAGCCACGTGCTCCAGCGGGAATCGATCAGCCGCCAGTCGACCGACCGATGACCATCGCGAACCGAGATCGAACCGACCATCGTCCGTCCGCCGCACCAGACCGTGAGCCTCGAGGGCGACGGCCAGTCGGTACGTCGTCGACCGGCTCGTCCCACACACCGCAACCAACTCCGCCAAGGTCAACGGCCCGCGCTCCAGCTCTGTCACGACGGCAACCGCCTTGTCGAGCACGCCGACACCGCTTAGAGTGTGTTTCATCACGTGGGAAGATCATTCCATATGTTGGAACGCCCTTCAACCCAGCAACTGAGCGATACACGACAACTTCTGAGGAGTGAGCGATGTCACGACCAATGACCCTGAGCGAAAAGGTGTGGGATCGCCATCTCGTACGGCGGGCCGACGACGAACCCGATCTGTTGTACATCGACCTCCACCTCATCCACGAAGTCACCAGCCCACAGGCCTTCGACGGGCTGCGAATGGCAGGGCGAGGCGTTCGTCGACCCGACCTCACCGTGGCCATCGAGGATCACAACATCCCCACTGCCAACATCGATCAGCCAATCGCTGACCCCGTGTCACGGAAACAGATCGACACGTTGCGCGCCAACGCTGCCGAGTTCGGGATCACCATCTTCCCCATGGGACACGCCAACAACGGCATCGTGCACGTGGTCGGCCCCGAGCAGG
>Ga0105048_10008941_pt1 | contig 15990 bp, 10 predicted proteins | sample MAT05_FD_78382 | JGI IMG/M metagenome (GOLD analysis project Ga0105048, IMG submission 78382) | Freshwater microbial communities from Lake Fryxell liftoff mats and glacier meltwater in Antarctica - MAT-05 | ecosystem: Environmental > Aquatic > Freshwater > Ice > Liftoff microbial mat | place...
AACCCGTTCATGGGCTGGCGCAGCGTGCGCATGAGTGCCGACTACCCCGAGTTCTTCCAGACCCAGCTTCGCGCGATCCTGCGCGTGGCCGTGCATGGCAAGATCAGCATGCTGTTCCCGATGGTCAGCACCCTGGAAGAAGTGGTGCGACTCAAGCTGTTGGTGGAGAACGCCCGGCAATCGCTGGAACTGGAGGGGGTCGTCCATGCGGCCAATGTACCTTTCGGCGTGCTCGTGGAAGTGCCGGCGGCCGTCGTCTGCATCGATCAGATTCTGGAAGAAGTCGATTTCATCAGCGTCGGCTCGAACGACCTGATCCAGTACCTGATGGCCGCCGACCGCGACAACCCGAGAGTCGCGCACCTGTGCGAACCGTTGCACCCGGCCGTGTTCCGGGTGCTCAATCAAATCATCACCGCCTGCACGAAGAAGAACAAGCCGGTGACCCTGTGCGGGGAGATGGCAGGCCGGCCGATGTGCCTGCTGCCGCTGCTGGGCATGGGCCTGACCCGCATGAGCATGAGCCCCGCGTTCGTGCCCACCGTGAAAGAGATGGTCCGCAGCGTCACCCTCGAAGCCGCGAAGAAGGCAGCCCGGCGCGTGCTGAAGATGCACACCGTCGTCGAAGTACGCGCCTACCTCGCCGAGCAAGTCCGCCGACTGTGCCCGAACATCGCAAAGCTGGATACGATGTAGCGACGTTCATCACGAGCCGCCGTACTTCTTCCATTCCGCGTCGAACAGTTCCGCCAGTTTGCGGGCGCTGGCGTCGTAGGCGGCGGGGTCGCTCCAGGCTGATCTCGGCTGCAGCACGTTGTCGGGTACGCCGGGGCAATGTTGCGGGACGTCCATGCCGAAGATCGGGTCTTTCGCGAACTTCACCTCTTGCAGCGATCCATCGAGTGCCGCTTTCAGCAGTGCCCGCGTGTGGGCGATGCTCATGCGCTTGCCGACGCCGTACGCTCCGCCCGACCAGCCGGTGTTCACCAGCCACACGGGCGTTGCATGCTTTGTCATCCGTTCGCGCAGCAGTTCGGCATATCGGCGTGGCGGCAGCGGCAGGAACGGGGCGGCGAAGCAGGTGGAGAACGTGGCCGAGGGTTCCTTCACACCCGCTTCGGTCCCGGCCACTTTGGCCGTGTAGCCGCACAGGAAGTGCTGCATCGCCTGCTCGGGTGCCAATCGCGCGATCGGCGGCAGCACACCGAAGGCATCGCACGTCAGAAAGAACACGTTCGTCGGAATGCCGCCCCGGCCCGTCAGTTCCGCGTTCGGGATGAAGTCGATCGGGTACGCCGCGCGGGTGTTCTCCGTGTAGCGTTCGCTGTCGAAGTCCGGCACGCGCGTGGCCGGATCGACGGGCACGTTCTCCAGGACGCTGCCGAAACGGATGGCCGCCCAGATCTGCGGTTCGCCGGTCGGCGACAGGCGGATCGTCTTGGCGTAGCAGCCGCCTTCAATGTTGAAGACGCCCTCGTCGCTCCAGCCATGTTCATCGTCACCGATCAGGCGACGGTCGGGGTCGGCGGAAAGTGTCGTCTTGCCGGTGCCCGACAGGCCGAAGAACAGGGCGACATCGCCCGAACTGCCGATGTTGGCCGAGCAGTGCATCGAGAAGACGCCCCGCTGCGGCAACAGCGCGTTCAGGATGGTGAAGATTGATTTCTTGATCTCGCCGGCATAATGGGTCCCGGCAATCAGAATCGTTTTCTTTTCGAAGCTGACGGCAATTACCGCTTCCGATGCAGTGCCGTCGGTTGCCGGATCGAACTGCAGATCGGGGGCCGCAAGGATCTGCCACTCGGGCGCGAACGTCTTCAATTCGTCGGCACTTGGCCGCAGGAACAGGCAACGCGCGAAGAGGGCATGCCAGGCCTTCGGCGTAATCAACCGCAGCGTCAGCCGCTGCCGCGGGTCGGCGCAGGCCATGGCGTCATGGACAAACAGATCCTGCGTGTTCAGATGGGCGATCGCCTTCTTCACCAGCGCATCGAAAACAGCAGGCGGCATCGGCTTGTTGGCTTTGCCCCAGTCGATCTGCGCTTCGGTGCCCGGCTCCCGGACGAAGAACTTGTCACTTGGGGAACGGCCGGTGCGCTTGCCGGTCAATGCGACCAGTGAGCCGTCGGCAGTCAGTTGCCCTTCGCCGCGGCGCAGCGCCTCTTCAACCAGCACGGGGGTCGACAGGTTCGCCAGCACCGTTCGCGCGGGACTGAGGCCGTGCTTGCTTAAATCGATTGCCGGGGAAGACATTCACGTTCCTTCTTAAGCATGCGGAAGAGGCATTCGTTCGGTCCACTTATGATAGGGCTTTCGGTGTTGTCGGGTGGCAGGCGAGGCGAAGTCGGATCCGTTGCTTGATGGTAGTCCGGTTGCTCCGCAACCGGAGATTCCAGTTGCGCAGCAACTGGGCTGCCCCAATACTTCCTCAAGCGTATCCCGTTGCGGCGGCGCGGCGATTCGTTAGAATTCCACCTGCCCGTTTGACTCATCCCCTGGTTCGGGAGCACGCATGAGATTCACCGTGTCGGCCATCGCGATCGCGCTGGCCTGCAGTTCATCGCCGGCGCAGGACGCAACCGCGCTGCTGGCGGACATCAAGATGGTCGGCAGTGAAGGGACCGGCAATGCCAGGGCCGCGGCCGCGTGGAGGTCGGTCGTCGCGCAGGGTGTGCCCGCGCTGCTGCCGACGCTGACGGCCATGGACGACGCGAACGCCGTGGCCGGCAACTGGCTGCGGCTGGCGGCCCAGGCGATCGTCGAAAAGGAACAGCAGGCCAAGCGCCCGCTTCCCGCCGACGCGATCGAGGCATTCGTCAAGGACACGAAGCATGCCCCGGCCAGCCGGCGGCTGGCATATGAGTTTCTGACCCAGGCCGACGCCAAGGCACCGACCCGGCTGCTGCCCGGCATGATCGAAGACCCGAGTGTCGAGATCCGCCGGGATGCGATCGCCGCGGCCCTCGAGTCGGCCAAGACCGCCGACGCCCTGCGGAAACTGTTCACCGCCAGCCGCGATCAGGACCAGACGGAGAAGATCGCCAAGCAGCTCAAGGGACTGAAAGTTGACACCGACTTGAACAGCCATTTCGGCGTCGTTCAGGACTGGATGCTGATCGGCCCGTTCGACAGCACCATGGGGGCCGGGTACGACAAAGCGTATGAGCCGGAAACCAAAGTCGACCTGAAAGCGAAGTACAAGGGGAAGGACGGCAAAGAAGTCGGATGGGTCGCCTTCAACAATGCGGAGAACTATTCCCCCGTCGATCTGAACGCGAAGCTCGGCAAGCACAAGGACGCCGTCGCCTACGCGTTCACCGTGCTGGAGTCGCCGAAAGAGATGCCCGTTGAGTTCCGTCTCGGCAGTCAGACGGCAGTGAAGGTGTTCCTCAACGGCAAGGAACTGTATGCCCGCGAAGAGTATCACCACGGCTTCCGCTTCGACCAGTATCTGGCTGCGGGAACGCTGAAGGCGGGCCGGAATGAACTGTTGCTGAAGCTGTGCCAGAACAACCAGACCGAAGGCTGGGCCCAGGACTGGAAGTTCCAGGTACGGGCATGCGATTTCACGGGCGGCGCGTTGCCTCTCAGGGTCACCATCAAGTGAGGAATCCGATGAAGAAGTTCGCATTCGGGATCGTGACCCTGCTGACGGCAGCGCTGGCCGGCGCGGGCGAATGGTCGCAGTTCCGCGGGCCGGCCGCCTCGGGCGTCGCGGAAGAGAAGGGGCTGGCTTCCTCGTGGAGCCCGACCGAGAATGTGCTGTGGAAGTCCGAAGTACCGGGGCGCAGCGTTGCGTCGCCCGTTGTGGCCGGGGGACGCGTCTATGTCGCCTCCGCATCGGGCATCCGTTCCGACAAGCTGAGTGTCTCCGCCTATGACGGGAAGACAGGCGCCCTGCTGTGGCATCGCCAGTTGAACGCCACGGGCAACACCGGCTGTCACCCGAAATCGAGCATGGCGGCCCCGACACCCGCGGCGGATGCCAACGGCGTCTACGTGCTGTTCGCCACGGCGGATCTCGTCGCGCTCGACAAGGAAGGCAACGTCCGCTGGTACCGCTCGCTGGCAGGCGACTACCCGAAGATCGCCAATCAGGTCGGCATGGCGTCATCGCCGATCCTTTGGAAAGACAAACTGATCGTGCCGATGGATTCGGATGGCGAATCGTTCCTGGCGGCAATCGATACCGCGGACGGCAAGAATCTCTGGCGTGTCGAACGAGCCAAGGAAATCAACTGGGTCACGCCGACGCTGCGCAAAGTCGGTGAAAAGGCCGAGGTGATGTTCCCCTCGCGCTCAGGGATGGTCGCCTACGATGCCGACACCGGCAAGAAGGTCTGGACCTACGGCACCGAAGGCAGCACGATCCCGACGCCCGTGATGATGGGCGACCAGGTGCTGATGATGTCGCGCGGGCTGGTCTGCCTGCAGCCGAAGGGTGAATCGACCCCTGATGTCGTCTGGACGTCGCAGAAGCTGGCATCCGGTTCGTGCACGCCCGTCGTGTACGGGGACCACATCTACAACGTCAGCGCGGCCGGAGTGCTGGTTTGTGCGGACAAGAAGGGGAACGAGATCTGGACCGAGCGGTTGAAGAAAGGCAAGTACTGGGCCTCGCCCATCGCGGCCGACGGCAAGATCTTCGTCTGCAATGATGAAGGTATCTGCACCGTGGTGGAAGCCGGCGGTGAGATGCCGAAAGTGCTGGCCACCAACGACCTCAAGGAAGAGATCATGGGCACCCCGGCAATTGCAAATGGCGTGATCTACGTGCAGACGGTGAAGAACCTCTACTGCATCGGGATGAAGAAGTAACCTACCGTGAAGCCGCGACGCGGAGCGATCAGGCGATCACTCCGCTGCGCGTCGCGGCTTCACAGGATCGGTACGAGCCGATTTAGCGCCTCGTCCACGCCTGCTTGAAGAAGCGGACCCAGTTGGCGTACATGATCCCTTCCACATCCACTTCCTTGTAGCCGCGCTTGCGCAGGATGCCGGGCACCTTCTGCAAGTCGGCGATCGTGTCCAGGTCATGCGGCGTCTGTTCGGTGCCGAAGCCGCCGTCGAGATCGGTGCCGATCGCGGCATGGTGGGTGTTGCCCGCCAACTGGCAGACGCGGTCGATGTGATCGACATACGTTTCCATGGTCACGCCCGCGTCCTTCGGCGTGGTCTTGCCGCGTTCCCAACCGGGATAAAGCATCCAGGCATCCAGGGCAGCGCCGATGACAGCACCGCGCTTGACGAGCCGTTTGATCTGGTCGTCGGTCAACTGCCGCTGGTCGGGCACCAGTGCCCGGCAGTTGTGGTGGCTGGCGATGACGGGGCCGCCATAGATGTCGAGCGCTTCGTCGAAGCACTGGTCCGACAGGTGCGTCACATCAAGGATGATGCCGACACGTTCCATTTCACGCAACAGCGCGGGGCCCTGCGGGAACAGGCCGCCGATGGTGCCGGTGCCGTGCGCGTACGGGCTGACGCCGTAGTGGGCCGGGCCGACCAGGCGCAGGCCCGCGTCGTACCAATGCTGTACCTGATCGGGCGACAGGATACAGTCTGCCCCTTCCATGCTCAGGATGAAGCCGAGCGTCGGTTCCTTCGCGTTCAGGTTGATTTCCGGCTTCGATCCACGGGTATCGCAAGCCTGAATCCATTCGTTCACATGGGCTTCAAGCGTCGGCCAGTCCTTGATCCAGCGCAGCCGGCCCTGCTGTTCCAGAGCGCGGTAGTAGGCCAGCTGCCCCATGCCCGCGGCATACGCGGCCTCCATGGTGGAGTAGCGCTGGATGGCCGGCATCATGTTCGGGCGGAACAGGCGCGGCAACAGGGTGGCGATGAAGGTGCCGACCTTCCCCTTGCGCAGTTCGGGAAACGTGACGGTGTTCTTGCCGCGTGCCTTGAACTCAAGGGCGTTGGTCCCCTTTTCCAGGGCGCGCATCTCGCCGACGTTCGTCCAAAGATCGCGGTTCCAGTCGATGGCGTTCCACGCAAGATCGAGATGAGAGTCGAAGACAATCATGATGTACGTCCGGGGATCCGAGTGTGTCGGGCGGCAGGATATCTTACCCGGTCCGGGGCTGTTCGACCAACGGTGTTTAACCGTGCCGTCGTGGACCCCGCAAATCTCGTCCGCTTGCCCGTCATGGGGCACCGTGGGCTGAAGTTCAACGGGGAGCGTATTAACATTCAGGCCCGGAATCACGTTTTCCGGCCCGGGGGAGTGTTGTACCCGGACGGTCCGGGCGTATACAATTTAACATCGTTCCCGGTGCTGTTCCACTTGTTCCGCCGGCCGCGCCAACATCCGCGGTGCCGGCGTGTTTGGATGATTGACAGCGCCTTCGAACGCATGGTACGTTGGCTTCCTTTCGAGCATATCTGCGGCGGGTTTGCATTCCAGGAGTTTCGTTCATGGCTGTCCAACCCGGTTACTGGGGGATCGATATCGGCCAATGCGCCCTCAAAGCGGTGCGCTTGCAGATCGTCGATGGTAAAGTCACGGCCACCGCGTTCGACTACGTCGAACACCCGAAGATTCTGTCGCAGCCCGATGCCGACCCTGAGCTGCTGACGCGCGAAGCGCTGGAGAAGTTCCTCTCCCGCAACCCGATCAAGGGCGACCGCGTGGCGATCAGCGTCGCCGGGCAGTCGGGCCTCGCGCGGTTCGTGAAGCTGCCGCCGGTGGAAGAGAAGAAGATTGACGACATCGTCAAGTTCGAAGCCAAGCAGCAGATCCCGTTCCCGCTCGAAGAAGTCGTCTGGGACTATCAGAAGGTCAGCGAAGGGGCGGTCGAAGGCGGCTTCGCCATCGACACCGAGATCGGCCTGTTCGCGATGAAGCGGGACATGATCAGCCGGGTCATGAATCACTTCACGACGGTGAACATCGAAGTACACACTATCCAGATGGCACCGCTGGCGCTGTGCAACTACATCACGTACGACATGCTCAACAAGGGCGGGCCGGACGCGACCGACGATGCCCCGCCGCCCGCGATCGGCAAGAAAAAGTGCATCGTCGCGCTGGATGTCGGCACCGATGCATCGAACCTGATCATCACCGATGGCGGCAAGATCATCTGGCAGCGACCGATCCCGATCGGCGGCAACCACTTCACCCGGGCGCTGACCAAGGAACTGAAGCTGACGTTCGCGAAGGCCGAGCACCTGAAGCGGAATGCCGCGAAGTCGCCCGAGCTGGCGAATATCCTGCGGGCGCTCAAGCCGGTGCTGACCGACTTCGTCGGCGAAGTGCAGCGGTCGCTGGGCTACTTCACGAACACCCATCGCGATGCCCAGATCGAGTATCTTGTCGGCGTCGGCAGTGCGTTCAAGCTGCCGGGCCTGCAGAAGTATCTCGGTGACAAGTTGCAGCTGCGCGTCGAGAAACCGACGAAGTTCGCCCGCCTGTCGGGGGAATCGGTCACCGATGCGCCGGTGTTCATCGAGAATGTGCTGACCTTCCCGGTCGCCTACGGGTTGGCGCTGCAGTCGCTGGGCGTGGCCCGGCTGAAGACGAACCTGCTGCCGCCCGAGATCACGATCGATCGCAAGATCCGCGCGAAGAAGCCATGGGCCGTGGCGGCCGCGGCCTGTTTGCTCGTCGGCACGGGGGTCTGGGCATTCGGCTACAGCGCCCCGTATGCCGCCGTCAACGATCCGCGAATTGAAGCCGCATTAAAGAAGAACGAGACAGCCAACAAGGAAGCGGCCGCGGTTGTTAAGCAGATCGACGAGCGGATCGGCGATGTCGACAAGGGGAAGGAAAAGAACCAGGCGATCATCGCGGGGAAGGACGAGCGGTTCAACTGGCTGCGCCTGAGCGAGTTCATCAATTCATGCGTTCCCGTCCCCGGTCCGGGCGGCAACATGACCGACCAAAAACAGGAACGCTTCTGGAACAGCGATGACGGCGTCGGCGGCGGCAGCAAGGCGGCGGTGAAGAAGTACTTCGACCGCATCCGCAAGGGCGTCGACCCCAAAACTCCCGACCCGGACGATATGCGGCAGTTCCTGCCGGCCGTCGACATCGAAGCGGTGCATACTCGTTACGTGAGGAACCTGCCCGACTTCTTCAAGGCCACCAAGATGTACTGTGAAAAGTACGTCGGCATCAGCTTCGACGGCATGGACGAAGAAGAACGCCGGCCGTTGATCACTTCCCCGCCGGTCTTCCCGACCGATGAGAAGGGAGCCTGGATCGTCGAAGTCCGCGGCACCACCTGGTACGACAAGGGCACGCTGAAGGGGCCCGAGTTCATCCGGGAAACGTTGCTGGCAAACCTGAAGGCGAAGGCCAGAACCTCGACCGACCCGGCCATCAAGGGGCGTGTGTCGCACGTGTTCCTGTACAACTGCAGCAACTGGCGCGACGAGAACCCGAAGCCGGATACGTACCACTTCATCTGGACCAGCCTGATCAATTACCTGGCGACGATGTCGTCGCCCCCCACAGCCGGTGCCGGCGGTGAAGGCGTGCCGGTACCGGTTCCGCCCAACCCGAATATGCCCGCCCAGCCTTCCGCAGTGCCGGGCGTCGCCTGGACGGGAATCACCACCGGCGATGTCGGCCTGTCGGCAGGCGGTGGTGCCACAGGTGGCGGCGGCGGGACTGGCCAACCGAACATAGGGGCCAGCAACCCCTACATGCGCTCGGCCATCGAGAAGACCGCCAATACGGGCACCCCGGCCAAGTCGCCCGACGGCACGATCGACCCGAAAGCGGTGGAGAAGAAGAACGCCGGCAAGGCCCGCTACGAGTTCGTGATCCTGTTCGTCTGGAAAGAGCCAACGCCTTCGGACCGGTTCATCAAGGTGGAGACACCAGCCATCGGCACCCAGCCGCAGCCGATGCCGCCGCCACGCCCGGGGCCCGGCACAGCCGGCCGTCCGCCGTCGGACGAGTAAGTGGCAACAACCTTGACGAGCCGCGACCATATGGGAGCGGGCGATGCGGACCGTTGAATCGATCAGCGTTTGGACAGCCTCAGCGGAGAATCGGGAATGGCAGCGAAGTTCGACAAAGAGATGATGAAGAAGCACCACTTCTGGCTGCTGTTCGCACCACTCGCGCTGTTCATCCTGATCGCGTGGTATGCACTGCTGGCTGATGTGCCGGACGTCATCAGCGCGAAAATGGAAGACAACGAGAAGAAGAAAAAGCAGCTCGCTGCCAACGTGAAGGCACAGCCGCGCAAGACGATCGACGAGTACGGCAAGCAGGTCGGCACGCTCGATGATCAACGCGGCAAGCTGTGGAAGGAAGGCTGGAACCACCAAAAGGACCTGTATACCTGGCCGAAGGGTTACACCGACGAACAGCGCGCGGTCGTCGCCAACATGAAGTTCGGCGAGGAGATCCCGGAAAAGGTCGGCTCGGTGCGCGACCAGTTCCGCGCCGAGAACGTGTATGCGAACGAGTACAAGAACCTGGTTCAGACCCTGGAGCCGATGCAGTTCCGCGAAAGCTGGGACACGCTGCTGCAGTACGTTCGCGTCTGGGGCAACGTGCCCAGTTCGGAAGACATATGGCTGGCGATGGAAGACTACTGGATTCAGCGCGAACTGCTGCTGGCGATCCATCAGGTGAACGTGAATGCCGCGGCCTTCACGCTTGACGACAAGTCGAAAGACACGCCGACGAACCGGACGTTCCGCAGCCGGTTCTGGGAGGTCAACCTGCAGCTGATCGACTACAAGGGCAAGCAGACGCTGAAGGGAAAACTGAAGAACATCTCCGGGCGACTGCAGGTCATGGGCATCGGCAACACGATGAAGCTGGAAGTCGTTCTGTCCGGCCGGACGTTCATCTTCGATGTGCAGGGCGATCCGGTCGAGGCGGATGCGGAGTACGACGTCAAAACAATCCTGAAGCACACGATTCCGCCTGATTGGAAATCGACGTCGATCGACAGCGTCCGCCAGGTCTTTGACGCCCGTACCGTGCCGATCAAGCGGGTCGACTTTGTGAAGCTCTACAAGCCTGGCCTCAGCGACCGCAATAAGGATTTGACCATGAAGATGGCCAAGTTCAGCGAGGAGGTCGCCAAGAAGGAAGCCCCTGTTGACGGGGGAACCGTCGGCGGTGAAGGGACCGTACCGATGAACCCGAGTCAGCCCGGTCTGCCGACGGCGACCCCTGCCGCCAAGACACTGCCGCCGCTGAGCCAGAACAAGCTGGAACGCTACCGCTACATCGAGGCCACCGAGCAGATCCGGCGGATGCCGTTCGGTATCGTGATCGTCGGAGATCAGTCGTTCATGAAGGACATCACGGAACAGTTGCTGAAACTGTCGTTGCGGCTGCAGATTACGCAGGTTGATTGGATCCGCTTCCACGGTTCGCTGAACTACAACCAACCCGGTTCAACTGGCGGCGGCCCACCAAGGAGCGGCATGGGTGAGGGCGGCTTCCGCGGCCCGGACGGCCTGCCCTCGAGTGGCCCGAGCAACAGCCGGGAAGATCAGTTCTCGGCCAACCTGATGGAACTGACGATCTACGGCATTGCCTCGATGTACGAGCGATTCCCCGACGAGAAACAGACCGTCAAGAGTCCGGCGAAGAAATAGGGCAACGCCACAATCGGCTGCATGAATACGGGAGACTGAATATGGCAAAACCGAACGTCAAAGCCCTGATGATGGAAAAGGGCGAGAAGTACCTGTTCATCGGTGCCGGTGCGCTGATGCTGCTGTTCGCGCTCATGGGCATTGTCGAACTCGGCGCTGCCCCGGACCCGGAAGCGTTCGAGAAGGACGTGTTGAACACCGCGCAGAAGGTGACCACGACCATCAACGGCAGCGTCGACCCGAATGCGATCAAGAAGCTCGACGAAGACTTCACCAGAATTCCGCAGATCGCGGCCGTCAAACTGAACTGGGCCGGCAACCTGTTCTTCGACCCGATCGCCCCGCCGGAACGCGGCCGCATCAATCCCGGCGTATTGGCAGTCACGGAACTGCAGGCGGACTACCTGCCGGCCAAGGTGCTTTCGTATGACCTGATCGAAGATGTGAACGGCAACCTCGTGATCGGCACTCTCGTCGGTCCGGCGAAAAAGGAAGATAAGTTCGACAATGAGAGAGCCAACCAGGAGGCGAAGAATCTGGCTCCGCGGTTGACTGGATTTCAGCCGGGCCGCGGCCCGATGGGGCAACTTCCGCAGCCGAAATTGAACGCGAAAATCGACGCGCCCCCCTTGGGTGCCCCGATCGAGAGCGGCCAGCGGCAGAGCGTTGAGTATGTGACACCCGATGCGGAAAAGCTCGCCGGTCGGCGGTATGCATTCACGATTCTTCCGCAGCGAATGGTTGTTATTCAGGGTTCGTTCCCGCTGAAGGCCCAGATGGAAGAAATTCAAAAGGCCCTGCGGCTTGATTCGCCGGCTGACGTGTTCGACGTCTACAAGGGCGAAGAAGTGCCCTTGTTTCAGGGTGTTCTCATCCAACGTCAGGTACTGAACCCCGACGGTCGTGTCGAGACGCCGTGGACAGATATCGATGTCGTGACCCCCTATCGCGAACTGGCACGACGCATGTATTCCTCGAGGCAGGAAGACGTAAGCATCAATTACATTCTGAAGAGCCCGAAAAATGAACTGACGGTGCCGTTGCCCCACATCATCGGGGAGAAGTATCCGAATTTCCGCATGGCGTCGATCAAAGACTCGATCTCGCGCCAACAAGCACTGCGCAAGCCGCCGCCGCCGCCGAAGGCATCGAATCAGTTCGCCGGTGACTTCAACCCGTTTGAACCGATCGGCCCGAGTGCGGGCAGCGCGATCGGCCAGCCGAAGCTTGAAGGCGAGCAGTTGCCGGGCATTGTCAAAAACAACTTGATCGACAAGGAAGAAGGCCCCACGGCCAGCCAGCAGAAGATTGACGAAATCCCGGACCATATTCTCATCCGGTTCATCGACAACGACATCCAGCCGGGCCGGCTGTACCAGTACCGCATGAAAGTACTGATGCAGAACCCGAACTGGATCGGCTTCGAGGACAAAAAGAAGAAGGTCGCGCCGAACGAATACAAGCGAAAGGAAATGTCCCGCCCGGCCGATGCGGAGGTCATGCTGCTGGGCGCGGATGCCAGGAACGAGACGGTGATCAAGCAGCGGTTCCCGTTCATGACGGCGGACGACATGCGCAAGAATCTGGTGTCGGACACACCCTGGACTGAAATGAAGGACAGCGTCAGCGTGCCGCGCGAGGAGTACCTGTTCGCCGAGGATTCACCCGTTGATGCGAAAGGCAAGCCAGCGATTCCGCTGAAGATCGGCCAGGGGATCCTGCAGATCCAGAAATGGCTGCCGGTGGCGACCATTGACAAATTCAAAGAGCCGGTGGCTGACTGGATTGTAGCCGACATCGTGGCCACGCGCGGCATGTACCTGGGCGGTCGCCAACTGGTGACACTGCCGACCTGGTCGTCGCAGTTCAACCGTTACATCCTGCGTGATGCCCCGCCGGACAAGGGGAAGTCGACTGCCCGCCACGGCGTGTTCATGGACCCGACCAAGCCCGGTCCGACCTGGATTGTCGCCGACGTGGAAGGCGGCACTCGTGAGAATAAGCCGGCCACGCGAAGCAGCACCATCACGGAGGACACCGCCGCCGAGATCCTGCTGCTGGGTGAAGATGGCCGGTTGCAGGTACGCAGCAGCTATGCCGACCGCGCCGATGCCGGCCGGGTCGAACGCGAGACCGCCTGGAAGACCTGGATTGAGAAGACCGAAAAGGACACCGATTCGCTGCTGCCGAACACGGGCCCGAAGAAGAAGGATCCCGACTTCAAATAGTCGTCGATCGTTACACGTACCGCGACCGTCAGGGAGCGGAGGGTTGATGGCCCTCTGCTCCCTGACGGTCGCGGCTCGTTTTGCAATTCATTTATCGCGGAATCTGCATCGCCAATGGCTGGAGGTTGAGCGTCTCGAGCACCGCACCGGTGCCGTGGTTCTTGATCTGCATGCCGGCCAGCGACTTCTGGACCGCCAGCAGGTTCGGGTCGTTGGGTCCGTCGAACTGGCCGACGGTCACCATGCTGTAGGAGCGGTGGTGCATCACGTAGGCCTCGAACGATGGGCTCATCTTCCGCAGGAACTCCGCGGTCGAATGTGCCTGGGCCGCACTGGCGTTCAACAGTTCCGGCTCTTTCTTCGCCAGCCCCAACCGTTGCATCACACTCGGGCCCTTCGGGGCCTGGTAGACTGCCTGGCCCCGGTAGATCTTCACCACCAGCGTCCATGGCTTCGAGCATTTCAGTACGCTCAGCGGTTCACCGGCATTCATTTCCTTCAGAAACGCATCGGCCACGGTCGGGTCGGCCTGTTCGGATTTCGCCGGCATCAGGGGGTTGCGGACCACCATCGCCGTCTTGAACGGGTTGATGTAGGCGGTTGTCGTCGTCGCGGGACCCTTCTTTCCGGAATCATCATCGCTGAACACGGCGGGCGTGGCGAATTTGTTGGGCGGCGGCTTCATCTTGCGAAGATCGTCCAGGAAATCCCGGGCCTGATCCATGTCCTTGAACGGGCGCGTCGGTCGGCCGACGAGCACCGCGAACTCATCGGGGAATTTCACCGTGCGGTAGCGCAGTTTCGGGTCCAGGACACTGTCCATCCCCTGCGTCTTCTGCAGCATCTCGATGTTGTCCCAATGCTTGTCGCGGATCGCCTGAACGCGGGCATGCTCTTCCTCGCGCTGCTTTGAAACGCGATCGTGCAGATAGGCGCTCAGCTTGTAGTCGCGCACAAGCAGCTCGACCATTTCCTCGGCCAGCGCCTTCGCCTGTTCGCCCTTGAATGTCTGCACGCAGATAAGAAACTCACCCGCCTGCGCGTCCACGGGAAAACGATGCGTGTTCGCCGGCGGCGCCGTCGGCAACCGGTACGGCTGCGGTGACTGCTGCGCGGACAGTTCGGTGATCGCCTGGCTTGCGACAACGACAACAATCGCCAGAGTTCTCCAGCTTCGCACGGCGAGCCTCCTTCCCCATGGGCCGGGTGTTTGCGTTCAAGGCCGGAGATATAACATCACTGACCCGGAACGCCAGACCGATTTACTCAAGTGAGTTCACCGATGAGCCAGCGCACGATCGTCATCACGGGAGCGACCCGCGGCCTCGGCCGGGCGCTGCTCGATCATTTCATCCCCCAGGGGCATCGCGTCGGCGGTTGCGGCCGCTCGGCGGAACATGTCGCGCAATTGAAAAAGGCATATCCGAAAGGCGAATTCGCCGTCGTCGATGTGGTCGATGACGCGGCCGTGGAGCAATGGGCCAAGACATTCATTCAGGCGCACGGTGCACCGGATCTGCTGATCAACAATGCGGCCGTGATGAATACCCTCGGCCCGCTCTGGACGCTGCCTGCGTCCGAGTTCGATCGGATTATCGACATCAACGTGAAAGGGGTCGCCAACGCGGTACGCGCCTTCGTGCCGGCGATGGTGGCGCGCGGCACGGGCGTGATCGTCAACTTGAGTTCCGGTTGGGGCCGATCAACATCGCCGGAAGTCGCCCCCTACTGTGCGAGCAAGTTCGCGGTGGAAGGGATGACAAAAGCACTGGCCGAGGAACTGCCGAAGGGCATGGCCGCGATCCCGTTGAACCCGGGGGTCATCGACACCGACATGCTGCGCTCGGCCTGGGGTGACGGTGCTGGCCAATACGGCAACGCCGCGAAGTGGGCTACGCGCGCCGCCCCGATGCTGTTGAGCCTCGGCGCGGCGGACAATGGGAAGTCGTTGACGGTGCCGGGGTAGTTTACGGGCAATCCGTCGCTTATGCTTCGGGCTAACGGTCACCCGCACCCGCCAACTCCACTGCCACCGCGGCGACGAAATCTTCCGTGGGGTGCCAGCTCCGCAGGAACCATTTGCCCGCGGCGGCGTGGTCATCGCCCATGCGCAGAACTTGTTCGGGTTCGCCGGGGCAGAAGGTGACGTCGCATTGATCGAGCGACTGCACCCCCCGGCCGATCGCCTTGAGCGCTGCTTCTTTTCGCGTCCAGATGCGGAAGAATGCAGCCTGGCGTTCGGACTCCGGCAGCGACTGAAACAGGTCGCGCTCCCGTTGGGTGAAGAAGCGTTCGATCAGCGAATGGGCATTCGGAATCTCTCGCCAGCGTTCGATATCCACGCCGATGCGTCCCCGACGGGTGACGGCATACAGCCCCAGCATTTCCGAATGGGTGACGTTGAAATGCAGAGGACTGCCCAGTGCCGGGTCGAGGTACGGCTTGCCGCTCGGCTCACGGTGGATGGGAATTTCGCGAGGCGGCATCGGCAGATAGCGCCCGAGGATCTGCCGCAACTGGCAGCGTGACGCGATGAACTGACGGCGGATCCGCTCCATCTTGAACCGCCCTGCCCGGTCAAGTTCATCGGGAGTCAGGCAGGAATCGTCGGTGGAATCGAGCGAAACAACCCAGAGATGGATCTCATCATCGGCCGGCAGGCCGGGGGCGTCGTTGAATTCGGGAAAAGTCATCCGCATGACGAATCATCTTAGCGATTCGATCAGCGGACAACGCGGCAGGAAAATCAGAATCAGATCGCGCCCATGACGATCGAGGAATTGTGGCCGCCAAAGCCGAAGCTGTTTGAAAGGCAGTGTTTGACGCGAGATTCGCGCGGCTGGTTGGGGACGTAGTCGAGATCGCAGGCCGGGTCAGGCGTATGAAGGTTGATCGTCGGGTGGATGACACCCTTCTTGAGTGTCAGGGCACAGGCGATGAATTCTACGCCGCCGCTGGCACCGAGCAGATGGCCCAACATGCTCTTGGTACTGCTGACCTGCAACTTGTTGGAGTGCTCGCCGAAAACTTTCTTGATCGCCTTGGTTTCGGCCGCGTCGCCCAGCTGGGTACTGGTGCCGTGGGCATTGATGTACTGGACGTCATCGGGGTTGAGGCCGGCCATCTTCAGTGACATCTGCATCGAACGGGCCGCGCCGACACCATCTTCGTGCGGGGCAGTGATGTGGAA
>Ga0105048_10008942_pt1 | contig 15989 bp, 11 predicted proteins | sample MAT05_FD_78382 | JGI IMG/M metagenome (GOLD analysis project Ga0105048, IMG submission 78382) | Freshwater microbial communities from Lake Fryxell liftoff mats and glacier meltwater in Antarctica - MAT-05 | ecosystem: Environmental > Aquatic > Freshwater > Ice > Liftoff microbial mat | place...
CACCACTCCTATTGGAAAGGTGCTGCTGTCGGTCCTTGCTGGTCTCGCACAATACTTTTCTGACAATCTCAGTCAGGAAGTTAAAAAAGGGAAGCGTGAACGAAAAGCCCAAGGCTTTTATAACGGGCTTCTCCCGTTTGGAGTCAAGAAAAACAGCAGTGGAATTCCAGTACCAGACCCTGAAACGTATCCCGGATTGCTCCTGGCGTTCAACGAGTCCGCGAAAGGAAACTCCGACCGAGAAGTAGCAAACAGTTTGAACAATGCCGGTTATCGCACGACCGGAAATCGAGGGCATAATCCATTCACCAAAGACACCGTGTGTGCGATGTTGCAAAATCGCTTCTATCTTGGGGAGCTGCCTTCCAACGAAGATGGCTGGATCCAGGGTGTTCACGATCCACTACTTGATGACGGCCTTTTTGCCGCAGCAACGGAGTCACGGCAACGTCGCTTTACCACACCGCTTCCGGTTCGCAGACAAGCTGCAATCCATTCTCTTTCTGGAATGTTGCGTTGTTTTCACTGCGGAGGCAAGTTGCATATTCATCGGGAAAAAGGTCGGGCAAGAGCATATTGCTATCAGGGTCGGCAGGGCGCCAAATGTCCGCAGAGATCGACATTCCTGGATGTCTATGAGGATCAACTCTTCGAGCACTTGACGTCATTCACCATTCCAGAAGATTACCGACCTCGTCTCCTTTCACTGCAGGCCAAAACGAAAATCTCAACCAACGATGTTGGAAAGAGAAGCCAACTCATTGAAAAGCAGCTTGCCAACATCAAAGTTCTTTTCTCACTTGGTGACATGAGCAAAGGAGAGTATCTCCAACAGCGGAAGTCTTTACAGGATGATTTAAGGGGACTGCGTTCAGATGACGAAGTTGATGACGCACTCGAACGGGCGGCTACATTCTTGGGCGATGTTTCCGCTGCCTGGATCGCGTCAACAGACGAGCAAAAGAACTCACTGGCACGACTGATGTACGAGGAAATTCACGTTAAAGATAGTTGGGTTGTGGCGGTCAAGCCACAACCCAGTTTCTCACCATTCTTCGACCTGGACTGTCAAGTCCGACGTCTATCAAGCGGAAGCGACGGGATTCGAACCCGCGGTCTCAGCCTTGACAGGGCTGCATGTTAGGCCGCTACACCACGCCTCCGAGCGCGGTCCAGAAGATACCATCCTCGTCGCGCTCGTGTCAACTCAGGATTAAGGAAAAGCTTGATTACGCGGCACTTTCCGGCACCTGTTCGATGAGCACCTTGAGAACGTCGTCGGGTGAAACGCCACCAGCTTCGGCTTCGAAATTGAGAATGAGCCTGTGCCGCAGTGCTGGAAATACGAGTGAACGAATGTCGTCGATTGCCACATTGAGACGACCCTCGAGCAACGCCCTGATCTTCGCTCCCAGAACAAGTGCCTGCGCCCCTCGCGGGCTCACCCCATACCGCACATACTTCTTCACAAACGCTGGCGCGTGCTCGTTGTCAGGATGAGTCGCCAGCACGAGCCGTACCACGAAATCACTGACATGATTCGCAATCGGCACCTGCCTGGCGACATCTCCCATCGCCTTAATCGTTGGACCATCCGCGACTTTGACCGAATCTACGACGAACACCGACGTGGTTCTCCGCAGGATTTCGGTCAATTCACCTGATGACGGATATCGCACGATCAGCTTGAAGAAGAAGCGGTCGAGCTGCGCTTCGGGAAGCGGATAGGTCCCCTCCATTTCGAGCGGGTTTTGTGTCGCCAGAACAAAAAACGGCTGCGCAAGCGGGTGTATGACATTTGCAATCGTGCAGGTCTTCTCCTGCATTGCCTCCAAAAGTGCTGCCTGCGTTTTCGGGGTGGCGCGGTTGATCTCGTCAGCGAGCACAAGATTGGCGAAGATCGGTCCCGCCTGGAAGGAAAATCGCCGTTGTCGGCTCTCATCTTCAATAAGAATGTTGGTACCCGTAATATCAGAGGGCATGAGGTCGGGCGTAAACTGAATTCGGCTGAACTGCAGATCGAGCGCGTCGGCGAGTGTTCGCACGAGCTGCGTTTTCCCCAGGCCTGGCACACCTTCCAGCAACGCATGTCCGCCGGCCAGGATAGAGATCAGGACGTCGCGAACGACTTCAGCCTGACCAACCATGACCCGGCCAACCTCTTCCTCGATCCGCCGGGACGTTTCGCGAAACTGGCTGACATTGAGTTCGGGGAGTGTGGCAACCATCACTGAACTCCGTTTCCAATCTTCCTGCGAGGCGCTAGAGCACTTTCAGCACGACGATCACAAGGGTGATCAGGAACATGAAGATAATGCCGCCAATCGCGAGCGCCGCAACCGCGACGATTGTCGTCTTCGCTTCTTTCGCGGCAAGCAATGCGCGCTGAATCTCCTCTTCGGATCGAGGTGGCCGCGTATCCTGGACTGCTGCATCGACGTCATCGGTCACGATATCAGCAGCCTGCGTACAAGATTGGCCAGAATTGCACCGGAAGTTTCCCATGAATACTCGGAGGCTCGCCGAGTTCGTCGAGCTCGCATCGAAGGATCATCGGCAGTAGTGCTTGCCCGTTCGATCGCGTCAGCCAACTCGTCGATATCGTCCGGTGCAACCAGAATAACCGTTCTGCCCGAGATTTCACGATGCGCGGGAACATCGCTGGCAATCACACGCGTTCCGGATGCCATCCCCTCAAGCACTGGCAACCCGAAGCCCTCATACCAGGAGGGATAAATCAGTGCGTCTGCGCTGGCGTACAGCGCTGGTAAAATGCGATCGTCGACGTAATCGAGAAGGATGACTCTCCCCTTCTCGCCCAGGTGCCTTGCTGCCGCGACGATGTCATCCGATGCCCAACCGATTCGCCCAACCACCACCAAAGGCAGTTGCATCGACGCAGGAATTCGCTCCAACGCCTTGAATAGTGTGAGGTGGTTTTTACGCGGTTCGATCGTGCCGACCGTGAGCAGGTAGCGCTCGGGAACACCCAGCACACTCCGCTCAGATAGCGTTAAGGACGGTGCATCGAAGAAGCGGCGATCGACCGCATTCGGAACGATGGTAATTCGTTCGGAGTCGACTCCAAGCCGCTCCATCATATCGAGTTTCGTTGTCTCCGAGACCGCAACGATGGCTTCAGCCTTCCTGATCTGACGCGGCACGACCGAAGAGAGGTAATCGCGCAACGCCTTCGGTGCTCGATCCGGCACGATTTGAAAGGCGAGATCATGAATGGTCACAATTGACGGTGAACGCAGAGAAGGCGGTGCGGTGAAATCCGGCGAATAGATCAAGTCGTTCGGACCCGTCCAGACTTCAATAGGCACTGGCATCCGCGCACGAAACCAGATCTGATCCATACGGCGGCGGTCCCATCGGCACGCTCTGGTTCGCACCCGTTTGTTACCTGCCAGCAACGCGAGGGCTTCATGCGAAAACCTCGCGCCGAAATCGGGTTCGGGCGCGTACCAGAGCGTGAAGTTGACATCATCGAGGGTGCGAGCAAGTTCCGGCACGATATTGCGGGCGTATCGACCGATGCCCGCACCCTGATTAAATGCGGCGCTATGATCGATGACGACCCGGCTCGTCATCGCTTCACGTCCTGGCCGGTGCAGCGGTGCCCTGCACTTCGGTTTTCAATCGCCACACGTAAAGCACTACTCCGATCAGAACCAGACTCCAGTACCCGATCAGTCGGTCAACAAAAGCGATCGAGCCTGCCATATCGCCATCCATATCGACGAGCTTCAGCACAACGATGATCGCTGCCTCCACGACGCCAAGTCCGGCAGGAGTGATTGGAAGGGTGGTCAATAGTGCGCTCATCAATGCAACGAATAGTGCCAGCGGGAATGCCAGATCGGCGCCGAGAGCGGCCGCAACGACATAGAGGCGAAGACCATCCATCGCCCAGATCGAAAGGCTGATCAGAGTCGGTACGGCGGGACGACGCAGACAGGCAAAAATAGCAGCGTGAAAGTTCTCGAATTGACCATGGAACCGGGATGGTACAAAACGCTGGACACGCTCTCTTCCCAATCCGACCGCGCCGACAACGACGATCCCGACGACGATCAACACGAGACCGATCAACATCGTTTGCGAAACCTGCCGGGGAAGATCTCCGTGAAACGCGATCAGTCCAGCCCCGCACATCGTGACGAAGAGCACGAGTAAATCTGTCAACCGTTCGGCGAGGAGTGTCCCAAGCGTGGCGCTGAAGCTCGCGCCGGTGTCCTTCTTGAGCAAATAGCAGCGGTAACCATCGCCGAGCTTCGCGGGAACGATGCAGTTCACGAACCACGATAGAAGTAGGATTTCGACGAGTCGGGGCAATCCCGGCACGTTATATCCATTTTCCTCACTGATTCCAGCCTGTCCCAGCATCCAGCGCCACCGGTAAGCCCGAATGAAAAAAGTCGAGTAGTAGATGACGAATCCGAGAGCCAAGAGGAAGGGGTTCGCGGATTTGAGATTTTCCCAAACACTTCGCGGATCAATCTCCAGTCTGGTGACCAGGAAGATCACGATTCCGATCGCGAGCAGGAAGGAGATGATGGTGTGGGGTCGAAGCAACCGCTTGCCAACACCCTCGGGTGGAGCATCGTTGTGCGGGTCTCCGATATCAATCTGAGGGTCCGGCGATGTCTTCAGGGACGACTCATCGACCCTTGCGTCCGTTATTCGCTGAGAAGGCACCGGCGCAATTGGCGGATCGCCACTTGTTTGATCAATCGCCGACATGCTTCACCGATTCGCCCACAGCCTCAACCTCGGTTGGAACGTTCAACGCCCAGATGACACTCAGCACAATGCCCAGACTCAGGACGTGTAAATAATCGAACAAACCATGAACGGCAATTGCTCCGGTCACGGCGAGGAGACCGGCCCACACGCCTCGATCAACCGACGGCGTTGCTTCTCGCAAACCGGTCAACGCGCGGCATGTCACGGCCACGAACAGCGAGAGGTAGAGAACGATTCCCACCACCCCGGCCTGCGCTGCCGCCTGTAAGTATGCACTGTGCGCGTGTCCACGTGATATCCGGAAGCGCCAGGTCGGGGTGAACTCCCGAAAACGCTCGTTGAAATTTCCGGCTCCAATTCCCAACCAGGGTTCACTCGCCCACATTCGAAGGGCGGCACCCCAGTGAGCGATCCGCTCCTCGGTTGCCCAATTCTCGGAAGTGACCTGCGTCGGACCATTCGAGAGAAGACTCTCGATACCCAGAACGCGCCGAAGCGATGCCGCCACCGGCAGCCAGATCACCACAGTCGATGCCAGGATGCCAGCGAGTACGAACCGTCGTCCCCACACCGGAAAGAGTACCCAAATGAGCACCGCGCACCCCGCGCTGAAGCCCAGAAGGCCGCCGCGCGATTGTGTGAGCAGAATAGTTACAGACCCAAGCGAACCCGCGACAAGCAACGTTACCGTCTCAAACATGCTATTCCGATTGAACCGCTTGAATTGCGAGAGTCCCACTGCCAGTAACGGCAGGGATGCCATTTCGAGAAAACCGGCGAGTGGGTTGGGTTCACCGAAATACCCGAATGCGCGTGTCAATCCGCGCTGCTGAAAGGTCTCCGGACCGGAAGAGGTCAACACCTGATTGAGCGCCACCACGAAGCACAGGACCACACCGGCAGCAAGTCCACCGTAGATCCACAACAAATCCCGCCGGGTCAACCGTAAACTGGAAACAATGATGAACACAACAAGTGCGACACCCCAGCGATAGAGTTCTTCCCCCCAGGCATTGATCTCGCGGACATGCACAATCGACAGGGCAAGTGCGCCCAAAAAGCTAGCAAAGACAATACCAGAAGCGGTGGGCCGGATACTTTCTCGACCGAGGCAAAATCGAATCAACCAGGAAGAGATCAGAACCAGAAGTACGACCCTGGTCCAGGTTGTGGAGAAACCGTCGATCTGCACGGACCAGGCGTCCTGAAGTGGAACACTCCCAATCAATGTGGAAACGCCTACAATCGGGCGTTCCAGCGAAACGAGAAAGAGCAGAGCGGCGATGACAATGGTGAGAACAGTTCGCCCATTGACCGCCGCAAATCCGAGCCCAACCGCGATCGCGATCAAAATCCACACGGCCTCACGGGGTATGGATGATCGATTCAACTTGGATGCACCGTTGTCCTGGCGAAATGAGAGCGAATCAGCCATTGGCTTCGCAGCTCATGTCGACGCTCTGTTGGTGTGTCGATTCGATCAATGCGATCAGCATCCAGGTAAGCACGGCGAGATCGGGCAGAAAAAAGCCGTTATCCAACATTCCGTGGACGAGTCCGGCAATCAACGCGGCGGTTGCGCCAATCCAGATCGACCGCTTTCGACCGGGACTTACCGGTCGACGAGCAACGCTGATGACTGCGGCGGCGATCCCCGCAAAGACGAAGAGCCCGGTTATTCCGAGGCGCAACCACACATCGAGAACAAGATTATGCGGGTGGGAGGTGTATCGTTCCGCCCAGCCCGCGGGATCGACGTAGCGTCGTCCATACTGCGTTACGAACTGATCGAGACCGATACCAGTGATCGGATGATCACTGATCATGTCGACACTTGCCGACCAAATGAGTTCGCGACTCGATCGCGAACCGGCGGAACCGGTGTCGGTCAAGCGATCGGCGCCGATGAGTCCTATCACAACCGCACCCAAGGCCACACCGAGCCCGATCCACCACCAGCCTCGTCGTATTCGGGCGACACCTACGATCCAGCACGCACCCGCTACGTATGCGATCGCAGCACCTCGAGAGAGTGTCGCGGCCAAACCAAAACCGCAGACTGCCGCGCAAATCGCAAATAACCGACGATGCTGTTTCGAAGTAACCGCCAGAGCCAGAACAAAGATCGCCGCACGATCGAGATAGAGTGCAAGGTTGTTGGGGTGCCGGTAGGGCCCGGTCGCGCGCTCGACACCATCGGCAACCACCACCCCTGTCTGCGTCAAAAGCTGAATGATCCCAATCACCGCCAGCAGCATCGCAGTACCGACGAAACCCGCGAATATCAGCAACCGTGTCCGCTGCTCGCGAAACGCCCAGCGAAAGAGCAGAAACGCAATCACTGGTTCGACGATGACCCACCGAAACTCGCGAACGCTGTCTGAGAGATAACGACCATCGGCAACCGTTAGGAGTGAGACCGCGCCGACCAGAACCAGTAGAACTGATGCTGCCAGGGTCGAAAAGGGTCTCGCGAGCGCAAGTGTCGTCCAGGCCGAACGTGTTCGCAGAATGTGGAGAGCGAGGTGACCGCCTACGGATACCGCGCTGATCAGAATCGTCAGTTCGAGCAGACTCCACTGGCCACCGCGCAGTTGGACCGGGTGATAGATGAATGGAGTCGCGACCGCGATTGCAGCCACACTCGCGTGGGGCGATATGAGTGCCACGCCGATCGACGTCATAAATAACAGGAGTGCGATCGGTCCACCATCGACCACCGTCAGGACTGCCCCAAGGGTGGTCAGGGCCATGAGCATGCGGAGATCGCGTCGAAAACAGGCGGTGGTGAACTCTGCCAGTTCGTTTCGAACACCGTCGTCGTGGGGACCCGCCAAAGTGGTCAAAATCGCCTCGTTGGTTGCCAGTCCGGCAATTTCGGCAGCGCTGGTCGCAAGTCGATCCCTGAACGCTGCTGCAGAACGCGTGACTGCAACGCGATGTAATAGACGAGATCGCGTAATCCGGCAGTGACGATGGCAAATGCGATCAGAATCAATACGATCACAGGCCAAAGCAATGGCGGTTCGCGTGAAACGACAAGTCCACCAATGGTGAGTTGGCCTTTGTCTGCCAGCGTCAATGTCAGGACGTGAGTTTGATCGTCGAGATTGTCTGCCAGCGCGATAGGCAAATCCTGAGCTTGAAACGACTCGAGGTCTATGAATGACGCGCCATCCTGCAGCGGCCAGCCAGGAATCGGAGCCCCGTCAATAGTCGCGAGTATTGGCCCTGCCTGTGGGCTGATACGGAGCAGTGCGATCAACCCGGTACCCCGAAAAGAGAGGGTGGCAGAAGCGCCGGTCTCCGCGGTAGTTCGGAAGGTTCGCCGGTTCAAATGCTGATCTGCCCAGTTACCCGAGTAGATGATCTGAGACGAATCCATAGGCACGAAACCGGTCGGCGCAACATCGAACGATCCCTCCGCCGAGAATTCGCTCAGATCGGTAAAGGCGGGTGTTCGTGAACCTGTCGCATCAAGCAGCGAGTACCCGGCCTCTGCTGGTACTCCGGAATCTGGCAACAGACTCCAGGAGAACATGAGTCCCATCCACGGCCATTCCGCCCGGGCTCGCTTGATCGCTGCAAGCAGAAAGTCCGCCTGCTCCTCCCTGGTGACCGGTCCGCTATTAGAGGCATCCCAGCCAAAATGAGACATCCAGACAGGCTTTTCACGATCTCCCTGCGCGTCCAACAACTCGCGAAAGAGAATCACTCGTGCGAGGTTTTTCCTGCTGGAGTTCACCTGCCGGTCATACGGCGTGTATGACCCGCCATCAATTCTGGCAGTGGCGATGTCGAAAAACGGCGCCACGCCGACCCGATAAAGCAAGCGGAGGAATGCCAGATCGGCGCCGATTGTTCCATCCGAGTACATCGGGTCAAACTCTGCCAGAATGATTTTCGCTTCGGAATTCGAGCTCCTTGCCGCGTTAAATCCTTCGGCCAGCAACTTCAGGTAATCAGTTGCGATGACATCAGTCCCTCCCCACCGGTCGGGCCGATTGGGAAGATCCCAGATTTGGTAGTAGAGCACGCGCTCCTGAAAGTGCTTCACCACCTGTCCGACGAAAATTGAGAAGTCCGACGGGAGCGCAGGCGGCGCGTCTGGGAAATCGATTTGCCCGGGAATGCGAGCCCAGTCAGGCGAATCGTGCAAAACGGCGACGACCTGAATGCTGTGTTCGGCCATGGCCGTTACGAGCTGGTCATATCGCGTCCAGTCGTACGTTCCGCGTTGAGGTTCAATTGCCGACCAGGAAAAAGATTGCCGCACATATCGGTATCCGTTGTTCTCAAGAACAGTCGCAATTTGCTCGATTTGCTCGGGAGGGAAAGCCATCAAATCGACGTTAATCGCGAGTTCGCGACCCGTCGTTTGCAGCACATAAGGGAATTCTGCGCCCGATTCAATTCCTCGATGGAGGTAGATATCGGCCGCTGCTGCCCCCACTCCCACTGAAAGTCCAATCAACAGCAAGACGATCGCACGGAGCATGCGAATCGAGCTATCGGATTCGGGTGTGCGATCAAGAAACCGCAACAAGAGGCGCTGCACGAAACGTCGATCCTATCCATCGCAAACGGGTCGCGCAAAACAAACGACCGCGTTCTCCGAAGAATCGTGCGCCACATCTTCAATCTGGCGCCGGCAAAGTATAGGCTTCCTTACGACAGCAATTGAAACGCGGCGAATTGACATCACCTCTCGTATCATTCCCGGCATGAGAACACGAACATCTCCACTACTTTCCAAAGAATCGAGCCGAATAGAGGATCTCGCTTCTGAACTCGATGCCACCCTTCGCGATGCCTATCGTCCGGGGGCAGATAACTCCGGTCTCGGAGGTCAGCCGCTCCGGCAGGCATTCGAACGCTTCGGGGTCGCAGCGGTTGTCTCCGGGATTCCACTGGAAGACGCGATGTCGGTGGCAGCGGGAGCACTCCAGGAGCTCTTCGAGCGCACCGGCGGACACAGCTCCGACCCGGCCACAACAATGGCCGCCGGTATAGCGCTGGGGGCAGTCGCCCGTGAATACTCACGGTTTGAAGTAACCGAGAATGGAAAACTGCCTGGTCTCGAAATCCCAACACAGGTCGCGCGGCTCCGGGCACTCCACCTGATCAATCGCGCCGCGACAGCCGGTCTCAGTCTTTCCGATTTACTCGAAACAACGGTTCAACAGGTCGCTGAATCGGTCGAGGCCGATGCCTGCGCCGCTTTGCTTTACGACGAGGCGACCGATTCTCTTGCCCTTCGCGCGGCGATCGGACTGAATCCAACATCGATTGGCGCGCTTTTGATCCGCAGCGGCGTTGGAATCACCGGGCAAGCCGCGGAACTTCGTCAAACGATCGTCGCGCCCGATGCGCGTACCCACGCCGCTTATCTGGCCGCGCCAAATATGGGCGATGCCATCTATGCGAGTCACGTCTCCATCCCGATGCTTGTGCGCGGTTCCAACAAGTTGGTAGGCGTGTTGAATGTGCTCTCGGTCGATCGCCGCGAGTACGACAGCGACGAGATCGCTTTCCTCGAAACAGTGGCAGGTGAGCTCGCGATAAGCATCGAGAATTTCCGGATGCATAGCCTGACTGACGCCCGATTGCGTCGGAAGGTGACTGAGCTCGGAACGCTGCAGCGGGTGTCGCGCACAGTCGCCTCGTCGCTCGATCTGCAAAACGTTCTCCGCGCTATTACCGAAGCCGCGGTCGAACTGATCGACGCTGAAGCGGCCGCGGTTTTCAGGGTGCCACCTCATTCCAACTCATCTTCGGCCGACCCTGCTCTCACAATCGAGTATCGAACCGGTGAAACGCGTCAACCGAAGCTCGTACGGGATCGCGATGAATTGATCCTGCAAGTCATTCGCTCCGGCGCGGCACAGATCAGCGACATGGACTATGTCGATGGATCGAACCCCCTCTTTTGCCTGCCTCTGCGGTCAGCGCGGGAAACATGGGGAGCACTTTGTATCCGCCTCCCACCAGATGCCGAGCTAACCGAAGACGAACTCGGATTGCTACAGGCATTTACCGACTCCGCGTCATTGGCAATTGAAAACGCACAGTTGTACCGCGAGGCGAAACACAGCGTCGAAACGGCATCGACACTGTTGCAGGAGATGCACCACCGCGTGAGAAACAACCTGCAGACGGTTGCCGCGCTACTCTCCATTCAGATCAGACAGGAACCGGAAACGCCGTCAGCGGATCACTTGCGGGAAGCGGTAAGTCGAATTCAGGCAATCGCGGCGGTCCACGACCTGTTGAGCGACGAACGACGGTTGAGTGGCGTGACGATCGATGCGGTTGCCCGGCTGGTGGCGGAAGAGGCGCGCATGACCGTGATTCGCCCGGAAATGCAGGTGCATTTCGACATCGCGCCGAGCGAAATTCGCGTCCCCTCGAAGCAGGCGACCGTGCTCGCCCTTCTGACCAACGAGCTTGTTTCGAATGCGGTCATGCACGGTTTTCGCGGACGAGGCGGTGGCACCATTTCAATCAGAACCGGGCGGAAAGGTCGTCTGGCGATGCTTGAAGTTGAAAACGACGGAGAACGCGTCCCGGCCGATTTCGACCCGAGTCAGAGCCGAGGTCTCGGCATGCGCATCGTTCAGCGCCTGGTAAGTTCCGATCTCAATGGCGACTTTTCGATTGACTCGACGGAGTCAGGAACCATCGCGAGAATCACCTTCCCGCTTGTTCCGATCACACCCTGATCAGCCACTATTGGGTGTCAACCGCCCAATTGCCGGAATCGGCCGTCTTCTTCCCGCCATACGCTTCGTCAAGAATCTCGACGATGTGTTTCACCTGCGTTTTGCTGCCGTTTCGGCCAAGAGACGAGAGCAGTTGCATATGACAGCCCGGGTTGGCCGTGATGACTTCATCCGCTCCGGTATCGATCACGTGACCGGCCTTGCGGTCGCCAAGTTCGTTCGCCATATCACGTCGAATCAGGTTGTAGATACCCGCACTTCCACAACAAAGTGATGATTCCTTCATCTCCTTGAGTTCGAGACCCGGTATCGATTTCAGCAGTGTCCGCGGCTGGGCTGTTATCCGCTGAGCGTGTGCCAGGTGACATGGCTCCTGATAGGTGACCGTGCGGTTGACTGCCTTCGTCGGGTTCGTGAATGGCTGCGACACGAGGTACTCCGTCACGTCTTTCACCCGTGCACTAAACCGCTCGGCCCGCTCGGCATATTCAGGATCATGCTTGAACAGGAAACCGTACTCCTTCAACGCCGCCCCGCAACCGGCAGCGGTAACGATGATCGGGGCATCACCACCAGCTTCGAAGGCGTCGATATTCTGTTTCGCGAGCGTCCGCGCCTCCTCCATCATGCCGCTATGGACGGCGAGCGCGCCGCAACACTGCTGGCGAACCGGGACGGTGACTTCGTTTCCGTTGTGCGCCATCACCCGGGCAGCCGCACGGTTCGTGTCGGCGAATACCGTTCCCATGATGCAACCGTTGAAGAGCTCGGCCCTTTTGTTCGCCTTGCGCGGACGCCAGGACTCCTTGCCCGGCACCAGGAAAGCGCCGCCGATCGGCGGCATCATCGCTTCGCTCTCTTCGAGTTTTAGTGCCTTCAAAATGCCGGTTTTGCGAGCCAATGCCGACAATCCACTCTTCTGATAGAGCTTCATTCCGGTGACCATACCCCGCATTCGCGACACATCGGCAAAGAGCCAGCCCAATGTCACACTGCGGAGAACGCGTTGAGGAATCGGGCGGCTACGATGCTGCTCGATTTGCGCCCGGGATGCTTCAACCAGAGGGCCGTAGTGCACCCCGGATGGGCACACCGCCTCGCACGCCCGGCAGTTCAGGCACTGGTACATCTGCTCTTCAAAGACGGGATCGAGCAGATCCATTCGGCCGTCGGCCACCGCATTCATTAACCAAAGTCGTCCGCGTGGCGATGACATCTCCTGTCCGGTGATGCGGTAGGTCGGACACGATGAGAGACACATGCCGCAGTGGACACAGGATCTCAGGAGATCCTGCTCGGGGACATCGTCCCCCGAAAAACCGCCCAGCTTGCGTAGATTTGCTTCGACCGCGACGACCATGCGTAGTTGTCCTATCTGCCGGTTGAACGAAACGCCGATGATGCGAAAAAGTGGCTAGATTCGATCGACAAACCTGCCAGGATTGAGTGTGCCGCCGCCATCGAATTCCGACTTCAGCGATCGCATGACCGCGACGGTTGTTGGAACTGCACCCCAGATATCGATCCCCGCTTTCAGATCGGCTGGCGCCTTCAGCACCGTCACCGTGTCGGCAATTATGGTTGCGGCGGACTGAAAGATCTTGATCGAATCAGGACTCAAACCTTCAGAATCGAACCGAATCAGGACTGTCCCAAGACCGGGCGAAATGGCAAAGAGTTGAGGCGAAAGCGCGTGCTTCGAGAGCAGCGCTTGGACGGACTGCGATAACGTACCGCTCTTCTTCGGCGCCGATCCGAATCGAACGACAATATCGTCACCGTTTTCAATCAAACTCTGTTGCTGGACGTAGGTTCGCCACCACTGCGCGCTCTCCGGTCCCGAGAGTTCGGTTGACCAAACTGGATTGGATGTAATGGAACTCACTCCAAGCGCGACCGTCTCGGCGCGTCCTTCCAGGCGAACCGCGCTCTGCCACTTCCCGTTCGACGAAAAGACCTCGACGGAGATGGGTCGCAATCGACTCTGCCGGGCTGTCAAAGCGGCAGAAAGTGCCTCATCCAGGGTCAGCCCGGAAGTGATCAGCGTCGTTTCCGTTCTCGCCAATGGAAGCACCTTGAAATTGGCGGAGGTGATGACTCCGAGCGTCCCGAATGCACCGAGGTGGAGACGCATCAAATCGAATCCGGTCACGTTTTTGACGACAAGGCCACCGGCCTTGGCAAGAATACCGCTGGGATAGGCGACAGAGATTCCGATCAATAAGTCGCGGAGGGTGCCACATCCGAGTCGCCGAGGTCCCGCCATTGCGGTCGCGATCAACCCCCCGATCGTTGCCTGCGCATCGTCTGGAACTTCGATCGGTAACGCCTGCCCACGCTCCGCCAGAAGTACCTGCAATTCACCGAACCGAATTCCTGCTTCAACAGAGAGCGTCATGTCGGTCGGTTCGTAGTGCAAGACCCGCGTCAGGTGACCGGTCGAAAGACCGAGATCGACGAACGCGGGCACATTGCCGACGGCGAGTTTGGTGCCGCTACCGATCGGAGTCACGGCGCGTCCAGAAGCACTCGCCTCGCCGAGGACCGAGGCCAGTTCGGCCGCACTTCCGGGTGTCACCACTTCTTTGATCGACGCGCCATCGACCGTCATCGAATCCATTGCTGGTTGCCTCAAGGGTGTCGTCGATTCAGAGGGGGTAAATTCCGTGTTTCTGGGCCATTGCCTGATTGCGGAGTGCACGCACTTCGCCACACATGTAGCCCTTGGGAAAGAGTTTTTCGGGATTGAAAAGACCGCGAGGGTCGAAGCTGTTCTTGATTCCTGCCATCGCCGCCAGATCCTCGCCGGTGAAAACAAGCGTCATGTAATCGCGTTTCTCGGTTCCGATTCCATGCTCACCCGAGAGCGCGCCACCGACCTCAACGCAGTACGACAGAATTTCGTGACTTGCACCGAGTACCCTTTCGACATCACCCGGTTTGTGTCGATCAAAGAGCATGAGCGGATGCAGGTTGCCATCACCAGCGTGGAAAACGTTCGCTATTCGGAGTCCGAATTCGGCCGAGATTGCCTCAACTCGCTTGAGAGTCGCCGGCAATTTTGTGCGGGGAACCACGGTGTCATGCAGGTAGTAATTTGGCGAGAGTCGTCCCATAGCGGCGAGCGCCATTTTACGCCCCTTCCAGAGGAGATCGCGCTCGATCTTCTCCGTGGCAATGCGCACTTCAGACGCCCCCGATTCCTGGCAGATCAGCTCAATCTCGCGAGCGGTATCCGCCACATCCTCAGAGATGCCATCGATTTCGATCAGGAGCACCGCGCCCGCATCCATCGGATAACCGGCATGGTATTGCGGTTCGACTGCTTCGATCGTCAGCGCGTCCATCATCTCCAGCGCGGCAGGCACGATACCCGCACCGATCACCCGGGAGACCGCCTCCGATGCCGTTTCGACATCGCCGAAAGCTGCGAGCATGACCGTGGTCGCTTCCGGCGACGGGGTCAACCGGACGAGCGCCTTGGTCACGATTCCAAGCAAACCTTCCGATCCAACCATCGTCCCGGTCAGGTCGTATCCCGCGGTGCCGAGATGGTTGCCGCCCAGCCACGCGATTCGGCCATCCGGCAACACGACTTCGAGCCCGAGAATATGATTAGTCGTGACGCCATATTTCAGGCAGTGCGGACCACCGGAATTTTCGGCGACATTGCCGCCGATCGTGCAGGCGCGCTGGCTGGAAGGATCTGGGGCGAAGAAGTACCCGTCACTCAGGGTGCTCTCTGAAAGTTCGAGATTGATAACGCCGGGTTCGACGAGCGCAGTGCCATCCTCGCGGTCAAATTCGAGCACGCGGTCCATTCGGGTCAGCGCGATCACGATGCCACCGGTTTGCGCGACTGCTCCACCCGACAACCCGGTTCCGGCGCCGCGCGGGACGACCGGCAACCCGGCTTCATTCGCGAGCTTGACGACATCGGCCACCTGCTGCGGAGTGGTCGGCAATACGACCGCTGCCGGTCGGGCGGTATCGACCACGCCATCGACCGATCCGTCGTATTCGTAGACGAGCAAATCGCCCGATTCATGGAAAACGGACTTCGTCCCAACGATGCGTTGAAGTCGTTCGATCATTGTGGAATGGTTCATCGATTCTCCGAGACCGAAAGGTCCGTAGTTCCTGTATTGCTAGTATCGCGAGGTAGTGCACTCGTGGCAACCGTTTCAGGGCCGAATGACGGGCATGCGATACTTAATGCGGCGCTTGCGCTTCTCTTCTCAGCACCCCGTGGGCCGGAGGGCGATCAATGTCAGAGACTCCAGAGCAACCATCCTACTGGATCATCGTCGGTTCGACCGACAATTTTGCCCGCACCAGGGAACTCGGGTTTTCGATGCAGGGAATCAAATCTCGCCATCGAAAAAAGGCCGAGAAGATGAAACCTGGTGACAAGATCGTCTGGTATCTGACAGGGGTGAAGGCCTTTGGCGGCGTTGCCACGATCACATCCACGTATTTCGAAGCCCACGATCGGATCTGGCAGAGTGGTGATCC
>Ga0105048_10008945_pt1 | contig 15987 bp, 14 predicted proteins | sample MAT05_FD_78382 | JGI IMG/M metagenome (GOLD analysis project Ga0105048, IMG submission 78382) | Freshwater microbial communities from Lake Fryxell liftoff mats and glacier meltwater in Antarctica - MAT-05 | ecosystem: Environmental > Aquatic > Freshwater > Ice > Liftoff microbial mat | place...
GCGGTTGCTCGGCACCGGTACTTGGATCGACTACAACCGCAAATCCAAACCGGACATCGTCGTCGAGGATGGCGACGAGAAGGTCGTGGTGATCGAACACTTCGCCCCGATCAACGGTGGGATTGAAATCAAGACGGACCGCACCGTTGTGATCCGGAGTGTCGAAACCCACATCACCCACAAGGGTAAGGGGCAGTTGTTTCTGGAGGACGTGGCGACCGGGGATTTGAAGTTTCAGCCCGGCCAAAAAGTGTGGGCTCGGCAACTGAACGTCGAGAACCAGGGGACGCACGTCACGAACGACGGCGCTGACCTCTGGGTACTCGGGTACAAGACGGAACGCGGCGGCACGCTGCTGCACACGCTGGGCGGCGGGCGGAGTGAAGTCTTCGGCACATTCAGTTACACGACGACGGCCGGGAAGCTGGCCCCGATGTTCCTGACCGAGGACTCCGCCGCATTCGCCTTCTTCGCGGAGGTCTGTTTTACAGGCGACCCGTTCACGACGCTCATCAGGGAGAAACGCAAGGGGGTCACCAAAGAAGTTAAACGGGGCGATGGAAGCGTCACGCCTTATGTCGGCGTTCCGAGTGCCAAGTAGCTGCACGGTGAGAACTCACGGTTCGTGAGCGGGCGTCCCGGGAAAATCAAAGGTGTCAGGTCCCTTTGATGAGTAGTCGCCCAACAAAGAGTCCTGACACCTTTGAATTTCCCCGAAGTGATACGCGTGATGCATGTCAGCACCGGATCGACCGTCGGACCACAGAACCCAGTCGTGCAGCACATCGGTTTGTCGAACACCTGTAGAGAGGTCATTTTCGTCCTCCCAGGTTGAAGAATGTCGCCCTTGATAACGATTCATTCGAACGGCCTAAACAGTTTGTACGTCATGTACCCTCCCCCCACGTTCGCCGTGGAAAATCCGGCTTGCAGAAGAATACGTGTCGCGAGGTAGCCGCGCTGTCCCACCTGACAGTAGGCGGCAATCTTGCGGTCGCGGGGTAGTTCATTCAGGCGCGATCGCAGATCATCCACGGGGATATTCACGGCTCCGGGGATGTGGCCGGAAGCAAATTCCTGCGGAGTCCGCACGTCCAGCAGATACATTTGCTCGGCAACAGGCGCCGCCAAAATATCCTCGACATCGACCTGGGGATGATCGCCGCGCAGCAACCCGCCCGCCACGAAGCCCGCCATGTTAATCGGGTCTTTCGCTGAACCGTATTGCGGTGCGTAGGCCAGTTCCATCTCTTCCAAATCGAAGACGGTCATCCCCGCCTGGATCGCCACGGCTATTACATCGATCCGTTTGTCCACACCGGTCCCGCCCACGGCCTGCGCCCCCAGCACCCGGCCCGTCGTCGGGTCGAAGAGCAGCTTTACTGTCATCGCTTCCGCGCCAGGGTAGTAACCGGCGTGATGTGTCGGGTGAATGTAGATCTTGCGGAAGGACCGATTCGTCCGACGCAGGGCTTTTTCGGATGCACCCGTCATCGCCGCCGTGCGGTCGAAGAAGCCGAGGATAGCGGTTCCCTGTGTACCCCGGTAGGTCGCCAGGCGGCCGAATACATTGTCGGCGGCGATCCGCCCCTGGCGGTTGGCTGGTCCGGCCAGGGGCACTTGAGTCGGGTCGCCCGACACAACGTCCTTGACCTCAATGGCGTCTCCGACCGCAAAGATGTCCGAGTCGGTCGTTTGCAAGTATTCATTGACCCGGATGCCGCCCCGAGGCCCGATTTCCAGGCCCGCATCGACCGCCAGCTTGTTTTCCGGTCGCACCCCCACGCCGAATATGACCAATTGGGCGAGCAGTCGTTGTCCTGAGTTCAAGTGGACGACCAAGCCCTCGGCGGTCTCTTCAATCGCTTCAGCGGCCTGCCCGAGCAACAACGTGACGCCTTTACTCGCCAACTCCTGAACGATGGGTGTGGTCATCTCCTTATCGAACGGCGTCAGGATCTGTCTGTTCTTCTCGACCACCGTGGTCGAGATGCCGCATCGGACGAAATTCTCCGCCAGTTCCAAACTGATGAAGCCGCCGCCCAAGAGAACGGCCTGCTTCACACCCCGCTCCACCCGTTCCTTAATTCGGTCGGTGTCTTGTAAGTTCCGTAGCGTGAACACGCCGGGCAAGTCGATTCCAGGTATCGATGGGCGAAAAGGCGCCGCCCCGGTCGCCAGGATCAGCTTGTCATAGGATTCCTCGTACTCACGGTTCGAAGTGAGATCGCGGACGCGTACCTTCTTGGCTTTGCGGTCGATGGCCTCGACTGACGACTGAATTCGCACATCCAGATTGAAGCGGGAACGCAATCGCACAGGCGTGGTAACGAGTAGTTTTCCCCGTTCGGCGATCTCCCCGCCGATGAAATACGGCAAACCGCAGTTGGCGAACGACACATCCGGCCCTCGTTCAAAAATCACTATTTGGGCATCTTCCGACAGTCGCCGAGCGCGAGCGGCCGCGGAAGCTCCACCCGCCACGCCCCCGACAATGAGAAGCTTCATACTTAAATTCCTCTGGCTCTTTCTTGCGAATCTCTAGTGGACCGAACAGGAAGTCGAATCCTTGCCACACCGACTCCTCGGCATGCGAGCCAAAATCATGTACATCCCGCATATGTCCGTGATCCCATCGCAGACCCACCCTACTCCCACGAACGCAGAAAGCCCATGGAGTCCCGGATGCACGAACCAGCCGAGCAACGTTCTCAACAGCACAGGCGACCCCGCAATGGTGAGAGGTGGCGACGATCGTCGCGGGCTTCACGGCGAAGACTCGCACGCTTGCCGCGTATTCGTTCTCGTCGTGCCTCTCGATCAGATTGGCCAGATCATGGAGCAAATCCAATGCCGGGGCGCGCACTCCGCAATATCCGGACTGCGTCCCGGCCTTGGCCGAGCCGCACCTGGGGATCAAGCGAGCGTGATTTCGCATGAGGGACAGCAGGCGGTTGTTTCCAGTCCTCAGCGTTGCCTACTGGCCCGGCAATACGATGGTTAGCAGCAACGAGCCATCTTCAATGCCACGCAGCGAGTGGGGTTCACCTGTCGGAAGGTACACCAGTTGCCCGGCCTCAAGGTCGTGTGTTTTCCCGCAGGCGGTGAAAGCGATCTTCCCCTCCAGGCATTGCACGACGAGTTCTCCTTTTGCCCTGTGCGTCGGAATCTCTTTTCCGGCTGGGACGATCATGCGGATCACGTCGATAGCACTGGCCTTCACCAGCGTCCTCGTCGCCGTCGTCGCCAGGGCTGCCCCCAGCGGACGTACATTCACGACTTCCCCAGGATTTGCGTGCGGAATGGACATGGCCGTGTCTCTTTGTCGTAGGTAATGGTGACAATTCGCTGCGATACGGTCGGACTTCGATGGATGAAGTTGGTTATGAAAGCGGCTTCGACTTTATTGCTTGCGAATCATCGCTGGTCCCTCTATTCAGTGAGTGTCCCGTTTTCAACCCGGCCACGAACCAAACCAGTGCTAAGGCTCCCGCGGCGAAGATCGTGTCGCCCGGCACACGCATCCAGCGTAGCGTCTGCATGACATCGGTATGCATAAACTCGGGACTACGGGCGTACCAATAGCCCTTGTCCACCGAAGCCCAGGTCTGCATCAGGCCGACCGGCAATAGGCTCAGGACGCACATCGCCATCAGGCCGATGTTCATGGCCCAAAATGCGAATTTGACCATCCCCTCTTTCCAAACGAGGCCCGGCAGAATGGCCCGCAGGCACATCAACATCAAGCCGATGCCGAGCATCCCGTAAACGCCGAACAGAGCGGCGTGAGCGTGAAGCGGTGTCGTATTCAAACCTTGCATGTAGTAAAGGGCGATGGGTGGGTTAATCATGAAGCCGAACAGCCCTGCCCCGACCATGTTCCAAAACGCCGTCGCCACGAAGAAGTAGATCGGCCACTTGTACTTGCGCACCCAGGGAGTCGCCTTCGACATGCGTAGGTCTTCCAGGGCCGGATACGCCACGAGAATCAGCGGCACAACCTCCAGGGCGCTGAATACGGAACCCCAGGCCAGCGCTACGGTGGGTGTCCCCGAATAGTACAAATGGTGCAATGTGCCGATGATGCCACCGGCCAGGAAGATTGTGGCCGAGAGCAAGGAAGCTTCGGCAGCCAACCGAGGCGTCACGAGGTTAAGCCGGTAAAAGAAGAAGGCGATGACCGTGGTCGCAAAGACCTCGAAGAACCCTTCCACCCATAGGTGAATCACCCACCAGCGCCAATATTCCACAATGGTGAGATGGGTGTGCTGTCCCCACGTCAAGCCCGCACCGTAGAACAGGCCGATGGCGGTCGAGGCCATCAGGAAAATCAGGAGCAGATGCCGCTGCTCGCCCGGTTGCTTCAAGGCCGGAATGACCACTCGCACAACCAGCGACAGCCAGAGCAGCAAGCCGACGAAGAGTCCGATCTGCCAGACCCGGCCCAGGTCGATATACTCGTATCCTTGGTGGCCGAAGAAGAAGGAAACTGTCGGCGAGAGATGGTTCTGAATGCTTAACCACTGCCCGGCCATCGACCCAACCGTGACCACCAGCAAAGCCACGAACAGGAGATTGACGCCAAACTTCTGGCCCCTGGGTTCCGATCCGCTCACCAGCGGTCCGATGAATAGGCCAGCGGCTAGCCACGCCGTCGCAATCCAGAGCACGCCGAGTTGCAGATGCCATGTCCGGGTCACACTGTAAGGAAGCCACTTTGAGAGCGGAATGCCGTAAAAGCCGTCGCCCTCGACCCCGTAATGAGCGGTGATGACGCCCAGCAAGATTTGCACGAGGATCATGGCCGACACGAGCCAAAAATACTTGACGGTCGCCTGCTGGGAGGGTGTGGCCTTCCAGCCGAGAATCGGGTCGATTTCAGGGATTGGCGCCTTGGGGCGCACTTGTTTTCGCGAGGCGTACCAGCAGACCATCGCTGCGATCCCGGCTAGTAATACGATGATGCTCACGCCGGTCCAGACAACGGCTTCGCCCGTGGGCCGATTGCTCACCAGCGGTTCATGCGGCCAGTTACTCGTGTAGGATAGATCGGCTCCGGGACGGTTCGTGGAAGCCGCCCACGAAGTCCAGAAGAAGAAGGCAGCCAATTGGCGAAGTTTCTCGGGGTTGCTCTGCGCGCCTCGGGGGATGGCATATTCGGGTTTGCCGTTGCCGAATACCTCGGAGTAGTGACGGAGATTATCCTCGAATGCCTCTGCCCGCATCGGGTCCACCGTGATCACCTGCGTGGCGGGATCGTAGGTGTTGGTGCGCATCAGCCGTTCCAGCCGCTTCTGAAGCCGAGCCTGCTGTTCCGGGTCAATCTGATCGTACTCTTGTCGAAACTCCCGTTTCGCCCATGCGTTTAGAATGAAGACGCACTCGCGATGTAACCAGTCTGCCGACCAGTCCGGCGCCGCATAACTGCCATGGCCCCAGACCGAGCCGACCTCCATGCCGCCCATCGCTTGCCAGACGTTCTGTCCCTTGCCAATGTCGCCGTGGGGGATGACCACCGTGCCATCCGTGGCGATGATCTGATTGGGAAGGGGTGGCGCCTCTTGATAGATGCGAGTGCCGACCCACCCCAGGATCGAAAAGGAGAAGACCAGTACCACGGCAAAAGCTAGCCATAGGCGCTTCATTTAGACCTCTCCCGTGGATTTCATCCCGGCAGTTGCTCGTGGCATTCTAGGTCCTCCTGGCTTCCCGAATGGGATTTAATCACACTGATATGCGGCCCGTCAGGAACAGAATAATGAGGATGAGCAGGACTAACCCAAGTAGGCCGCCGCCGCCCGCGAGGGCGTTGTTTCCGTTGCGGTAGCCGTAACCGCCGCCCAATAGCATGATAATCAAGACCACGACAAGGATCGTTACAAGCATGGATCGCTCCCTAAAAAATGAAGCCCGTTCACCGACTGCGGGAACTCTGTTGGTGACGACGACAAGCCGCCTCCGGTTTCCCGCTAGACAATCTCACAAACGAAAAAAGCCGACCGGATGGAACACCTGCAATGGTGCTCTACCCGGTCGGCTTACTCATTAACCAGCCCCCGCCTGTTGGCGGTTGCCGTTTACTTAGTCTTCCAACTTACTTCAGTTATTGATTGTACCCATCTTTCTCCAGAGTACAAGGGCCGTCTCGAACCCTTCTAGGAATCCGCACATCAATCAGAACCGCGGCATAGTCCTTATTCCGCTGCATTGCGAGGCGATTATTTTTTCGCTCGGCTGCAAGAAAGGAGACTCGGCCAGGTCGAGACAACGAACGCTTTGCTCGTCTCCCCCTCAGCGGTTGACAAGTCGGAATTGGTGAACTGTCGCTGGAGCTCGACGCCAAGCAAGATTTATCGCTTGAACTTGGTTCGGCACTCATTGAACATCGCTTCCCGCTCAGGAGGAATCGGCCCACCGAAGTTCAGGAAGATCTTGAAGGCGGCAGCGCCGGACTGATCAAAGAACTGGAAGCTGCGAGTGGACATGCCATCCATGTGGCCAGGCTTTTCCACCGCGAACATGGCCGCCAGTTGCTGCCAGCGGATGTGCATGTCGAGAGTATCGGTCTGGACGTTGAAGAACTCGCCAGCCGTACTGAAGCCGCCGAACTGTCCGTCCACTTCTATCGTTGCCGCGCCGTTGGAAACCAAGACCCGCAGATTGCCAAGGGCCTCCAGATTTCGGAGCAGGTCTTCCCATCGAGCAAATTCAAGCTCCGTGACCCGATCAGGCGGAAACGCTCGAATGACCTCTACTTCGGGTACGCCGAGGTCACGGGCCAATTGAAGGGTCATTTTGCGTGGATTCTTTGCCACCGCGGCCCGAATGCGATCCGATGAATTTTCTTGGGTCATGATTCACCTTATGTTCAGAGGATGGAAATGTTTGGCGAAAGTTTTTCTCGATTCCTGTCGCCAAGAAACTGGTATTGCTGCGTTTCCCTAATTAGGTCATACTCCCATCCTCGAAGGAATCGTTGCATGGTGCAACCCTTTGATTCGCTCCGTTGCTTTTTTTACTTTTCGACCTCATGGACGAGGCATCCACTAACGGGTGAGCGATACGTCGCTTGCATCCCGAAAGGATACCGAGTCATGGTTACAATTCACGACCAATTCAGCCAACAAGTCCGCAACCGCCTCCAAACCACGGGAATGGGACTGGGGTTGGCTCGCCTGCTTCAGGATGCTGGCCGCATCGAGGAAGCCAGAACAACACTGTCTTCTCTCGAGATCGGATTCCCATGCGACGCGGCGGAATCGGAGACGCCAAGCCAGCAACCTCGCAAAGCAAACCGATCCAGAAGAGTCTCAGGCCGATTCCCGGTCAGGGTGCGGTCGGCGTAAGCCCAAGAAGGACATCACGGAAAGAAGACCGGAACGGCCCATTTGCCGACGGAGATCTTGTCGCCGGCTGCGCAATCCTTTTGGTACACGGTGCACCGATTGGCCGTGGGCGCCGGGCCGAACAGGTTGATCTCCGGTAGATCGACTGGCTTGAATCCTTGATCCTGCAACGATCGTGTCTGGGAGTCGCGATTGCGCTCCGCGGTCGGGGTGAGGAACCAAACGGTCCCCGCCTGCTTGCAGGTGATGGTCTTCGCACCCTCCATGGCGACCGGGAGGAAATGGGCCGCCTTGAAGGCTTCAGGCAATTCGCCCGCCGTGTAGGCGCGGTCGGCGAATAGCTTGCTCCCCTTCTTTAACTCAACCGGTTGAACGTTCGGCCCGCTCAGGATGCCGAGAGTCTTCTTTCGCAAGGCCTCGCCATCGACCTTCGTCTTGGGCGGATCGGCCGGGGGCGCCGTTTTCTCCTTACCGCCGGTCGCCTTGCTGATGACTTGCCGCAAGCGGACGTCTTTACTGACTTCTTTGGCGGCAACGGCGTCCTCTTCGCGAAACGTCGCCACCAAGATGTTTCGGTCACGCGTGCGGTTAAAGTCGTAGATGATGTGGATCAGGCCGTCTGATGCTTGTTGTCCATCGGGATAGGACACCCCGTTGCGCTCATCGAGCATCAAGCCGCCGCCCCACGTCTTACCGTCGTCCTTGGAAATGAATGCCATCAAATCCGATCGACCCGTTTTCTTATCGAAGGGGCCATGCTTGATCAGAAGCAGATGGCCGGACGCGAGTCTCTGGATGAAGAACCGCGAGGCCGTGTGCGGAATCTGCGACGGTTTAAGTTCCGGCCAGGTCTTGCCGCCATCGGTGGAAATGCTCTCGCCGATACCGTATTTGGTGCGGACGAGTAGCCAGATCGTTCCATCCTTCCGTTCGATGAACATGTGCTCGTCGTAATTGCGGACATCAACGGGAACGTTGCAGCCGCCTCGGACGGCCCATGTCTTGCCTTGGTCCGTCGAGACGACCATCTGGGCGCTCTTGTCGTGGGTGCGCCATTTGGAAATGGGCAGCACCCATTCGCCCGTCGAGAGCGTAAACGGTTTGCACATCATGACGCCATCGCCGACGCGTCGCGGCGCGCTCCATTTCGGCTGCTCCGCTTCCGGCTCTGTTGTCTCCATGCACCAGACGCCCAGTTGGGTGTCGCCTCGACTCTTGTCCATCTGCGCCCAGAAGGAGAAGAGTCGACCGTCCGGCGCGACCCACAATTCCGGATCGAAAGCCCGCACCGGACCGCTTCCATCGGGATCGATGACGAGTACCTCTTTCCAAGTCTTGCCGCCATCGCCACTGGTGCTCAGCACGACATAGTTGTTCTGGTCCTCTCCCGGCGTCACGCCGGCGTACCAAGTGGACCAGAGCCTGCCCTTGGGAGCCACGGCCATGCTCGGAATTCCCTGGAAAGCCCGGTTGTCAACGGCTTGCTCTTTCAGCGGCGGACCCACATGTTTCGCCGGCTGAAGCGAAGCGACATCCGCGGCATGGAGTGCCGTGGCGGATGCGAATAGCAGAACGATAGGGAGAGCAAGGTTCATCGGATTCTCGGTTTGGAAAGTTAGAGGCTACAGGTACACCCAGCACAAGTTCAGCTTCATGACGAGAGTTCCTCCAGAAGGTAGTTCTTCTTGGTTAGCCCACGATCGTCAAGCTTTTTCAGCAAGATCTCCCAAATGGCTTGCGGCGGACCAGGTCTGCACCCGGCGAGCGCCTGACTTCTACAATAAATTGAAGGCGTTTCGCGCGACTGGAAATACTCCCTGACTCATTGTCTCGTAATCCGGTGGCCGGTCCAGCGGTGTCCCACGCCTGCGGCACTTAATTCCGTTTGAAGGATTCCCATGTCCATGAAAGCACCTTGCAAAGCCTTCTCTCGAATTTGCCGGGCGGCGCTGGCGGCTTTTCTGATCCTCGCTTTCCGCGCCCCCGCGGCTGAGCCGTGGAGCGCGTTGATCAACGCCGACAATTCGCTGTCGTTCGGCTTCCTGCGCGATGACCAGCGAATCTTCAACATGGGCCTCAGCGGCTGGGGACCCAAGTGGGCTTGGGTGGGCGTCGAGTCCAAACAGAAGGCCGAGGGCGATCGACTTTCGGCCCGCGTCCCGTTCATCGTGAATAAAGAAAAGGGCGAGGTGATCGACGTCCGCTTCGAAGCCTGGCAACCGGCCGCCAATCAGGTGGCCTTTCGTTACGACCTCGAGTCAGACCGCGATGTCCCCCTCACGATGCTGATCGCTTCAGTCAACTTCGAGCCACTGGGCAGCCAGGGGACGCTCACGTTGACCCACGCCGACGAGAAGCAGACCAAACTTTCGCTGCCGATCCGCGGCATCAGTTCCGCCCCGGCCACGGGCCAGGCCGAACTTGCCTTCGAAAAAGGCGGCACGATCACCATGAAACTCGATCCCCCCTGCCCCGTCGCTTTCGACAACGCCATGCGTGTGGTGTTGGCGGCAGACAAATTCTCGAAGGGGAAGCGCACCGTGACGTTGACGCTGACCTTCCCCGACAAGGTCGCCTTCCGCGCCAGCCAAGCGGAACTGAATAAACTCACGCGCCCTCTGGCCGGGCCGGACTGGTTCCCCTTCCAGCCGGCGAAAGACGTGGTCGCTGGCGTGATCGATGTGGATCGTTGGCTCGACATTCCCGCGGGCAAGCATGGCGGCGTTCGGATGGTCAAGGACGGCTTCGCCTTCGAGGACAACACGCCGGTCAAGTTCTGGGGCGTGAACCTTTCCTACACCGCCAACGCGCCGGACAAGGAGGCCGCCGACTTCACGGCCGCGCGGTTTGCCAAGTATGGCGTCAACGCCGTGCGCATGCACAAGTTCTCCTATCCCACCGGCCAATCGGGCATCGGCGATCCGAATGACTCGACACGGATGGACCCGAAGGGGCTCGATCGTCTCGACTATTTCTCCGCCAAGCTCAAGGAGAAGGGCGTCTACTTCGGCTGGTCGCACACGTTCGGCTTCCACGTCGTGCCGGGCGACCGCAAGCGCCTGCTCGCCTACGACGAGATCGCGACCAACCTCAAGGGCAACACCTACGCCTTCATCCACTTTGCGGAAGACGTGCAGGACCTGATGATCGAGATGGTTATCAACCTGCTGAAGCACAAGAACCCCTACACGGGCAAGACCTACGCGGAAGAGCCGGCGCTCTCTTTCATCGAACTACAGAACGAGGACGACATCTTCTTCTACACCTCCGAGAAAGCGTTCAACGCCTGCCCGACCTACAAGAAACGCTTCCAGGAACGGTTCGCGGCCTGGCTGAAGGAACGCCACGGCTCGCAAGAGAAACTCAAGGAAGCCTGGGGAGAGGCCTTGAAGCCGGGCGAGACGCTGGCGGAGAACAACATCGTGCCGCAGCTAAATCCGTGGTTCTTCGGCGAGGACAATCTGCCCAAACAGGCAGGTGGAACACGGCGCCGGTTGCTCGACACGGCCGCTTTTCTGCACGACGTTCAGGACCGCTTCTATTCCCGATTCGTCAAAGCCGTTCGCGATGCCGGTTATAAGGGCCCGCTGAACGGCTCGCCCTGGCAAGCGCCGAGCATGTTGCCGCACTACCTCAACCTCTATTCCGACTATAAGGCCGGCTTCATCGACCGGCACAATTACTTCGAGGGGAACGGGAAGGAGATTTTCGCCTCCATGCTCACCCGGCCGGGCAGCGGCTACTTCGGCAGCGGCATGCAACAAGTCGTTGATCGGCCGTTCGCCCTTTCAGAGTGGATTCACGTTTACCCGAACGTCTATGCCGCGGAGGGACCGGCCATCGTCGCCGCTTATGGCATGGGCTTGCAGGGCTGGGACGCCTCGTATGAGTTTCAATCGCAAGCGAACAAAAAGACCTTCGGCGACATTGGCGGCAACTTCCCCTGGGGCGTCTGGGAAGCCGACGTGCCGACGTCGATGGGCCAATTCCCCGCCCTGGCTCGGATGATTTATCGCGGCGACGTTAAAGAAGGAGAGGTCATCTCGACGCGCCGCGTCAGTCAGACCGACCTGGCCGAGGGCCGCTTCTCGTTCACCGACAAGATAGAGCAGAAGGGCGATGTGAAGATCTTCAGCGGCAGCGTTCCCCCGGAAGCCCTGGCAGCGGGCCGTGTGGTCGTCGAGTTCACGGAAAAATCGCAGCCGCATCAGGCGCTGGATATGACCCGCTACCTTCAAGGTACCGTCATCAAGTCGGTCACGGGGCAACTGGCCTGGGACACCGCCGGTCAAGGGTTTTTCACAGTGAACACACCAGGCACGAAAGCGGTCGTCGGCTTCACCGGCGGCAAGGAACAGACCCTGGGTGATATCAAGGTCCGCGTCGACACCAACTTCGCATCCCTGTTCCTGACGGCCTTGGAGAAAGGCGAGAACCTCGCCAATGCCAAGCAAGCGTTGATCACGGTCCTGGCCCGGCAAAGCAACACCGGCTTCACCTACTCCGCGACAGACAACAAAGTAATAAACAACGGCAAGGGACCGATCCTGCTGGAGCCGGTGAAAGCGACACTCACGATCGCGGGGCGAGCGATCGAAGCCGTCAACATCCTCGACCACGACGGCAAACGGAGTGGCCGCACGCTGCCGGTGAAGGATGGAGCATTTGCGATCGATGGAACGAAGGACAAGGCGATTTATTATGAGGTAGTGTTTCGGTGAGAGGTGGGGGAGGGCAGGACAAGGGCTTGCCGTTTGACTGCCGTCGCGCTGCTGGAGTGAAGGGAGTGCTAAGCTTTCCGTATAATGCTCATTGACAGTTGGACAACTGAATTTAAGCTGAGGAAACTGCCGATGGCTAAAGCAGCCGAGGAACAGCTCCCCTGGCCTGTTTGCAGTCTGCTCCTTTTCGTCGCAACGTCTGCCGAGGAGGAAGCACTTCCAGAACAAGCGGCTATCCTTGGGCTGCCATTCCAAAAAGACCTAGCACTCACGAAGTTCTTTCTCGGCCGGGGGCTGCGTGACGACGCTTGGACTTTGGGAACAATCGGTGGCGAAACGGTCGTGGCGGTTGGCTGTTCTAGAATCAAGGGAAAGGCTGTGATGGGGCCGCATGGCCGATTAGGCTCGGCGGCCAAAGGGGTGCGTTATTTGGCCGCCACGGGCGCTCAGGGCATTATCCAGGTAGGTATGGCTTTCGGAATAGCCCGAGGGCCACAGAATCTCGGCGATGTTCTCGTCTCGACTTCCATAATCCCGTACGACAAGCGGGACGTAAAGCCGTCTCCCAAGGAGGCATGGCTCTTCAAGATCGTCAGTAAAATGACCGCTCGCCTGAAATGGCCAAAGCACCCCGGCTATTTCAATGACTATAGCTCGGTGGAAGTCGAGCCTGCAAGGCCATCGCTCGTCGACCGATGCCTTCGGGAAAAGGGAAGGACAAAGTTCGATTTTGCCGTCCATGTCGGAGCGATGCTCTCAGGGGCCGCACGAATTCATTGCGCGAAGTTTCGCGACGAGTTGTACTACACTGCACCCCATGGTAGCGAGCCCATTGTCGGTGGAGAGATGGGAGGAATCGGACTGCTTGCCGCTGCCATAAAGACCGGTGAGCCAGCGTGGTGTGTTATAAAAGGCATTTGCGACTTTGCCGATAAGCAGCGGGATGAAGACATAAAAACTGGGCTTAAAATTGCGCCCCGAAACGCCTCCTTTTTTGTTCTATCCAGCCTGGTGAACGACGCCAAGATGCTGGCCGAGCGGGAGGAACCATGAATGAACTCGACAAGATGCTTGAAGCGCCTAGCGATACGGCAATGCCGCCGCTGGTACGTTACTGCAAAAGCCGAAAGGAGGCCGGTGACAAGATTGAAGTCGAATTGTACCGGCCCGACGGCGGGGCCGGAATATCCCAAGCAGACTTAGTCATTCATCGTTGGGAAAAAGAAAATGAGCAGATGCCAACGCAGGTCGAATGGGACGACGGTGTTAATGCCGGGTTAGTAACCCTAGGAATCAAGGCAATAGACTTACAACAGGAGGGAGAACGGTTTGCCATCGCGATTCGGGCAGCGTTGCGTAAGGTCGAGCGGAGGTACGGGGATGGATACATGAATGCCGTTCTCGTGAATTTGCTCGACGAGAGCGACCTGTGCAAGGCAGGCGAGATTGCCGAGGTGCGAAAATTCGTTCACGTCAATTCGCCTGAGCGCAGCCGAGGTTATGCCGTGTGCCGGGAGGCAATCGCGAACGAAATTGGGGGACGGGCGGTGGAGTTGAGGGACAATCTCGAATACAGACCCGAAGATATTAAAACGGTCATGACAAAGGCGCTAGCCACGTACCTTGACGAGCGATTCTCAGTGAGTAGCCGACGTAGCTTCGGACTGCTTTAATGTGGAAAAGGGGACAGGCACTTTTATTGTCTCAATTATAAACGTGCCCGTTCCCTTTTTCGCTGTCGTGCAGTCTCACAGCAATCCAAGCACCTTACGGTTGCTCACGGAAAATCGCTCGTCCAGATACTGGGCGATTGCCCCTGCCAATATCTGTTCGGCCTCCGGCACGCTATAGTCGAGACGCTTATTGAGCTCCCTCGCCCGGCCGCGGATCGCGCCGTCGATCATGCCGCGGCACTTGAAGTACGTTCGAAAGTTCGGATCGACACCGTTTCGATAGACACCCGGCGACACAAAGGGAACGGAGCCCTGAACGTCATCAGAGGGAATTCTCGCTTATCCGACAGCGATCAAAACATCGTTCAATCATCATTTCTTCTGGTTTCGGGATGATTCTTCCGGACATGTTTGTTTCTTCCGGACATGTTTGTTTCTTCCGGACATGTTTGTTTCTTCTGGGGAGGGGTGTGTGGGTTCTGGGCAGAAGCATTTCTGACGCTCGCTCATGATCGCCGGCCGCCGTACCGGTCGAACGCTGACGGTGCAGGACGGACAATTCGCGCTGGACGGCACAATGGATAAGGCGATTTATTATGAGGTGGTGTTTCGCTAGGATACTGATCGCCTCGCCGCGCTAATGCTTGGCCACGTTACGACTTTCCTCTCCTTCGGAGTTCGATGATGATTCGTTTCCTGATTGTAGCACTCCTCGCGGCCGCGCCGGTTCATGCCGCCGACGGGACCGTGAAGGTCTTCATCCTGGCCGGCCAATCGAACATGGAAGGCAAAGCCCCGAATGCCCTGCTCGATCACCAGGCCGCCGACCCGAAGACCAAAGACCTGTTCACCCATCTTCGTAAAGACGACAAGTGGATTGTGCGCGACGATGTGTTCGTCAAGTTTTTGAGCCGCCACGGCGGGCTGACGGCCGGCTACGGCTCACCGGATCGCACCGGCGTCGAGTTGGAATTCGGCACCACGATCGGCAACTACTTGGATGAACCGGTCATCCTCATCAAAGCCGCGTGGGGCGGGCACTCCCTGTTCAAAATGTTTCGCTCGCCATCGGCCGGATTCCCCGCGGCAGAAGTTCTCCAGAAGGAGCTCGACCAGGCAGTGGCGAACGTCAAGAAATCAAACGAAAAGACCAAGAAGAACGACCCCCTACCGACGATGGACGACATCAAAAAAGAATACGGCACGTCCTATCGCAACATGCTGGCGGAAGTGAAAGATCTGACGGCCAACTACGGCACCCTCTTTCCCTCACTCAAGGGGAAGAAGCTCGAACTGGCCGGTTTTGTGTGGTTCCAGGGCTGGAACGACCAATACGGAGCCGAGAACGAGTACCAGTCGAACATGACGCATTTCATCCACGATGTGCGTAAGGACTTGAAGGCGCCCAAGCTGCCGTTCGTGATCGCGGCGATGGGCCAAAACGGCTCGAAGCCCGCCACCGGAGCCATGCTCATCATTCAGAAGGCTCAACTTGCGATGAATGATGTTCCGGAGTTCAAAGGCAACGTCAAGACGATCCGCACGGACGTACTCGTGGACAAAGCGGCCGAGGAACTCTTCCCAACGTGGCAGAAAAACTTCGAGCAATGGAAGCTCGTCGGCGGCGACCGCCCCTATCACTATCTCGGCAGCGCCATCTGGTTCAACCGCATCGGCAAGGCCATGGGCGACGCCATGGTGGAATTGCTCAAGAACACGAAGTGAGCGGAGATCCATTTACTCGTTCCCACGGTCATCCGTGGGAACGCAACTCTTCGACGCTCCGCGTCGCGTTTTGACTTCTCTTCCGTAGAGCAAGTTTTCAACTTGCACTTCACTCTCTGTCCGAAGTCCCGAATTACACAGTAGAGACCAACTGCCGCGACGTGTCGACGGAGGAATCATGGCCCCGATTCACGTCTATTGCTCGTGCGGACAACGCTACACCATCGACGAAGCGGGGCTCGGTAAGAAGGGCGCCTGCAAGAAGTGCGGCAACCGCTTCGTACTTGCTCAGCATTCACCCGGCCACTTACGCGGCACGGCTCGCCCAGGCGAGCGTCGAGCCGTAAGGCGAGCGGCAGAAACAAGTTTACCGCGAGGGCACACATACGGCACCCATTTTGGAGTGCGGCGCTTTTCCGCCGCTTTTGTTTTTCTCTGGCCGCTTGAAAAACAAAAGCGGCGGAAAAGCGCCGCACTCCAAAGGGCTGGACGGCCATCGCGAGAAGCTGAATTGCCCAACCA
>Ga0105048_10008947_pt1 | contig 15985 bp, 15 predicted proteins | sample MAT05_FD_78382 | JGI IMG/M metagenome (GOLD analysis project Ga0105048, IMG submission 78382) | Freshwater microbial communities from Lake Fryxell liftoff mats and glacier meltwater in Antarctica - MAT-05 | ecosystem: Environmental > Aquatic > Freshwater > Ice > Liftoff microbial mat | place...
GGGCCGGTGAACATGGTCGAGGCTTTGCGGTTGTTGCAGATGAGGTTCGTAAACTGGCCAACAGCACGGCAGAAGCAACCATAGGAATTACTCAACGGGTCAACAGTATCCAGGTTGATACAGTGAAGGCTGTAACTGCCATGCAGAAAAGCCTTGGCCGTGTTAAACGGGGTGTCGAATTCTCCGATCAGGCCGGAAACTCGCTACGCAGAATAGTAGAGAGCGTGGCTTTGTTACAGGATATGACTCGCGAAATTGCTACCGCAACAGGTGAACTGGCAAATACTTCTGATGAAATCAGTGCCGATATTGTCATGATCGAACGCTCATCAGGCGAAACGGTTCATGCTGCCGCCACTATTGCCAAAGAATCAGAAATCCTGTCTCAACTTTCCTTTGACCTGAAACAGGAAATCAGCAGATTCAACTTTGACGATAAAAATGAGAGTACTTATTCCACTCCGACCTTTCACAAAACACAGCAGACCGGTTCTATAACGTCCGGCAAGTTGAGAATGCTTGCAGCCTGATCGGTGCGGGCCTGCTGATATGGTCCTTCAAAGAGCCCATTAAAAATATATAAAAAGAGTTAATTTATCTATACAGGGGAATTATATGAAAAACAGACAAGAGAACATCCATCAAATCGCCTGTGAAGAAATTGAAAAACTGCAGCACGAGCCGCCATTCATTAAACACGAAATGGATGAACTGGTTTATAAACTGGCCAACTCCGGTGATCAAGACCTGATTGACCTTGGCAATAGGCTTAATTGAACTGTTATTTTTAGCCAGAAGCTTCCGGAGTATTATTCATGTCAAAGGCTATTTCAAATATCAATACAGCTTTAGTAGATGAAATGAATAGCTTGCTACTAAGCACTTTTTTACATAAAAACAAGCAGTTGCAGCCGCTTAGTCCAGAAATGATCGCCAAGTTCCTGCTGGCCAACAAATTGGCTCGAGACAGTGGAAACAGGACACTGGAACAGACCCAGCTTTTAATAAGCACTGCTTGTGATGAACGTTGTAAAGAAGATGCCCCCGATGAGACCTATAACTACTTCAAACAGTTGATAGAGTACATTCACCTGTACGACGACACTCAAGAGCAGATCAGTAAACTAGCATTTATGGAGACATTTTTTATTGATGCTGATTTAATAATGTCTTTGCTCAAAACTAAAGATATCTTCAACAAGTTGGAGGAGACCCTTTTTGAGTGTCTGTTCCTCTCGGACATCATTGCCAGCAGGTTTATGAGCAACTACGGGAAACGTAAACTCAGTTTTGTTGCAGATGGATTGGGTAAGATCTCAGCAGGCTTGACTACAGCGGCGGATATCCTGGCAGGTTTAAGGGATTTAGCAATAGAACATAAACTGCTGATGTTTATACTGGACAATGTCAGAGATAAAATCAGAAATAATTATTCCAAATTTTCCTCAAAAAATGACCTGGAAATTCTCAAAAGAGTTCTGACCATTGATCTGCATCACCAAAAACTGCATGGTGATGAAATTCCCGATCAACTTTTCAACAGAGGTATTGAGATCATCAAAAAAGAAGCCATCTATTACAATAATCTGTTGCCGTTGATATTAAGGACTAACAATAGAGGACTTCGTGAAGAATTTATTGCGGAGTCCGGTCTGGACCTGTTTTATATAGAAAATCTTGAAAAACAGTACTTCAATTCAAACAACATCCCAGCAAAACGGTTAGCACAGTTGCACTAACCGTTTCAAAATCCCGTCAGGACGTCAGGAAAGTCACTGCAATAAAGCTGTAAAACCATCATTTTTTCTCTGTTTGACCTTAATATATTTACAACAGTTCACCATTTCAGCAATCATATGAACAGCCTGTGCAGTTAAAATTACAATTCCCAGAATAGCAAAGATACTCATTATTTTCTCCCGTCTACATTGAATTATTACTTCTTGCCCAGCCAGATTTCCACACGGTTATTTCTGTTTTTTCCTTCATTTGAGCTATTATCAGCAACCGGCATTCTACTTCCAAACCCGGCTACAACTGAAGCCGTTACTCCACGCTGTACCAATTCGTTAGCAACCGCCTGCGCCCTTGAGCGTGAAAGGGCTTCACTTTCCTTATCAAGCTGAGAACTATCAGCAAAACCGAATAACATTACAGGTCGTCCTATAAACTCTTTGGATGCCAATGCCTTGATCAGGCGTGCAATATCGCGCTGCCCCTTATTGTCCAGCTTAAAACTGCTTTTCTGAAACTTGAAATTCAAAGACAAACGTTCTGCGCCTGCTGCCAGGCTTTTATATTCTGCTGATGCGCTTTCCGGGGGTGTTAATGAGCCGGCCCTTACAGTCAGAGGAACAAAACCTGTTTTTTCAACAATATCCTGTCCCTCAGCAGACAGTGAAAATTCGATAAATTCATTAACACGCTGGTTTTTAGATTGCTGTGCCGTATAGAGATACAGACGCCTGGCCAGCGGATAATCTTCTGTTGCAACAGTGAATGAGGTTGGAAAAATCGGCAGTGATGCCCCGCTTTTTATGGAAACAGCTTTAGCTGATTTGATATAAGGCAGGCCAATAAAACCTATGGCGTCTTTATCCGATGATACTTGCACAGAAAGCTGTGAACTATCTTCAAAGCGCTTTGCGGTGGAAATCAGCTTACTGTCTGCAAGAACCAGGCTTTTAAATGTATCAAAGGTTCCGGACTTGTCGTCTCTGGCGTAAAGATTAATTGCAGTTGCACCACCGCCCATATCAGACCACTTTGAGGCCGCGCCCGAAAAGGCATTTTTGATATCTTTTATGGAAAGCGATGTAACCGGATTAGCGTCATTAACTATTACTGCAAGACCATCCAGCCCGAGAATATGCTCACTTGCAAGCGAGTTCATATCACCCAGACCGGCTAGTTTTTTTGACTCGTCATCCTTGATGCGGCGGGATGACATTCCGATATCACACTTATCTGCCCCAAGACCTTCAAAAGCAGTCGACGAACCATGGGATTTTATCTCAACCGCTATGCCGTCATGGCCGCTTATGATTCCCTTGATCAGGATCTCTTCACCATTTTTGCCCGGTTCACGGGTAATTCGGGTTGCCCCGACCTTCTTCAAATAGGCCTCAGCCAAAGCTGGAGCAAGATTGGAACCGATCGTATTTGAACCATGAATTCTCAGGGCCGTAACATAATTCAGCCTGGTCATAAATTTATATGTGGTTATCCCGAGCAAAAGCAGGACTCCGAGTATCGCTCCTGCAATCATATATGGACGTTTGCTAGCTTTGGCTTCTGGGGCTGCCAGCTGTTTTAATTTAACAGAAGATTCAGAAAGCAGGCTTTTCTGACAATCTTCAAGATCATGCAAAAACTCCTGACATGTCTGATATCTATTATCAGGTGACTTTTCCAGCGCTTTAGCAACAATTACTGCCAGTTTTTCAGACACATCCGGATTTAAACTTCTGACGTCAGGTACTTGTTTATCAAGATGCAACATCAAAGCTGTCAGGCTGGTTCCCTGTTCAAAAGGAAGTTTTCCGGAAAGCATCTGAAACAGTATGATTCCGGCTGAATATATGTCACTACGCTGATCAACATTCTTAGGGTTTACTATCTGCTCCGGACTCATGTAACCTGCGTCACCATCTACTTGCCCCAGCTCTTCCAGTTTTCCCTTTCCAAGGATCATAGCCACACCAAAATCAGATATCTTAAGATCGCCTTGCCGGTTCAACAGAACCATGGACGGTCGCATATTGCGATGAACCACACCATGATCGTGAGCAAAGGCCAACCCTCTCAATAGCTGTTTAAAGTATTTCAAAGCATGTTTTTCAGGAAATAGTTTGTTAAAATGAATCATCTTCTCCAGAGTCGGACCGGCGAAGTATTCCATAGCAAGATAAAAACAATCATCCTGTTGAAAAAAATCTGTTGCCTGGAGAATGTTTGGATGGTTGAGTCTGGCCAGAAGTTTGGCTTCTTCATAGAACCTGTCTCTGAAATGGTTATCCGTGCGGTTTGCAGGACTCATTGACTTCAGGAAAAAACGCTTGCCCAACTGCAGGTGTTCACCAATATACAGGTCACTATTTTCACTCTGCCTAACTGTATGTTTGATGTGATATTTATAGATAATACGGTTTTCCATTTATTCTCCCGGCTATTTTTATGGCTGATTCGAACCTATTTTAATATCCACGCCAAACAAGCAGGGGCAGTATTTACTCAAGTCCATAATAAGCAACAACTCTGATTCAGGCTGCTTCCTGCTCTATATGCAGCTTATGGCATGCACCACAGTACATTTCATCATCAACCTTTGCCCACAACACCCGATTTTCCGTATCACACCAATCACAACACCAGTGGTAATATTCTTCGTTGGTTATGTTTTTCATATTTTTCCTCTCTTTTAGTTTTTCATACTATATCCCACAATTATTACATTCGTGTTGAGACGATTAAAACTTTATGCAAACTTTGAATACGATGAGGATCTTGAATACTAAAATTTTTCATTGTTTTCCAACAATCAGATGTTATGATTCGAGCCCATGAAAACATACCTATTTATTAACCCGGCCTCTGGCCGTTTTGCCAATCGACGCGTCTCCGAAGTTATCTCCCAATTAGACAAAGCAGGGCTGTCACCGACAGTTTATTCGATCAAGACACCGGCCGAAGCACTCTCCTGCTGTAGCGTTATCAATCAATCCACAGAAAAACTTCTGGTCATTGTCGCCGCCGGTGATGGAACAGTTAACGCAGTTATTAACGGGCTGGAACCGGATAAAGTCACACTGGCTGTTCTGCCGCTGGGAACATCCAATGTTCTGGCCGCAGAAATAGGCATCAAATCCCTTGAAGACGGCATTAGAAGAATAGTTGCCGGCAAGACAAAACCGCTGTCGATTGGTCTTCTAAAGATGGAACAGGAGAGTTTTCGTTTTATTCTGATGGCGGGAATCGGCCTGGACGGCTCCGTAGTAAGGGATGTGTGGCCATTAGGTAAACGCCTGCTGCGGCAGGGAGCCTATGCTATTTCTGCTTTGCTAAGTGCTATAAAATGGGACAGCAGCCTGATTGAGGTTGTGACAGCAGATCACACAGTCAAATGTCACAGTGTCATCGTCTGCAGCGCCTCTCGCTACGGAGGCAACTTCATACTTTCACCAGACAGCAACCTTTTTTCACCGGAGCTGACAGCGATCTGCATCCGCAAAAACCGCCGTATAAACTATATCAGGCTGGCTTATGAATTGTTCACCGGCAAGGCTGACGCCAGCAGTGAAATGATCCGCATTCCGGCTGAAGGCATTGAAATCAGGGGGATCAAACCGATTCAGATTGATGGGGATTTCGTCGGCTACAGCCCGGCAAAACTCCAGACTTTTGCTGATTTTGTGCGGATTATCGTTTAGTAATTCATTCGGCTAAAACACAAAAGGCGACCAATTGGTCGCCTTTTGTGTTTTAAAACCAGCTATAGTTTGTCAGCAGCAGCCTTTTCCATATTTTTTAAACAGAAACTTGGCCTCTTCATCACGCCCCTGTTTTTGAAGGATCGGTATGATCCGCTCAGCCGCCTCCTTGGCAAATTTGGGTGCAGCAAGCAATTTGGAATAACTTTCAACTGCACTGGACTCATCCTGCAGCGCGGCCTGCAGATCGCCGTGCATCAGCGTCGCCTGTTCCGGCATCACATCGCTGGCCACCATCTGTTCCAGCAGTTGCAGAGCCTCACCCACCCTGCCGGTTTCGCTATACAGGTGAACCAGGCCAAGATTGCAGAGCGGATTTAAAGCGTTCAATGCAATGGCCTTGATCAGCAGCTTCTCACTCCGTTCATAATCTCCATTCTCATAATGCAGGATAGCCATTTCATAATTCAGAATGTCATTTTCCTCACGCGCAGACAACTCCTCAAAAACACTCATCGCCTCGCCCGTATCCCCTTCCAGCTTAAGGAGACAACCGCTGGCAAATTCTTCACCCATTGAAGCATAGCGCTCAGGCAGATCATCGGGAAGCGAATGAAAAAACAGGGCCAGCCGGTCTTCACCAGACATATTATCATCCGGCTCATGTAGATCGTACATTTCGGCTGCCACTGTTCCACTCTTACAACTACCGCAACTTTTTGCAGGCATAGCCTGCAAAACCTGGATCGGCTCCTTAGCCAGCCCAGCCAGCAATTCCTTTGACTTTGCCCTGAGGTCAACATCAACGGCAAGTTCCAGAATCAGATTCAGATGTTCTTCAGCCTTTTTCCTGTCATCGCTGGAAATAGCATGCTCAGCCTCAACCAAATTCAGTCGTCCCAGCATATTACCGGTCTGGGCAATTTTTTGCTGTATCGACTCAACCTGTGAACGCTCCTCCGCACCACCCGCCTCAAGCTTTTCCAATGCCTCTTCATAGGCATGGCGGGCATGGGCGTACTGCTCGTCGGCCATGTACTTGTCACCTTTTTCCAGGTAATGAGTATAGTCCTTCCCGAAATTAAACAGTTTCTTAAGAAACATGAAATTACCTCACAAATAATATCGATAAAAAACTTAACGCCTGTTACCGGTAAACCTGAGCAGCATCAGCCTTGAAACCAGCAGCTATTTTTTTAAAATCTCTTCGCGGATGTTCTTGTACTGATCGTAATTCATATTGGCTTTTTCCAGACAGCTCTGCACATCAGCCTGGTTGCCCCTGTCATAACAGTCCTGACGCTGTTTCTGCTGAAAACCGTCATACCATGACTGATAGGAACAACCCTGCAAAAACAGGCAACCGGTAATCAAAATGATGGATAATGCCTTTTCCGGGCGAAAACTAACTGATAGCATCTTTAATTTCCCTGATTATCTCAATCTGCCGTTGAAATATATACTTTGACAATGAACTTTCTAACGCCTTGTCCGGACAGATGGTGAATTTGTAACTGTAAGGGGAAGAGTCGTCTTTAATAATAATCAGCTCAGCCGCGACTGCGACATTTATATTCACGGTCTGATCAATATTGCTGATATTAAAGCGGATCGGCGTTGAAGTATTGATTACAAGAGAATGATAATTGTCGATAGAAACATTGAGCCCGGACAGAGACAGGTCAAACAGTTTTCCTGCAATTTTTCCCAACGGAGATTCAATCACTGTTGACACCTTTGATTCAGGTTCCAGCCTGATAAAGTTCCTGCGTTCTGCCATAATTTCCACATAGCTGAATTTTGTAAAAACGGCAGCACATTTTTTAACATTTACATACTGCATCTCTGCAAAAACATCATGCTTGAAAAGAGGGCTGCGGATAAATGCAAAACGGCTCTGTTCAATTGCAAAGGCCTGTTCGGCCTGCACATCAAAGTCAGCTGCACCTCTATCCATAGTTGTTAAAGTGGCCGGATAGGAGAGCGGCATCCCTTTGTAGTAGTTGATCAGCTTGAATTTTTTATTGATATTCGCCTTAAGTATCGAGACTATTTCCGCCTGATCTTCATCGAATGACTTCTGAATGCGCGTACTGTAAAGATCAATTATATTCATATTATCCCGTATTAAAATGTTACGTGTTTAAAGTAGGCAGGCAACTGACCTATGCGTTACATGCTAACATGTCTGTTTCCAGTTGTTCCAACTCAGCTTCATTCACATTCAACATACCGATTTCATGGGCAGCATCCACCGGCTGGACAAAACGGGGGAAGCAGTTCAGACCGAATTGTGTACTGTAAAAATTTACCAGACGGACAATCGATAACAGTGGATCGTGCATAGCCGCATGTTCCAAATGGTGGTTTGAAACGATGGAAATATATAATTCAGGTACATTCCAGTAGTTCATGATGCGAACGCCCTGTTCGATATGCATATCGGAAAAAACATCATACAAGGTCTCGTGGTTCAGTTCAAAATCCAGTTTGCCCTGCAGACTGATCTGCTCCATGGCTTTCAACAGATACAGCTTGCCCACGTCATGTAGAAGTCCAGCCAGATAAGCCTGCTCAGCCAACTCACGGTGACCGCTGCTGATTGCCAGCGACTTGCATCCTGTTGCACAGGCAAAGGAGTGGAACCAGAGCTTCTTCAGCATATCATTTACTACCGGCAGACTGGAAACATGCAGTGAAGACTGGGATGCCACCATGGCAAGATTGATTATCTGCTTTGTGCCAAGACGGCTTACGGAGTCCTTGATTGTCTCCGATTTGCAGCGTCCGGCATAAGCGGGTGAATTGGCCAGACAGAGTATCTGGATCGATAAGGCCTGGTCCTTATTGATTAAATCAATGACATTATTGATTTCAATATCAGGATCGGCCAGCAACTGAAGCAGCTCAAGAGCCACCGGATTAAATACCGGCAACTCAATCGGCTGTTGACAAATATGGTAACGAAGATCAAGGGGAAAACTCATATTGTCCTCTAGCGAAAAATCATTTATTTAAGAGTTTGTTGACTATATCGTTTAACAATTACGACTTCAAGAATGAATATCCTCAGCTGAATTCTACGCTGAGGGTTTGGTGATTAATGATCGGTCAAAGATGGCACGAAGATGAAATGCAAGATGATTAGGTTATTTTGTAACGGATCCTAAACTGCGAACCTTAAAAAAGCGGCCCTTGATCCTGTTACTGGTCAGGCAGGACAATGCCTGATCAGCACTTGCCCGGACAATCGCCACATAAGAATGAAAATCAAATACATCAATTTTGCCGACTTCACTACCTGATATGCCACCTTCTCCGGTCAGGGCACCCATAATATCTCCGGGACGCATCTTGTTTTTACGACCGCCATCGACACATAGAGTCACCATGGGCGGTACAAAGGGTTTACCAGTTGCCACAGTCAGCGACTCAAGATCTCCCCGTGGGATGGTATAGCCAAGTGCTGCTTCGATTGCCTGCACCCGGCGGTTTTCATACGCAGTCATCAAGCCAAGGGCCAGTCCCTGTTCACCGGCCCGACCAGTGCGACCGATACGATGAATATGAATCTCCGTATCGCGGGACAGTTCATAATTAATAACCGCTGAAAGATCCTTTATATCCAGTCCTCGCGCCGCCACATCTGTTGCAACAAGCACGGAAGCACTCTTGTTGGCAAAACGTACCAGCACCAGATCGCGCTCCCGCTGTTCCAGATCACCATGGATAGCCAGACTGGAAAACCCCTGCCTGTTCAGTTCATCAGCCACATCCTGACACTCTATTTTCGTATTGCAGAAAATCAGGGTAGATTCAGGACGATAATGACCTAGTATCCGGGCAACAGCCTCGGTTCTGGCCTCTTTTTCAACTTCAAACAGCAGCTGTTCGATAACGCCTTCTTCATGCAGTTCATCAACACTGACCTCAACCGGTTCATGCTGAATATCCGCACTCATCTCTATGATTTCCGGCGGATAGGTTGCTGAAAAAAGCAGCGTCTGCCTCTTACTGGGAGCGGCGCTGATCAATTTGGCGATATCTTCCTGAAACCCCATATCCAGCATGCGGTCAGCTTCATCAAGCACCAGCGTCTGCAATGTGTTCAGTTTCAGGCTGCCCCGGCGCAGATGATCCAGCAGGCGTCCAGGAGTACCAACCACCACATGGGCGCCATGCTCCAGCGGTGCCATTTGTGGGCCAAAGGGGACACCGCCGCAGAGGGTCAGTATCCTGATGTTATCGGTGAATCGTGCCAGCCGCCGCAGCTCTTTGGCCACCTGGTCGGCCAGTTCGCGTGTCGGGCAGATTACCAGTGCCTGAACAGACAGACTGGCAACTTCCAGGCGTGTCAAAAGACCGATACCAAAGGCCGCGGTCTTGCCGCTGCCGGTCTTGGCCTTGGCAATCAAATCCTTGCCAGACAGTATCAAAGGCAGGCTGTGGGCCTGGATCGGAGTCATTTCATTGTAACCCAGCGAAGCCAGGTTTTTTAACATGGGCGCTTTTATGTGAAGCGTGGAAAAGGCTTTATTGGGCATGTAGTTCTCTTTCATTTGGAATATTAATACCCTACCGCACAGAGTGCTATTCGTCCAGCCCTGTCTGGGAAAAATCGCAATCTGTGGATGAAATTTTCATGGTTTACCTCGAACTGGTTTTGCCGCTATAATATGCGCATCATTTAAAACCCATATCCGGAAGGTGTCACGTATGGCCAGATGTTCCTGTTGCAACGCCCCACTCCCCGATGGCTCACAAATGTGCGAATATTGCCGTAGCCGTACAGACATTGACCTGAAAGGTATCCATTTCTACACTACCCACGAAAGCGAAACAGCCCGCATCTGCCCCCGCTGCAACGTCAAACTGAAAACCATCGACCTGAAACTGAACGGCACCTTTCTGATCGAAAGATGTGAAGATTGCCTTGGCCTCTTCTTTGATCCAAATGAACTGGAAGCACTACTTGAGGCATCCGTAACCAATATATTCAAGATCGACAGAAACGGTCTGGACAGCATCAACCTTCGCAGACAGGCAGAACAACAGCCGATCTCCTATTTAAAATGCCCGATCTGCGCGCAGTTGATGCACCGGGTTAATTTCGGCACCAGAAGCGGTGTTATAGTTGATCGCTGTAAAGACCACGGCGTCTGGCTGGATGGCGGTGAGTTAAGGCATTTGATGGAATGGATGAAGATGGGCGGCAAACTGCTGGATCAGGAACGCCAGGAACAGGCCAGACTGGAAGAACTAAAAAATGAGAATGAACGTCGTGAAAAACTGGCAGGCTACAAGTCAGAACCATCGGTTTTCGGCACATATAGCGACCCGCTGCGCATGAATGACCCCGATCTGTTTGACATTATTTACAAGGCGATCCGTATTTTCACACGTTAGTTTTTATTTTTTTGAAACAGCAAGGGCGGCCACCTGAGGCAGGAACGCTTCGCATCATTGCCGCCAGACTGTTGTGATGGTGACACGCAATCCGGATAACGGAAGTTACGCTGACCGGACGGTTGTACTTAAGGATGGTTTAGTCGCCTGAACCCTGCCCGCTCAAAATTTTCCCTTCCATGTCCTGTCTGCCGGTAGTTACCAACAAACTTAAAAGCTGGCCGATTTCATTTATATTATATGGTTTCGCCGCAGCACCACTAAAGCCGTAAGCTTTGAAATCTGACATGATCGGATCATTTGAGTAACCACTTGAAACGATCAGGCATGCCTGTGGATCGATGGTAAGAATATGCTGTGCTGTTTCCCTGCCACCCATGCCGCCGGGAATTGTCAGGTCCATGATGGTAGCTAAAAAGGGCTCACCCGACTCTCTGGCCGCTTTATATTTTGCTATGGCTTCCTCTCCGTTTTCAGCTGTTGTCACCTGATATCCAAGATGGTCCAGCATGCTTGAGACCATTTTCAGGATCATTGTTTCATCGTCCATGACAAGAATTGAGCCTCCGCGATGTAACCCGGTGGTCTGAGCTGCCGATTCGGCTTTGTATGTTGAATATTTCTGGCCGATTGATGGAAGATGAATCGTAAAGGTGGTCCCTTTGTTCAGGATTGAGCTGGCACCGATATGACCGCCATGTCTGCTTATTATCGAGTGGGCAGAAGCAAGTCCCAACCCGTTGCCAGCGGACTTGGTCGTAAAGTAGGGATCAAATATTTTTGACAGGTTTTCTTCTGATATCCCACAGCCCTGATCGAAAAAGGTCAGTCTTGCATAATTGCCCTCTGCAATTTCCATACTGTTTGCACTGGAAAGGTAATCGTTTTCGGCAGTAACCGTCAGCGTTCCGCCTCCCGGCATGGCCTGGGTGGCGTTAATGATTATATTATGAAAAGCCTGGCTCAACTGACCTTCATCCGCTTCAATAGCATGGATATTATCCGGGATGCTGACAACACACTTACAGTTGGACCCATGCAGTACAAGCGAGATGGTTTCATTGATAAGCACCTGAATTGAAATCACCTTTTTGATCGGTTCACCGCCCCTGGCAAAGGTCAGGAGTTGATGGGCAAGTTCAGTTGCTCTTACAGAGGCTCTTTCCGCTTCGAGTAGCGGCTTGTGCGACTTGTGGGAAACGTCCAGAAATATCTGTGCAATGGAAATATTTCCTATGATTCCTGCCAGGATATTGTTGAAATCGTGGGCAATACCTCCTGCCAGAACTCCCAGTGACTCCAGCTTTTCAATTTTAAGCTGTTCTTTTTCATGTTCCTTACGATCGGTGATGTCATTTGAGACGCCGATAATTCCGATGATATCACCGGCATTATCTCGCCAGGGCGTTTTATGTGTCAGAAACACATGCTCTTTGTCATCAATTAAACCAACCTCTTCCCGTTCATAAACGTCACCGGTAGATATGATTAACTCGTCTGTTTTAAGGAATTCACTGGCTATTTCAACTGGCAGTATATCAAAGTCAGTTCGGCCGATTATATCGACAGCTTTGTATCCGAGCATTTTTGCGCCGGATTCATTGATAGCAAGGTACTTCCCGCTGATATCTTTGGCGAATATTGCCTCGGAGGTACTCTCAATGATGTTGCTGATAAAGTCTTTTTGCCGGAATAATTCATCTTCTGATCGTTTTCTTTCGGTGATATCCCGGAATATTCCCTCTACACCCAGAACATGGTTGTTTTTATCGTAATAATAACTGCTGGTAGTGGAGACTGTCACAGGAGAACCGTCTTTGCGAACGAGCACAATTTCATAATCTCTTACGACTCCGTTCTGTTTCAACTCCTCCATAAATTCGAGCCGTTTTTCCGGGAACATCCAGAAAGAGGAGTTGTGACGTCCTGTCATTTCCTCAAGAGTGTCATAACCCAACAACACTGAACCTGAGGGATTAAGTAGAGTCAGTATGCCTTGTGCATTAGTTCTGTAAAAAGTATCCTGGATGTTTTCAAAGATGCCCCGATAGCGTGACTCGCTTTCACTTAGAGCTTCCTCTGCCTGCTTTCTGGCGGCCTCTTCCCGTTTTCTACGGGTGATATTCCAGCTTAAAATACTTATTATCAGCAACTGCGCAATAAATAGACCGGCTCCGGACAACAGGTAATATTTGTAGCGGGAATAGAGAGTATTTGGTTTTCCGGTAACCAATGATTCTGGGGGAAGTTTTGACTCGCTAATGCCGAATTTCTGAAGTCCCGCATAGTCAAATATGTATGCTGTCGGGCTTTTGACAATCGGAATTGTGTCTGGATTTTCTCCCTTTAAAATTCTGATAGCAAGTTGGGCAGCATTTTCACCCTGCAACCGTCCACTTAGCTGCTTTCCGCCCATTGCGCCGGGTGCCATGCTGAAATCCCAGCAGGTATATACCGGCCTCGCTGATGACGTAACAATGAACGCCATGCTTTCCTGTGCTGAAAATGTTTGACCATCGGCATCGCGGATAAATGAAGTATTGAACACGATTGTGTCGCCATCCAACTGTTTAAGCCTTGATTCCAGTTGAGATTTCGACATCCTGGATAACTCTATCAGTTTGACGCCGGGGAAATTTCCTACCGCCATTTTCACATTGCCAAGATTGATATCCCCTGATTCAGTGCTGTCTGATATGACAGCAAGTTTTTTAGTCCCAGGATGCAATTTCAGTCCGATATCGATAGTTGCTGATATATCGGCGTTCTCATCTACTCCTGTATATCCGCTGCCAGCTTTGAATTGATATTTGAAAATATCATTTATTCCGCAGAAAACTACCGGTGTACCGGGGAACAGTCTATCCCGGTAAAGAAGCAGAAAATCGAGTGCATTGTTGTCTGATGCAATAATCAGGTCAAATTTGATCCCTGAATAGGACCGTTTGTAGAGTTCCGGCAATATCGGGAACAACGTATTGGCTGATTGCCGTTTGGTGTTCATATACTCAACATACAATTCAGCTTTTGGAAACGTGGCAGCGATTGTGCGGGATAATCCCTCCTGAATCATGTCTGTCCAGAGATACCCTTGATGGTAAGAATGAAGCACCAGTATTTTGTGGTTGTCATTTGCTTCGATGCCGGGTGGGCAGGTGAAGATTATCAGCCAAAGAAAAGCAATCAGCGGAATAGTTCTGGTTCGGATGAACCGTAGAGGAGGATTTATTCTCTTGCCAAGCAGTGATGCCGGAATATCTTTCTGGGGAGACATGAAATAGGACTCCTTAAGTTGGCAATTTGTCCAGCAACACAATTTACAGTATCATTTATACTAAATTTGTCCGTAAACTTAATTAAGTATATCACGGATATTATAAAAACAGTTCTTTTCGAGCATTGGCAGGACATTCAAGCCGATCCAATAGGGATTGTCCAGCCCCACTAAACAGGTCAAACCGACAAACAGGTCAAGGTTGAACCTCTGCTTTAAATATTTCCGAATTGGAGAGATTTTCTGATGATATCATCCTAAAATGACCAGGTTTCGAAAACATGAAGGGTTTCCGACATCTGCCGAAAACCCTTCATGTTAAAATAAAACTAAACCGTTTATGGTCACGGTTCAAGCATGGTCATCAAGTGAACTTCCTTGTCCTGAATCAGACCGCCGATGGCACTGAAGCAGTTTTTGTAGTGATCAGTTTCCTTGTGCTTTGCAAGGCACTCCTCGCTGTCCCAGGTCTCGTAGAAAATAAAAACCGCCGGGTTTAAATTGTCCTGATGTAATATATACTCAATGCACCCTTCTTCGCATCGGGTCGGCTCGACCAGATTGATCAGCGCATTTTTAACATCCATAACAGATTCCTGTTTTGCAACCAGCTTGGCAACTACAGTTAAAATTAGCATATAGAGGCTCCCTTAAATTCAATTTTCTAAAGCCTACCATGATTTTCCATTTTATCCAGTGTATGGCTTAAAACTATCTTATAAAATTCATATAAGTCTTTGCTTCCTTCTCCGGCAGTGCAATTGTTCCCTTGCCGTTTTCCACCAGTTTCATCAACCAGGCCATATTTTTTCCCAACACACGCATAATCTGCAATCCTTCAAGATCTTGCAAGACATCACCCGGTTTACCACCATGAATAACATTCCAGTAATTTGAGTTTGGAATCACCATTTCGGCATAGTGCAGGTAGTTATTCAGTTGATTGAATGTGGGAACGCCGCCAGAACGCCTTACAGCAACGACAGATGCACCGACCTTATGACGAAACAAACCTCCATTCATACCTGATACATAGAACAAGCGATCCAAAAACGACTTCATGGTGCCGCCAATGGCTGCATAATGCACCGGAGTGCCAAGTATTATGCCATCGGCAGACTTCATTTTCTGGATGTATTCATTTACAACATCACCGGTCAGTGCACATTGTTCATTTTTGTATTTTCCACACATTCCGCAGGCAATACAACCCTGAATAAGCTTGTTACCAACATGAAGAATTTCGGTTTCAATCCCCTCTTTTTCCAGCTCGGTAGCAACCAGATTAAGTGCATGCCAGGTATTGCCTTCTTTTTTGGGACTTCCATTAATAGCGACAACTTTCATAACCCTCTCCTCCTGTTGTTTCACGTTGTGAAAACACCTTTCAACACGGCAATCTTTCCAGTTCTTTTTGTTGCAATCAATTTAGCTCGAAATACAAAGGGTTTATTGCTTTACTGAGACTATCGCTTCACGCGCTAAAACATCACATCGTTCATTTTCAGCATGACCGTCATGACCCCGCACCCATTTCCATGAAACCTTATGAGGACTTGTAACATCTAACAACGCTTCCCAAAGATCACGATTGAGCACCGGCTCTTTCTTGCTGTTTTTCCATCCTTTGGCCTGCCATCCCTTGATCCATTCCGTAATTCCTTTAACAAGGTACTGGGAATCGGTAGTGACCGTTACCTGGCAAGGTCTGGTCAGCAGACGCAAGCCTTCGATTGCGGCGGTCAATTCCATACGGTTGTTTGTCGTGTGTCCCTCTGCCCCGCTCAGCTCTTTTTCATGCCCGTTGCAGCGCAGAATGGCACCGTATCCGCCAGGGCCAGGATTACCGCTGCAGGCACCGTCGCAGAAAATTTCA
>Ga0105048_10008948_pt1 | contig 15985 bp, 12 predicted proteins | sample MAT05_FD_78382 | JGI IMG/M metagenome (GOLD analysis project Ga0105048, IMG submission 78382) | Freshwater microbial communities from Lake Fryxell liftoff mats and glacier meltwater in Antarctica - MAT-05 | ecosystem: Environmental > Aquatic > Freshwater > Ice > Liftoff microbial mat | place...
AGAATAGAACGACAAGAATTCGTCCTTATGATTTTAGATTTACTGAACCAAGTTTTGAAGTTGATATTTCTTGTGGAAATTGTGAAGGTAAAGGCTGTAAATTATGCAAAGAAGGTTGGTTGGAGTTAGGTGGAGCAGGGATGGTTCACCCTAAAGTTCTAGAAAATGGTGGAATTGACCCTAAAGAATATTCCGGATTTGCATTCGGATTTGGAGTTGAGAGAAATAAGATTATGAAATCAGGTGTAAAGATTGGAGATTTGAGATTACTTTATCAAAATGATGTTAGATTTTTAGAACAATTCTAAATGGATATTAAATTAGCCTACAAATGGATACAGGAATATGTAAAAACTGATCTGAAAGCAGATGATTTTGCACGTAAATTATCTCTGCATGGACCCTCAATTGAAAGATGGCATTATGACGAAGATTTAGAAGATTTTGTGTTAAGTATTGAAGCGACAAACAATAGAGTTGATATTGCCTCCGTAATAGGAATTGCACGCGAAGCAACTTCAATCTTAAGAACAGATTTCTTATGGAAAAGAGCTAAACCTAATTTAAGTATAAAAAAGATTCTGCCATTAAATGTAAATATTCATAATTTTGAAAGATGCTCAAGATTTCAAAGCATTGTAATTGATGGTATAACTGTAAAAGATTCACCAGAATGGATGCAAAAACGACTAAAAGCAAGTGGAATAAATTCGATTAATAATATTGTTGATATTACAAACTATGTGCTTTTAGAATATGGACAGCCAATGCATGCATATGACTACAATAAAATTGACGGTCATGAAATTAATATAAGACTAGCTATTTTTGGAGAAAAGATTCTAACATTAGGTTCAACTAATGATTCTGAATTAACTAGTTCTGATTTAGTTGTTTGCGATTCTAATTCCCCTATGTCTATTGCTGGAGTTAAAGGTGGTGGAAAAAGTGCCATTACATCTTTTACTAAAACTATTGCATTAGAAGCTGCAAATTTTGAACCTACAAGCACAAGAAAATCAGCTAGAAAGCACAATCTTCAAACAGATGCCTCATCTTTGTTTGAAAAAGGTTTACCATCTGAGTTGACTGAAGATGCTATTTACCGAGCAATTGAATTAGTACTAGAGCTAGCTGGAGGTGAAGTAGCTTCAGAATTAGTAGACAAAAAAATAACTAATCATGTGTTCTCAGACATTAAATACCCATATTCATTAACCAAAAAGATTCTAGGAGTTGATGTAGATAAATCAGAAATAGTAGACATTTTAGAAAGATTAGGATTTAAATGTATTGATTTAGGTGAATATTTACAAGTAAAAGTTCCTTACTATAGAGCCTTAGATGTTCAATTTGATTATGATTTGACTGAAGAAATAGCTAGAATTTATGGTTATCATAAAATTCCAAACTTATTACCAGTGGGTTCAATACCAGTTGTTAAAACTCCGTCAATTATTACTAATGAAGATAGATTTCGAGACATTATGGTTGATAATGGATTTATTGAGATGTTTTCATATTCAATGGTTTCAGCTAAGCATTTAAAAATTGCTAATATTGAATCATCAGATGTTATTAATATTCTTAATCCTTTAACCAATGATTATTTATATATGAGAAATGAAATGAGTTCTAATGCTCTGATTGTTTCAGCTAATAACCAAACTTTTAAAGACAAACTTAAATTATTTGAAATTTCTAATATTTATTTAAAAACTTCTGAAACTGATTTGCCTAAAGAGCAAAGCACACTAGTCATTTTATCAAATGGTACTAATTACAAAGAGATTTTTTATGAATTAAAAGGATTATGGGAGTTAATTTTAAAAAACTTTGGAATAGATTTAAACGATATTAAATACATGAATGAGATTATTGGAGAGCCATACTTTACAGGTCGATCAGCAAACATTTATTTTAAAGGCGACTTTATTGGAAAGATTGGTCTAGCTTCAAAAAAGGCACAAGCTTCTGCAAGTTTAAAAAAAGAGAATGTCCTACTTGAGGTTAATTTTGAAAAATTAAGTGAAATTATTGATAACTCAACCAAATCATATAAAGGAATTCCTAAATACCCTTTAGTAAATCGTGATTTAGCTTTCATTCTAGATTCATCAATTGAATGGAAAATGATTCAAGATGTAATCATTAAAGAAGCAGGTGAATTTTATTTAGCTTCAGATTTATTTGATGTTTTTGAGAGTAACAAATTAGGTCTAAACAAAAAGAGCATTGCTTTCCATTTGACTCTTCAATCAGAAAATAAAACACTTGAAGAATTTGAAGTTAACGAGATAGTCGATAGAATTACAGCAAGCATTGTTAGTAACTTCAATAGTGTTATTCGCAGCTAATTTTAAGTAAATTAATTTTTGGATAAGATTAGCTATATTCCGCCTATTTAATCTTTGGAAAGCCATACGTTAATCATTTCAAATATAAGTAATTATTAAATAATGTTTTGCATTGTATCAATAAAAAAGAGTAGGTTTCCCTACTCTGAACATTCTATGTCCAGGATTATTATTCGTCAGATTATGCAAATTTAAACCCCTAAGTTTTCCTTTTAAGAAATCAAACTAAACCCATATTACATTTCAGATAGTTTTCTTTTATCTTACTAATTTTAAGTATACAATGTAACGGGAGCTTAAGAATAATTTAAAAGATATTAAATATGTTAGATATTAAAAAAAATTTTACAATAGCCATAATTGTAATTTTATTTATGAGCTTGATGTTGGCACCTACCTCAGAGAATATAATAACCAAAGCAGCATGTGCACCAGTTTGTGGCTCTTGTGATACAGGTTTTGAATTTAAAAATACACCGGTTGGAGTAAGATGTTTTAAAGGTGGTACTAACACCATGGTTGATCAAGGTTGTTGTGGAGGAGGAGGAGGAGGAGGTACACCCCCAACTCCAATTTGTACCCCTTCTAACCCAACAGCACCTAAGTTATTGAATCCATCAAATGGTTCAATTGTAAGTAATAATGATGTAACTCTCTCATGGAATGAGAATGGCTCTTGGGGGACCAGTTGTGCAACTGATAACAATCAATATAAAGTATATATTAGCCTTAATTGCAAGCCAACTAACTACTATCCAGTCGGTGGACCTTATGCCCAAGGCACAACTTCGACTATAGCAAATAATTTAGAATGGGGTCAGAGATATTGTTGGTTTGTTCAAAAAACTAATGGAGTAACTAATGCTAATAGTGAGGTTTGGGATTTTACAGTAAATAAACCACCTAAAGACATAAGTGGAGGTTTTAAAGCGGATATATGTGGAAATGGTATTACAGGTCGGGCAAACTCTCTATCACCTTCCAAAAGTAACCCTATGGAGTACCTCTCATCCTTTACAGATGAAGAAGGAGATACTTTTTCTGATATTCAAATCGCGTTTATACCTGTATCAACTTACAATGCTGAGCTTGGAACCTCAGATCAAATACTTCAATATTCATTTCAAAATCAATCTATAGCAGTAAAAGTTGACCTTGTATCGGCCTATATTTGGGCAGGTTCTACGCTAAAGTGGGTAACCAATGGTGGTGGAGATCTTACAAATAGTGCTAGCACCGCTACGGTTTTAGCTCAAGGTACTACCTCTAAAATGGAAATAATTGATAAATCTGCAAAATCTAATATGCTAATTCGGTTTGAAAATACTTTTGCTAGCGGTACATATAATATTTATATTATGGGAGTAACAAGAAATTCAGATGGTACTCTAGTATCTTCAAATGCTACAAGTTCACAAAATCTCGTATTTAAAAAAATGGGTACTTGGAAATTTGATATGGTAAACCCGACTGCTTCTATAGTTAATATTGCTTATGTTGGTAATTCATTTACTATGCAATGGTTAGCATCAGATTCAAGTGGTTTAAAGAATGGATATTCATATATATGGGCAGATGCAAATGGCTCATCATTAGTTGATTCATCAGTGAATCAAACTATTTCTCCTTTAGGTGTAACAGAATTGAATTATCCTGCTACAGCTAATGGCAATATCTCAGCATCAGATCTCTTAAATGGCTCAGTTAATAGAAACTATGGCTATAGTGGTTTAACTGTTGAATATTCATTTAAAATGGTTGTAGAAGATAATGCATGTAACATAGCTGATGCGACTACAAAGGCAATTGTTCCTGAACCTTGGATAACTGTCAGAGATGGGATAATCTCAGCAAATAAAGGAGTTTCAGATATTACTTTACCAACTACGATAGTAACTATGAATATTACTGATTTTGCTTTCCCTGAAACACTCGTAAATGTTGGCGGAATAAATTTAACTACTGGTTCTGCAATATCTGGAAATACTGAACTTCCAATACCATCTAAAACAATTTCATCAAGAGATATTTATACTTTTAACTATACAAATCAAGCCACAAAGCCGGATACTAGATCAGGTCAAACAAATTGGTATAACTATGTATTAGATCGAGTAACACGAAATGGAGATACTGAAATAATAAACGATAATACTGCAGGGAGTTTTATTAGATCAGGTAAGGTATCAGAGTATATAGATGCACTTAAAGGTTCAGCCTCAAATGCTAACGATGTATATTTAATCAAAATTAGTACAGGTAATATTACATTTACCAATCTTGAATGTGATCGTAATGTGATAGTATTATCTAGCAAATTAATGACGTTAGTACCTGATATAAGAAAAACATTAAATACCGGTTGCATTTTTCTATCTGAAGCTCAAATTACTGTCACTGGAGGTGATCAAAGAACTATTAATATTCCATTATCTCAAGGAGGTGATTCTAAGTACGATATTGTTGAGGCTTATCTTGTTACTGATGGAATATTTGTAACTCCAGAAGATATAAATAATGCATCAAATCAATGGGATGGTTTGTTAATAAAGGGTGGAGTTCTGGCAAATTCTACAAATATGGATAGGACATTAAATGGCTCGGGTAATGGTGACCAGCCAGCCATGGTATTTAGGTACGATCCATTTTATTCAATAATATTTAAAGATGTTCTTGCAACGCGATATTTTAGTATAAGAGAGGTAAATCCGTCTAATTAATAATTATTAAATACTTTTAATGGAATATAATCAATTAACTAAAGATGAGGAAGACGTTATTTTAAATAAGGGTACTGAAGCCCCATTTACAGGAGAGTATGATGATCACTACGTTGAGGGTCAATATATATGCAGAAAGTGTAATCTACCTTTATTTTCATCTGAAGCTAAATTTGATGCACACTGTGGTTGGCCTGCATTTGACGATAGTTACCCAAACGCAATAAAGAAAATTATTGATGGGAGTTTTGGTATGCAAAGAACCGAAATTACTTGCGCAAACTGTGGAGCACATTTGGGCCATGAATTTACAGGTGAGAGATTTACTAAAAGTAATACAAGAGAATGTGTTAATTCTGTGTCTATTAAGTTTGTAAGTGATGGCAAGTCTTTGCCTGAGGTTGTTGTTAAGCCTTAATGGCTTTACATATTTGTAAAAAATCCAGAAGATTCTAAGTTACGATACTCCTTTTCAGCATGTCAAAATTAATATTAGACTTGGTTAAGTAGTTTAAAGTTTTAAGCGGTATACGAGGCTCGAACTCGTGCCACGTCCTTGGGAAGGACGCATACTACCACTGTACTAATACCGCATGGCAATAAATCATTATAAGGCAAAAATCCAAAAGAAGAAATGCGTACCAATGGTAACTGGTAAAACTCTCGAGTGAGAATTATGCAGACTTTGCAGCTTTACCCCACGGGGTAACGCATCATCCGACCAAAAGAAAACTTATTGGAGTTTTAATGTACACCATCAGTACGCATACACATTATATCCTCAAAATCAGATTTTAAAAATAGCTTTTATGCTTTTAACTTAAAATATATTGCGTAAATATAGTACATTAGTCTGCTGAGAAAAAGAAATTTATGCACCACTTGCAATGCCCATAAGTGTACAAACAAGAATAGCTGAACATAAAGTCGTAAAAATATTTATATAATTTGGGAATATTTTCTCAAAGAGTTAAAATTCTTTAAATATCTACTTGGTCATTGAGCTCGGTTCTAGATACAAAGTATCATTCGAAAATCTAAACTCATACTCCATACCACAAATAGGGCATATCCCATAAATAGTTAATTTTTTTCCAGGATTTTCTATAAATTTCTCCTTAATTTGCTCAATATCTGCCTCAATGACACCTTCAGCAGTATTTGTCTCAGGCACATTTTCATTCTCACATTCAGAGCACTCAAACTTTCCATTTTTAATACCAAGCCAATTAGCTGGGACTGAGACTGACGGAACATGACCTAAACTTGAGCTATGATCACTCAAATGAGTATCTGAAACTGGATCATTGTTTTGATTCTGCTTTGAGACACTAAGATCTGCAGGAATCTTAATTGCATGAGCCATTGGATTTGATGTATTATTATTCATAAAGTAGCTATAATGAGTAAACTTACGCATTATAGGTCCTAATTCTAAAGAAATCAAAATGAGCATTTGGATACATAAAGAGATAAATGAAATGATCACTCCTGAAACTAGGTTAATAACGCTATATGAAGGAAATACTCGAGAGATCGAACTGAAAGATGGAAAGACAAAACTCATTTTAAAAAGAGAGGATAATAACCCAACTGGCTCATGGAAAGATAGAGGATCGGCCTATAAAATGACCAAATTAATCTCTCGAGGAATATATGAGGCTGTCATTGCTTCTTCAGGAAATGCCGCAATTAGTTTAATGACTTATGCAAATTCTATCGGTAATTTTAAGATGCATATTGTTATATCGAATAAGACTTCAGTTGAAAAGCAAAACATAATAATTTCATTAGCAAGAGATTACCATCAAATTTATAAAGTTGAACAAATGCGTATAAAGGCGGTAGAGTTAGCAAGTGAATTGAAAATACCTAATCTAAAAGTATCAGTGGATGACGAAGTATTGCCAGGATATTGGTCGTTAGGACTTGAATTAGCAAAAAATTTCACTAAACAGGATAATAAAAATAATGCGATCATTATCGCAGCATCTTCAGGTACTACATTAGTAGGTATGATTCAAGGATTGCACATAGCACTTGGTAGTGAATTGAATATGCCTAAAATATTTGTAGTACAAACTCAAAAAGTTCACCCTATAGTTTCTGAACTTCACCCCGAAGTAGAACAAATAGATCATAGTATATCTGATGCAATAGTTGATTCTAAGGCACTTCGGTCTCCTCAGATCTTGAAAATAATCAGCGAAACTCAAGGAGATGCTCTATCAATATCTGATGAGGAAATATTGCTTGCTAAAGAATTCTTAAATAATAAAAATGTTACAGATGTTAGCTATACCTCTTTACTTAGTGTGGCTAGATATATTAGACTTATAACTAATAGTAATTTTGAGAAAATAATTTGTATTTTAGCAGGGAGGTAATATGTCTGGATTGGTAATTTTAATCTTATTGTGTGAACTATTGTTAATTTCGTTTGGTATATATTTAATATTTAGTTTTATAAACAAAACACCATTTTATCCATCATCTTTAAAAAAGTTAAATGAATTAAAGAATTTTAAAGAATTAGACTTATTAAAGTATAAAAGATTTATTGATGTAGGAAGTGGGGATGGACGGATAGTTAGATGGGCAGTTCGAAATGGGTTTGATAGTTCTCATGGAATTGACTATAACCCCTACCTGACAATCTACAGCAGACTTATGTCTGTAGGTAATTCAAAAGTAAAGATATTTAATAAAAATTTTCAGGATCATAATTTCTCGGAATACGATATGGTTTATATGTATATATTTTCCGAACACATAGATAACTTAAAAGAGAAATTATATTCTGAAATGAAGCAAGGAAGTGTAATTGTGACTAATACTTTTAAATTCTCAACAATAGAGCCAGACTTAGTATTTAATCGATTTTATATTTACTATATTAAATAATGAATTTTAAAATCAAAGAGCTAATCGATAAAGTCAATCAAATCACAGATAATGCTCCGCTTATATACTTTACTCGTGATCCAGAAAGAGCAGTGGGGTTAGAACGACTTATTAAAAATTTTCATATTATTTGCATAGATAATAGTTATATTGTCGATGAACTAGTTAAATCTGGGTTTGACATTTTTTCAACAGATAAAGAAGGTATTGTTTTACCAACAAATTCTACTAAAGATTTAGTTAAAGACCCAAAAGTACAAGAGAAAATTAAAAAAATATCAAAGGGTGGTAAATTTTATGCTCAGTTCTTTCAATATCAGATGCCAACTGGAATTTTGATAAAAGAAATGGGCGGGATAATCGTTAATAACTCTCCTGAAATTAATCGTCAACTTGAAGATAAGCTAACTCAACATAAATTTTTTTCGCGAAATAATATTAATATTGCAGATGCAGTAATATCTAATCTAAGCGATTACACATATCAAGATTTAGCTGGAGTTCTTGGAGGTAAATTAGTATGTCAATTAAATAGATCTCATTCAGGTAAGGGCACTTTCTTTATAAACAATGAAGAGGATTATATTAAAATTGCTAATGAATATTCAGGTAACGAGGTTAAGTTAAGTAGATTTGTAAATGGTCAAAGTTATACTATTAATGCACTTGTAAGAAAGAATGATAATACACTAATAGGCACGTTACAGTATCAAATAATAGGATATCCACAATTAGCTGCAGATATGGGCACTACAGTAGGTAATGATTGGAGTTATGGTTCTAAAATAGAACCTAAATTAAAAGCTTTAGTTGATTTAGAATTATTCAAGATTGGAAAAGGCCTTCAAGTAGATGGCTATCTTGGGCATTTTGGTGTAGATTTTATTTTATCTGACGATAATCACCCTTATATTATTGAAATTAATGGAAGGCAAACCGCTAATTCATCTTTAGAAACAAAGTTAAGTCTCATGCAAGATAAAACTCCATTAATGCTTTTGCATTTAGTTGAGTTTTTGGGTATAGATTATGAAATAGACAATAATAGCATTAGAGACATTCAGGGCTCACAAATCTTTTTGCGTTCAAAAAAAGATGGTTTCAAAGTTAATCATGAATTAAAATCCGGAGTTTATAGATTACAAAGTGACAATAGTGCAATTGATTGGAATACTTTGCAAAGAAAAGAGAATGTTATATTTGTTGATGAAGAGATGGATAAACCTATGATATGGCAATCTGATGGTTATTCAGTTGACCAAATTAAAGAAGGGGGATTTATTCTACTTACTTCAAGAAACGACTCAATTAAAGAGAAAGCGGATGAACTAGTTCGAATGCAATTTATAGACCAAATAATTTTAGATGGTAAAATCTCACCATGGATTCTTGAAGGTATGGAGGAAATTGAGTCTATGATCAAATAACTTTGAATATATAACTTATGATTTATAAAATAGATGAAGCTGCGCAAAAAGCTATTAATGACTATCTCAATCTAGATATTGAAGGAAAATACGTACAAAGCCCATACTTTATAAATACTAATCGAAAACGAGACTTGAGGGCACTTGTTGGTAAAGGGACACCTCAAGAAATGCTTATGGAGGCAAGGATTTGGGAAAAACTTAAAGGTGTAAATTTTCTAGAAATGTCAGAACAAGATTTAAAAAGTTTTCTAAGCGATAGGGGCATTGGTATTGATTGTTCAGGCTTTGTAACTCATGTTCTTAATTACTCATATAAAAGCAAGCATAATAAATCAATTTGGAGTAAATTTAAAATTCCTTCATATGGGATATTTTCAACACTTAAATACATTTTAAGGCCAGTAGAAAATCTAGGAGCAGAAGTCATTACTAGTTTGGAAAATTGTATTAAAATAGATCTTAAGAATGTTATGCCTGGTGATTTAATTCGAAGTAAGTCAATTAAACTAAATGGTCACCATATTATGATTGTAACTGAAGTTGAGAAAGCTGACAATATTAAAGTATCAAAAGTGACTTATGTACATTCATCTCCTCATTTTAATGAGAATAATGGAGTAAAGTATGGCGAAATTGTAGTGGCTGAAGAGAATAATGAACTTCAATTACAAGAATGGACAGAAAAGGATATTAAAGGTAATGTACCAACTCTTGAAGGTTTTTTAATGAATTTAGAAGATAATGGCTTGAGACGTTTAAAGTTCTCTAAAGAACTTGAATAATTACTGCAATAATGAATGATATCAACATGCCTAAGCTTAGATGTACCGCAAACTTTCTATTCCCTTCTACAAAAGCATATATTATTTTGCCAATTATATTAATTAAAATAGTAACTATAATTGCCCCAATTGCTAGGTCAAAAGTAATTTGCTGATTAGAAAATAAACCTGAAAATGCAACAGATGGTGCATCTATACCTACAAGTCCACTTAAAGAGGTAAATACTAAAAGTAGAATAGAATTTACATTTAAAGATAGTAATAATTGTACAATAATTCTGACAGTTAAGATTAGCGCAACAAATTTAATGGCTGGTTGCACTGAAAAAGCTTGATACTCAAATTCTAAACCATTAGTATTTTGTGATTTATTACTTAATGCGTATAAGATTAAACCAATAACTACCCCTGAAATTAAGAAAGTAATGATAAAAGGGAGTAACCCAAGAAGTACCTGCACGCTATTTATGAAGATTAAGACACTTAAAGTCAAAATACTTACAGCATTTGATAAAATTCCAATACCTGCCAGTAAAACCTGCATTCTTTCATCCTTGTGGATTTTTGCTCTGTGAGTTAAAGACGCTATCGTTGCTGTTGATGATACAAACCCACCTAGAATTCCAGATAAAATTAAACTAGCTTTAGAACCAATAAATTTACTTAGTGTATATGTAAGTAATGATATTCCAGAAATTACTACAACTGTAAACCATAATTGGAATGGATTAAAAAGTTGTTCTGAAAGAAGGCTTAAACTTACTTCTAAAGGTATATTAAATGATCTAAGTATATCTTGTATAGAATAGTTAGTATTTGGCAGTAGCGGGAGAATAACAATAGCTACAAGCCCAAATTTCATTACATCAATAACTTCTTTATGGTCTATCTTTGCAATTAATGACCCCAAACCTCTTTTTTGAGATAAAAAGAATGTTAGCAAGACTAAAATAACTAATATTACAGAAATATTTACTAATGAAGACGTTGTTAAAAATCCAATAATAAACGTTATTAAAATTGCAATTTCAGTTGTAATGCCAAAAGCTTTTTTAAGTTGTACATTTAAAATATATGCAATAAGCACAAATACAATAATTGAAATTAACAAAATATACGAGATTATATAAGAACCACTTACAAACAAAATGCCTGAAATTCCACCAAGTAAAGATATGACAGTATATGTTCTCAAACCTCCAATTTTATCTTTTTCAGATTTTGCAGCGCCTTCTTTTCCCTTATTTTCAACCTCACGTGTTTCAGTCTCTAAGCCAAGTATTGCTCCGAATACTATAGATAGCAGGAGTTTTAAAATTAATGCATTATCCATAAATTTAAGTTTATTTTGATACGCTAGTTAATTAATATTTATCACTTACCTAAAAGTTGATATACTATTCTAATATCTTTATCTTCACATTGAAATAGAAATGAACCAAATTCAGGAATTGACGCTTAAAGTGCAGCGCGAATTATATGCAAAATTACTTCCCGGTGAGGTATTACTCAATATTAGAGAGAATTGGCTAGAGAAACTTCTAGAGACCCATCATTGTAATGTTGAAGCTTTGATGTTGGGATTTATGTTCGCTGATTTTAAATTGCAAGAAGCTACTGATTTAAGAAAACCAAATGACCATATTCGAATGTCTTTAGATTATGCGAGGCAGGCCTTTGATCGTTATTCTGAAATATCATTAGACGATCAAAATATTGTTTTAGAAATTATTGAAACCCACCATGGTGGTAATCATAACCATATAGAGTCTAAACTATTCAAAAATGCTGATTCTCTAGCCTTTTTAGAGCCGAAGGGTTGGTTTCACTTCTTTTCACTAAATTATGATAATAAGGGTGATCAGTCGTTTGGCTTTGCTATGAGAAAGTTAGACGAGATTATTGAAGATAGATACTTGCATGTTGACCTTAATGATGAAGTTGTGGCTGAAGCAAAACTTCTAAAAGAAAAATATGAATGGATGAAGTTAAGAATGCTAAAATAACTCCATGAAAACCCCCGAAAGTACTGGTTTAATTATAGTTGGAGGGCCAACAGGCTCTGGTAAAACTAAATTTGCTATTCACCTTGCTAAAGTAATTAATGGCGAATTAATAAATGCAGATTCTAGGCAAATATATAAGCTTTTAAATATTGGCACAAATAAAGGAAATTTGGAATATATTAATAAGCAAGCTACTATTGATGGTATTCCTATTCATATTATTGATTTTTTAGATTTAGAAAAGAGATTTAGTGTTTTTGAATGGCGTGAAGAGGCTTTAAGCAAAATAGAAGATATTGAAGTAAGAGGTAAGGTTCCGATATTGGTTGGAGGCACAGGTCTATATATAGATTCTTTAATCAAGAATTACAATTATTCATCTAAATTTAAGTTAAATGCTAAGCAATTTGAAACTTTGGTTAGTTTAGATATTGATAATTTGATTTTGATTCAGCAGACTTTGGCGCATAGATTTCCGGAAATATGGAATTCTTTAAATTACAGTGACCAGAATAATTTACGAAGGCTGCAAAGGCTTATTGAGAAACATACTAATAATGATATGAATCTCGCTAACACTTCTAGTAAAGTTATCTCAGATTATCTATTTTATTATCCAAGATATGACTTGGAATCTCTTAAAGTAAGACTTGGAGATAGAGTAGACCGTATGTTTGCCGAAGGATTAGTTGATGAGACTATGAAAGTATTGAAAATGGGTTTCGATGGAAAGACTATTGCACTACAAATAATGGGGTATAAGCAGGTAATTAGGTATTTAAATCGTGAAATATCAATTGAAGAAACAATAAAACTTGTTAAAATCGCTCACAACCAATATGCTAAAAAACAGAGAACCTGGTTTGAAGGCGAAGGTAGAGGTTATAAATTAAAATTAATTGATTTTAAAAATGGAAAATCCTAAATTAGCAGAAGCTATTACAGATAGATATTTAATTGAGTTTATTGACTACATTTTAAATGAGTTTATCGGAGTCAAAGACATAACTGAAGCAGTTGAAAAATTCAATCAAATCTTTAGTGATAAAGTAGGTAGTCAATTTATACATAGAAGATATATGCTTGATGTATTGGACAGGCTAGATTGGGAAAAGATAATTTTAAAGAAATATATATCATGCTCTGGTGCAGCTATACTACTTTGGATTGTCTCAACATTAATTCTTAAGATCCCTCAAGAAAGGCTAAGAATAGTAATTAGTAAAAATCAAGATAATAATTATCACTCTTATTTCTTTATTCTAGCTAAAGATCTAACTGAAGAGGAGCTTCTAATGGCCATCGCCAACTTATGCATTAATCCTGAAAATAGAAATTCAGGTATTGCAAGTGTTTACGAACTTGTTACTAGAGGGGGAATGATTATAACTTCTAAAAAAGATTTACCTAAACCAAACATTCCTAATTTCGAAAATTTTAAATATAATATTTCCTCTGTCCCATTTCAAGATCTTATAGCATTCACAGATCTTAATAGCCTAATTACATTTTTTAAAAATTACTACCCAATACTATCAAGATATTTAGAGGCCTACAAGTTCTAAACAAAGGGATTAAAACTAAATAATTTGAATTTCAAATCAATAATTGGTTTATAAACTAAAACTAAGACCTGTGGTCGTTTAAAGTCAAAGAAAAGATTCACAGCAAATATTATTGTGACAATTTTTTAAGATAAGTTAAAACTAACAATTTAAATAAGCAAAGAATACTTTCAATAACATGCTTAGCTAAACAAAATTTAACTAACAATATTAAATCCAGTTACCCTTCCTCCTGTAAATTTAATTAATCTAAAACTAATTGTCTCTAACACTTCCTTTATATATTCCTCAGAAATACCCTTGTGTCCATTAACAAATACAATAATCTTATTTGTGTCGTTTGTGATTTTAGTTCTATCTGAGTCTCTGTAATTGTAATCTATACATGTAACTCCAAGTTTATCAGCGTAAACTAATCTACCCTCAGGTATTAATTCAGCCTCAGTATCACCAATTTTAATAATTAAATCTCCAGAAAGTGCTGACCTCAGAACTAATTGTCCTGAAACTTTATCAAGATTGTATGCTGCCAAAGGAATCTCAAATTGCATGGAAGTTGCGTTATATGTATCAACAACTGTATTAACATTATACAATCCTTTGCCTTTAACTATTCTATTTATTAAAGCCTCTGATGAATTCAAATGACTATCTGGATCAGCTCCAAATGATTTATACAATTCTCGAAAGCCTGAAATATTTGATGATTTTTTAACTGATGCGATATCCCTAAATTTAGATTTAACTTGAGCTTCCACCTCTGATTTAAGTTTTTCAATCTCTGCATTTGATTCATCAACTTTAATATCTTCTAAAACAACATACCCAAATTTAATACCCTCATATTTAGACTTAACCTCATCGTTCATAGTTACTAAATCTACTTTAGGAATTATGTCTAGATTGGTTCGTTCTGAATGAGAAATCTCAACTTGTCGAGGTTTATGGCCTACCAATTCTTCTATTCCATCGCCGTATATTTGTTTTGTTAAATTGTCTAGTTCAAATCTTAATTGAGGAAATGGTACACCTTCTCTAGCAGTAATATTTTCCAGAAACCAGAAAACCCTCTCTGCATGACCATATCCAAAAGTCGGGGGCATACCATATTCCAGCATCTCAACATAATCAATATCCAACCACTGAGCTTCATCATCTCCATTATCTCGTAAAATTTGTTGCTCTGAAAACCTATCAAATTGGTCAACAGCATCATTAACCTCAGTCCAACCATTTCCTAATTCTGAGCCTGCAATTATTGGCTGGAATCTTTCTACCATATTTGGATTTTCTAAACTTGCTTTTTGAAGTGGTGATAAATATTTGGGATGATTAATTAGAAATGCTGGACCTTCAATTGTTTTTCGGATTTTTTTCCAAAGTGCATCTACGCCTCTTCCAATATTTATACTTCTATCAAATTTAATTTCATATTTATTTAAAAGATCTTTTACTCCATCAATTGTTATTGTATAAATATCTTCTACTCCATAACGTTCTTTGAAAATATTTTTAAAATCAATAATTTCCCATTCTTTAGCAAAATCTACTTTAAAATCTTTGATAGTAAATTGCATTTTACTTCCATAAACTTTTTGAATTACGTATTTATAAAGTTCTTGAATAATTTGCATGCCATCTGTCCAATTTGCATATGCCCAGTAAAATTCCATTGCTATATGTTCTGGCAAATGTTCATCAGACAAACCTTCATTTCTAAATCTTGGTCCAATATCATATACTTTTTCAAAACCACCACCAATCAACCTTTTTAGAGGTAATTCATGAGAAATTCTTAAAAAGAAATCTTCATCCAAAGCATTCATATGAGTTGTAAATGGTACAGCATCTCCTCCACCTGGAACATGTTCTAATACAGGCACATTAACTTCGAAAAACCCTTTTGAATTTAAAAAGTCTCTATGTGCTTGCCAGAAAAGGGCTCGTCGTTTAAATATTTCTCTGACATTTGGATGGACGGCCATATCTACATATCTTCTTCTAAATCGCTCTTCTTTATCTGTTAACTCTGTAGGCAGGGGTCTTAATACTTTAGTAATTATTCTTAAATGATTTACTAGTAATGATATTTCGCCTCTTTGAGTTTTAGTTACTGTTCCATAAACTTCTACAAAATCGTAAACATCTAATAGGTTAAGTTCTTCAAATGATAAGCTTCTTCCACCTTCAATATCTTTGATTTTCAAAGTATCACCTTTGA
>Ga0105048_10008949_pt1 | contig 15985 bp, 9 predicted proteins | sample MAT05_FD_78382 | JGI IMG/M metagenome (GOLD analysis project Ga0105048, IMG submission 78382) | Freshwater microbial communities from Lake Fryxell liftoff mats and glacier meltwater in Antarctica - MAT-05 | ecosystem: Environmental > Aquatic > Freshwater > Ice > Liftoff microbial mat | place...
CGCGCCCGCCGGCACGTCGGCGTCGAACCAGATCCGGCCGATGCGCGCGGTGCTGGTGAGATCCTGCTCCGAAGTGAGGTAGACCGACTCGGCCCGCGGCCCCGGCCCGAGGCGCACGAGCTGTCCGGCCGGCGCCGTGCCGACCAGCAGGACGCCGCCCGGCCCCGACACCATCGCGCTGGCGATGCGCGGCTCGACCCGCGCCACCAGATCGACACGGTCGCGCGCGCCGAGATCGATCCCGTACACGCGGCCGCGCGCCTTGCTGCCGCCGCCGGTCGCGATGAACAGCGTGCGGTCCTGGATCACGAGCGCCAGCGCGCCCTCGCGGCGCGACGACCAGAGCGTCTCGACGCCGCCGTCCTTCTTGATCCGCACCACCTCGCTGCCCTTGATCGCGGAGCTGGAGTCGGTGGGATCGCTCGCGACGGGGCCGATCGTCTTGTCGGCGAGGATCGCGCCGGCCTTCGTCTCGCTGACCATCGACGCGAAGATGTCGCCGGTCCTGGGATCGACGACCAGCGACGTCACCTCCTCCATGCCCGAGTCGTAGAGGGCGAACGCGCCGCCGTTCGGCTTGATCTGGTAGACGATGCCCTTGCTGCCGCCGCCGGCGATGATGCCGCGCTCGGGGTGCCGCGCCAGCGAGCGCATGTGCGTCTCGTCCGTCGCGAAGAGCGACTTCGACGCGCCGGCCGGGCCGAGCTCGAGCACCCCGCCGGGCTCGCCGGTGGCGATCAGCAGCCGCTTCCCATCGCTCAGCATCGACCAAACGTACTTCGCCACGGGATCGGCAAACGGCTCGCCCTTGCCGTTGGTCCCGATGGCGACGATGCGGCCGTCGGGGCCGGTCGCCGCGAGGATCTTGCCGTCGTGGAGCGCGAGCGCCGAGACCACCTGTTTTTCCGCCTCGAGCACCCGCGTGACCTTGCCGGTCGCGAGGTCGAAGCGATGGAGTCCTGCGCCGCTGGTGCCGGCGAACGCCGCGCCGTTCGCCACGAGCAGCGTGGTGATCGGCGCATCGGTGGTGCCCGCCATCTTGGTCTCGGCGAGGCCGGCCCGCACCACGCCGCGCGCGTCGACGCGGGTGGACTCGGGATCACCTTCGAGGATCTCGGTCGGCCCCGAGACGCGGAGCTCGAGCGTCGGCTCGGCGATGGCGATGGCAGCAAAAGTGGTCAGCAGAAGCGCAAATCGTGGGTTCAGTCTCATCTCGACACCTGGAGCTTGATCGTCTGCTGGCCAATCACCACGCCGGGCGCGGGGGCCGTCACTGCGGGCCCGAAGGCCTCGGTCACCGCGCGGTTCCGGATGCCGGTCGCGTCCTCGAGCCCGAGCCGTACGCTCGGCGGGAGCGAGGACAGCGTCTCGACGTTCGACCGCACACCCGGCCGCTTCAGATAGAGGCGCGCGTAGAGGCCTCGGCTCGGGCGCCGCTCGGCCAGCAAGCCCAGGAGGTCATCGAGCGTCTCGGGAACGCGATCGCCGTGCACGGCCTCGTCGCGCAGATCGAGCTCGCTCGCGCCGCCGATCACCACCTCGACCTCGCCGCTCGCGTCGGCGGGGACCGCCATGCTGAGCGTGGTCCAGATCGGCTGGGCGCGGTACGGGCGGAGGCGGACGCGGATCTTCACGCTCTCGCCCGGCTTCACCACCGCGCGATCCGCGATGACCTCCTCGATCCAGGTGAGCTCGACCGTCGGCCGCACCTTGAGCTCGACGTCGATGCGATCGATCGCCGCGCTGTCGAGGCCGTTGCGCATCAGGATCCCGGCGATGCCGGCCAGGTCCTGGGCCGCGAAGCTCACCGGGCGATAGGGCGGAGCGGAGGAGTAGGTGTCCTCGATGACCAGCGCGCGCACGGCGTTCGTTCCGCGCGAGCGCACCTCGAACGTGGCCTTCACGTCGAGCGAGCCACCGGCCTCGTCCGCGATGCGGCCGACCGCCGACGACGCCAGCGCCGACGACATCATCACCGGGAACCACAGCTCGTGATCGACGATCTCGACGTCGGTCTGCACGACCGAGGGGCTCGGCTTGTCGGGCGCGACCTTGATGCGCACCGGCACCATCGGCGCGACGCCGCCGAGGCGACCGCCGATCGCGCTCAGGCGATCCTGCGTGATCGAGCCGACGACGTTGGCGGTCGCGGCCTGCTTGTACGACCCGAGCGGCGTCGAGAGCGTGTTCACGATCGCCGCGGTCGCCATCGGCAGCGACACGTGGCCGTAGCCGAACATCGGGTGGCCGAACGCGAGCACCAGGCCGTCCTCGAAGTACGTCACCGTCCCGGTGCCCGCCGCGTCGAGATCGCCGCGCATCAACACCACCGCGATCGGCGAGGCGGCGGCGATCGGCGGGGCCACGACGCCCGACACGACCGTGCCCTCGTTGGGCGACAGCTTGCCCTTGGGGGTCGCCTTCGAGCCGCCGGCGCCGACGACCGCGAACAGTCCCGCGCCTTCCAGTCGCGCGCGCAGCGCCTCGGCCTCGACCGGCGGAAAGCCGCTCAGCGTGATCGGCGCGTCGATCGGCCGCAGGCCATCCGCGGTCGGGGCAGGACGGATGCGCGGCAGCGAGAACACCGGCTCGACCCCGGGGGCGGCGTGGAGCGTCGAGAGGCGGATCGGCAGGGACGATCCCGCAGGGTTCGCCGGCGGGGCGAAGAGCTGCGGATCGCGCTCGACGTCGAACATGGTGTCGATCGGCGTGATCCCGGCGATCGGCTCCTTCGAGAACGTGCCGAAGCGATAGGAGACGGCGCCGAGGAGCTTGCCGTCGAAGTACACCGGGCTCCCGCTCATCCCGGAGATGACGCCGGTGAACTCGATCTTCTCGCCGATGAGCTTGGCGAGGATGACGTCGCGGTGCGGGCCGAGCATGCCCTCCATGATCCCGAGGATCTCGACCTCGAATGGCTCGGGCTTGCCCCCACGGAAAACGGTGTAGCCGATGCCGCGATCACCGACCTTGAGATCGGAGACCTTGTAGATCTCGGTCCTCTTGGTCACCGGCCAGCCGTCCTTCATGGCGGCGGGCTTCGGAGAGGCCGCGGCGGAGAAGGACACCAGGCCGGCGGCGGCGATGGAGAAGAGGCGGAAAAGGTGCTTCAAGACCGGTCGGAGACTATTCCAGAAAGAGACGTGGAGGAAGCAGACTCACCCCCCGTGCCCGGCCCGGAAAACCGGCGGGCTCAGCGCCATCGCCTCACTGGAGCTGCGGTGAAAGCGCTGATCACGCAAGACGGCGCCGAGCCAGGCCGCGGCCGGGTGCGCGACATCTCGGTGAGCGGGGGGCTCTACATCGAGACCCGCGCGCCGCTCCCGGTGCGCTCGCTGACGCGGGTCGATCTCGCGCTGCCGGATGGCCGCGCGCTGACGTTCGCCGGGAACGTGGCCCGCAGCGACGCCGAGGGGATGGCGATCCTGCTGGAGGGCGATCCGATCGCCGCGTCCTTCCTCGAGCCGTACGTGGAGGCCGCGCGCGCCGCGCACAGCACCGGATCGCTCGAGATCCAGGTGGAGCTGGTGATCGAAAGATCGGAGGAGATCGCGCTGAGCCGCGCGTTTTACGAGGTGGCCCAGGCGCCCTCGGACGCCGTCGTGCATCAGCGCTTCATCGAGGCTTGCCTGGGTGTGAAGCGGCTCGACTACGCGCTCCCGCGGCTGCGCGCCCTGAAGGTGCGCCACCCGAAGGCCCGGGCGATCGACAAGTCGCTGGCCCAGATCGGCGGGATCATCGGCTTCGTCGCGCTGCGATCGGGGTCCACGCGCAGGCAAGCCGGTGCGAAGCGCGCGCTCCCCGGGCTGCTCGCTTTCTTCCTGATCGTGCTGGGCCTCCTGGGCCTGGTGGCGATGGTCAAAGTAGCGACACACGAGTACGAAGCTCATACAAACGGTCGTTGACTCGATCGACGTGAGGGGGCTAACCAGCGCGCGATGTCGCGTCTTCATGGGATCCTCGCTCTCTCGCTCGTCGTGGGGGCCTCCGCCTGCAAGCCCAAGGAAGGCGGGACGCCCGAGACCGCGCCGCCGGCCGACGCCATCACCGAGATCAAGCTCGGCGTGGTCGGCTCGCTGACCGGCAGCAACGCGACGTTCGGCAATTCGACCAAGAACGGCGTCGACCTCGCGGTGAAGCAGAAGAACGCTGGCGCGGGGGTGCTCGGCAAGAAGGTAAAGGCCATCCACCTCGACGATCAGGGCCGCCCGGAAGAGGCCAAGACCGCGACCCAGCGCCTGATCACGCAGGACAAGGTCCACGCGATCATCGGCGAGGTCGCCTCCTCGAACTCGCTGGCGATGGCCCCCGTGGCGCAGCGCGCGCGCGTCCCGATGATCACGCCGTCGTCGACCAACCCGGCGGTGACCGAGATCGGCGATTTCATCTTCCGCATGTGCTTCATCGACCCGTTCCAGGGCTACGTGATGGCGAAGTTCACGCGCGACAACCTCAAGCTCGACAAGGTCGCGATCCTCCGCGACGTGCGCAACGACTACTCGGTGGGCCTCGCCAACGTCTTCGCCGAGGAGTTCAAGAAGATGGGCGGCACCATCGTCGCCGACGAGAGCTACGCGCAGGGCGACACCGACTACAAGGCGACCCTCACCAAGATCCGCGGCGCGAACCCGCAGGCGATCTACGTCCCCGGCTACTACACCGAGGTCGGGCAGATCGCCCGCCAGGCGCGCGAGCTGCAGATCGAGGCCCCGCTCCTCGGCGGCGACGGCTGGGACTCGGACAAGCTGTTCGAAGGCGGAGGCAAGGCGATCGAGAACAGCTACTTCTCGAACCACTACCACGTCGATGATCCGAGCCCCTCGATCAAGGCGTTCGTCGAGCAGTACCGCGCCGAGTACAACGAGACTCCCGACGCGATCGCCGCGCTCGCCTACGAGGCCGCGATGGTGACGCTCGCCGCGTTCGAGACCGCGGGCGGCGTCGATGGAACCAAGGTCCGCGACGTCCTCGCGGCCACCAAGGACTTCCCGGGCGTCACCGGCAAGATCACGCTGAACGCCAAGCGCGACGCGGTGAAGCCGGCGGTCGTGATCCAGATCCGCGACGGCAAGCGCATGTTCGTCGCGCAGATCGCCCCCGAGGGCGGCGTCGCGCCCGCCAAGACCGCGACCGCAGCCCAGTAAGCCGGCAAGGATGGCCGAGCTCGTCCAGCAGATCGTGAACGGGGTCAGCAACGGCGCGATCTACGCGCTGATCGCCCTCGGCTACACGATGGTCTACGGCATCTTGAAGCTGATCAACTTCGCCCACGGCGAGGTGTTCATGGTCGGCGCGTTCTCCGGCTTGCTCGTGCAGCGCTACATGCCGGGCAACGGCGGCGCGCTCTCGCTGGCGGTGGCGATCGTGGTGGCGGGCATCGTCGGCGCGATTACCGCGCTCACCATCGAGCGCGTCGCTTACCGCCCGCTGCGCGGAAAGCCGCGCATCATCGTCCTCATCACCGCGATCGGCGTCTCGATCTTCATCCAGAACGTCGTCGCGCTGATCACCAAGGCCTCGCCGTTCTTCTGGCAGCCGGTGTTCGTCACCGCGAACGAGACCGCGGTCTATGCGATCGAGCCGTTCCTCACGTGGGCCGACGCCTTCGTGATCGGCGGCGCCGCGCTCATGATGGGCCTGCTGCAGTTCATCGTGTACCGGACCCGCATGGGCAAGGCGATGCGCGCGGTCAGCCAGAACATGGATGTCGCGGCGCTGATGGGCATCAACACCAGCCGGGTCATCGCCTTCACGTTCGTGCTCGCCGGGTTCCTAGCCGGCGCGGGCGCGGTGCTGGTCGGGCAGAAGAACGGCGCCGTGAACTACGGCATGGGCCTCTTGCCGGGCCTCAAGGCCTTCGTCGCGGCGGTGCTCGGCGGCATCGGCTCGATCCCCGGCGCGCTGGTCGGCGGCCTCATCCTCGGCTTCGCGGAGACGTTCGTTTCGGCGTACGTCTCGTCGAGCTACCGCGACGCGATCGCGTTCTCGATCCTGATCGTCGTCCTCCTCGTGCGGCCGAGCGGCATCTTCGGAAAATACGTCCCGGAGAAGGTTTGAAACACGAACACTACGATCTCCACCGGCACCTGGAGGGCTCGCACAGCCCCGCGGCGCTCGCGGACATCGGCGCGCGCTTCAAGATCCCCGCGTTCTTCGACGCGGCACGGAACCGCTACAAGACAGCCGCCGAGCTCGCGCCGAAGCTGGTGATGTCGGGCCCGAGCGACGACGCGTCGATCTTCTACCAGTGCATCGTCGAGGCCCGCGCCGCGTACGTCAGCGTCGAGGCGATCGAGGCGCTGGCCGAGCGGGCCTTCGAGGAGGCCGCCGCCGACTGCGCTGGGTTCGAGATGCGGCTGAGCCTGTTCTCGATGGCGCGCACGCTGATCGAGAACCGCCAGCAGAAGTGGCGCGACGTCCCGCCGGTCACGTTCGCCGAGGCGTACGCGCGGCCGATCTTGCGGGCGGTGTTCGCGGCGCGAGCGCGGGTGCACGCGCGCACGCAGCGGCCGATGGTGCTGCGGCTGGGGCTCTCGCGCACGTTCGAGAGCGGCCCGCACTATCGCGCGCTGGCAGCGATGGTGCGCGAGCACCGGAACGATCTGGTCGGGCTCGACGTCCTCGGCATCGTCAGCGGACCGGACAAGGAGCCGCTCCCGGCGGAGCTGGTCGCGATCCTCGAGGACATGCGGAAGGACCTGCCTGATCTCACCATCCACGCCGGTGAGTTCGAGGGTCACGCGGCGGTCGATCGCACGCTCGAGCTCGCACCGCGCGGCATCGGACACGGGGTGCACGCGCTCCAGAGCGCGGGCACGCTGGAGCGCCTGGCGAAGGAGGGCGTGACGCTCGAGGTCTGCCCGACGAGCAACCGCCTGCTCATCCCGACCGCGCTGAGCATGCTCGAAAAGCAGCACCGGTTCGCCGACGGCGCCGTCATGATGCCGCTGGCCGCGCTCCAGAAGCACCACGTGCACTGCGTGCTCGGCAGCGACGACCCGACGCCGATGGGCACCTCGTTCTCGAACGAGCTCGCGATCGCGCGCGAAGCGGGCGTGGATCTCGATCGGCTGGCTGCGGATACCGCGCGCCGCTGGGCCGAGATCACGGGGGGCTGATGGTGGCGGTCGCCGGCTTCTCGGTCGCGTCGAGCTCGCGCAGGTAGTTGTCGACGGTCTTGTCGCGGGGGTTCTCGGCCTTCGCCAGCTCGAGGTGCTTCCGCGCCTCGGCGAGCTGGCCGAGCTTCTGATAGGCGCGGCCGCAGGTGCGCATCGCCATGTTGTTGCCCGGCTCGACCTCCAGCACCCACAAGCAGTCGTGGAGCGCTTCCTTGTACGCGCCGCGCTCCAGCTTCAGCACCGCGAGGTTCGCGCGCACCGGGCCGAGGTGCGGGCTGTGCTGCAGCGCGCGCTCGAGCGCCCGCTCGGCGTCCTCGAAGCGACCGAGCCCGTAGTACATCTGGAACAGCGAGATGAAGATGTTCTCCGGCGCCCAGGCGTGATCGAGCGCGGCGTACATCGCCTTTTCGCCCTCCGCCGTCATCTCCTTCGCGCGGACCGCGTAGCCCTTCGCGGCGTCGGGCTGGTTCTGCTGCTCGGAGCGCGACGCGGCCTCGCGGTACTGGCGCGAGGCGTCGACGTACAGGCCGCCGAGGCTCTGCCAGTAGAAGCTCTCGCGTGGGTTGAGCTTGATCGCCTCCTTCATGCCGCCCACGCGCGCCTCGAACGTGCGGCGGTCGGTGCCGCGGCCCACGAACGCGTGCTCCGCTTCGTTGACCTTGAGCACGCCGTACACCGTCTGCGCGCCGAGAAAGCCGATCAGCGCCGCGCCGAGCGCTGCGAGCACGGTGACGCTGCCGTCGCTCTTGCGCCACGCGCGCCACGACTCGTTGACGTGCACGATCGGAGAGCGGCGCGGCTCGTTCATCGACGGCTCGAACAGCACCGCGGTGGCGCCGAGCAAGTAATAGAGGAACACCGAGCAGGCGACCGAGTCGAACCCGGCGATCGAGTACACCGCGTAGCTGAAGAAGCTGGTCACCACGCCGAACGCGAGCGCGCGCTCGGCTCGCGTGCCGTCGCCGCCGAACTTCTTCCACGCCACCGAGAGCAGGCGCCACAGCAGCCACAGATACGCGGCGAGGCCGAGGATCCCGCACGAGGCCAGCACGTACAGATAGTTGTTGTGCGGGTTGTCGTGGTTGGTCATCGGGTCGAGCGCTTCGAGCTTCTTCGACTTGTGACTCATGAACGCGTAGCGATACGTCTCGATCCCGATGCCGAGCGGCCACACGATCAGCTTCTTGAAGAGGCTCGGCTCGCTCGCTTCGAGGCGGGGGAGGTCCTTCGCCTTCACCCGCAGATCGGAGCGATCCTCCGCCTGGCGCGCCAGCGTCGCCTCGTGATCCATCAGGACTCGCGGGCTCTCGGTCCACAGGTAGCGGCGCGTGCCCTGACCTTGGCCGTACACGGTGCGCTCGGCCGAGAACGCGTGCGGGATCGACAGCACCGTCAGCGAGAACAGCGAGGTCGGCATCGCGATCAGCACCGCGGCCACCAGCGCGACGCCGGAGGCCAGCACCAGACCGCCGGTGACCCGCATCTTCCGCATCAGCGCCGGATCATCACGGAAGACGCCGGGGAGGAGGGCCAGGCCCGCGCCGAGCGCGATCGCCGTGCCGACCCACGCGCCGCGGGTGCGCGTGAACGCGAGGCCGGCGGCGATCGACAGCGCGAAGGTGAACATCGCGCCGGCGAGCATGGCGTCGGCGACGCGGCGCCCGCCCTGCGTCTCCAGGCGAAAGGCGTCGGGGCCCCACGAGCCGACCAGCGCGAGCGCGACCGTGCCCATGATCGCGAGGCCCATGCCCATCTTCATCCAGTTCTGCGCGGTCTCGAGCGCGGCCTTCAGCTGCTCGGGATCGGAGATGCGCGGCAGATCGGTGGACTTCACCCAGCCCGGCGCGACGAGCAGGGCGCCGATCACGAGCACCGCCACGAACCAGGCGGCGAGGAGCGGCATCGGGTTGCCGGGCGAGTCTTTCCAGCGTGAGGGCCCGAGCGCCGTCGCCGTCGCGACGAGCGACAGGATGAGGCTGATCGGGAAGATCAGCGCGAGCGCATTGCCGGCGAACGTGGCGTTGCCGAGCGTGGAGTAGACCTTGTTGTGGGGCGCTTTGAAGAACTGGTACGGGTCGTGTCCGTACGACTGCAGGATCGCGTACCCGCCCACCACGCCGCCGACGATCGCCATGCAGCCCAGCGCCGCCACCGCGCCGCGCCGCGAGCGCAGCGTGGTCGCGACCACGAAATAGAGGCCCACGCAGGAGAGGAGCCCCTGGAAGCCGAATTGCCGCTCGTAGACGCCTTGCAGGCTCATCCACGGGTCGATCGACGTGAGCGTCGAGAGGAACACCGCGCCGAGCAGCGCCAGCGCAGGCATGGCGAACAGCTTGGCGCTCTTCCAGGGCCAGCCCGGACCGGCGATCCCGATCGCCAGCCAAACCACGAAGAGCCCGGCCCCGCCGACCTTGAGCGCGAGCGCCTTCGGCACGTCGAAGACGCGGTTCACCTCGAACGAGAACGACCAGCCGACCAGCGCCACGACCAGCACGGCCAGGATTGCCATCACCAGGTCGACGGCGCCGCCGGCGAGCGGTGGTGGTGCTTCGGAGGCGCTCTTTGGAGCCACGGCGCTTCGGCTACCGCTCCCCCGAGGGGCTGTAAAGCAAAGACGCCGCGCTTGCGCGAACCGAACCCGCGCGCTACTCCGAGGCCGTGCTCGAAGCCGTGACCAAAGGATTCCGGGCGGCCAAGTCCAGGCTCGGCAAGGGCGCGATCGACGCGCAGGCGATCGACGACGCCATTCGTGACATCCGCCTCGCGCTGCTCGAGGCCGACGTCGACTTCGGCGTCGCCAAGTCCTTCCTCGAGAAGGTGAAGGCGCGCGCCGACGTCGAGGTGCTCCCGGGCGCCGCCACGCTGGAGATCAAGGGCCAGCTGAAGGAGATCACGCCGTACCACCGCTTCGTCGCGATCTGCCAGGAGGAGCTCGAGGCGCTGATGGGCCCCGGTGACTCGGGCTTCGAGTACGCGCCGATGGGCGTGACCGCGGTGATGATGGTCGGCCTCCAGGGCTCCGGAAAGACCACCACCAGCGCCAAGCTCGCCAAGTTCATCGGGGAGCGCTCCGAGAAGAAGGTGCTCCTGGTCGCCGCGGACATGCAGCGCCCGGCCGCCATCGACCAGCTCGAGCAGCTGGGCAAGAAGATCGACGTCCCGGTGTTCGCCGATCGCGGCGCCGACGCGCTGACGCTCTGCGGAAAGGCGCTCGCCTTTGCTGGCAAGCACAAGAAGGACGTGGTGATCTTCGACACCGCGGGCCGCCTGGCGATCGACGAGGCCTTGATGAACGAGCTCCGGCTCATCAAGGACCGCACCAAGCCGCAGGAGATCCTGCTGGTGGTCGACGCGATGATCGGCCAGGACGCGGTGCGCACCGCCAAGGCGTTCGACGAGGCGCTCGGCATCACCGGCTTCGTGATGACCAAGCTCGACGGCGACGCGCGCGGCGGCGCGGCGCTCTCGATCAAGTCGATCACCGGCAAGCCGATCAAGTTCCTCGCGAGCGGCGAGACGATGGAAGCGCTCGAGCTGTTCCGCCCCGAGGGCCTCGCCTCGCGCATCCTCGGGATGGGCGACGTCGTCGGCCTGGTGAAGGAGTTCGAGCGGCACGTCGACGCCGACAAGGCCGAGGCCGACGCCGAGCGCATGTTCCGCGGGCAGTTCGACATGGGCGACTTCGTCGAGCAGATCCGCATCCTGCGAAAGATGGGCTCGCTCGGCGATCTGCTCGAGAAGATGCCGATGTTCCAGAACGGCTTTCCCGAGGGCTTCCGCCCCGACGAGCGCGAGTTCACCAAGATCGAGGCGGTGCACGACTCGATGACGCCCGGCGAGCGCCGCCGTCCGGTGCTGGTGAAGGATCCGAAGCGCATGGCCCGCATCGCCAAGGGCTCGGGTCGGACCCCGCCGCAGGTCGCGGACGTCCTCTCGCGTTACGACACCATGCGCCGGATGATGATCGCCCTCGGCGATCAGCCCTCCTTGCTGTCCAAGCTGCCTGGCTTCGAGCAACTGGCCCAGGTCCGCAAGATCCGCGGCCTCGACATGTCCGAGCTGTTCGGCGACATGTTCGCGCCCGAGCCAGAGCCCGCGCCCGAGCCGGAGGCCCCCGAGCCCCGGCCGTCGCGCGCGCCGCCGAAGCGCGAGTACTTCGCGCACCTCGGGAAGCCCAAGGGCACCGGAGGCGGTGACGACAAATCCAAGAAGCGAGCCAAGAAAAAGCAGGCCGAGGCGCAGCGCAAGAAGGCGCGCAAGAAGTAGCGCGATCTCAAAACGGAAGTCCGTCGTCCGTCGGAAGGCGCGGGCGAAGCAAATGGTTATGGTGGCCGTCAATCCACCATGAACTTTCGCCAAGCATCCTTGACCCTCGCGCTCTTGCTCGCGCCCGCCGCCCTGGCGATCGCCAGCGAGACCAAGTCGATCTCGAAGGACGAGTACTACGCCGCCGCCTACTACAAGACGGCCCTCGAGCATCCCGCGATCGCGAAGCTCAAGTCCGACGAGGCGAAGCTCAAGGCCGTGGGCAAGGACATCAAGATGCCGCCGAAGAAGCTCGAGGAGGCGATCGCGAAGGTGAACGGCCTCGGCGGTGATCCGGGCGAGATGGCAGCCGCCTCGATCAAGAGCGCGCTCTCGAGCGGCCGGATGAAGGGCAAAGTGCTCGACGTGTTGCTCAACACGGAGGAGCCCAAGCACGTCGTCGCGTACGTTCGCTGGCAGGGCACGAGCGCGAAGGACGTCGTGAAGGAGGCGAGCGAGATCGCGCACGCCGTGTCGACCGAAGCGCCGTTCGTCTCGACGCTGTCGCTCGCCGCCATCCCGCCGACCGCCTCGAAAGACAGCCGCGAAGCCGTGTGGTCGGCGAAGATCGCCGCCGCGCGCATGACCAACATCCAGCCGAAGCGCATCGACGAGTACGCCGCGAGCATGTACAGCCGCCTTTTCGAGATCGTCGACAACAAGCCCTTCTGAAGTCGCGACTTCGCGCTTCGTGCGCACCCCGTGGCGCCTACATCAACGCCACGGACGACCCTTGTTTGACGGCCTGACCTCGCTCTCGTACGCTTCGGGCGAGTCTGGCACGTGGTCCAATCTGCAATGCCTCAGCGCGCCGGCGGCCAAGAGCGGATCGGCAGGTACGAAGTCCTCCGCCGCATCGCGACCGGAGGCATGGCCGAGCTCTTTCTCGCCAAGCACGTCGGGATGGAGGGCTTCGAAAAGGTCGTCGCGATCAAGCGCATCCTCGCGCATCTGGCTCATGACGAAGAGTTCGTGAACATGTTCCGCGACGAGGCCCGGCTCGTCGCCAAGCTCTCGCATCCCAACATCGTCCAGATCTACGACCTGGGAAAATCGGACGACTCGTACTTCATCGCGATGGAGTACATCCCGGGCCGTAACCTGGCCTCGATCGCCAAGAAGGCCAAGCAGCGCGGCGAAGTCTTCCCGCCGGTGTTCATCGCCAAGTCGATCGGCCAGGCGTGCGAGGCGCTGCACTACGCGCACACGCGGCAGGACAACGACGGTCGCTCGATGGGCATCGTGCACCGCGACGTGTCGCCGCAGAACATCATCCTTTCGTTCTCGGGCGCGGTGAAGCTGGTCGACTTCGGCATCGCCAAAGCGGCGACCAAGATCGCGCACACGCGCGCCGGCGTGCTCAAGGGCAAGTACGCGTACATGTCCCCGGAGCAGATCAAGGGCGAGGAGATCGACGCTCGTTCCGACGTTTTTTCGGCCGGAATCGTGCTGTTCGAGCTGCTCTGCGGCAAGCGCCCGTTCGAGAAGGACAACTCGATCCAGACGCTGAAGTCGATCGTGCAGGAAGTGCACGTGGACCCGCGCAAGATCAACCCGGCCGTCCCCGAGGGGCTGGTCGACATCATCAACCTCGCGCTCACCAAGGATCGCAAGGAGCGCTATCAGTCCGCGCAGGAGCTGCAGATCGCGCTCGAGGACTTCGTCAGCGGCAGCGGCGAGCGCTCGAACACGGTGGTGGTCGGGGAGTGGGTGACCAACCTGTTCGCCGACGAGCTCGATCGCGGCAAGGGCGGGGTGGTGCACCTCAAGGGTGGCGGCGAGGTCATCTTGCCGGCCAGCGAGCGCATGGAGCGATCGGATCCCGGCGCGGCGCCCGACGACGACATCGCGATCGACGAGGCCTCGCAGATCGCGCAGCCGCTCGAGTCCGAGCCTCCGCCGCCTGCGCCTCCGCCCGCGGTGCGCGGCGGTGGCAGCATCATGGGCCGATCCGGGGCCAGCCCTCCGCCGGCCGCCAAGAAGGTCGTGCCATCGAGCCGGCCGAAGCTCCGGACCGGCGACGAGGAGGCGACCGCGATCGCCACCGGCGAGTCGGAGCCCGATCTCGCCGAGGCGTATCGGGCCGTCGGCCCGGTGGCGAAGCTGAACCAGGGCGACGAGGACGATCGCCGGCCGGTCTACGAGGAAGAGCCGCGCTCGAGCGAGCCGCCGGCCCAGCCCGGCTACGATGACTCGCACACCGAGCTCGCGGGACTGAACCGCCCGCCGCCGGATCTCAAGGAGATGCTCGGCGGCCCCACGATCGATCTCCAGCCGGCGCCGTCGAAGTTGCTCGAGGGCGATCCGACCGGCGGCTTCCTGCTCCCGCCGATGCCGCGCGCGCCTGCGCCGCAAGCGCCTTCGCTCGATCCGATGCAGGCCGAGGACGCGGCGCCGTCGATCCCCGACCAGCCGCGCCGCGCGTTCGACGACGACGCGACGATGACGCGCATGCCGCCGGTGACGCCCGATGATCCGTGGGGCGACAAGACCGTCGCGAGCCCGGACGACGACCAGCTCGAGGCGGCCGCGATCGGCAGCGAGAACAACGATCAGACGCTGACCAGCCCGCCGGTCTACTCGGCGCGCAGCAACAACGCGCGCCACGTCCCGTCGGTGGCGCCGCCCCCGATGGAAGACATCTGGGACGAGAAGACCAGCGGCGCGATGCCGGACGATCCCGCGGAGCAGTTCTTCGTGCCGCGGGTGTCGCCCTCCGACGACGTCAACCAGTGGAACGACGACAAGACGTCGGCCATCTCCGAGGAAGATGCGCGCCGGATGATGGAGCCGGAGCTCGCCGAGAGCTCCGAGATGTCGGTCGAAGAGATCGCCGCCAAGGTCAGCGACGGGCGTGATCGCTCCAGCGTGCTCCCCGGCGACGAGGACGGCGGGATGACGTTCGGCGCCGAAGATCACACCTGGGGCGACGCGGCCCCGGAAGGCGTCGCCGCGACCAACGACTGGGCGGTCCCGCGGATCGACAACGACTACGGCGGCGATGGCGAGGCCCTCCCTGCGGGCATCGACGCCAAGCGCGACGTCGACGGCGACTCGCGTACCGTCGCGGCCAGCGCCTCCGATTACGGCGCCGAAGGCATCGAGCTCTCGGGTGCGGCCGCCTTTGCGTACGACGAGCCCACCAAGGACACGACCAACGAGTCGCCCGTCGTCGCCCAGCCGCAGCTGCAGGCGGTGAAGCCGAAGAGCGCGCTCGGGGCGATCAAGCTCAGCAAGGTCGCCGCAGTGCCGGCCGGTGGCGTGAGCGAGATCGGCATAATCGACGAGCAGACCTCCGAGCTCGGCACCGAGGAGCTCTCCGCGAAGTCGCTCAAGCTCGCTGCGGGCAAGTCGAAGATCGCGCCGATGCCGGTGATCTCGCCGCGGCCTCCGCCGTCGGCCCCCTCGCGGGGGAGCTCGCGCGCCGAGCAAGTGCGCGCCCAGGCGATCGATCCAAACGCCGCGGTGGAGGAGGGCACGTACAACGAGCCGAACCTCCCGCCCGGCGGTGGCGTGCTCGGCGACTTCGATCTCGAGGCGCTGTTCGGCGCGGCTCCGATGGCCGAGACGAAGCCCCTCTCACCGCCGGATCCGCTGGCAGGCATCGGGAGCACACGCGTGCCCCCGGCCAACGTCTCGCTCTCCTCGATGCTGCTCGATCGCCCCGAGGCGAAGCAGCAGCCGCGCGGCGCCTCGGCGTCGGGCCTGAAGTCGGCCAACAACATCCGCGGCGGCTCGGTGGCGGGCAGCGCGCCTGCGTTCCAGCCGGCCGGTGGGACTTCGCAGCCGGGCCGTCCGCCGACGGTCGCGGTCCGCGCCATCAAGGAGTCCTCGCGCCGCCCTGGGGCGCCGATGCCGCCGTCGGCGCCCGGTCTGCAGGGGCTGGGCACGCCGGTCGGCGCTGTGGACACGCTGCCGCAGATGCCGCAGGGCCCGCACATGCCGGCGTTCCCGGGGCAGCCCGGCTATCCGCACAACATGACGCCGCCCGGAAACTTCCCGGGCGGGCAGATGACGCCGAACGGCGGGATGCAGCTGCCGCCGCGCCCGCGCTCGCGGATGAGCACCGCGCAGCTCGTGACGATCGTCGTGTCGTGCATCGTGATCACGATGGTGCTGGCGGCGATCGGCTACGTGAAGCTCCGCCCGCCGTCGCTCGAGATCCGCACCGTGCCCCCGGGCGCGCGCGTGTTCCTCGGCGGCCAGATGCTCGAGGGGGTCACGCCGCTGTCGGTGCCGATCGAGCCGGATCGCGAGTACACGATTCACATCGTGCGCGACGGCTTCGAGGACCACTCGGGCTCGGTCCGCATCCCGCGCGACAAGAAGGCGTGGATGGCGAGCTTCCTGTTGAAGCCGACCCCCGCGCTGGGCGGTGGTGGCGCGGCGCCCAATGCGCCTCCGCCGGCGAGCCCGCCGCCCGCCAGTGCGCCGCCCGCTCCTAGTAGCTCTGCACAGTGAAGTTGAAGGGTTGAGGCCGCCGATCCATCTCGCCTGGCTGCGTTGCGCCGCCTCGACAGACGCAGAGTATGCCGTCGGACGGCGCGCCTTGCCAGACGAGC
>Ga0105048_10008952_pt1 | contig 15980 bp, 18 predicted proteins | sample MAT05_FD_78382 | JGI IMG/M metagenome (GOLD analysis project Ga0105048, IMG submission 78382) | Freshwater microbial communities from Lake Fryxell liftoff mats and glacier meltwater in Antarctica - MAT-05 | ecosystem: Environmental > Aquatic > Freshwater > Ice > Liftoff microbial mat | place...
ATACTGATACCCTGACCGTTGCACCTGCCGCAGAATTGGTGAATGCTTCTGCATTTTTGTTGAAAAATAAAAGCACAGGAAAGGAAGAAACAGTAAGTGCAGGAAGCACTCAAAATAACCTCAGCCAAAGGACTATGCAAGTGCAGGTACTAGCAATAAGCGAAAAACCAGGATTGGTAGAGGAAAGAACAGTGGGTAAGACCATTTACTGGAAAATAATCTTTTTTGTGTTTGTACAGATTGTATTTGTTACTATGGTATATGGACCAATTGCCGCATTTTTGGTGGAACTTTTCCCTACCCGCATCCGCTATACCTCCATGAGTTTACCTTACCATATTGGTAATGGTGTTTTTGGTGGGTTGGTTCCTTTTCTCGCCACGCTGATTGTTGAGTTTACAAAAACGGCAGAAAATCCTACCGGAAATCCTTTGGCTGGATTATGGTATCCGATTGGGGTAGCCTCGGTGTGCCTGATTATAGGCACGGTGTACCTTACCAACAAAATTGATAAAAATGTAATGGATTAAATATAAATAGCATGAAATCCCCACGAGCAGCGCCACAATAGCGCATAGGAATGATTAGGGGACATGCGTGCCAACAGGCAAGTTCCATCGCCGTATGATGCGGCACCATTGTAGCACTTAAAAGAAAAATAAAAATGAACACATGAATCACATAAAAAAATATCTCGGGTATGTATGGATGGTTTTGGCTCCTTTGCTGGTGGTAGGAATGTGCTGGCAGGCTTATGATAAAACAATGGCCTCCGATGAGGCTATCCGCTTCAATACAGCACTTCAATGGGGAATTATTCTGTTGGTATTTATACCGGTTTGTATTGGTTTTTTTATTTTCGGAAAGTATGCTACAGAAGCTGCCTATAGCCATTTGCCAGAAAGCAGTACCGAAATACAAGAAAACGAATTATAATCTGGGTAATCCCTCTGTTTTACTTCTGCCTCCCTTCGAGCATGGGTACAAATTTAAATATGTCAAGTAATTCCTCGGCCAGTTGTCCATCCACGGCTTTGTGGATTCTTTTCATTCTTTGAGCGTCGCCTTCATTTACCGGAATTACAAGTATTCCTCCGGGTTTAAGTTGTTCTATCAAAGGTTGAGGAACAAAGGGTGCAGCCGCCGTAACGAGTATTTTATCGAAAGGAGCAAACGTGGGTAAGCCCTTGAATCCATCCCCGTAAAAAAATTTGATCTGTGGATATTTATGGGTAAAAGGATAATTTTTTGCCCGTTCCTGATACAATCCTTTTTGGCGCTCAATAGTAAACACCATTGCTTTTAGCTCAGCAAGTACGGTGGCCTGATAGGCGCTGCCTGTGCCAATTTCCAAAATTTTTTCGTAAGGCTTCACTTCAAGCAAGTGGGTTTGATAAGCTACGGTATAGGGTTGCGATATGGTTTGCCCCTCTCCTATTGGAAAAGCGCGGTCTTCATAGGCAATATAATCCAATGCCGAATCGAGAAAACAATGTCGGGGTACCCGCATAATAGCTTCGAGTACGCTTGAATTGGTAATACCCTTTTCCTGAATGATCTTAATCAACTGTTTTCTCATGGCCTGATGTCTGAATGTATCCTCGCATTGCTTTTCCATAGTTAGCCGATTTCCGGCGGCAATATACTCAACATACTAACCGGACATAAAAAAAGCCTGTGGATTTCCCCACAGGCTGTAAAATTTTTTTTAGACCCCTATAAATTCATATCCCTGATAATGGCTTCAATACGGGCATCAAGTCCGGCTTTTACTTTTGGATAATCTCCGGCTGTTGCCAAACGGGCATTTACACTAAAGTAAAACTTAATTTTAGGCTCAGTACCGCTTGGGCGGGCACTTACCTTACTTCCATCTTCGAGCACAAATTGCAGCACATTGCTTTCAGGCAGGTCAATTGCAAATTTAGAACCATCCACAAGCCTGGTACCTTTTCCCAATTGATAATCTAGCAGAGTTGTTACCGGCACCTCGCCTAGTACTTTGGGAGGGTTGTTGCGAAAACGCTCCATCATTTCGGCAATTTCTTTTTGACCATTCATGCCTTTTTTGGTAATTGAAATCAAATGTTCTTGAAAACAACCGAACTCAACATAAAGATCAATCAGTTTTTGGTAAAGGCTTTTGCCCTTATCTTTTTCATAGGCGGCCATTTCGCAAAGCAGCGCTACGGCACTCACCGCATCCTTATCCCGAACCTTGTCGCCAATCATCAAACCATAGCTTTCTTCGCCTCCGATGATATAATTTTCTTTGCCTTCCTTTTCCCGGATCAATTCGGCAATGTATTTAAACCCGGTAAGCACATCATAACAGTTTACGCCATAAGAATTGGCAAAACGGTTGATCATATCGGTGGTTACAATAGTTTTTACCACCATATCGTTGGGTTGCGCAATCCCTTTGTTTTTTCGGGCTTCGAGCATGTAATTAAAAGCAAGTACAGCCGTTTGATTACCATTCATCAGTACCCAATTGCCTTCAAGGTCTTTTACGCCAATACCTACGCGGTCTGCATCCGGATCGGTACCCAATAAAATATCTGCATCCAGTTTTTTAGCCAATTCAAGCCCCAGGTTCATGGCATCCTTTTCCTCAGGGTTGGGACTGTGTACAGTTGGGAAATTTCCATCTGGCGTGGCTTGCTCTTCTACGATGTTGATATTTTCAAAACCAAAAGCGTGTAATGCCGCTGGTACAAGTGTGATACCAGTACCATGGATAGACGTATAAACAATTTTAAGGTCTTTTTGGCGGGCTATCACATCAGGAAATACACTCAATTCCTTGAGCATATTAATGTATGGTACGTCAATATCTTTTCCAACGCTGATAATATTTTTTTCGCCGCCGCTCCATTTCACATCGTCCACCGAAGCTATTTTATCTACTTCTGTAATAACATTTTTATCGTGTGGTGGCACCAATTGTCCGCCATCTTCCCAATAGGCTTTATAGCCATTGTATTCTTTAGGATTGTGACTTGCTGTACATACCACGCCTCCCTTACAACCTAGGTAGCGAATGGCAAAACTTAGTTCGGGGGTTGGGCGCAGGCTGTCAAACAAATAAACCTGTATGCCATTGGCCGCCATTACACCGGCTACTGTTTCTGCAAAAAACCGGCTATTATTGCGACTATCATGGGCAATGGCCACTTTTGCATCGGTGCCAAATTGCTGAATTAAATAATTGGCGTACCCCTGTGTGGCCATTCCTACGGTATATTTATTCATCCGGTTGGTACCAACGCCCATAATACCCCGGAGTCCACCGGTACCAAATTCTAAACTCTTGTAAAATCCTTCAGTCAATTCATCCGGATTATTTTCAAGTAAATATTGAATTTCCTTTTTGGTTGCTTCATCATAATTACCCTGTAACCATTGATTAACCTTGGCGCGAATCGTTGCATCCATATTGTTCCTGATTTTTTTTTGGAAGGCTAAGATAAGCGCATATTACATGCAATCAAGGGTTGCCCAAAATTCATTGATCGAAAAAAAGTTCTTAGGTTTGTAACAAGTTATGAAAAACCGCTGGCTTTTAAAACTATTTACGTGTATGTTGGGGTGGATTCTGCTTCCTGTTCTGGCCAACACACAATTGGCCGTTGCGGAAAAATCTGTGAATGGATCGGAAAATCTTCCTGACAGCAACCTTACTTCTAATGTTGCAACAGATACATGCTGCCATGAAACAGCACTTTCCCAAAAAGCATTCCCGAACCATCCGTTCCGGTTCTTTAAACCCGACTCATTGGCTGCGCAAAAAAAACGTATCCTTGCCATGGCGGGTATGCATGGTGGGTTATACGGTGGTAGTTTGCTGGTACTCAATCAGGCCTGGTACGCAAATTATCCACGCGGAAAATTTCACACATTTAATGATTTTCCGGAGTGGCAGCAGATAGATAAAGTGGGACATATCTGGAGTGCTTACCAACTAAGCCGTGCCAGTTTTCCAGGCTGGCGCTGGGCAGGCTTGCCCGAAAAAAAACAGATATTGATGGCTGGCCTGAGTGGTTTTGCTTTTCTTACCGTGGTTGAAATATTGGATGGTTTTTCTAAAGAATGGGGATGGAGCTGGGGCGATTTTGGTGCTAATATTGCAGGTAGCGGTTTATTTATAGGTCAGCAACTAGGCTGGAAAGAGCAGCGTATTTCGTTTAAGTTTTCTTTTCACAGGATGCAATATCCCGAAACAATGTTAAATGAGCGCAGCGATGATTTGTATGGAGCGAGCTTGCCACAACGCATGCTGAAAGATTACAACGGACAAACCTATTGGCTATCGGCCAACATTAAATCATTTTTACCCGACACCAAGCTTCCGGGCTGGCTAAACCTATCGGTAGGTTATGGTGCACAAGGCATGTTTGGTGGCACCGTAAATATTTGGGACAATCCACAAACCAATATCCTCATAAACCGCACAGACATTACCCGAAGTCGGCAATGGTATTTGGCTCCGGACATTGACTTTACAAAAATAAAGACCAATAAAAAATGGGTACGTTCGCTTTTTTATGTGCTCAATGCCTTTAAAATGCCGGCACCTACAATGGTTTTAAGTAGGGGAAAATTACGTTTTCATGGATTTTATTTTTAAAAAAATTTTTTTTATTCGTAAAAAGGGAGCTCCTACAATTCTCATTATACAGTTCCTTTTTTCTTTCTCATCTTTACAGAAATGGATATTCCACTTACCTCCTACGAAGCTTTGATTGTACGAAGGCTGTCCACACAGGCTGCGGAACTAAATACACCTGCCTGGATAATTGGCGGCTTTGTACGGGACAAACTGATAGAACGACCTACTGAAGAAATAGATATAGTATGTATAGGGGATGGCATAGCGCTTGCTCATGCTGTGGCAAACTCTTTTCGGCCTAAACCCCCTGTGAGCTTTTTCAAAAACTTTGGCACGGCCCAAATAAAGCTACCGGATATAACGCTGGAATTTGTAGGTGCCCGCAAGGAAAGCTACCGCAGCGACAGTCGCAAACCAGATATTGCCCCCGGTACACTGGAAGATGATCAGTTGCGCAGAGATTTTACCATTAATGCGCTGGCCATAAGTTTAAATGCGGCTGATTTCGGGCAGTTAATAGATCCTTTTAAGGGCGTAAAACACCTGAAAGAAGGTATCCTTATAACCCCACTGGAGCCGGGTATTACCTTTAGCGACGATCCGCTAAGGATGATGCGTGCCATTCGGTTTGCCTCGCAGCTTGGTTTTATAATACATCCTAACACGCTGGAAGGCATCAAAGAACAAAAAGATAGAATCCAAATTGTTTCAGGAGAAAGAATAGCCGACGAATTGAATAAAATAGTATTGAGTGCAAAGCCTTCTGTTGGTTTAGATCTGCTTTATACGACGGGTTTACTACAGATTATTTTTCCGCAAATGGTGGAACTTGCTGGTGCAGAATACATTGACGGACACGGTCACAAAGACAATTTTTATCATACACTGCAGGTGCTCGACAATATAAGCGAACATACCCAAGACCTCTGGTTACGCTGGGCGGCCATTCTGCACGATATTGCCAAACCACGTACCAAACGTTTTGAAGAAGGTTTTGGATGGACTTTCCACGGACATGAAGTGGTGGGCGGGCGAATGGTGCCTAATATTTTTGCTCAACTAAAACTGCCACAAAATGAAAAAATGAGATATGTGAAAAAGCTTGTAGAATTGCACCTGCGGCCTATATCGCTTACTAAAGAAAATATTACAGACAGTGCTATCCGGCGGATTCTCTTTGATGCAGGAGATGATTTTGAAGACCTGATGACGCTTTGCGCAGCCGATATTACCTCGAAAAACAAATCGAAAGTGCGCCGATACCGGGAAAATTTTGAAATGGTAAAAAAACGATGTGTCGAAGTAGAACAAAAAGATCAGGTAAGAAACTGGCAACCACCAGTAGATGGGATAGAAATTATGCAAATATTCCAATTGCAACCATGCGCCGAAGTTGGCATATTGAAGACGGCGCTGAAAGATGCCATACTAGATGGATTGATCCCTAATGAACGGGATGCGGCACTTCGATTTTTAAAAGAAAAAGCCACAGAAATGCAATTGAAACCAATTGTGTGAAAAGTGTTTTCTTTGCATCAATAACTATTTATTAATTACAGACAATTTGGGAAGAATTGTTTTTAATCAGATACATATAAGCTTATGGCCATATTAAAATTCAGGGTATATTTCGAGGAGGATGAAAGCATTTATCGGGACATCCTGATAAAACATACCCAAACCTTTTTGGACTTATATACCACTATCCTTTCCAGTTGGGAATTTGACAGCAAACATCAGGCAACCTTTTACCGAAGCAACGATAAGTGGCAACGGGGGCGTGAGATTACCCTGGAGCAGTATGAGGGTAAAGATTATCAAGCAGCACCTTTGTTGATGCAGGATACAACTGTAGCATCTGAAATAAAAGATACCAACCAACGGTTTATTTTTATTTACGATTTTGTAAAGAACTGGAGTTTTCTGGTGGAGTTAATTAGTGTATCAAAGGAAGAAAGCAGCCGGATCAATTATCCTTTTCTCAGCCGAAAAGAAGGCATTGGACCACAGCAATATGGCACCCGTGGTTTGCTGGGACCCAAATTTGCAGATATGGAAGAAAAATACGATTTGACAGAAGGGGCAGATGGTTTTGGAGAAGAAGGCGATACCATAGAAGATGTGGATGTAGAACAATTATAAGCCTGCCGGGCAACTGGAATGGAGAATAAAAAATCATCAATTACTGGTGCTACCCCTTTGCTGGTGGTAATTGTGGGACCTACCGCCTCGGGCAAAACCAAGGTAGCGGTTGAACTGGCCAAACAATTGCAAACAGAAATTTTGTCTTTTGACAGCAGGCAGTGCTACCGCGAAATGAATATTGGCACAGCAAAACCTACAAAAGAGGAACAAGAAGGCATTCCTCATTACTTTATTGATTCACATACTGTAAAAGAACATATAGATGCCGCCCTTTTTGCTGATTTCGGGTTGTCCATACTATTTACCCTTTTTAAAAAACATAAAGTAGTGCTGGCCGTGGGAGGCACCGGGCTTTATTTGAAAGCACTGGTACATGGGCTGGATCTGATTCCGGAAATACCGACAGAAATAAGGAAAAAAGTAAGAAATCTTTACCAAAACGAGGGGCTAGGCGGCCTTCAGAAAACTCTTTTGACCTTGGATTCGCAATCCAATTCCTATGGAGAATGGCAAAATCCTCATCGGCTGATGCGCTCTTTAGAAGTAATCTGGCATAGCGGGTACCCCATCCGGCATTTTCACCAAAAAAAGTTTATCAGCCGGCCTTTTGAGGTTTTGATGTTGGGGATGGACGTTCCAAGAACACTACTTCTCCAGAAAATAGACCAACGAACAGAAGCTATGATGAAAACAGGGCTGCACCATGAGGCAGAAGAACTATACCCACTTCGGCATATAAATGCTTTACAAACTGTTGGTTATCAAGAACTATTCAATTTTTTTGAAAAAAAATATAGCTTGCCAGCCGCTGTCGAACAAATAAAAATCCATACCCGCCAATATGCCAAAAGGCAAATGACATGGTTTAAAAAGCAGAAAGATATATATTGGATGACACCGGATAAATTGCCAGAAATGCTTTCTTTAATAATGCAAAGGATACAAAGTTTGCAGGTAGAAAACCACCAAAATGAGGATAAATAAAATTCTTTTTACTTTGGAAAAAAATAGCAAATACGCTGGTATGTATGGCAGGTGGGACTTACCTTTACCATAAACAAAAAAACAACAAATATGGAACTTGAAGGAACCCTTGTTCAGGTGATGGAACCACAGGGAGGCACTACAAAAACCGGCAATCCCTGGAAAAAACAGGATTTTCTGTTAGAAGTGCCGGGACAATATCCCAAAAAAGCTTTGTTTACCGTTTGGGGCGATAAAGTAAATTTTGCAGAATATCCTACCGGAACTAAGCTAAAAGTAAGTTTTGACCTTGATGCAAGGGAGTACAATGGCCGATGGTACAACGATGTAAAAGCTTGGAAAGTGGAATCTGGCGGTGATGAAAATCAAGTTAGAGATGCTCCAATGCAAGATTCGTTCCCGCCTGAGTTCAGCAGTCCTGCGGGCAGCGACGACAACGATCTGCCGTTTTAATCTTTTTTTTATATGACTTTTCGCATTTCTCAGGCTTGTGCAATCAGCTTTATACGCTATGTACAAGCCTGAAACTATGTGTAATATTTCCTTTTTTTTTGAACCACTCCCTTGTTATTGTATAGCCTTGGGGAAAATGCCCTGCAATTCTTACCTTGCAACCATGTCCATCCTCATTTCAAATCTCACTAAAAAATATGGCGAACAAACGGCTGTTAATGCCATATCTTTTTCTGTAACAGAACCGGGTATAGTGGGTTTTTTAGGGCCAAATGGTGCCGGAAAAAGCACTACCATGAAAATGATCACTGGTTTTCTTAACCCTGATGCAGGAGAAATAACCGTTTGCGGTTTTAGCGTAAAAGATCAACCGATTGAAGTAAAAAAAGAAATTGGTTACTTGCCTGAAAGCAACCCGCTTTACTACGACATGTATGTGCGGGAATATCTTGAATTTACGGCAGGCATGTACTCTTCCTTTAAAAAACAAGGGTCGGTTCCAATAAAAGAAAGAGTAAAAAGGAATATTGAATCGGTAGGATTAACCCCGGAAGCTAACAAAAAAATAGGCCAACTGAGCAAAGGCTATAAACAACGGGTGGGGCTTGCTGCAGCTTTGCTGCACGAGCCTAAAGTGCTTATACTTGATGAACCCACAAGCGGTTTGGATCCTAACCAACTGGTAGAAATTCGAGAACTGATTAAAACATTAGGCAGGGAAAAAACAGTACTGCTGAGTACACATGTCATGCAGGAAGTGGAAGCTATGTGCAGTAGGGTAATTATATTGAATAAAGGACAAATAGTAGCCGATGACAGTCTGGAAAACCTCCGGCAAAAAGGCATTCAAAAGAAAGCCCTGAAAGTAAGTTTTGAAGAAGCACTGGAAGCTGAGTGGCTAAACCGGCTACCGGCTGTTTTAAAAGTGGAAAAAACGGCTTCACACCACTGGCTTTTGCAAACAGAAGATCTTGACTCCCTTCGCAGGCAGGTGCTGGAACTAGCTGCAAGCCAAAACCTAAACATCAGCAGTTTACAGGTATCAGGGGGGAGTATGGAAGAAATTTTCCGTAGCCTGACGGTACTTGAAGATTAAATACCGGAAATCATGAATAAAAACTGATACTTATCAATTTTCATTAACAAGCAATAACCTATTTTTACACCCAACACTAAAAAAAATGACCTTGTATAATTCGGGTCATAAACACCAACCAAAAAAATAAATTTATGGCTTTCATTGCAAGTATTCTGGCCCGGCAAATTTTAGACAGCCGTGGCAACCCCACAATAGAAGTAGATGTGGTAACCGACGAAGGTTCCTTTGGTCGTGCCTCTGTGCCTTCCGGAGCAAGTACCGGTATTCACGAAGCCGTAGAACTTCGGGATGAAGACAAAAGCGTTTACCTGGGAAAAGGGGTTTTAAAAGCAGTAGCCAATGTAAATAAAGAAATTGCCGACGAAATTGAAGGATGGGATGTAAGCGATCAGACGGGCATTGACAATGCCATGCTGCAATTGGATGGTACGCCCAACAAAAGTAAACTGGGTGCCAACGCCATTTTGGCTGTAAGCCTTGCCGTGGCCAAAGCCGCTGCAGAAGAAGCCGGACTGCCCCTATACCGCTACATTGGTGGTACCAATGCACGTACCCTTCCCGTACCCATGATGAACATCATCAACGGCGGTTCTCATGCTGATAATAAAATTGATTTTCAGGAATTTATGGTAATGCCTATAGGTGCGAGCAGCTTTAGTGAAGGTTTGCGTTGGGGTACCGAAGTATTCCATGCTCTTAAAACTGTGTTAAAGAAAAAAGGATACAGCACCAATGTGGGTGACGAAGGCGGATTTGCTCCCAATATTCAGAGCAATGAAGAAGCAATAGAAACGGTACTGATTGCTATTGAAGCAGCCGGTTACAAAGCAGGCGAACAAATAGCGATAGCGCTCGACCCTGCCGTAAGTGAAATGTGGAATGCTGAAAAAAACCGCTATGTTTTTCATAAAAGCGATGGCCGCGAACTGACAAGTGACCAAATGGTTGCCTATTGGACCACCTGGGCAAACCAATACCCAATTGTAAGTATTGAAGACGGTATGGCCGAAGACGATTGGGCTGGCTGGAAAATGTTGACAGATAGCATTGGTAAAAAAGTACAGTTGGTGGGCGATGATCTTTTTGTAACCAACGTATCGCGATTGTCGCAGGGTATTGAACAAGGTATTGCCAATGGCTTGCTGGTAAAAGTAAATCAGATAGGCAGCCTTACTGAAACAATTAATGCGGTAACCATGGCACAACGTGCCGGATACAATACCATTATGAGCCATCGCAGTGGCGAAACTGAAGATACTACAATTGCTGACCTCGCCGTAGCACTTAATTGCGGACAAATAAAAACAGGTAGCGCAAGCCGTACCGACCGGATCGCCAAATACAATCAATTGATCCGTATTGAAGAAATGCTGCAGGAAAACGGTTTGTTTCCCGGTAACAGCTTGAAATTTGGAAAATAATCAACAAACAAAACGGACGAAATTTGCCGTATAACCATTTAAAAATAAGGCATACTCTTTCTTATGGAGTATGCCTTATTTTTAATTACTTCATAGCAACATTAAAAACCAACCAATATGGAATCACAAAGAGTAGATATGTATCTGATGACGAACAGTAAATTTTATGAGCCATACCAACTCGATGGCATCCGCAACCGGCTGCTTGAGTTAGACGACTCAAAAATGATATCGTTACAGGCCATGAATCCAAAAGATCCAACGCTGATTTTGATTGTTTCGATTTTGGCCGGTGCACTGGGCATAGACCGTTTCCTGATTGGAGACACCGGATTAGGTATTGGAAAATTGCTCACCTGTGGCGGACTTGGTATCTGGGTCATCGTAGACTGGTTTTTAATTATGCCAGCTACCAAACAAAAAAACATTGAAGACCTTCAAAGACTTCTATACTAATGAAAAGCATGGCTCCCTACCTGCGGTTTTACGGGATGGTACTTATACTGGTTTCTGCAGGTTGGGGTTGGCTTTTATTGAGGGGGCATTTGCCTTGGACCTCCCCAAAGGCCTCGGCTTGTCTTTTTAAAAATATCAGTGGTATCCCATGCCCTTCCTGTGGCTCAACACGATCGCTTGAGCATTTGCTTACCGGTAAGATTAAGGAAGCAATATTTATTAATCCATTGGGGCTTTTCCTCGCCTTGATCATGGTGTTGATTCCGCTTTGGATATTTATGGATATTATAATGAACAAAGATCATTTTTACAAATTCTATCTCAAAACAGAGGCATTTATCCGACAGGGAAAAGTAGCTATTCTGCTGTTGCTATTGGTGATGGCCAACTGGATTTGGAATATTTACAAAGGATTATGATGCATCAAAAAAACTTTTCTTATACGCCTGACGATGGGGAATCTGAACAAGCTTCCAACAGCTATCTAATGTCGCTCGTATGGATAATTGCCGGGCTTCCATTGCCTATATTAAACGTAATAGCAACTTTAATATTTTTTACCGCCAACAGAAACAAAAGCTATTTTGTACGCTGGCATTGCACGCAGGCGCTCTTATCGCAGGTGTCGCTCCTGCTGATAAACAGTGTCGCCTTTTGGTGGACTTTTTCCATATTTTTTGAAGGGAAAACGATTAGCAATCCTTATTTCGCCTATATCCTCACTGTATTATTATTTAACCTCATAGAATTTGCGGCTACTATTTATACCGCTATTGAAACCCGAAAAGGAAATCACATTTCCTGGTGGGTGGTAGGCAGCCTGGCACAAGTACTTTGTAAACCCAAAATAGCCCGGGTATGAAAAAATTTTCTTTAGAATTGATATTAACGCTGGTTTTGTTTTTCGGTATTTTTCTGCTGGCAAAACAAGTAGATTGGATTAAACTACTTCGTGTAAATCAGGTACGTCACCAAACTGAGGAAAAGCTTGGTGAGCTTTTAAAGGAAATACTCAATAAGGATAAAACGGCCTGTAATCGTTGGGAAATACTCCGCCCTGTAGATAGCCTGCTTACACATTTATGCGAAGCTAATGGCATTAAAAGAGATATGATAAAAATATCGGTTTTCTACGAAGATGAAGTTAATGCGTTTGCTTTACCTGGCAATCGGATTGTCGTTTATACAGCTCTGATAGAGGCTACAGAGAACGAATCCGCGCTTTCCGGAGTGCTGGCACACGAATTAGCGCATCTTCAAAAACGGCATGTAATGCGCAGATTGATCCGCGAAATGGGCGTTGCAGTACTCTTGTCTGCAGCTTCAGGTGGTGCAGGAGAAACACTTACTGCCATCTTAAAAGAGCTTACTTCGGCTTCCTACGACCGCTCCATGGAAAAAGAAGCAGACCTTACTACTGTAAAATACCTTACCAAAGCACAACTCAATACAGAACCCTTTGCGGCACTGCTTCTAAAACTTGATGATCCCATTACTCCGGATTTTCTTACATGGATGAATACCCATCCCTCAGGAGAACAGCGGGCTGATGATGTACGAGAGCAATTTCGGGATAAAAAACCTTTAGCTTTTCAACCTGTGCTTGCTCCCGAAACATGGGAATTAATGAAGAAGAACACCGGCTCATTGGCGGAAATACAAGATTAAAGAAGAGCGACTAACAGTACCGTACGCATCCTTTTATACCCGAAAGAAAAAGATTGTGTAAAAAGGGTTCTTGCAGATGTCTTTTCTTTTTGTAACCTTTGTACTATGCACCGTAGTTTTATCTTCCGATTTAAATTGCATTATCTGATGGCCTTTGGGGGCTTTGTGGTGTGGATGCTTTTTTTTGATGAAAAGGATGTATTTACCCAGCAAAAAAGAGCAAGCGAATTGCAAAAGCTTGAAGATAAAATTGAATACTACCAAGATCAGATAACTGAAACAAGAAATAATATTGATTTGCTTGATAAAGATCCAATGATGCTCGAAAAATTTGCAAGGGAAAAATATTTTATGAAAAGACCAAATGAAGATGTTTTTATAATAGAAAGTCCCAAATAGGTATTCCCAAAAGGGAAAAAGCCCGATTAACACGGAATATTTTTGTTAAAGGCTTGCTTAAACCCTCTTCTATACTCATTTTTAGTACTTCTCATTATGGGAAAACCGGATTTTGGAAAGTGTCGAAAATTCCCGTTTACGGAATCTAGAAATGAGTAATTATCCTTAAAAATGACGCCTCATGTCAAGCCCGTAGTGGGTTTCATCAATTTTCCCATTTTGGGAAAATTGTTAATAACTTTGGGCAATAAAAAAAACACCTACCCCGTTTAAAGGATAATAACATTTGGAAAACACTAAAAATCAATCACAATGCCAGTTTTTACTCCCGAAGATTTATTGCAATTCCATTATGGTGAAATGCCGGAAACTACTAAAAATGAACTCAGGAATCAACTTGAAAACGATTGGGCTTTACAGCAAAAACTATCCGTTGTAGAAGAAGCATCGAAGTTTCTTGATCAATCACTTTGCTCTCCCCGGTCAAAAACTATTGATAGTTTGATGGCTTACGCCGCCAAAGGAGTCGAAGAACCCGTTAAGTAATTATTACTTTTTTACAACATTATAATGTCAGCCTGCAGTAAAATGTAATAAGGCTGCGATACAGTAATAATAGGACATGAATCGAAAGCAACGCTACGAAGCGGTAATTGAATGGTTCCATGAGAATGTACCGATTGCCGAAACCGAATTGACCTACCATAATCCATTTGAACTATTGGTGGCAGTTATTTTATCGGCACAGTGTACAGATAAAAGAGTAAATATGACCACTCCTTCGATTTTTGAGCAATTTCCAGATCCCCAATCAATGGCAAAAGCTAGTTTTGAGGATCTTTTTCCGCTAATTAAAAGTATAAGCTACCCCAATAATAAAACCAAACACCTCATTGGGATGGCAAATATGCTGCTCAATGAGTTTAATGGGGAGGTACCCATGACGGTAGATGCACTCACTAAGCTTCCGGGAGTGGGGCGTAAAACGGCCAATGTAATAACCAGTGTAATTGATGATCAACCTAATATGGCTGTAGATACCCACGTTTTTCGGGTTAGTGCCAGAATAGGTCTTACATACAAAGCAACTACCCCGCTTGCTGCAGAAAAACAACTGATTCAAAATATTCCTAAGGATCTCATATACAAAGCGCACCATTGGTTGATATTGCACGGCCGTTACACTTGTACGGCCCGGCAACCCAAGTGTGCTTCCTGTCATCTTAAATCATATTGCAAATATTTTGCAACCCAACAAAAAAAGAATCTAAAAAAAAATTGAAGAAATTTTAGTTACCTTTTTTATAGAAATGGAATCATTTGAAAAAAAACTTTATTTTGCATCTTGAATGACTCTCCGCTTATTACATATTCGTTTCCTGACCTTCATAATGGTTTCTTTGCTATGGGGTAGTTTTACTCCTGCCAAAGCACAGGGTTTCTACTTTTACAACAACGGTTATTATGAACCAAGTTGGGTATTGGATGCCTCATTGAATATTGGTGGGATGAATGCGCTAACCGATATAGGAGGAAGTAAAAATTCGAAAACAGGGCTTGGTGCCGTTACGCTTAAAAACACACACCTTACAGGTGGTATTTCCGTAACCGCCACGCATAAAGATTGGTTTGCACTGAGATTGGACTTAGGAGTGGGAAGGATTGAGGCGCACGACAGCTTATTGAAAGGAGCAACCGAATCGAATGCCAAGGGCCGTTATGACCGGAACCTGAATTTCAGGAGCCCGATTACAGAGGCTTTTATTGGGGTAGAATTACACCCCCTGTTTTTAAAAGATTATCAGATAAATGATAAATATATGCCACGGCTTTCTCCTTATCTGATGGTAGGTCTCGGGGTAATGGGTTACAGACCACAAGCCTATGTAGATGACCGTTGGGTAGAATTGCGCCCATTACGGTTAGAAGGGCAGGGTTTTGATGAATACCCTGACAGGCAGCCCTATGGAACAACTTCAATTATTATCCCTTACGGATTAGGTCTACGATATGAATTAAGTCAGGCCTTTTTTATACGAGGAGAAGTTATCCGACGAACTACTTCCACTGATTACCTTGACGATGTAAGTCAGGGCGATTGGGTAGATCCAAGTTTATTTTATAAGTACTTACCGGTAGGACAGGCCAACCTTGCCTCTCGTCTATACAACAGAAGTGTAACCGTCAATCCGCCACGTAATACAAGACCCCGCGGCGATTCTAAAAACAATGATACATACTTTAGTTTTCAAGTACGATTAAGTTTGGTGTTGAACCGTGGAAGAAGGTAATTCCGCTGACAAACCATTCTGTCTTTTGAAATTAATTCGAGACTTCATCTAAATCCGTAATTAAAAAAAATAAAAAATTTCTGCTCCTTTCTGCTTTTCATAATGGCTTGTTTAAGCCATTGTCAAGACAAATTACAACACAAACAATGAGAAAACGCAAGCATTGACCCCACAATTACCAACAATACCGGATATGGCAATTGAATGAGAAGAACGTAGTCTTTTCTGTTGCAGGCAATGCTAAACAAACCTTAGATTTTCAAATAAATCTTACAAAAAACCCATTTTATAAAGCAATTTTTTATTTTACTCTTGACATTTTTGTCAGCAATTACCTTTGGACAAAATGCCAAAAAGGAAATGCAGTTTCCATTGGCTACAGCTTTTCACCTGATTATAGTTTTAGGACACTTAAAAACGGGGATGGTAATAATTTTACTGATTTTGCTATA
>Ga0105048_10008954_pt1 | contig 15979 bp, 6 predicted proteins | sample MAT05_FD_78382 | JGI IMG/M metagenome (GOLD analysis project Ga0105048, IMG submission 78382) | Freshwater microbial communities from Lake Fryxell liftoff mats and glacier meltwater in Antarctica - MAT-05 | ecosystem: Environmental > Aquatic > Freshwater > Ice > Liftoff microbial mat | place...
CAGGTTTGCCGCCGAGCCACCTGCGACGGAGGCCCGGCAGGCTGGCGTGCGCTTTCAGAATATCGCCGGGCTGAATCCCGTAGCGATCGCGGAGACCGTCGAGACGGTGCGCGCGGAGGGCGCGAGCGCCCGGCACGGCGAGTGGAAACCGTGGTTCCCGGTGATCGATTACGACCGCTGCACGAACTGCATGCAGTGCCTCTCGTTCTGCCTCTTCGGCGTCTATGGCGTGGATGGCGATAAGCGCATCCAGGTGCAGAACAACGACAACTGCAAAACGAACTGCCCCGCCTGCTCGCGCGTGTGTCCCGAAGCGGCGATCATGTTCCCGAAATACAAGGCGGGGCCGATCAATGGCGACGTGGTGAGCGATGCCGACCTGCAGAAGGAGAAGATGAAAGTGGACATCAGCGCGCTGCTCGGCGGCGACGTCTATGAGATGCTGCGGCTGCGGAGCGAGAAGGCGAAGAGCCGCTTCAGCAAGGAACGCGACTCCGACAAGGCGCTGGCCGAACGGCAGAAGTGCCTCGTGAAACTGGCGGCCTTGAGCGAAAGCGCGAACGCTTTGGGTGACATCCCGGTCGAGGTGCTGATGTCGCTGCCGTCACCCGAGGAGATCGTCCGCCGGGCGGCAGAAGCGGCCGCGAAGGCCGAAGCGGCGCGGAGTTAGCGAAAGGCCGGCGGCCGGCGACGCCATGCCTGGGCGGCGGCGAATCCCCACAGGATCCCGAGCACCAGGCCTACGCCGTGTGCGGTGTTGGCTACGTTTTTGATCAACCCGGCGATGCACGCGACAAACCACCCGAGCATGATCAGCACCGTCTGCGACTGGAGCACAAACCCCGAGCCGGGATTGAAGCGCGAGCGCATCCAGACGTAGCCGAGCAGCGCGTAAACGACGCCGGACATGCCGCCGAAAAACGGTCCGCTCACATAGAGTTGCCCGAGATTCGAAAGGAGGCCGGTGACGAGCACGAGGACGAGCAGGCGCCGCACCCCATCGAGCCGCTCGATCATCGAACCGAGATCGCGCAGCCAGAGGAGATTGAACACGAGGTGGAGCACCCCGAAGTGAATGAAGATGGGCGTGACCAGCCGCCAGAACTGGCCGGCGACGACCTCCGGCAACCGCACTTCCGCGCCCGCCGCCGGATAGGTGGTGATGAAGAGATGCATCAACGCGGACCGGTTTTCGCCGAGCCGCGAGTAGATCGCGACGGCAACACTGAGGCCGATGAGCACGTAGGTGGCCAGGGGCAGCCAGGGACGACCGCGGGTCTGGGGAGAATTTTCGGTCGGCAAGTCGTGGGACATCGCCGGGATCATGCATCATTCACCGGCGGCGTCACCGCTTCTCTGGTGCCAATCGCCCGGGCTCAAGGCGCGGCTGGGGCGGTGGAGGACGACCAGAAGACATTGTCAAAGATCGCGATGCCGGGCGCGGGTTCGGGCTGGTAGCTACCGGCGGCGAGTTCGACCCGGAGGAGATTGACGGCGAAACCGCGCACGATGCTGCGCGCCGTGGTCCACGTCACGCCATCGGGACTGAGTTCGAAGAGAATCCGATCCGTCGTCATGTCCTGCCGGATGCGCCAGACGCGATGCGCGAGCGGATCGTAACTGGCGACCGTGAAATCACGCACGCCGTTGACCGTTTGCTCGAACCACATCTGGGAACCTTCGCGTCCGATGACGAGGAAGTTTGTGCCCGATACCAGGGCGAGCCAGGTATTCGCGCCGCCGCCCGCGGGGGTGACCTCCGCGCGCACCGAGGCGCCGCGCAGATCGATCGTGCCCGTGGAGACGATGCCGCGATAGCCCTCCGTGGCCACGTTGGTGCGCGGGGTGATTTCGAGCCGGCCATTCCGCTGCGCGACGGCGATCGCTGGGTCCACGGGCCCCGCCCATCCTCCGTAGAGGGCGTCGATGACCCAGCGCGTGGTGTCGAGCGACGCGGCGCTGAAGGTCTCACTGAATCCACCAGCCAGGCGCGGATTGATCGTCCAAGGGAAGGCGGTCGTGGCGCTCTGCGTGCCGTTGGTTACGGCGATCGTCGCGCTATTCACTGCGGCGGCGGTCGTCGCCACCGTGCCCGAGATCATTCCCGTAGTCGTGCCGATCGTGAGCCCGGTGGGCAAACCGGTGGCGCTGTAGGTCAACGGACGGTTTGCGGGATCCACAGCCCTGATCTGGAGGCTCACGATTTCCCCGGTGAGTGTCGTCTGCGCGCCGGGATTCGTCACAGTGACGACTCGGAGCGGCGGGTTGTAGCGGAGATTATCGAAGCTCGCGACGCCGGGCGCGGTCTCGCGCAGGTAGGTGCCGGCGGCGAGTTCGATGCGGACGGCGTCGAGCGCGAAAGCCCGCGGGATCTGGCGACCGGTCGCCCAGGTGGTGCCATCGGGGCTGAGTTCGAAGAAGACCGCATCCGTTGCCGTATCGTGGCGAATGCGCCAGACGCGGTGGGCCGCGGCGTTGTAGGTCGCGGTGGTGAAGTCCCGCACCCCGTTGACCAACTGCTCAAACCAGAGGTAGGCGCCTTCACGTCCGATGAGGAGGAAGTTCGCCCCGGAGCCGACCGCGAGCCAGGTATTGGCGGTGCCGCCCGCGGGCGTGACCTCCACGCTCACCGCGGCTCCTCGCAGGTCCACGGGATCTTTCGAGACGACGCCGTAGTAAGATTCCGTCGCGAGATTCGTCCGCGGGGTAATCTCGAGGCGGCCATTGCGCTGCACGACGCTGATCGTCGCGTCGAGCACCGAAGTGGACCCGCCGTAGAGCGAGCCGAACGTCCACCGCGCCGGCTCGATCGCAATGCTGCTGAAGTCATCGGCAAACGGATTCAACGACTCGGGCGGCGCGGTCACGGTGACGGCGAGCAGACTCGACGCGAGGTTCCCATCGCCTTCCGCATCCAGCGCCGCGGCGGCCGGAATGCGAACGGTCACGCTGCCCGCACCCGCGGGCGTGACCACGAAACTGTAGCTCGTGCCGCTGCCGGCGAAGTTGCCCGCCACACCGCCACCGACCAGCACGTCGCCGAGGGTGAAGCCGGTCGGCATTCCGCTGAAAACTGCATTCACCGTGAAGACGCCCGCCGCCGAGATCGGCGCGCCGAGGGCCACGGTGAGCGGCACGGGCGCGGTGGGGATGTCGTCGTCGAGCTGGCGCAGATAGGCGACGAGATTCGCCAGCTCGCTCGCGCTCAGGACCACGCCCTGATGGGCGGTGATCGCGCTGGCGAGCGTGGGCGCCGCGCCGTCGTGGAGGTAAGGCGCGGTGGCCCAGAGGCCGCGGAGCGTGGGCACATCCAGGCCGGTGAGCGGAGTGCCGCCGCGCAGGCCCGTCGAGGGTTTGATCGTGCCGATATTGGCGAAGACACCGAGCGCGCTGTTCGTAAACTCCCGGCCGCTGTGACAGCTCGCGCAGTTCTGCTGTTTGAAGACGGTGCGGCCGGCGAGCGCGTCGGGCGGGAGCGTGGCGGCCGTGGCGCGGGCGGGGCTCGCTCCGTGGCGGGTGAGCGAGGTGATGTAGGCGGCGAGGGCATCGAGATCCGCGCTCACGCCGGTCTTGGGTGTGCCGAGCGCGGTGCGGCGGGTGCCAGCGAAGTAGTCGGCATCGTTCATCAATCCGCTGCCGCCGGCGAAGTCGCGGATCTGCTTCTCGAAGTCCTGGATCTCATCGAAATTGCCCGTCCAGTGCGGCGGTCCCTGCGTGCCGTGACCGCGCAGCGTGGGCGTATTGCGCAGGCCTTCGCCGAAGCCGGTGAAGTCCCAGACGCGGCCGTCCGACCCGCCGTCATTGTGGCAGGAAGCGCAGGAGATGTAGGCTTCCAGGGCGACGCGGGAGTCGGCGGCATCGTAGAAAAATTGCTTCCCGCGGAGGATTTGCGCGCTGAGTTTTTCAGTGGCCACGGTGGGGGTGGTCGCGAGGAGCGGCGGGAGCGCGACGCGGCCGCTCTGGAAGGCGGACACGTCGTAGAGCGCCACGGTGCGGTCCATGAAGTTCTGCACGTAGAGCGTGCGGCCATCCGGCGAAAGCGCGACGGCTTGCGGGGCGCGGCCGACGCTGAAGTGCGCGATGCGCCGCGCATTCCAGACATCCACGATCGCGACCTGCCGGCTGGCCTCGAGGGCGACGAAGAGATAGCCGCCGAAGGGGTCGAACACCGCGGCGCTGGGCATTCCTGAGTTGTCGAAATCCACGCGGGCCGCCCGGTCCTCGGATGCCGTAGCGAGCACGATCTTCGACGCGATGGCGCGCACGGAGCCATCGTGGGTGAGGTCGGAGCGTTCGCGGAGCTGGCCGCGCTTGATGTTATCCTGCTTGGAAGGCACCCACGCGGAGAGCCCATCGGGCGAGATGACGGCGGCGCCGAGGTAGTTCGGGATGCCGCGGGCGGAGGCCTGGGACTCGACGGCTTCGCTGTGCTGGAGGATCGCGGTCGTCACCACCGCGCCGGTGGCGGGATCGACGACGACGACTTCGCCCCCGCTACCCGTGGTATCGATCGTGGCCGTGCTCTCGCCCGGGAGGAGCGGCGTGACGAAGCGGCTGACATAGACGCGGGTGGCTGTGGCGTTGATGGAAAGGTGGCGGGGATTCGGGCCGACCGCGAGGGTGCTGGCGATGGCGCCCGTGACCGCATCGAGCCGCAGGAGCTGGCCGGTGGCCTCCAGCACCAACCACGCGCTGCCGCCGGTGGGCTGGAAGGCGAGGCCGAAGGGCCCCGCGCCGCGGGGCAGGGCGATGGTGCGTTCGATCGCGAATGTCGTGGCATTCACGATCGAGACCGAGGAGGCATCGGAAGAGGTGATCCAGACGCGGCCATCCGGCGCGAGCGCGACGCAGCGCGGCCCTGCGGGAACAGCGATCTCGGAGACCCGCGCGCCGGTCACGGCATCGAGCACGGTGACGGTATCGGCATCCGGATTCACCACCCACACCCGGGCGGTGCCGCCGGTGCGCGGGACGTAAGCGAGCGCACTGGACGCCGCGGGCCTGCCCGCAGTGAGCGGAGCGTGGATGACCTGCCAAAAGCTGCTGGTGACCGCGCGGCCGGTATCGTCCTGCGCGGTGACGGTGACGAGGTAGCGGCCCGGAGCGGGGAAGACGTGGCTCACGCTGCCGGAGGTGGACCACGCGGAATCCGGCGTGCCGTCACCGAAGCTCCAAGTGTAGCGCGTATTCGTCCCGCCAGTGCCGGTGATGGTGAGCGCGACGGCATTGCCACCCGGGAGCGGAGTGCCGGTAAGCGCGGGCAGAGTGAGGGCCGTGCGGATCGTCCAGGCGAAGCTCACGGCCGCCGTGGCAATCCCGTCGGAGACCGTGACGGTGCCATTGTAGCTGCCAGCCCGGGTCGGCGTGCCGGTGATCAGCGGCGCATTTGGAACAATGGCCAGGCCGGGAGGGAGGCCGGTGGCGGTAAAGGTGAGCGTATCGCCGTCCGCATCCGCCGCCGGGAACGAGACGGAGACATTTTCCGCCACGACATGCGCGAGGACGCCCGGCGCGGCGAGGGTGGGAACCCGGTTCGTCGAAAGAAACTCGCCAGTGATGACTTGAATGCCCGGGGTACCGGGAATTGCCCAGCCGACCGCGAGATGATCTCCGCCGCCGCCTTCCTTCATCAGTGCCTCGATGTAGTACCGCTGGCCGGCCTGGAGGGTGATGAGCGCGGAGGTCTGGGAAGCTTGTTTTGTCCATTCGCGCGGGTTCGTCCAAGTCGAGACGCTCGCGATGATTCGGGCATTGGCAGGCGCGGCGTCGGTGCTGAGCAGGAGTTGCCCGTTATCGTCGCTCGCGAGGTAGAAGCGATACTGGCCGGTGAGCGGCGCGTAGATGTAACCGCGCACGCGCTGGCCGTAGTTGTCCCCGGTATTTGTGGGCGCCTCAAAGCGGGTGACGGTGCCGCGCGAGGTCGGGTTATTCGGGTAGGAGGCATTGCCCGTGAGCGCCGCGATGGTGGCGCCGTTGATCCGGGTCCAAACCTCGCGGCCCAGCGTGCCGGTGCCGAGATTGGTGGCCAGGACGGTCCAGGTGAAACTGGTGGTGACGGTCTGGCCGCCCACGGTGAGGGTGACGATAGGACGATAGACCCCGGCCGCCGTGGGCGTGCCGGTGATGCGCCCAGTCGCGGCAGCGATCGCGAGTCCGGGCGGTAGATTCACCGCGCTGAAAGCCGGCGTGCCACTGGGAATGAAGGCGTCAAGCGCGAGGGTCACGGGGCGATTCACGACGGTCCGCTGATCGCCAGGCGCGGTGATGCCCGGGGTATTCTGCGTGGAGACGAGGAGGGTCCGTGCCTCGGAATAGACGCCCCGGGGATCGACGCCGTAGAGCATCCAGTAGCCGGGGGTCATCACGTTGAGATTGGCGTGGGCAGTGAGCTGGTAGCTGCCGGGGGAGGTTTCGGAAAAAGGCAGCACGAGACGGCGCAGATCGGTATTCACCGAGTGGGTGAGCGACGACATCTTGATCAGCGCAAACTGCGCGAGCCCCGCGGTGGCGGTGATGCTGAAGGTCTGGCCATAGCCGGTCGCGGAGGCGCCGGCGGTGATCACCGGGCGCGTCGCCGCGGTGCCGTCGGAGTTGAGCAGCGCGGGCGGGGTGAAGATCTGTGCGTCCTGGCGATTGGCACCGCCGAGTCCGCCACCGCCGGCCCACACGCGGCCATCCGGCAGGAGGAGCGCCACGGAGTGGTAGTTGCGCGGCACGGTCAGATTGGCGACCCTCCGCCAGGTGCGAGTCCGGGGATTCCACAGCTCGGGCGTGAGCACGGAGCCCGTGTCGCTGAATTTCACCCCGCCATTGCCGCCGATGACCATGACCTCGCCATTCGGGAGGACGACGGTATTCGAAAACTGCCTCGGGAAACTCATCGACGCCTCGACTTGAACTATCGGAGAAGCCGTCCTCAGGTCCACGCTATAGGCGGCGCCAGTGCTCGCGCCGGTGGTCGAGTCGCTCCCGGGCGTGGGCGTGGCGCCGCCGCCTGCGACGAGCACGCGCCCCTCGTCGAACATCACGTAGGTGCCTTCCTTCGGGTAGTGCGTGCCGGGCACGAACTGGCCCGAGGCTTCCATCGCACCCGTGCCGGAGGGCGTGATCCAGCGCATCGTGTCGGTGGGGCCGAAATGAAAGAGCCGTCCATTCGGCGCGAGGGTCACGAAAGGGTGCCAATGCTGGACGTATCCGGGTTCGCTCAACACGAGATTCCAATTGATCCCCGGCAGCCGCCTCCAGCCACTCGCGGCGTCCCATCGTTCCGCCGTGCTCCCGCCGGTGCCGCTCCCGGTCACGGTGAAGACGGAACCATCGGGCAGGGCGACGCTGGGATTGTACCAGCGCGTGTCGTTCATGGTCGGCAGGGCGGTCCAGAGGTTGGTGCGCCAGTCGTAGGTGCTGGTGGCGGAGTTGCAGCCATCGCCGCCATTCACAAAGACCCGCCCATCCGGCAGCATGCCGGTCCCGCCGCAAAACATATCGTGGAGACTGTTGTTGATCTCGCTGAAGACGCCCGTCCTCGGATTCCACACCGCGGCGTAGGTAAACCGGCTATCCGCCCCGTTGAAGCCCGTCCGGGTTTCCCCCGCCCAAGTGAGGATCCGCCCGTCCGGCAGTTGGGCTGCGCTCACCGGAATATGCGGCGTCCACGGGATCACCGCGCTCCAGACTCCGGCCCCTACCGGATCGACCGGTGCGGCGATTACATTCGCGATCACGCCGATCGCGGCAGCATCGGCCGTGAGCTGATTTACCCCCGTGAGCGACACGGGATCGGCAGAAGCGCGGGGCGGGAGGACTGCGACGCAAAGCGCAAGGCAAGTCGCGGGCAGGCTGGAAACGAAAGATTTCATCATGATTTTAAATTCCAATCGGTGATCCTCGGCTGGCGACCAAGTGGCAGCACGTATCGAAGTGGGGCCGAGATCCAGTCGCGGACGACAACAGAAAAGGCGGAAGCTTGGAAGTTCATTACGGCTCTCACAGGGGTGGTGGTTTAACGCAGGGGCAGACCGCAGGCAAGTAGAATTTATGGTAATTATACTCAGACCCTTAAAATTCGAGCATACCCCGTCCATCTCCAACTACCGCCCAATAACGCCCACTAACGCTCACTAACGCTCACTAACGCTCACTAACGCTCACTAACGCTCCGCAGAGATGAACGCCTCATCCGTCAGCGTTTTCAGAAAGGCGACCAAATCTTGTTGCTCCTGCGCCGTGAGTTGCAGGCCCGCTTCGGGATGTTTGGCCAGATTCGGGTCCAGTGTCGGCGTGCGCGCCATGCCGCTGCTGTAGTGCGCCACCACCTCCTCCAGCGTGCGAAAGCGGCCATCGTGCATGTAGGGCGCGGTCAGCGCCGCGTTACGCAGCGAAGGCGTTTTGAATTTTCCCCGATCGCCCTCTTTGCCGGTCACGGTCTGGTGACCGAGTTCGGCAGGGTCGAGTCGCAGACCGTTGTTGTGAAACTGGTGATCGGTAAAGAGCGTGCCGCCGTGGCAGTGGAAACAATCCGCTCCGCGCAGCCCGCGTGCCGGGTCAAACTCGGTGACGAAAAGCTGCAGCCCGCGCCGTTCCTCCTCGGTCAGCGCATCCCGCTTGCGCGCCGCGCGATCGAAGCGCGACTCCTGCGAGATGAGCGTGAGGAGGAACTGCTCGACCGCCAGCTCCAGCCGCGGCGCGCTGACGCCGGCACTGCCGAAAGCGCGGGCAAATTCCCCCGGATACGTCGCGTCTCGCTGGAGCTTGGCGACGACGCCCGGCAGCGTCTCGTGCATCTCCAGCGGATCCTCGATCGGGAAGTGCACCTGGTCGCGGAGACTCTTCGCCCGCCCATCCCAGAACATCGCGCCGTGCCAGGCGAGGTTGAAGAGCGGCATCGAATGGCGCGTGCCGCGCTGGCCCTCCGCGCCGAGGCTGAAAGGGCGCGGATCCGAGAACGCCGAGGTCTGCTGGTGGCACGAAGCGCAGGACTGCGAATTGTTGATCGAAAGCCGCGGATCGTGGAACAGACGGCGTCCGAGCGCCACCCCCTCGGCGGTGAGCGGATTATCCGGCGGCAGTTGCACCTGCGGAAAACGCTCGGTGATCTGGAGGGCAAAAGGCTGCGTGCCCGCCGGAGCGGCGATCGCCGTGGGCGCGGGCGCCCGGGGCTGAAACAAATCGTAGCGCACGCCCATGGCACGGAAGGCTCGGGTGACATTGGCCTTCATGCGGGGCGCGAGTTCGTCTTCGTCGCGCGAGTGCGTGGAGTTGCCGTCGCGGTCGAAATCGAGGCCGTCGAAGAGTTTCGCCACGTCGAACCGGATCGAAATCGTCACCGGACCGCCCCCGCGAAATTCGACCGGCACGGTGACAATCATGGGGTTCGCTTCCCGGGCGAGGTGAAAGGAGAAGCCGTCCGGCACGCCCTTCGCCACCGTCCTGCGACCCTCCAGCGCGAGGTGGATGAAGCCACCCTGCCACGCCCAGTGCATCCCGTTCACCTGCGGATTCAGCGCGTGATCCGGCGCCCACTTCGCCACGGCGGCCAGGTCGATCTCCCTGGCCAGCCCGACGCGGAAACGCACCGCCCGGAAGTCGCCCACGGGCACTCCATCGGAGTCCACGCGCAGCCGGCCATTTGTCGCGCTCAGGTAGCCATACCAGTCTGTGCTCGGCAACCACGTGCCATCGGCCTGCAACAGCGCGATCTCCGAAACCAGCCAGTCGAGCCGGCTGATCTCGATCCCGCCCGGCAGCCGCGCGACGCTGTCGTCCTTCCCCTCCACCGCCTGCTCACCGATGCTGGGTACGAACTCCAGCCGCAGCGCCGCGCCTACCGCAGCCCGCGCGGTGCTCGTGACGAGGAGCAGGATACAGAGCTGGGCGAAAAGGCGGTGCATGCGCGGGGCGGGGCAATCTTCGGTGCGAATGCTGAAAAACAAGGAGGAACCTCGATTTTCACCGTGCATCACCCGCGAAATCGGCGCGCAACTTCGCCCGGTGGTCCGTGGTTGATGATTCCTCACCCAAAAATGATGAAACTCCCCCTCCTCGCCCTGCTCACCCTCCCGCTGCTCGCTCTGCACGCGGCCGATGCCCCGAAAACCGCGCTCGCAAAGACCGGCGAATCCTTGTTCTCCGACGACCTCAAAACCGCGCCCGACGGAAAAGCCTGGGCCGCCGCCAAGGGCAAGTGGGAGATCGCCGACGGCGCGCTCCGTGGAGCCGAACTCGCGGCCGACAAACATGGCGCCGTCTCCCGGCACAAGATGAACTTCACCGACGCGGTGATCCAGTACGAGGTAAAACTCGACGGCGCGAAAGGCACCACGCTGAGCATCAACGACGCAAAGGGGCACAACTGCCGCATCGCTCTGAATCCAACGGGCTTCACCGTAACGAAGGACGACCACGACCACGAAGGACCGGACAAGGCGGTGAACTTCGGCCGCCGCGCGGTGGCGCTCAAGCCCGGCGAATGGCACACCGTGCGGCTCGAAATGGTGGGTGACACCGTGCTCGGCACCGTGGACGACGCGGCACCGGTCTTCGGCTCGCATGAGATGATCGCGGCCGAGAAGACGAACTTTGGCTTCACGGTCGCGGGCGAGACGGCGTCGTTCCGCAATCTCAGGATGTGGTCGGCCACGAAGAGCGCGGATTGGGACAAGGCGAAGGCAGCCATCCCCGCCCCGCTGCCTCCCGGCGGTCCGGCCAAGGCGAAAGCCCCGGCGGCCAAGTAACGCCCGACGGCTTTTTCCGAGAGGAGTGCGGCGCCCCGGTGCCGCACTCCTTCTTTGCATGGGAATATCAACCCCAGAGGGAAACGGAGGACGTAGAGTTAGATCTCCGGGCCTAAATTTCCTCCGACGCCGCGCGCAGCAACCGCAGCCTAATGACCCCTCTTTCCCCAGATTCTATAGTCGGCAACCTTTCCAGTGATCAAAACTCCCAGTCGCCAGCGCCGAGAAAGTAGGGCGGATTTGCAATCCGCCGGCCGGGGGCTGCGGATTGCAAATCCGCGCTGCGTTTCGATCGCCGTCGCCCTGCTGCTCGCGCCCGCTGCGGTGGCGGGAGACGCGCCGATCACGCCCGAGCAGCACGACTTTTTCGAGACGAAGATTCGACCCGTGCTGGTCTCCGAATGCACCGAGTGCCACAACGCGAAGAAGACCAAGGGGGGCCTGCGGCTCGACTATCGCGATGGTTGGAAAAAGGGCGGCGACACCGGCGACGCGATCGTTCCCGGCGACGTGAAGAAGAGCCTGCTCATCACTTCGATCCGCCACGAAGACCCGGACCTGAAGATGCCCAACAAGTCGCCGAAGCTCGACGACAAGGTCATCGCCGACTTCGAGAAATGGATCGCCATGGGTGCGCCCGATCCGCGCGACCAGCCACCCGCTGAAGCCGCTGGCAAGCCCGCGTGGAAAGACCTGCTCGCCACCCGCCGCACTTGGTGGAGCCTGCAACCGGTGGTGAAGCCCGAGCCACCCATCATCGCGACCGCGACCACTGCGATCGACCGCTTCCTCCTCGCGAAACTCGCCGGGCACCAGCTAACCGCCGCGCCTCCCGCCGACCCGCGCACCTTCATCCGCCGCCTCACCTTCACGCTCACCGGCCTCCCGCCAACGCCCGAGGAAGTCGAAGCGTTCAGCCAGTTTGCAGTTAACAATTTTCAATCAGCAATTTCCCAAGCCACCGACCGTCTCCTCGCGTCGTCGCACTTCGGCGAGCACTGGGGCCGGCACTGGCTGGATCTGATGCGCTACGCCGAGACGCACGGCAGCGAGGGCGATCCGGAGATCCGCGAGGCGTGGCGGTATCGGGACTACGTCATCCGCGCGCTCAATGCCGATGTGCCGCTCGACCAGCTCATCCGCGAGCACCTCGCCGGAGACTTGCTCGCGCAGCCGAGGATGAATGCCGGGGGCTTCAACGAATCCCTCCTCGGCACCGCGAACCTGCGCCTCGTCGAGCACGGCTACCAGCCCGTGGACACGCTCGATGATCAGGTGAAGGCGATCGACAACCAGATCGACGTGGTGAGCAAGGCCTTTCAGGGGCTCACCATCTCGTGCGCGCGCTGCCACGATCACAAGTTCGACGCGATCAGCGAGCGCGATTACTACGCGATCTACAGCGTCTTCGCGAGCGTGCGGCCAGCGCAGGTGGTCATCGATTCGCCCGCGTTGCAAAACACGAACCGCCCGGCGCTGGAGAAGCTGCACGGTGAGATCAAGACCGCGCTCGTCCGCGAGTGGCTGCCCGCCGCGGCGAGGCTCGGCGAGCTGCTGCGGCACGACGCCGGTGGTGCGGATGAGGAGACGGTGCCCGTGCCCGTGGGCGATGAGCGGTGGGCGGCGGCCATGAAGGATGCGGCGAAGAACGTAACGAATCCCTTTCACCTATGGGTTAAACTCGCGGCGCTGCCGGATGCAGAGTTTCCCGCGGCGTGGACGAAGCTCGCGGCGGCGATCGACGCGCGGCGCGAGGAGGCAGGGAAGTTCAACGCGGAGAATTATCGCCCGCTGTGGAATCTCGCGGGCGCGGACTACGCGAAGTGGTTCGCGCAGGGCTCTGGTCTGCCGCGCGCACCGCTGGCCGCGGGTGAATTTGCGATCGCGGCGGAAGGCGATCGCGTGCTCAGAGCGGTGCTGCCGGCGGGGGCGATGTCGCATCGGCTCAGCGACAAACACGCCGCGCTGCTCACTTCGCCGCGCTTCAAGATCGACTCGGATAGCATCAGCGTGCGCGCCAGCGGCGGCGATGGCGCGATGGTCCGCGTGATCGTGGACAACTATCCGCTGCCCACGAACCCGATCTTTCCCAAGGCCACTCTGGAGAGCGATGGGACCGGCTGGGTGCGGCTCGACACGGCGTATCGCAAGGGGAGCTGGGCCTATCTGGAGATTGGCACGCGCGACGATCTCACGCGCCCGCTCCCGGCGAACAAGGGCAAGGGCCAGCCGCCGCAGAAGAACCCCGAGGGCCGCTCGCACTTTGCGGTGTCGGAAGTCGTCACGCACAATTCCAGCGACCCGCCGCGCGAACTGCCGCTGGCCACGCTCGCACTGCTCGACGGCCCCGCGCCGCGCGATGCCGCGGCACTCGCCGCTCGTTACGCGAAGACCGCGACTGCCGCAGTCGAGGCCTGGCGGGACGGACAAGTCACCGCGACGCAGACCGCGCTGCTCGATTTCCTGATGAAGAACGGCGCGCTGCCCGCGACGCTCGCGGAGCTCCCGAAAGTGCGGGCGCTCGTCGCCGAGTACCGTCGGCTCGAAGCCGAAGTGCCCGTGCTGCGCCGCGCGCCGGGCGTGATCGAGACCGCGGGCTTCGACTCGCCGTTTCTCCCGCGCGGCGATCATCTCAAGCCGGGCGAGGCCGTGCCGCGCGGCTATCTTGAAGTGTTGGGCGGCCACATCTTTCAGACGAAGCTGAGCGGTCGGCTCGAACTCGCGGAGGAAATCGCGAGCACGCAGAATCCGCTGACCGCGCGGGTGATGGCCAATCGCGTGTGGCACTGGATGTTTGGCCGCGGGCTGGTGCCGACGGTCGATAACTTCGGCCGGCTCGGCGAAAAGGTGACGCATCCCGAGTTGCTCGACTACCTCGCGGCGCGGCTGGTGGAAAATGGCTGGTCGATCAAGGCGCTGATCCGCGAGATCGCACTGACGCAGGCCTTCCAGATGAGCAGCGATGCGTCGGCGCAGGCGCGCGAAACGGATCCGGGGAACGAGTGGCTGTCGCACTTCCGCGTGCGGCGGCTGGAGGCGGAGTCGATCCGCGACTCGCTGCTCGCGGTGTCGGGGGAATTGAACGGCGAGATGTTTGGCAAACCCGCTGACCTCAATGGACCGCGCCGCAGCATCTATCTGCCGGTGCGCCGCACGGCCTTGAATCCCTTCCTGCAAACCTTCGACGCACCAAAGCCCTTCACCACGCTCGGGCGCCGCGATGCGACCAATGTGCCGGGGCAATCGCTCACGATGCTCAACTCACCGTTCGTCATCGAGCAGGCGCAGAAGTGGTCGCGCCAGCTCGTGCGCGCCGGCGGAAATTTCGCCGACGACCGCATCCGCGCGATGTTTGCCGCCGCCTACGCCCGCAAGCCCGGCGATGACGAACTGACCAGCGCCCGCGGCTACCTCGACGCGCTCGCAGCGGATCGTAAAGTGAAGCCCGAGCAGCTCCTCGCGAACGAGCCGGTGTGGCAGGACTTCGCGCAATCACTCTTCAATCTGAAGGAGTTCATCTATGTGCGGTGAAGCATTCCGGGGAGCACACGCGTCCCACGTGTTGGCCTCGGCGGCCCGCCGAGGCGGACTTTCATTCGACAGCGCATCTGCTGGCGCGATCGAGCTTCGACAAACCTCCTGCGGCGACGTGTTCCACGCGATCGAGGGCCGCAGGAAGTTCGCCCCGGCGGGACGCCGAGGCCAACACGCGAGACGCGTGTGCTCCCCGGAACTCCCCGCTCGCAACTAACTTCACACTATGACCTCGCCATTCCGCTCCCCGCTCACTCGCCGCGAAATGCTCCGCCAGTGCTCGCTCGGCTTCGACTCGTTCGCGCTAGTGGGCCTGCTTTCCGAACAGAGCTACGGCGCGCTCGGCGCCGATGGAAAGCCGGTGGGACCGCACTTTGCGCCGAAGGCGAAGCGCGTGGTCTTTTGCTACATGAGCGGCGGCGTGTCGCATATCGACTCCTTCGATCCCAAGCCGGAGCTGGCGAAGCGCCACGGCCAGCCGATGCCCGTGCCGGTGCGGCCCACGATGTTCAACAACAACGGCAACATCATGGCCTCGCCATGGGAGTTCAAAAACCGCGGGCAGAGCGGACTGCCGGTGAGCGAGCTCTTTCCCCACATCGCACAGCACGCGGACAGCCTGTGCGTGATCCGCTCGATGACCAGCACGGTGAACGAACACGCGCAGGGAAACTACCTCGCGCACACCGGATTCCCCTTCATGGGACACCCGAGCGCGGGCGCATGGGTGAGCTACGGACTCGGCACGGAGAATAGGGACCTGCCTGGCTTCATCGTGCTGCAAAGCGGTGCGGCGGGTCCCCCGCACGGCGGCGTGGGCGTCTATAGCAATGGCTACCTGCCCGGCCAGCATCAGGCCTCCATCTTGAAAGCCGACGGCGCGGAGGCGCTGCCCAATATCAGGCCGCGCGAGAGCGATGCGGTGCAGCGACAGCGGCTCGGATTCATCAAAGGGATGGATGAAAAATTTGTCCGCGCCGCCGCCGATGGGCAGGTGGAGGCGGCGATCAAAAACTACGAGACCGCCTACCGCATGCAGACCGCGGTGCCGGGCATCTGCGACATCAGCGGCGAAAGCGAAGGCACGCGGGAAATGTATGGCCTCAATGACAAGACGGGCAACAAGGCCGCCTATGGCCGGCAGTGTCTCGTCGCGCGGAGGTTGCTGGAAAGCGGCGTGCGCTTTGTGGAGCTGAGCTGCCTCTCACAGGAACCCGGCGACGGGCAAGCCGCGAACCCGTGGGACCAGCACGGCGGTTTGCTGAAGGGGCACGGCAACATGGCGAACCAAGTGGACCAGGGCATCGCCGCGCTGCTGACGGATCTCAAGCATCGCGGGCTCTTTGACGACACGCTCGTCATCTTCTCCGGCGAATTCGGCCGCACGCCCTTCTCGCAGGGCAGCGATGGCCGCGATCACAATCCGACCGGCTTCAGCTCCTGGATCGCCGGTGGCGGCGTGCGCGGCGGGCAGGCGATCGGGGCCACCGACGAACTCGGCTACTACGCGGTCGAGAATGTCGCCACGTTCTACGACTTCTACGCCACGATGCTGCACCTGCTCGGCATCGATCACGAAAAGCTCACCTACCGTTTCGGCGGCCGCGACTTCCGCCTGAGCGATGTGCACGGGCAGGTGATCAAGGCCGTGCTGGCGTAGCAGGCCCGGTTCCGCCGACCTCGCCATCCGGGCTCAACACCACCGGCGCGCG
>Ga0105048_10008958_pt1 | contig 15977 bp, 11 predicted proteins | sample MAT05_FD_78382 | JGI IMG/M metagenome (GOLD analysis project Ga0105048, IMG submission 78382) | Freshwater microbial communities from Lake Fryxell liftoff mats and glacier meltwater in Antarctica - MAT-05 | ecosystem: Environmental > Aquatic > Freshwater > Ice > Liftoff microbial mat | place...
CGCTGCGATTGGCTTTACCGGCATGGATTTTGAGACGGCAGTGCGCGAGCGGATGCCCATTCTTTCGATCCTGCTCAATAACTTTTCCATGGCAATCGAGCTACCCATTATGCAGGTTTCCACGGAGAAATATCGCTCGACGGATATCTCGGGCAACTATGCGGAGATGGCCAAAGCCTTTGGTGGTTATGGCGAGCGGATTACCACGCCGGATCAAATTATCCCGGCCATCAAACGGGGCATTCAGCAGACCCAAGCGGGCACACCCGCGCTGTTGGAATTTATCACGGCCAAGGAGACCCAGATCTCGATGTTTTAAGTAGGATAGGTATTACGCAGTTGCCTGGGAACGCCGGCAGGATGCCGGCCTGCCACCAGAGATGACAACGCTGCCAACTGCGTAACGCCTATAGGACAAAAAGTAACCACGGATTACACCGATTACACCGATTTATCTTTTTATCTGTGTAATCCGTGGTTGTCATTTAGAAGCGGGCGAAGATATCGCGATAGGCTTGCGATTTTTCCAGCAATTCTTCATGTGTGCCCACCGCGGCGACACCACCTTTGCGTAGGACGACAATCTGATCGGCCCAGCGAATTTGCGAGAGGCGATGGGTGATCAGAATTGTCGTGCGCCCACGCGCCGCGGTCTCGATCGCATTCTGAATCTGATCTTCGGTGGCACTGTCGATGGCACTGGTCGAATCGTCCAGAATGAGAATCGGTGGGTTGGTCAGGAAGGCGCGCGCCAGGGCCAAGCGCTGCCGTTGCCCGCCGGAGAGCATGGTCCCGCGTTCACCAACGACCGTCTGGTAGCCATCGGGAAAGCTCATGACAAAGTCGTGGGCCTGTGCCATGTGGGCGGCTTCCTCGATTTCGGCTTGGGTGGCGTTGGGCTTGCCAAAGGCGATATTCTCGGCAATCGTGCGGCTAAAGAGAAAGATATCTTGCTCGATAATCGAAATTTGCTGGCGCAGTGCAGCCAGTTGCCACTCGCGCACGTCAATGCCATCGACCAAAATTCGTCCGCTATCCACATCATAGGTGCGGTTGAGCAACTTGCCAATCGTACTTTTGCCCGACCCTGTCTGCCCCACCAAGGCCAATGTCTGGCCGGCAGCTACCTCGAAACTGATATTGTTCAGCGAGGCGCGCTCATCTTCACTGTTGCCTTTGTTGTAGGTGAAGGTAACATTTTCAAAGCGAATGGTGCCCGCAACCGTGCCCTGATGCCCAATTGTATTTTGATCCAAGCGCGTCTTGGCGCCCATCAGTTCCAGAATGCGGCGCGCACTGGACAGACCCGATGCCACCTGCGAATAGGAGAACAGCGAAACAAAGACGGGAAAACCCAGCAGCGCGATCAATTGCGTATACGAGACGACATCACCCACCGAAATCAGTTGGCGTTGATAGAGCCAGAGCGCGTGCCCAAGCCCGGTGGCCTGGGCAACGCCCAGCAGCAGCACCGGCAGAAAGCGCGCCTCGATCCGGCCTTGTTCAACCGTGGTGTCACGGACTGCGGCAGCATTGCGCACAAATCGGTCAACTTCGGACTCTTCCTGCGTCCCGCCTTTGACCGTTTCGATGCCTTCGACCGCTTCGGTCAGCCCCGAATTGAGCAGGCCAAAGCGCTGGCGCACCGCCGTGGTGGCCGGCTGCAGATCGCGCAAATAGCTGCGCATACTGATGAGATAGCCAATCGCAAAGAGCAGTGGCGTGAGAATCAGCGAAGGATGATAGGCCGGGGCTACAAAGAGCGGCATAATCAGAAAGTTGGCCGAGCCGATTACCAAACTGAGGCCAGGGGCCATCATCAAGGCCAGCTCGCGCACATCATTGGTGGCGCGGGCCATGGTTTCGCCGGTGGTCTGGGTGTCATGAAAGTCCATATTCTTGCCCAGAAGTGACGCATACAACTCTTGGCGCGTATCGCGTTCCAGGCGCTGGCCCAATACCTCGGCCCCAAAGTTGCGCGCCAATTGCAACACGGCGCGCAGGAGCTGGCTCAAGACAATAATAATACAGTAGTAGAGCAGGGCGCGCAGATTGGGCGTCTCTTTGAGAATAACGTCAAAGGCGTAGCCAGAGAAAATGGGTACAATTGTCGCCAGACCCGCGTTGCCTGCCGCGCCAATAATCGAGCCACCAATAATCCAGCCATGGCGTCGGATATGCGAAAAAATCCAGCGCCATGGTGTGCGTTGGTCAGAGGTCCAAGGGTGGGTGACGGTAAATTCGCTTTGCGTAGTCATGACTAGCTGATGGTTTCTGTTGATAGATGCGTTGAACGGGAATCGTTGCGTGTTTCGGCAACAGGCTGTCTATGATAACACACCATGGGCTTGACTAGAAGCCGTCCGGCGGCCAGGCGAGTTCAAGGGGTGGCGCCAATGGTGTCAAATCGCCCGGGCGGTACATGCCGACGAGCAGCGTTGTTGGCGGCTGCGCGCCTTCCAGGGCTAGGGTATGCTGTTCTACCAGCACTTCCCCTGGCTTCCAGAGCGAGGTCGGATAATAGACCCCGCCGGGCAGTGCATCACTTTGCGCTACTTTGTCGCGATTGGCGGCCAGCAGTTGCACAGTGGTTACGTAGTCGGCTGGCAACGCTGCCTGTACTTGCCAGTAGAGCGTTATCTGTACCTCTGTGGCTGTTATTGCCCCGTCATAGCCCAGCAGTAATAGGGGACCTAGTGGTTGCTGGACTGCTATCACTGGCTCACTGGTCACGGCTGGACCCACCACTTGGATCAGGGGCGGCGTGGCCGCAGCCAGCGTGAATTTTACGGCCAACTCTGGCATAGGTTTGATCAGATAGACCGGGCGGCCATTGCCTTCAGCTAACGCCGTCTCCAGTGTTGCCCCAATATCGGCAAAGCGTGCCTCGGGGGCGATCAACGGGAAAAGGGCGGTACTGCCCTGGAACTCGCCAGTCACGGCTTGTTGATAGAATAGGGGCACCATTTCGTTGCGATCATTGCTCACTAGAATCGCATTGGTTGGCGGCTGGGCGGCTGCAATCGTCTGCCATAGCGTCTGGGCCTGTATTGCGTTGGATTGATCGAGCCGAGCAAAATCACGCGTGATCAATTGAATTGGGAGCCAGAAGAGGACTAAGACTAAGACCATGCCTACGGGCAATACCAGACGCGGCGCTTCAGGTTTTGTCACCGTTTGCGTAACGGTATGGGTGTCTGTGGCAATGTCGCCACCGATGGTGGTGCGCGTGACCGTATGCGTCACCGGTTCGGGTGCGGCGCGATCGGTGGGTGGTGTTTCGCGCATGAGTGCTTGCATCCCGCCGCCAATTGCATCGGCGGCAAAGCCTGCCCAGATCGTGGCAATCAGATAGAGTGGGATATAATAGACTAGGATGTCGTCAATTGCATAGAACAAGTTGAAGAGCTGTTGTCCCAAAAAGAAGGGGACTGTCAACGCCAGCAGCGCCCAATTGCGCCGCCGCACCAGGGCATAGAGCCCAAGGCCAGCCAGCACCAGCCCCGGCCACAGCAAATGGAGACGCCAGAGCAGCCAGGCTTGCGCTATTTGTTGGTTGGCCCCGTCGAGGTCGCGGAAACCGACAGAAATCGACTGGCCGGTGATAAAATTCCAAAACGCGGCCCAGGTGTTTTGATAGAGCGTAAGCGATGTTGCCCCTAACGGTTGATGATACCAGGGTGAAGCGGCGGCACCGCTGCGTAAGGGGATATAAAGATACAGGGCCAGGGGTACCAGGACGGCGATAAAGGCCCAGAGCCAGGTGCTTGCCTTGTTTATCCATAAGCGACGTACCTGCCACAATACCAAGCCCAGACTAGGGAGCAATAGTAACGTCATGGCATGGTGGGTGAGCGCAAGACCGACTAGCAGCGCGAGTAGGATAACCAGTTGACTGGCTGATGCACGCATTGATTCATCCGCTGTCTCACCTTGTTGGCGTAACAGCTGACTGGCTGCGCTAAAGATCAGCAGCACAAAGAGGATGTGTAGCGTGTAGACCTCGGCGATGAGGGTTTGGCTCCAAAAAGTGAAGTTGATCGAAAACAGAATTGCCGTAAAGAGCGCAGCCAAGCGGCGGACAGCCAGCACACTTTGGAGCCATTGCATCATCCATAAGTAGAGCAATGCGACCGATGCTGCGCCCAAGAGCGCGCTCAGCATATTGAGCGCATAGGCCGGGCTCAGGCCGAACAATGTCAACAGATGTTGCCAGGCGCTGCCCAGCAGTAGATAAAGCGGATAGCCTGTTGGATGGGCGAGCCCCAGTCGCCAAGCCGCCACCTGAAATTCGCCCGCGTCGCCAAAGAGGAGACCTGGGGCCAACGTACGTATGTAGAGGCCAAGCGTGGCGGCGAAGAGCAAGAGCGCCAGTTGGCGGTCGGTACGGCTATGTGTATTGAAAAAAGATTTGACCATTGTGCCTAATTGATTGATAATTTATCTTCTATGGCAAGAAACTGGAATGGCTCGGCCTTACTGATTGTGCCGACCTACAACGAAGCGGAAAATATTGAGATCCTGGTGCAGCAGTTGCGCGCGCTGCCGGGTGATATCCATGTGCTCATCGTCGATGACAATTCTCCCGATGGTACCGGCCAGCTAGTTGATGCCATGGCGCGCCAGGATAGTGGTGTCCAGGTGTTACATCGTCCCGGCAAGCTTGGGTTGGGATCGGCCTACAAAGCTGGCTTCAAAACCGGACTGCGCCAGGGCTACACCTTTCTTTGTACCATGGATGCCGATTTCAGCCATGATCCTGCATTATTGCCCCAGTTATTGGCAAAAGCCAGCCTGGGTTATGATTTGGTCATCGGGAGTCGCTACGTGCCTGGGGGCAAGATTGTCGGCTCGACCTCGACGCGCCAGTTTATTAGCTATAGCGCCAACTGGTTGGCCCATCTCTTGTTGGGCGTAACCGCGCGCGACTGTACGGCTGGCTTTCGCTGCTACCGTTATCAGGTGCTGGAGACGATTAACCTGGACGCCATTTTTAGCAGCGGCTACAGCTTTCTCATCGAGATGGCCTTTCACTGCCAGCAGGCTGGGTTTCGCATTGGCGAAGTGCCAATTACCTTTGTCAACCGGCGCAAGGGGATTAGCAAAATCAGCAAGAACGAAATCTATAAAGCATTCTACACCCTTGTGCGCCTGCGGACTAGCGCGCTGCCCTGGCAACAGATGGATGATCTCTATCAACGCCGCTGGGGTCGCAGGGTATAATTTCCGCTATTCCGGCCCAATCTCCACCCAATCGACGACTGCCGCCAGCGAACGTTGATCGCGATCCAGGCTGATGCGCAGAAACGCAGTGTCGGGGTTGACTTCCAGCGCGGCACTGCCGACAGGCGCATCCTTGATGCCAACAATGGCAAAATGTTGGCCTTGCAGACGATCCAGTGTTACATCTGCGCCCAACGCGCGGAGTTCGTTCACTGCCGCTTCGGTAAGGTAGGCTGTGGCCGCGCCTTTGCTCACGACTAGAACAAGCTGACCAGCTTCGATTTCTGCCAGATACGCGGCCAGCGCGTCACTTTCGTAGCTGTTGGCTGTCGTATCAAAACCAATTTTTTCCAGGACTTCTCCCGCTTGATCCAAGACCGTAACGTTTACGCCGTTGCGGCCCGCCGCGCCATCGCTCTGTGCGCCGGTTTCGTCAAAAAGCGCAATATAGCCACCATCGGCAAAGGCGGTGAGATCCACATCGATCGGCAACGCTACACCCGTGCTGCCGATCTGGCGATTGCCGCCCTGGACAACGCGCGGTCGTGCCGTCCATTGCCAGTGCAGTTCGACATGATTCAAGCTGTCGATGAGGACATTCCCCGGCACAGACCACGTTACCTCTTGCCAACCTGCGACCAGTGGATAGCTTGTGCCCTGCCACGCGTTGACGGTCAACTGTACGGTTTGCGGTTGGCTGCCAGGGTAGGCATAGGGCTGTACGCGTAGGCGCAGCGTGTAGAGGGCTGTAGGATCCGTTTGGCGCAGCGGCACAAAGAGGCGGCCGGTGGCGTCAGTGGCCCAAATGGCGCTGCTATCATCCTTTGTGTCGGTTTCGGCTGTGTCCCACCCTTCGCCGCGATAGGGATAAGTGCCCGCTGCACCCAGATCAATTGTGAAGTGATCTGTTCCCGCCGGCTGTATCACGCGATAGGCTTCGATGCCATCGCCTGTCCAGAAGGGCTCTGCTTCTAGAGGCAGGGTTGCCTTGGTAAAATCCCAGGCGGCCTGCCAGTTGTCGGCATAGGGAAAGCGTTGGGGAATGGGTGGATAGAGCAGTACATAGCCGGTGTTGTAGAGCAACATCAGCTCGGTGGCTTGGGCCTGGGCGGCTTGGGCCAACGCCGGATCAAGCGGTTCATTCACTTGCACATTGCGCAATGCTTGAAAGAAGGCAATCCGTTTGAAGTAATCCATTTTGAAATCGGGCGACCGGCTAATATTGCCACCCAACATGGGCTTGCCGTGGCCGGTCTGGAAATATTGTAGCTGCGTCCGTTCGGGACCCCAGGTGCCGAAGCTGTTGCGCCAGCCCAGCGGCACTTGCAACACGCTTACCGGGCGCGGGTCAGCGGCGATCTGGTTGTAGACCGCAGGGATGCGTGCATCGGAGAGCGGTGCTGGCAGCGCAAGATGTTCAAAGAGGATCACTGCTGTGAGCAGGGTGGCGACGCTGCCCAGCAGCACCTGCCGTGGTCGGCTTGGATCACTTGCTTGCCTGGCTAATTTGTTGAGTATCCAATGCACGCCATAGCCAACAAGGACAGCGATACCCAACATGAGCAGCACACTGTTGCGATTGGGTGCGCGATTGGCTTTGATGATTGGCAGATAGTGAAGCAACGCAAAAGGCAGGGGGAAAGTGGCCTCGACGCCGTCAAGATCAAAGCGATAGCGGCCATTGATTTGCAGAAAGGGGCCGAGCGTAAAGATGCCAAAGATCAATGCCGTCCAGAGCCAGAGCCGGATCTGCCGACGATAGACAAGGCCGCCGATCACAGCCAGACAGAAACTGACCCAGCCCAGGAAAACGGTGTTGATGTCACGCAAGCCAGCTCCATTTTCCGCTAGCGCACGCTCTTGGACACGGCGCAACTCGGCCACCAGATCGCTGCCCCACAGCGGATGCAGCACCGTCGGCGTAAACCAACCCACCAGGTCGGTACTCAACGGAATCGCCTCGCCCCAGCCTTTCAACGAAAAATCATTGGTGAGAAACTGAGTCAGGATGGGTACCAAGACGGGGCCCCAGATGATCGCTGCTACGATCCCGGTAATCGCCAGATTTTGCATGGTGGCTAGGATTGTGCGCCGCGTGAACAAATTGCGCAGATTCACCAGCAGCACAATCAACGTGAAAATTGCCAGAAAGAGCGCCGTGATCATCTCGGCCAGACCGTTAAAGGCAAAGAACAGCCCCGCCAGTGCCGCGGCTTTGCGGCGTGTACGATTGGGCAGCCCATCATCCAGGCTGCGCAGCAACATCAACGCGTAAAAGGGAATCCACTGGGTTGTTACCATGTCATAGTGACCCAGCGTGGCATAGATGGCGCGATTGCTGGCAAAGGCATAGAGCGCGCCAGCTGTAAAAGCGGCCAGTTGTGCATGGCGCGTACCGCGCTTCTGGAGCAAATAACACACGAGCAGAAACGTGCCATAGCCGCTGAGAATCGTGCTCAACAGCAAGGTAATGTTGCTGGCAAACGGCAGATTGACGGCCAGCATAAGCGGTTGGGCAAAGAGCGCGTGAAAGAAATTGTAGGTATAGAGAATCAGATCGATGCCGAGGGGATACCAGATCAATTCACTGTGTAGCGGACTTTGCAACCCATCTATCAAGCTGTGCTTGAAATACCACACATTCCACAGAAAGGTGGATTCATCAAAGGCCCACTGGGCAACGCCGGGGACATGGGTGGTGAGGTGTGTCAACAGCGGCCAGGTGAGGAGGAGCGTCAATAGTGTATAGAGTGCCAGCACCCAGCGATGAAGGCGCGCGCGCTTAGAAAATGGTTGTTCTACCATGGATTATCCATCTGCTTTGATCGCTGCAGCCCTTTGCGCGTGTGAGGCATAGATCTGCCCTGTGTCTACTATGCGCGAGCGTAGGCTGTACGAAGTTGATTTAGTAAACCGTGCCAATGTAGCATCTTCGGGCTGAAGTGCCAAATTAGTGTATATCGGCGCGTAGCGACGATTCAGCGCCAGCGGCGATGAGCCAGATCGATCTGTTGGCGTAATTCGGCGCGCGCCGCTTGTAAATTTTCTTTGGCTTGAAAGTAGGCCGCTTCGGTAAAGCCCAGGTCGCCGTGCTGTAATTGGGCATCCAGCGTTTCGACGACGCGCAACACCTTGCCTTCGATCAGTTCAATCGTTGTGCCATAATAGCGTTCGGGGACGAAATAGAAGAGGATAACCAGAAAGGAGTAGCCGGTGAGGAAACCAGAAGCGAGCAGCCGATCGGCGCGTGACTGAAGCGCAAACCAAATGATGATGCCGAGCAGCCCTCCCAAAACGAGCAATTGCCAACGGGCAATGGGGCGGGCCGGGGCCAGCGTTCGTAGCAATGGGGCAAGCCGATCGTAGCGTTTTAGCTCTTGCAGCCATGTATTGAATTGATGACATTCTGGCAAATAGACGCGGGTTTGATCCAGCTTGGCCAGCTCCAGCGCATAGGTATGACAGCGCTCGGTGAGCCGATAGAAGTCGGCGCGCCCCAGGGGTTTTAGACTGGTTGCAGATCGGGTAAGCGTCGCTGGGTTACTCACTAGAATGCTTTATCGGCAATCAATGCAGCACAAAATAGAAGTCCGGTCCAGAGCGAAGCATTGAGGGTCGTCAGATGCAACCGGAAGACATCTTCCAGATATGGTTGTTCATCGCGCAGACGGCTGGACGGCCCCAATACCAGCGGCAAAACTGCCAGTGTCACCAGCGTGCTCAGGGGTAAATGCGCCAGGCTGGCAATCGCCAGTAATAACACATAGATTACCAAGGTTAAGAGCGCGCTAATGTCAAAGGTGCGCAGTGGCCCCAGCATCACCACCAATGTCCGTTTGCGCATCAACCAATCGCGCCGGTAGTGAATCAAATTGTAGTTGAAAAAGATCAAAACCGTCAACAGGCCAAAAGGAATGCTGACCCAAACGGGAAGCCAACTGATTGTACGGCCCTGGATATAGTAGCTGCCCAGCAAGGGCAAGAAACCATAGCCCAGAAAAATACCTAGCTCGCCCAATCCCCAACCCCGATAGCCATAGCGTACCGGCGCAGCCGTATAGGTGTACATCAAGAGCAGACTGAGGCCATAGAAGAAAAGTACAGGCCACCCCACCAGGAGGACAAGCCCGGCATGACCGAGCACACTTAGCAACAGCAACAAATAGCCAAGTAATCTCACCTGGCGCGTCTGGATCTGTGCGGCGGCCAGCAAATGATAGGTGGTAGCAAAGAGCGCGCCATTAAATTTTATATCGTTACTTTGCAGTGCATAGCGATAATCGCGCTTCTCGTTCAGCAGATTGATCCCCAAGATGGTACAAAATGCACTCGCCAATAGCAAAAATAGAATCGTTGGATTCGACTGGCCCGTATCCCACCAACCCAAGAACGCCCCGACGACAGTCGGCACAAAGAGTGCTAGAGCCGCCCGCAGATGCAACATACGCAAGCCAAGTTGCCAAGTGCTGGCAGGTGCTTGGTAGAGAAAGCGCTGCAACCGCTTCGTGCTCGCGCTTGGTACGCCTTCGCCACCCTCGAGCTCTAGCGGTTGCCCAGGCAAAGGATTGATGGGTTGTGTTGACGAAAAATTGTGTTCCGATATCTGCACAGGTCACCCAGAATACTTAACGATCTTCGCTTACCGATGAGATAGCGCCGCACATACCGGGCGCTGAATAGACCAATCGTGAAACTGGCTACAGTCAGTGTGACAATCACTCAGTGTGCCGATCACGACAGGTCGAGCATAGACAGGGGAGTGCTAAACGGAGGCCAGCACTCAATAGAATAGCAAGATAGTATGAGTTCCCCAGCGTACGCTGCTATTGTATCACTCGTGTAAGCCACTGTCAAGGTAATTGGTGGATTCGATGGCGCAAGCGCGTGTGCAGGCTTGCGCGTGCTAATTCAATTCTCGGTTTGACTTTCCTCGCCTCTTTCACTATGATGCACGTATGATTCGTATCTTAACCTATAATATTCACGGGTGGCGCACCGAAGATGGGCGTCCTAATCTCAATGCGCTTACGGATGTGATTGCCGCTACGCAAGCTGATATTGTCGGCTTGAATGAGGTCTATTATCCGCGTGTAGCCGAGGGGGATGCACGCCCGGCGCTGGAAGCTTTGGCTGCACGTTTGGAAATGCATTTTGTCTTTGGCCCCTGTCTACGCTGGCCGGCGCAAGACAATATGCCCGAGGACGCCTATGGCAACGCCCTGCTCAGTCGTTGGCCCATTATTGCCAGCGCAGCCCATCATCTAACGCCCAAAGAAGAAGATCAACAGCAGTTGCTGGCCCAAAAAGAACAGCGTGGCTTGCTAGAAGGGCGCATTCTGTTGCCCAACCAGGAAACCTTCACAGTCTATGTCACGCATCTAGATCATACGGACGAGGCTGCGCGCCTGTTGCAATTGCGGGTGGCGCGCCAATGGCTGGGCCGCGATCGCAATCGCCCACATCTTGTAATGGGTGACTTTAATGCGATTACCACCTGGGACTTTGCGCACCGGCCCCATGATTACGCAGCATTGAGACGCCATGAAAAGGGCAAAAATTTAATCGCCGATGGCAAAGGCCCCAGCCTGATTGCGCAAATGGAAAAAGCGGGCTATGCTGATCTCTATCAACGCTTTAGCGCACCAGGTGGCCAGAGCTTCCTGCCAGCCATTGACATCGCGATTCGGATCGACTATATTTTTGCCAGCCAAGCCTTGGCTCCCCACGCGCAATCCTGCGCCATCTGGCAAGAACCTGCGGGCAGCGAAGCATCGGATCATCGCCCCGTGCTCGCCGAAGTGATGATAGAGAACTTTACGAATCATCAATCATCAATGGCTAACGATTAATTGCCAATCAAAAGCTAACTGTTCGGTGCAGCGTGAGCCTCATTGACCATTAGCCATTGAATATTGATGATTATCACCGGCCTTGCCACTGGGGTGGCCGTTTTTCCATAAAGGCGCGCATGCCTTCCTTCTGGTCTTCACTGGCGAAGAGCATATAAAAGAGTTTCTCTTCATAGGCGGTGGCTTCGGCCAGTGGCAGTTCATAGGCTTTGTTGATCGCCTCTTTGCCCAGTTGTAGAGCCAACGGTGCGCGTGCTGCGATCTGCGTGGCGAGTGTGATCGCTTCGGTCAGGTAGGTTGCTACGGAAACAACACGGCTGGCTAAGCCATAGCGCAACGCTTCCTCGGCAGTCAAGCGCCGATCATTCAGGATCACTTCCATGGCTAGCGATTTGCCAACAGCTCGCGTCAATCGCTGTGTACCGCCAGCACCAGGAATGACGCCAATATTGATTTCCGGCTGACCAAACTTGGCTGTCTCCGAAGCAATTAGCATATCGCAGAGCATGGCAAGTTCGCAGCCACCACCCAAGCAGTGACCGCTCACCGCCGCAATCAATGGCTTGCGCAGGCGCCGCAGTTGATGCCAGCGCTCGATCATGCCACGGTTGAGCATGGCGGTGGCCGTGGCATCTGCCATTTCCGTAATGTCTGCACCCGCGGAAAATGCCCGCTCATTGCCCGTAATCACCATCGCGCCAATCGTGGGATCCTGATCAAAGTGAAGTAGCGCGGTGACAATTTCTGCCATCAACTGGCCACGCAGCGCATTGAGGGCTGTCGGTCGATTCAACCGCACCAAACCGACGCCTGCCGCTGGTCGTTCGACCAAAATATCCTGGTACTGCACAGCTTCTATACTCATGCTGATCTCCTCTACTGGGTGCTTGATGCGACGCCGCTTTGCTTCCTGCTAGTAAATTCTATTGACACAATACAAACAGGGAGTATAATTAGCGAATGTTATTGGTCTAAAAACCTACGCTACGCAATGGACATAACCGTAGATTGTGCGAGAGCGTACGGGAATTGTTGGGCTATAGCGTTATTGTAGCTTGGAGGTATTATTTGCGACAACCGTTGCATCGTTGGTTGACAGGATTGTTGGTGATCGGGCTGCTGCTGCTGATCTGGTGGCTTGCACCGGATCGCGAACAGTGGCAAGCCATCTGGCGGTCGCTCAATGACCAGGAACAGCTTCAGGCGTTTGTCGATCAACTTGGCTGGTTGGGTCCTGTGGTCGTGATCTTGTTGAATGCCCTCCAGATTATTGTTGCACCGATTCCTGGCTACATTGTCCAACTGGCCGCTGGTTTTCTCTATGGCACGCTCTGGGGCGGTCTTTGGGGAGCAATCGGTCTATTCTTAGGCGCAATGACGGCGATGAAATTAGCCCGCTTGTATGGGCGTCCTTTGGTCCAAAAATTGGTTGGCGCAGGTCGCCTGGCCAAGTGGGAACAGGTGACACACAGCGAGAACCCGCTATTATGGACCATTCTCTTGCTCGGCCCCACGGGCGATCTGCCCTATCATTTGGCTGGCTTGTCGCGCGTGTCGTTTTTGCTGATCGCCACAATTACCTTGTGTATTCGTGTGCCCAGCGCTTTTGTTGCTGCTGCTGTCGGCTCGGGAGCCATTACTTTGGTTTGGTGGCAGTTTGCGCTGTTGCTCGCTTGCTTGGGCGGTGTGATTTTTGTGTTTTTGCGCTATCAAACGCAGTTGACCAGTTGGTTTGATCAACAAATTCAGCAGCGTCTGCTGCGTGAGAAAGAGGTTGACAAACCGGCCCAGTTTCCATAAACGGAACTGGCAGGCGCGCGTATCCATTCACTACACCGGCCACCATGTGCGTTCGTGCACGCCGCCGCTGTAGATCGATTTTATTGCAGGAAAGAATAGAGAGTATTTGTATGACTGACCAATCCCAATCCGGTTTGCAAGACCAAATTAATGCTGATCTCAAACGCGCTATGCTGGATCGCAATGAAGTGGCCAAGTTTGCGCTGCGTGCTGTGAAAACCGCCCTGACCACGCTGGCTGCCGCCGGTACGAATCATGAACTTTCCGAAGCCCAAATTGTGGCGACGATTCGCAAAGAAGTCAAGCAGCGCCGTGATACTGCGGCTGAGTTTGAAAAATTTGGCGCTCCCGAGAAGGCTGCTGCCGAAGTGGCAGAGATTGCTGTGCTAGAAAAATACTTGCCCGCCCAGATGAGCACAGAGCAGATTGAAGAGATTGTGCGCGCTGCTATTGTACAGACAGGCGCAACGTCGCCACGCGAAATGGGCAAGGTAATGGCGGCAGCAATGGAACGTGTCAATGGCCTAGCCGAAGGCAAAGATGTCAACCTGGTTGTTCGACGACTCTTGAACAACTAATAGACGAACCATTTAAAAGTCAACCAAATAAGCCCGGTAATACACGAGAGCGTATCTATGACTTTTAAGGGTTTTATCTATGAGGGAATATGTCTTGCCAAGCATGTCCACGCACCAGGCATGCTGTCTGCTGTCTATCTGTGAAAGGGAAATCTATGGCCGTAACGCGTTTTCCGCTCTCCGAACAATGGCTTAATCGCTCGATCATTCTGGTAATGATCAGTTCTGTCACCATTTTTATGGTGAGCCTGCTTGCCTGGCAATTTCCCTTTTATGAAAAAGCTCAGCTCAAGGTTGGACACGCGGCTACTTCCGATATTTCGTCACCGTCACAGATTACCTATGCCAGTGATGTTCTGACGGAACAGGCCCGCGAACGTGCCAGCCAACTTGTGCCCGATCAATATGATAGCACCGAAGGCCGCGTGCGCCGGCAGCAGATCAACCGTTCGCGGGAAATTCTGAGCTTTATTACGGCTATTCGCAACGATCCGTACGCGTCGGCAGATCTGCAAATTGATTATTTGCTGGCCATTGTCGATCTACAAATGACGCCAGAGGTCGCCTATCAAATTCAGGCTCTGTCCAGTGACGATTGGCAGGCGGTTGTCACCGAAACACCGTTAACGCTGGATCGGATTATGCGCGATGATATCCGGGAGAGTACGCTGGTTACGGCGCGCCGACGTGTGCCTTCGCTCATCGATTCGAATGTGAATGAAATAGCAAGCGCGGTGACGACCGAGTTGGTGCGCGGCCTGATTCGTCCAAACAGTGTCTTTAATGAAGCGCGTACCGAGGAGGCGCGTGCCAATGCGCGCAACCTGGTGCCTGTACAATACCAAACCCTGATTCGTGGGGAAACGATCATCCGCGTTGGCGATGTGGCAACCGCCGAACAAGTCGAAGCCTTGACCCAAGTCGGCCTGTTGCAGCCCGAATGGGATTGGTGGATGCTCGTGCGCGCCGTGGTGATCACTGTGCTGATCATGCTGGCTGTGATTGGCGCGATTTACCGTATGCGGCCCAGTACGTTGCAGAATTTTCAAGAACTGGCCGCGCTTTCTGTGATTGTGGTGATCTGGATGTTGGCCGCCAAATTGATGGTAGTGCCCTACGATTGGCTACCCTACCTCTATCCGCTGGCCGCCATGAGTATGTTGATCGCGGTGCTGATTGACCTGCGGATTTCGATTGTGATCACGATCAGCCTTGCGCTGCTGGTTCACTATTTTAGCAATAATAATTTTATCCTTGTCACCTATACGGGCCTGGGTGCTCTGTTGGGCGCGATTATTCTGGGCCGTGCCGAGGGGATCAGTTCTTTTCTCTGGGCTGGGTTGGGCGTTGTGGTCAGCAATCTGTTGCTCTATGTATCTTTCAATCCGGCATTTGTAGATTTTTCAACGCCCAATTGGCTGGCCCAGACGCTACCCATCTTCCTGGCGATTGTGCTCAACGGCGGTTTATCGGCCAGCATTGCCTTGATCAGCTACTTTGTGCTGGGCAATTTGTTTAATTTGACCACAAGTTTACAGCTTGGGGAATTGAGCCGGCCAACCCAGCCCTTGCTGCGCCAACTGTTGCTCAAAGCACCTGGTACCTATCATCATACAATTGTCGTTAGCAATCTGGCCGAGCGCGCTGCCGCGGCGATTGGTGCCGATGCATTGCTGGCGCGCGTTGGTTCCTATTATCATGATATTGGCAAGACCGTGCGCCCCTACTTTTTCACAGAAAATATTGCGGATAACTCTTCCCCCCACGAGCGCCTCGATCCAGTAACCAGTGCCCAGATTATCATCAGCCATGTGACCGACGGTGTGGATCTGGCCCAGAAGTATCGCCTGCCGCCGCGCATCCAAGACTTTATCCGCGAACATCATGGCCGTTCGATTACGCAATATTTTTATACGCTGGCACAGCGCCAAGCCAAAGAGGGTACGGTCGTCGATCCACAAGCTTTTCGTTATCCGGGCCCCGATCCGCGTACAAAAGAGACCGCCATCTTGTTGCTGGCAGATACGTGTGAAGCCGCGGTGCGCTCGATCCGCCCGGCGACGCGCGAAGAGTTGGAAAAATTGGTCAATAAGCTGATCGATAATCGTGTGGCCGAAGGGGTCCTCAACCAGTGTGAGTTGACCTTTAAGGATCTGCAAACCATTCGCGAAGTCTTTATTCAGGTCTTGCAAGGGGTGCATCATCCACGGGTCACTTATCCTGATCCTGTGCGGCCCGCCGCCGAAACAGCGGCCAAACCCGCTACACCCGCCGTTGCCGAACCCAAGCTTTCCCTCAAAGCGACCAATGGTCACGCCCGGCAGGAACAGACCAACGGCATACATCAAGAAGCGCTGCGCGAGATGTTAGGTGGCGTGGAAGAGATGGAAGCCACCTCTTCTTCGTGACGACTCCCAAGGCTAAAGCACTTGGGCTTCTACAGTCTTTCACTGATACGTTGTCGTCCCAACGTCGGTAAGGTTGAGGTGTGGTCTGTCTTACCGTACCGCCTGTACTGGCTTTAAGA
>Ga0105048_10008960_pt1 | contig 15974 bp, 13 predicted proteins | sample MAT05_FD_78382 | JGI IMG/M metagenome (GOLD analysis project Ga0105048, IMG submission 78382) | Freshwater microbial communities from Lake Fryxell liftoff mats and glacier meltwater in Antarctica - MAT-05 | ecosystem: Environmental > Aquatic > Freshwater > Ice > Liftoff microbial mat | place...
GCAAATGTGCGACCTCTCCGAGGTCGAAAATCATGGGTTGACGGGGTTTTCTACCAATATTTGACCTCTCCGAGGTCAAATTCAATAGAGACGTATGCGTGAACCCGGCTGTATAGTTACGATTATTTCAATGGCCGGTCGCACCCTCCGTCCAACGTCCTCCGTCCATTATGAGTTATGAGTTATGAGTTATGAGTTGTTGACCGTCCAACGTCCTCCGTCCAACGTCCCTAGTCCAACGTCCTCCGTCCCCAGTCCAAGTCCAACGTCCATTTCAATTACCAGTCGTAGCGACCCGGACTTTTGCTCCGTCGGTCAGGTTGAGTTGGCCGGTCAGCACCACCGCCTCGCCTTCGCGCAAGCCGGACCGCACTTCTACCTTTTCTCTGTAAGTATTGCCGAGCGTGACCGGGCGAAGTTCAGCCACCGTATCGTGCACGACCACATACACTTTTGCATCCTGCAAACTGCCCGCTATGGCCCGGCGCGGCAGCGTCAGTCCTTGCCGGTCGGTATTGAATGTAAAGGACGCTTTTGCGTGCATGCCTGCCCGGAGCGGAGCAGATTTGGGGTTCGGCACCTCAATTTCCACGTCGTAATTGAAGGCGTTGTCGGCGCGAAGACCGATGTTGGTGACTTTAGCGGGTATCCGAACGCCGGGATAAACATCTGCTATCACGCTGACGGTCTGTCCTTTGTGCACATTGAGCACGTCGCGCTCGGTGACTTTCACCATCAGGAACAGTTTTTCCAGGTTAGTGATCTGTCCGACCTGAATGCCGGGACCGATGACGCTGCCCCGCTCGATGAACCGCAGCCCGAGGGTGCCCGTCATGGGCGCTTTAAGGCTGGTGTTGGCGATCTGTTTTTTCAGGGCTTTCTCCTTGGCTTCGGCGGCGAGAATACCCAGTTCGATGTCCTCGATTTTATTTTTTGGCGCTGCTTCGCCTTCGATGAGGTTGGACAACCGGTCGCGGTCTTTGTGCAATTTGGCGAGATTGGCCTGGGTGGCTTCCAGTTCGATGCGGAGCAGTTCGTCGTCCACTTTGGCGATGAGATCGCCCTCCGTGACCCATTCGCCTTTGTTTTTAAACACCTCCAGCACCCGTCCGGCAGTCTCTGAAATGACGAACATTTCCTTGATCGGCAGAAAAATCCCGTCGGCCTCGAGGTGATTGGCCAGCGACTCCCGCTGCGGGTAGGTCACTTCTACGGGCACGAATGCCCGGGTGATCCGGCTCAATTCGGTCTTGGCGGTCAGTTGTTGCCGATTCACGACCAGTTTCCACACGATCACTGCCGTACAGAGGAGCAAAAAAAGCCAAAGCCAGATACGTTTTTTCAAAGCGGGTGCACACGACGCTGTTTTGCCGCGATTCAGGCGCAAATTTTCGCAGAATTTATCGCGCCGCACAATACAACAAGCGAATATCGGGGAATGAACACCCGTTATTTTGGCGTGTTGTTTCGCAGCGTATTCAGGATGAATGATTTAAGCGAAAAAATATACCCTTTTTTTATCAGTTTTGTTTTTGACGTGTTTTATACCTTGCGGCGTGGAAGGACGAAGGCACTTTGTATGGCAGCATTTTTTTGCCTGATATTCAAGCCGATGAATACCTGATTTTTTTCAGGAAAAGTTTGCAGGCATGGAAAATTGTAAGAACTTTGCGTCTCGTTTTTCGGAACACCTATTTTTCTCTCATAACTTATTCAAAATCAACAAATTAAAGCATGAGAAAGGCTGACCTTGTGAATGCAATTTCGGAGAAGACCGGCGTTGCCAAAGTAGATGTCCTCGTTGCTCTTGAGGAACTCTTCAAAGAAATCAAGACTACGATGCAGAACGGCGAAAACGTATATGTGCGCGGTTTTGGAAGCTTCGTGATCAAAAAGCGCGCAAAAAAAGTGGGTCGCCACATCAAAAAAGGCAAATCCATCGAAATCCCGGAGCACTTTATTCCGTCTTTCAAGCCAGCCAAAGTGTTTATAGAGCAAGTTAAGAAAAACGTGACATCCCTGCCGGATGTAGAGGCTGAAGATTAATCATCATGAAAAAAGCGCAGTATTTATCCCTGTTGGCAGCCCTCGTGTTGTTTGCTGGACTCTATTTCGGATTCAGTACCAAGCCTTCGAGCCAAAAAGTGGTGGAACGTTCGCGCTCCACTCAAGGGGAAAGTACTGCTTTCAGGACGCTGCGTGAGAATGCACAATCAACACTCAATGCGACGCAGTCCACACAAATAGCCGAACTGGAACAACAAATCAGCAGTGCAGCGAACGAAACGGAGCGAATTGGTTTGTTGAAGCGGCTATCCGGACTGTGGTATAGTTTTGGCAACATACCGGTAGCGGCCGGATTGGCAGAACAGGCGGCTGAACTGGAAAATACGGCTGAGGCGTGGTCGGTGGCAGGAGGCAACTTTTTCAATGGCCTTGTAGCGGCGCAAGACCCCACGATCCGGGATTATTGCGCCAGCCATGCAGTAAAGGCTTTTGAAAGTGCGGCTTCTCTAGCGCCTGACAAGGTCGAACACCGCGTCAACCTGGCGCTGGTATTCGCTGAAAACCCGCCGCCCGACAACCCGATGAAGGCCGTACTGATGCTCCGCGATTTGGAGAGCAAGTACCCCGACCAGCCTTCGATCTACAACGCCCTCGGGCGCCTGGCGATCAAAACCGGTCAATGGGAACGCGCAATCGAGCGGTTGGAAAAAGCCCGTTCGCTCGATAAAACCAACCCAAATACCCCCTGCTTACTGGCGAAAGCCTACGAAGGAGCCGGGAATACGACAAAAGCAAACGAGTTTGCCAGTATTTGCAACGCACGTTGAAATACCGGGAAAACTCATAACTCATAACTCATAACATTCGAAGCAGTATGCCTTGCGGAAAAAAACGTAAACGACATAAGATTGCAACGCACAAGCGCAAAAAGCGCCTGCGCAAGAATCGCCATAAGAAGAAGAACCGATAATAGTGTCCTGAACCACAGGCATTGGTATTCCGCTTGCGGACTCGCCGTGCCGGGGTCAGCGCCAGACACTTACCGTCGGACAAAAAACTTTCCGGGAGCCGTGCTGCGACCGGAAAGTTTTTTCGCATACTGGACCAAGCAATGAGGCCAGTGTTTTGAATGTGGTCAATGTGGTAAATGTGGTCCAATCGGCCACATCTCTACGCTAAATCACATTGATCACATTTAGTATCCTGACCACATTTCATTCCATTTTGATTGGCTTCCGCCTCCTCGTACTTTCGCCCGGTCTCTACCACCCTGACCACCTTTCCGCTGCGTTGAGACTTCCTAAACTGCAACGAATCAGCCCTCCCGGTCGAAACAAAACGAACAAGGCATCCTGCAACCCAAATTACACCAGCCGCCAATCCTGTCGTGCAATTTCCCGATGGTCATTTTTTGACGCCCGTACCGACGACCCCGGTATTCGGTCGAAGGGCTTTTTCATTTTTCAAAACGCAGGTTGCGCACCGGTCAGCACGCATCATCGCTGACCTAGATCGCCCAACTGCGCACTGCCGACTGTTAGCCGCCGCTGGTTTTGCTTTGTCTGTTGCAAACCAACTTATCTCATCGTGGATAAAGAACTCATTATCGACGCCTCCGAAGCCGGTGTCGAACTCGCCTTGCTGGAAGGCGGCAAATTGGTGGAAATCCACCACCAGCAAATCAATAATAACTTCACGGTAGGCGACATCTTCATCGGGAAAATCCGAAAAATGATGCCCGGTCTGAATGCCGCCTTCGTAGACATCGGTCACCGGAAAGATGCTTTCCTGCACTACACCGACCTCGGCCCAAAACTCCGTTCACTCGTGAAATGGAGTAATGGAGTGATTAATGGCAGCATCAATACCTGGCGGCTCGACAATTTCAAGTACGAGGAAGATATCGTGAAAACGGGTAAGGTGGATCAAGTGCTCAACAAGCGCTGGCCGATTCTGGTCCAGATTCTGAAAGAACCCATCTCGACCAAAGGTCCGCGTCTTTCCTGCGAATTGACGCTGCCCGGCCGCTATATGGTGATCTCACCTTTCTCTGACAGCGTTTCGGTATCCAAAAAAATCGGCAGCGCAGAAGAACGTAAACGCCTGCATACCCTGGCAGAGAGCATCAAACCCAAGAACTTCGGGATCATTATTCGCACCGCTGCCGAAGGCAAAAAAGTGCAGGAACTGCATGAAGAGGTGATCCAGTTGATGGGCAAATGGGAGGAGATTTACAAACAACTCAAAAGCGAAGCACCACCCGCCAAACTGCTCAGTGAACTGGATAAAACCGGAAGTGTCCTGCGCGACCTCCTGAGCGACGGCTTCAGCCGCATCGTGGTGAACGACAAGGACGTACACGCCGATGTCCGTGCCTTTTTGCAAAATGTGAGTCCCGATCAGGTCGGCATCGCTCAACTCTACACCGGTGGCAAACCGATCATGGATGCTTACGGTGTGAACCGCCAAATCAAGGCAGCCTTTGGCAAAACCGCCACGATGAGCAGCGGCGCCTACCTCATCATCGAAAAAACGGAGGCCATGCACGTCATTGACGTGAACAGCGGCCACAAGATCACAACTGCCGACGTAGACCAGACCATTTTCGGAGTCAACCTCGAGGCTGCAGAAGAGATCGCCCGGCAGATCCGTTTGCGCGACATCGGCGGACTGATCGTGATTGATTATATTGACATGAAAAATCTGGAGCATCGCAAGCAATTGGCGAAAGCAATGGAGGATTTCATGCGAAAAGACCGCGCGCAACACACAATCCTGCCGCTCTCCAAGTTTGGTTTGATGCAGATCACCCGCGAACGCGCCCGCCCGGAAGTGATGATGAACACGTCCGAGATGTGCCCGACCTGCGGTGGCTCCGGTAAAGTGAACGCCACCATCCTGCTGACCGACGACATCGAGCGCGATATGGATTTCATCCTCCAGTCTCGCCCGAAATCAACGCTCTACCTCCACGTACACCCTTACCTGGAGGCTTATCTGAAAAAAGGTTTCCCCAGCCGCCGGATGAGCTGGTGGTGGAAATATTCGAAGTGGGTCCGAATCCTGGCGGAAACGGATTATACGTTGATGGATTACCGCTTCTTCGACGAGAACGACGATGAGATTCGGATGAATTGATTAAAAACGGAACGGGGCTGTGGACACACAGTCCCGTTCCGTTTTTGTCTCATATACCCCCTATCTTTGCCCCTCACTTTTCACATATCCCTCTGTTCGTATGGAGTATGGGTAGTAGAACATTGAACATGCTAAAAAATCCTTTATTTTTGTTTCCATAGTTTTCACAATTTTCTTCTAGTCAATTAATTAGTGAGCATTTTTGTCAAAATCTGAAGGACATGCCATTTAAGATTATTTTTTTCAACCACAAAGGGGGTGTTTCTAAGACTACGACGACTTACCATATCGGTTGGATGCTTGCATCCGAGGGGTATCGCGTACTGCTTGTTGATGGAGATCCGCAATGCAATTTAACAGCGTTGATCTTAAAAGACAGGTTTGATGAATATTATTTTGAAGAGTCAACTCGCTTTAACAATATCAAAGATGGAGTAAAGGTGGCGTTTGAAGGCAAACCTGCTTTGATTCAACCAGTTGAATGCATTCAGGCTGATAGACAACCCAACCTTTATTTGTTGCCAGGGCATGCTGACTTATCAGAGTATGATGCCGCGCTCAGCTTAGCGCAAACTTCCAATGGCGCAATCTCTGCATTGCAAAATCTACCAGGCGCTTTCAACTACTTTATTGAAAAAACGGCTGAAAAATACAATGCAGATTTTGTACTTATTGACTTGAACCCAGGGTTAAGCGCTATCAACCAAAGTTTGTTCAACTTGAGCGATGGGTTTATTATCCCGACAAACCCTGATCCATTTTCGGTCATGGCTCTGCAAACGTTGTCGAGGGTTTTGCCAAGGTGGACGGAATGGGCGGTAAGGATGCGACCTCTTTTTGAGAATGCAGCCTACCCACTCCCCATCACAACTCCCCGACTTATAGGAACGCTTATTCAACGATTTAATGTTAGGAAAGGTGTAGCTGCAAGACCTTACCGTGACAATATTCAAGAACTAAAGGATACGGTAAGAAATGTTTTGCGACCTCAATTGATGAAATCTGAGATGCTATTTAACCAAAGTGATTACGATGAAGCCGGAATTGGTGAAGATTACTGCCTGGCAGAAATTCCTGATTTTCAGGGGCTTTTACCAAAATCACATGATGTTGGTGTTCCGGTATTTGCTATCTCTGATGCAGAACTTGGTGTAACAGGTATGCTTTTAAATAATATGAAGGAAAAAAAGGAGGAATTTAATTCTCTTTTCAAGGCCATATCAGGTAAAATATTATCTATAGAGAAAAATGCTGAGCGCTTACAACCAGTTTTTGATTAATCTGCGAACTACTCGGGAGTCTGAAGCGCTTTACTTGCATTTAGTTCAAGTGCAGCGACTTCCGAATGACCTAACTGACTTGTTAAGACTCGAAATCATTTATGCTGTTAGCGCTTTAGACACTTGCATCCATGACTTTACTCGAATTGGTATGTTACAATCGTATTTGGGTACGCGAGTAAGGACGGATAGTTTTAAGAACTTTAAGATGAGCGTAGATGCGTTCTTTCAGATTCAAAATTCTGTACCACCTTTTAGTCCACCTGCCGAATATTATTTTGAGCAAGAACTGAGAAGGCAGCATAATCACCTTGCCTTTCAAGAGCCTGCAAAAATTGCAGAGGCTTTAAGCCTGTTTTGGCTCGAACCGCATAAATGGCAGAAAATCGCTATCCAAATGTCTATGAACGAGGATGATGCGAAAAAGAAGATGAAACTTATTTGCAGTAAGCGAAATCAGATCGTCCATGAGTTTGATATTGACCCTCTATCGCAAACAAGACGAACAATAATACCGAGTGATGCAAAAGATGCAGTAGATTTTATCGAAAAACTTGGCACTGCTATCTTCAACTTAGTCAGATAGTTGCAGGTTTTGTCTCCCGCCCTTTTCATGTAACTTTGCCCCTCACTTTTCACAAACCGCCCCCTCCGTTCGTATGGAGCACGGGCACCCGCCTCTCGTTTTGGTGGGCTAAACACATTTTTTCAATGATCAACATCACATTCCCCGACGGCAACATTCGTCAGTATGCCGCCGGAACCACCGCGCTCGACGTGGCGAAAAGTATCAGCGAGGGCCTGGCCCGCGTCGTGCTGGCCGCATCCGTCAACGGCGATGTGCGTGATCTCAGCCGTCCGATCAACTCCGACGCGAGCATCACCTTTCACAAATGGGAGGACAAAGAAGGTAAACAAACCTACTGGCACTCTTCCGCCCACCTGCTCGCCGAGGCGCTCGAAGCACTGTATCCGGGCACCAAATTCGGCATCGGGCCGGCCATCGACAATGGTTTTTACTACGACGTAGACACCGGCGACCGGACGCTGACACCCGCTGATTTTGCGAAGATCGAGCAGAAAATGCTCGAACTGGCCCGCACCAAGAGTGAATATAAGCGCACCGAAGTCTCCAAAGCCGACGCGATCCAGTATTTCACCAAAAAGAACGACGAGTATAAACTCGAACTGCTCGACGGGCTGGAAGACGGCAGCATTACGTTCTATCAGCAAGGCAATTTCACCGATCTCTGCCGGGGGCCACACATTCCCAGCACGGAGACCATCAAAGCGGTTAAAATTCTGAACCTCGCCGGGGCTTACTGGCGCGGTGACATTGAGCGCAAGCAACTGACCCGCCTGTACGCAATCACGTTCCCGAAACAAAAGGAACTCGAAGAATACCTGACCCTGCTGGAAGAGGCCAAAAAACGCGACCACCGCAAACTCGGCCAGGAATTGGAACTGTTCATGTTCTCGGAAAAAGTAGGCTCCGGTCTGCCGCTCTGGTTGCCAAAAGGCACGGCAGTGCGCCAGCGCTTGGAGGATTTTTTGAAAAAAGAACAGATCAAGCGCGGCTACCAGCCGGTCATTACGCCGCATATCGGTTCCAAAAAACTCTACGTCACCAGCGGCCACTGGGAAAAATACGGCAAGGACTCGTTTCAGCCGATCCTGACACCTCAAGACGGCGAAGAGTTTTTGCTCAAGCCCATGAACTGCCCGCACCACTGCGAAATCTACGGCTACCGCCCGCGCTCTTACCGCGAACTGCCTGTGCGCATCGCCGAGTTCGGCACGGTGTACCGCTACGAAATGTCAGGCGAACTGCACGGCCTCACCCGCGTACGGGGCTTCACGCAGGACGATGCGCACCTGTTCTGCACCGAAGACCAACTCAAAGAGGAGTTCCTCGGGGTATTGGAACTGACGCGCTTTGTGCTGCAAAAACTGGGCTTTGAAAAATTCACTGCCCAGATCAGCCTCCGCGACCCGGAGAATAAAACCAAGTACATCGGATCGGACGAAAACTGGCGCAAAGCCGAACAGGCCATCATTGATGCGGCGGCTGAAGTTGGGCTGGATACGGTCACTGCCTACGGCGAAGCGGCCTTTTATGGCCCCAAACTCGACTTTATGGTGAAAGACGCGCTGGGCCGTTCCTGGCAACTCGGCACCATCCAGGTAGACTACAACCTGCCGGAGCGTTTCAACCTGACTTATATCGGCGCCGACAATGCGGAGCACCGCCCCGTGATGATCCACCGGGCGCCATTCGGTTCGATGGAGCGGTTTATGGGGGTGCTGATCGAAAACTGCGCGGGCAAATTCCCGCTTTGGCTCACGCCCGAACAGTTTGCCATCCTGCCGGTGAGCGACAAGTTTGTAGAGTACTCTTACCAAGTCAAACAGGCCCTCGAAGCCGAAGACCTGCGCGGCGTGGTAGACGACCGCAACGAGACCATCGGGCGCAAGATCCGCGACAACGAACTGAAACGCATTCCGTTCCTCCTTATCGTCGGTGAAAAAGAAGTGGAGGCCGGCACGGTCAGCGTCCGCAAACAAGGCGAAGGGGATCAGGGCGTGGTGAGTATCGCGGCGTTTGCAGAGATGGTGAAGGGGATGTTGTAAATTTATCGCGGAATGATATTCCGCGTTTTTTGCTGGAATGTCATTTTGGCTTACAAGTTGACCGGACGAGGCCACACGGCTTTGCCCGGTCTTTTTATATTTGCCCTCAAATTTTTCATGGTATGAGACTGATCAAACACATCAAAGCGTCTAATTTGCTCTCCTTCGGTCCTGATGGGCTGGACCTGGAGTTGCAGGACTTGAATGTGCTGATTGGAGCGAATGGATCGGGGAAGTCGAATTTTTTGGAAATTTTTGAGGTGCTTAAATCACTGCCAAGGAGCGAAGAGGACAGTAATAACTTGAACGCAGTGATTAGTCGCGGTGGGGGAATGTCAGAGTGGACTTGGAAAGGTTCAAAAAAACAAGAGGTGTCTATAGATGTAGACATTTTTATTAACTTTTTGGGAACCCTAACGTTGAATCATCTATTTTACATAGATATTTTCGGTACAGTCGATAAAGAGTTTATATGCCGATCAGCGCAACGACCGCTTAGAATCCGATTTTTCCAACCTGGGAATGTTTCTTTCCAGACTGCGCAAAGACCCACCCACCAAGCGCGCTTTGGTTGCTGCCCTGCAAGAACTTTATGAAGGTATCACCGACTTTGATGTGATTACCGAAGGTGGTACTGTTCAGATTTTTTTTACCGAAGGCGATTTTTCCATACCGGCTACTCGTCTTTCTGACGGCACTCTGCGCTACCTATGCCTGATTGCTTTGCTGCTTGACCCAACCCCACCGCCGCTCATTTGTATCGAAGAGCCGGAACTGGGCTTGCATCCCGACATTATTCCAAAAATCGCTGACCTGCTGGTAGATGCGTCCACCCGTACTCAGTTGGTCGTTACCACCCACTCTGACGTACTGATAGCTGCGCTTTCTGAACGGCCGGAGGCTGTGCTGGTCTGCGAAAAACACGAAGGTCAAACTCAAATCAAGCGACTCAAGCGTGAGGACCTCGCCCATTGGCTTTCAGATTACAGTTTGGGTCAACTTTGGACCCGGGGCGAAATAGGCGGTACGAGATGGTAGCCATCAAAATCTACATCGAAGGTGGTGGCGAAGGCAAGGATTTGGACATCCGCTTCCGGGAGGCATGGACCAAGTTCTTCAAAGCCGCAGGTTTGGAACGGCGGATGCCTCGCCCGTTTTGCGGCAAAGGTCGAAAAAACACCTACGACCTGTTTTGCACCGCTTTCAAAAACCGAAAGGTTGAAGAGTTTGCCTTGCTATTGCTCGACAGCGAAGATGCTGTGGCAGAAGGAGATACTGTTTGGCAGCACCTGAAAAAACACGACCAGATGGACAAGCCAGCCGGAGCCACTGATAAACACGATTACCTCATGGTGCAAGTGATGGAAACCTGGCTGCTGGCTGATGCGGAAACGTTGCGTACTTATTTTGGCAAACAGTTCAAAGTGAGCAAAATACCCGCCTGGACCGATTTAGAATTGCAATCGAAGCAGAGCATATTTGATGCGTTGGACAAAGCAACTGCCGGATGTGGCGAAAAGCGGTACGCCAAAGGCAGAATTTCATTTGAAGTGTTGGCTATTATTAGTCCACAGAAGGTAGCCGATAACTGTCCTCATACCAAGCAGTTATTGGATTTTTTGGCCTCAAACAGAACGATTCGCTGATTCGTCAGACTCGTTCTTCGAATCAGTGCTATCCCAAAAAAACAGAAGCCTGCCCCGAAACAAGTCCGGAACAGGCTTCTGCTCAATCGTTCAACCATTTTTTACTGCCTCAATCCACCCGGCATCTGCGGCAAATAAGGCGTGAACATATCTTCCAACTCTTTCGAGAAGGCTTCATCTTTCATGTCGTCTGCGGTGCGCATCATCGTCTGGGCGGTGCCGAGCGCGAATTGCTCGTCTTGCGCGTAGCCCCGCTTGAAGTCGGCGGACTGCGAAGCCACAAAACGCAGGGTTTGAATCTGGGCTGCGGCGATGTCGCGGATTTTCTCTTTTGCCTTGTCATTGGCGCCGCCTCTGGAATAAATGTCGGCCATCAGCGCGGCGAACTGGTCGTAGTTGAAATTCATCTTTGGGAACACCTCGAAATAGCGATCGGCCAGGGCCACCGCCTTGTCTTTTTTGCCTTCGAGGACCAATTGACGGGCGATGCGGATCATAGCGACGCGCATGGTCTGGAGGCTCGGCATGTAGGAGCGGTCCACGAAGAGGCGCTCTTTGTCGAAATTGCCCCACTGCCATTTTTCCATGATGTTGCGGTAAGCGATGTCCGTCGCGACGCGGCCGTTGCCGATGATGCCGTAGTTTTCCACGCTGCCCTTCGATTTGATCGGCACGATGCGCAGGCTCAGGCCCTCGAGTTGCAGGTAGTCGTCGAAGCCCAGCAGTTTGTCTTCGCGGCAAGTGACGGCCCAGTAGATGGGGCGCTCCCAGAGGTTGGAAGCGATGATGTCGAGCATCGCCAGTTCGTCCTTGATGATGTAACTTTTGTCCTTGCCGAGATTGAGGTGGATGGTGTCCACGATCATGGTGTCGGTCGGCAGCATGATTCCACTTTGCGATACCTCCGTTTTGTTGACGGGGATCGCGATTTTGCGCGTCGGCAAATAGGTATCGAAGTCGCGCCCGCCCTGTGCCGGAAGTTTGTGGTCTTCGCCGAGGAACTTGATGACCTGTTGGATGTCCATTTCCGGCTCGTTGTTGCGCGGCGCGTAGAACGGTGTCTGGATGCGTTTGAAGCCGCGCAGTTGTTCGCGCGGGATGCTCATTTTGATCGCGGGCGATGCATTCACTGCCCGGCGGAGTTGGTCAATGTACCAGTCCACTGCGATGAGCGAGAGGTTGACCACCCGCACGTCCGTGCGAATGTGTTCTACTTCCTGGCAGTACCAGAGCGGATAGGTATCGTTGTCGCCATAGGTGAAAATGATGGCGTTCGGCTCGGTGGATTCGAGGAAGTTGCGGGCGTAGTCGCGGCTGGCATAGTGTTGGGCACGGCTGTGATCGTCCCAGTTTTGCGACAGCATGAGGGCCGGGGCGCTGAGGCCGAGCGCCGTCGTGATGACGGCGGCAGCGACGCCGGGTACCCGCAACTGTTCGCTTAACAAACCATAGAGCCCGATCACACTCATGCCGATCCAGATCGCATAGGTGAAAAACGAAGCGGCCAGCACATAGTCGCGCTCGCGCGGCTCGTTGGGCGGCTGGTTGGAATACACGATGATGCCGATGCCGGTGATGATGAACAACGCCATCAGGGCCACAAAATCACGGGGCCGTGAGCGGAAATGGAAATACATGCCCAACAGCCCCAGCAGGAACGGGATCATGTAATACACGTTGTGGGCCTGGTTGTTTTTCTGAAAATCAGGCAGTTCGGCCTGGTTGCCAATGCGGGGCGCGTCCAGCGCGTCGAAGCCGGACACCCATTGGCCTGCGCTGGGATCCCAGGGATAGTAGCCCTGTTCGCCGTTTTGCCGGCCTGCAAAATTCCACATGAAATAGCGCCAGTACATCCAGCCCAACTGGTAGCGCACAAAAAACTTGAGGTTGTCGCCGGTCGTATAAGGCCCTTGTTTTTTATCAATCCATTGCTTGTAGATGGCCGGTCGGCCCTGGGAATAGTCCGACATCCGCGGAAACAGCACTTCCGAACTCGATTTGTACGTGTAGTCCACCTTTTCATCTACAATCTTGTATTTGTCGCCCACGCGGCCCCAGCGGTCTTCGCGCACGACATCATCCACTTCTTCCGGGATCTGCACGTCGAAATTCGGACCGCGCACCAGCGGACGTTCGCCATATTGCTCCCGGTTGAGGTAGGGCAGCAGGCGCATTGGGTCGCTCGGATCGTTCATGTTGATCGGCGGATTGGCGTTGGCGCGAATGATCACCATGCCATAGGAAAGGTAAGAAATCACCACGACGCCGAATGCTACCACAATACGCTGCAACAGGCCGTTGCGCGTTTTTTCCGCGTAGCGCAAACCAAACCACAGCGCGCCGCCGAATAATAAAGCCACCGGAATGATGCCCGAATAGAACGGCAGGCCAAAACTGTTGACCATCAGTTTGTCAAAACTCGCCCACAGGGCTGGAATACCTGCAATGATGATTTTCTGGATGGCAACAATGAATACCACGCCGATGATTGAAGCGATGAGTGTACCGCCTATGGTCGGCTTTTTCGACTTTTTGAAATAGTAAAACATCGCCAACGCGGGGAACGTCAGCAAACTCAACAAGTGGACGCCTGTGGACAGTGCTGCGGAGTACATCGCGAATACCAGCCAACGGTCCGTTTCGGCTTCGTCGGGCAGGTTGTACCATTTGAGCATGGACCACAGCGTCATGGCTGTGAAAAAAGTGGACATGGCATACACCTCTCCTTCTACGGCCGAAAACCAGATAGAAGTGGTGAATGCGGTCACCAAACCGGCCACGATGCCTGCGCCCAAGATTGCCACTGCCTGACCACCGACGGGTTCTCCACCGCGCCCGACCAGCATCAGCCGACCCAGAATAGTCGTGCTCCAGCAGATGAAAAGGGCTGCTGCTGCCGTCGAAAATGCCGACAGCAGGTTGACGGAATAGGCGATGGCTTCGGGTTTGCTCGAAAACAAGGAGCCGACCCAGGTAAACAAACGGCCCACCAAAAGGAACACAGGAGCACCCGGCGGGTGTACTACCTGCAATTTATAAGCCCCTGAGATGAACTCGCCGCAGTCCCACAGGCTGCCCGTCGGTTCAGCGGCCAAGCCCAGCACCACGGCTGCGATGCCGAATACCAACCACCCGGCAATGTTGTTAAGTGTCTTGAAGGAAGTCATTAATGTACGGTTTGCGATTTTGGATTTTGGATCTTGGGAGCGCAAAACTAACAAAGTCCGTCCAAGTTGTACGGCGAAACACCAGTTTCGCCTGTTCTATCCCGAAACGAGTGTTCTGCTGTACACATAGAGACAAGGGTCGTCAGACAACAAATGCCTGACGACCCTCAAAATATCGAATGTTGAATGAAAAAATCCCTGGTACCGGACTTCAAATCCCCAACTTCTTCTTCACCAGTGCAGTCACGTCTTCCGTCTCGGCTGCAAAAAGCATCACGCCCGAGCTGGTATCGAAGACCATCGCGTAACCGGCTTCTTTGGCGACCGCTTTCACGGCATCGGTGATCTTGGTGAGGATGGGTTTCAGGAGTTCTTCGCGCTTGGCGGCAACCAATTGCTGGGCGTCCTGCTCGAATTTCTGGATATACTCCTGCTGTTTTTGCAGTTCTTCCTGGCGCATTTTCGCTTGAACCGGGGGCAAGCCGCCGCCTTTGTACTCCGTCTCGAGGGCGTTGTATGCTGCCTGGAAGGCTTTGGTGAGCGAGTCGTCTTTGGCTGTGAGTACGCCAGTGAACACATTGAGGTCTTCGTTGGCTTTTTTGGTGTCGGGCATTTCTTCGAGCAAATTGCCGAGGTTCATGTGGCCGTATTTAGGAGCCGTCTGAGCGGAGAGAGCCGTTGCGCCAACGAGGAGAATCAGGGAAAAAACAAAAGATGTTTTGCGAAACATGATGTGAATAGGAGTGTTTTTTTTAATCAAAAACGTAAATCGGCGGCAAAGTAACGAAGGATTTGCCGTACACCGCGTTTTGGCCTTCAAATGCGTTGTACCTTTGTTCAGGTTGATGAAGCCAATAACGCTGAAAAAGATGGATAATAGGCTCCCTAATTGTTATTAATTTGCTCAACATTGTCAGTTTCCACCAACCCTCATTAACTTTTTCTTTTCAAATGTCCAAGATTCAATTCCTTGTCCTCCTGATACTCGCCTGCATTTGCAACACTGCCTGGGCACAAGAGAACCCTAAAAACGAATCAAAAAAAGAGGAACTCATCCAGTTTTCCGGCCTCATCCTCGCCGCACAGGACGGCAAATTGATGCCCGTTCCCTGGGCCACCGTGTTCCTCCCCGGCAAAAGCCGCGGCACATACGCCGACCACCGGGGCTTTTTTACGCTGATCGTGGAGAAAAAAGACAAGGTGCGCTTCAATTGCATCGGCTTCGAACCCGTAACGATTACCATCCCCGATACGCTGACTCAGGACCGATATTCCATCGTGCAATTGATGACGCAGGACACGATCAACCTGCCGGAAACGGTCATTTTCCCCTGGCCCTCCAAGGAGCACTTCAAGATCGAGTTCCTGAAAATGGACGTGACGCCCGAACTTCAACGCCGCGCCACTGAAAACCTCGCCAACGAATACCTCGCCGAAGCCCGCAAAAACCCCGACATCGTGCCCTATGGCGGCCGGGAAAGTGCCAATTTCTATCTCCGCCAGCAAACCCGTGAATACGTCTACATCGGCCAGGTGCCGCCGATGAATATTTTTAGCCCACTGGCCTGGGGGAAGTTTTTTAAGGCGTGGAAAGATGGGGATTTTAAGAAGAAGAAACAGTGAAGCCGCACAGGTTGATGGCTTGGTCGCGGCGGTCAATGACTAAATCAATTTGCGCTTTGGAAGCACCATCGCTCCCATGCCATGTGCTTGCAGTTGTTTGCACACTTCCGATGCCGAGGGCTTGTTTCATTTGATTGAAAAAACAGTTCGCATTCCGCGAGTGTGAAAGGCTCGATGACCAGGCAATGGGTGACGCGGTTGTGCAGCCCGCCCCGGTGATTGATGAGTTTGTTAATCATCCAGGAGGTAGCGGAGCCGCAGACAATCAACAAAATATCCTCGCGGGCACTCGCCCAACTGTTCCAAAAATATTCCAGTGCATGCAGAAATCCCGATTTCGCGGTATCAAGCCAAGGCAATTCATCGAGAAAGATCGTTTTTTACCCTTCGGGAAGTGTTTCGAGCGCTGTGGTAAGTTGATGAAAAGCATCGAACCAACCTATTCGGTGACTCCCATTGACTCGGTCAAATTTTGCACCACA
>Ga0105048_10008961_pt1 | contig 15973 bp, 17 predicted proteins | sample MAT05_FD_78382 | JGI IMG/M metagenome (GOLD analysis project Ga0105048, IMG submission 78382) | Freshwater microbial communities from Lake Fryxell liftoff mats and glacier meltwater in Antarctica - MAT-05 | ecosystem: Environmental > Aquatic > Freshwater > Ice > Liftoff microbial mat | place...
CTGCCGACCTGGCTGATTTCCTTGCTCGTGGTGGTGGCCTTGGCGGCCTTCTTTAGCTCTTCGACCAGGGCCGTCACGGCCTTGTCGATGCCACGCTTCAGGTCCATGGGGTTCATGCCGGCGGCAACGAACTTCATGCCTTCGCGGATGATCGATTGCGCCAGCACGGTAGCGGTGGTGGTGCCGTCACCGGCGTTGTCGCTGGTCTTGGAAGCTACTTCCTTGACCATCTGCGCGCCCATGTTCTGGAGCTTGTCCTTCAGCTCGATTTCCTTGGCGACAGAGACACCGTCCTTGGTGACGGTGGGGGCGCCGAACGAACGCTCGAGCACGACGTTGCGGCCCTTGGGACCGAGCGTGACCTTGACCGCATTGGCCAGGATGTTCACGCCTTCGACCATGCGGTGACGGGCGTCAGCGCCAAAAATGACGTCTTTTGCTGCCATGTTGTTTATCTCCGATTCAATTCAGTGGGGGGTTCGTGCGTAGGAGAAGAAGTTACTTCTCGACCACCGCGAACAGGTCTTCTTCGCGCATCACCAGCAGTTCGTCGCCGTCGACCTTGACGGTCTGGCCGCTGTACTTGCCGAACAGCACGCGGTCGCCGACCTTGCAGTTCAGGACGATGAAATCACCCTTGTCGTTGCGCTTGCCGGGGCCGACGGCCAGCACTTCGCCCTGGTCGGGCTTTTCGGCGACGTTGTCGGGAATGACGATGCCGGAAGCAGTTTTGGTTTCTTGTTCCAGGCGCTTGACGATCACGCGATCGTGCAACGGACGAAGTTTCATAGCATCTCCTTCGGGGGACTGGGTAGGCACATAGCGGTGCGTTGACTGAGTCAGCGCTCGCTGACATGCGGAGATTGACGGTGACTCAACAACCGGTCAATCGTTAGCACTCATCTCTGGTGAGTGCTAACAACCAGATTATAGGGGCCGTTCGTGACACTTCAAGCCCTCTGCTGTCGTGGGGCCTGACGGCGAACTCATCGAGGAATGCCCGTACGCCGGCGGCCGGCTCATGAGGCTTCAGTGCGTGCCCGGCGCCGCGTCGTCCTCGCCCGGTGGGGTTGCGGCCGGCACGCGAAAACGCTCGCTGGCCCAGGCACCGAGATCCACGCTGCGACAGCGTTCGCTGCAAAAGGGGCGCCAGCGGTTGCTTTCTGCGTAGACCGATGGCCCGCGGCAACCGGGGCAGGGCACGGTGCGGGGCGCGGGCTTGTCGGCCTCGTTGCTCATGCGGGGCACTGCGGCGGTTGCCGCGTCAAGCGCACAAGGACATTTCGAACGCCGTGTCGGCGCCACTGTTGCGCAACCGGCCGTCGGCATCAGGCCGCATGAAGCGTATGGACACCATCAGCCGGTGGCCGCTGATTTCGGGCACCAGGCCGGTGTCGGGTGGCAGGCGCACGCGCAGCAGGTGGTAGGACTTGCCCTGGGGCAGGCTCTGCTGGTACTGCCCGCCTGTGGCCACCATGCGTTGCGGGATGCCGCTGTCACGCAGCAGGCCCAGCAGCACCTGCAGGGCTTCGGCCAACGGCGTCAGCGTCGAAATCCAGCCGTTCAGGTCGGCACGGCGGCGCTCGGGGCGGTTTTGCTGCCAGGCGTAGTAGGCGGGCAGGTCGAACTCGCAGGTGCCGCCAGGGATGTTGATGCGGCTGCGGATGCTCATCAGCCAGTCGTTGCTGGCCAGTGTGTGCCCGGCCTTGCCCTGCAGTTGGTTGAGGCCGTCGTAGGCGTGCTCGATGCGGCCCACCACCTCATCCAGAGCCGCCTCACTGATGCCGGGATGACCGCGAAAACCTTGCAGCAGGCCGCGGTGGCGGTCCATCTCTTTCAGCACGTCGCTCTTGAGGTCGGCGCGCGAGGCCACGTCCATGATCTCGAACAGCGTGGCCAACGCGAAGTGATGGTCTACCGGCGTCTCCCGCACCACCAGTTGCCCGAGGCGATCGAACAGATGTTCGAGCCGCAACATGGTGCGAATGCCTTCGTTGAACGGGTACTCGTACAGGACCAAGGCGGGCTCGGGGGCTGGCAACTGAAGGGATGTGAGGCAGAACGCACGGGATTGTTCCACACGCTTCGCGTTTCACACCGTAGGAAGCCCCGTCCAGGCTCGCCAAAGCATGGCCACTTCGGCGTGCAGAGCGGGCAAGTCGATGCCGTCGTTGTAGATCACCGCGTCTGCAATAGCCCGCCGCGCAGCACGGCTGGCCTGGTGCGCGACGACGCTGCGCGCGGCGTCTTCCTTCCAGCCTGGGCGCTGGGCGACGCGCGCCACCTGGGTGCTTTCAGGGCAGTCGACCACCACCACGCGGTCCACACGCCCGCGCCATTGCATGGATTCAGCCAGCAGCGGTACATCGAACACCACTGGCCGGGCCCCGGCCAGTGCGGCCTGGCGCCGCGCCTCATCGCCGATGAGCGGGTGCAGGATGGCTTCGAGCCTGCGCTTGGCGCCGCTGTCGCTGAAAGCCAGCTTGCGCATGTGCTCGCGGTCGAGCGCGCCATCGGCCGCCAGCGCCTGCGGCCCGAAAGCGGCTCGCAAGGCCGGCATTGCGGCGCCGTCGGCCTGCGTCAGCGCCCTCGCGATGGCGTCCGTGTCCACCAGATGCGCGCCCAGGCTGACGAAGGCCGAGGCGACGGTGCTCTTGCCGCTGCCGATGCCGCCCGTCAGGCCCAGCGCGAATGCTGTGCCGAGCGTGCGTCTCAGGCCTGGCCTATCCATCCCAGCACCGTGGGCAGGCCGGCAAGCATCACCACCACTCCGCCGCCCGCCAGAAAAGGACCGAAGGGCACGAAGCGCCCCTGCCGAAGCGAGCCGCTGGCCTTCATCACCAGTCCGACGGCAGCGCCCAGCACGGAAGCCATCAAGACGATGGGCAGGATGGCTTGCCATCCGAGCCAGGCGCCCAGCGCTGCGAGCAGTTTGAAGTCGCCAAAGCCCATGCCTTCCTTGCCGGTGACGAGCTTGAAGAAGACGTAGACAAGATAGAGCGACAGGTAGCCGGCCACCGCGCCATACAAAGACTGCAACAACGGCAGCTCGGGCAACCAGCCGAACGCCGCAGCCAGCAGGCCGGCCCACAGCAGCGGCAGCGTCATGCTGTCGGGCAGCACGGTGGTGTCCCAGTCGATGAGCGTCAGCGCCAGCAGCACGGCCAGCACGGCGCACCACATCAGCGTGGCCGGTTGCGCGCCGAAGCGCCACGCGGCCGCTGCGAAGAGCGCGGCTGTGCCCAGTTCAACCAGCGGGTAGCGCAGCGAAATGCGTGTGCCGCAGGCTGAACACTTGCCACGCAGAAACAGCCAGCTCAGCAACGGAATGTTCTGATGCCAGCGAATGCGGTGGCCGCAGGACGGGCAGCGCGATGCCGGACGCGCAAGCCCCAATGGCTGCAGGCCGGCAATGGCTTTTTCCAGCCCACCCGAGGCCAATACCAGGCGTTCAGGAGCGTTGCTTCCGAAGACGCGCTGGAACGATTCGCTGTCACCCAGTTGCGCGGCCACGTCGCCCCACCATTGGCGCTCCAGCATCAGCGGCACCCGGTGTACCACCACGTTCAGGAAGCTGCCAACAACGAGCCCCAGCACCGCCAGCACGGCGGGCGAAAGCAGCAGGTCGAGCGGCAGGCCGTCGAGCCAGCCCGCCACGTCAGACAACCGCGCCCAGCTTGAAGATGGGCAGGTACATCGAAACCACGATGCCGCCGATCAAGGTGCCCAGGATGACGATGATGAAAGGCTCCATCAAGCTGGACAGGCCCTTGACCATCTCGTCGACCTCGTCCTCGTAGAACTCGGCGCACTTGCTGAGCATGTGGTCGAGCGACCCCGACTCCTCGCCAATGGCCGCCATCTGCAGCACCATGGTCGGGAAGACGCCTGTGGTGGTCATAGAAGTGGTCAGCGCCGAGCCGGTGGAGACATCCTTCTGGATCTGCTCGGTGGCCAAGGCATACACCGCGTTGCCCGAGGCACCGCCTACCGAGTCAAGCGCTTCGACCAGGGGCACGCCGGCGGCAAACATCGTGGCCAGGGTCCGTGTCCAGCGCGCGATGACCGACTTGTTGATCAGTTCGCCGAATACCGGAATGCGCAGCATGAGGCGGTCCATGGCCATCTGCATCTTCTCTGAGCGCTTCCAGGTCTGGAAGAAGAAGTACAGGCCGCCGCCGCCCAAAATCAGCATCAGCCACCACCAGGCCACGAAGAATTTCGACATCGCGATGACCACGAGCGTCGGGCCGGGCAGCTCGCCGCCGAAGGACTTGAAGACATCCTCGAAGGCCGGAATGACGAAGATCATGATCACGGTCAGCACCACGAAGGCAACGATGATCACCGCGATGGGGTACATCAGCGCTGACTTGATCTTGCTCTTGATGGCCATGGTCTTCTCTTGGTAGATGGCCAGGCGGTCGAGCAGTTGTTCGAGAATGCCGCCCGCTTCACCCGCTTCCACCAGGTTGCAGTACAGGGCGTCGAAGTGCAGCGGGTGCTTGCGGAAGGCCGAACTCAGGCTGGTGCCTGTTTCGACATCGCCGCGGATGTCGTTCAGCAGCTTGGTCATGCGCGGGTTGGTGCTGCCGCGCGCCACGATGTCGAAGCTCTGCAACAGCGGCACGCCGGCCTTCATCATCGTCGCCAGCTGGCGCGTGAAGATGGCGATGTCCTTCTGCTTGATGCTCCTGCCGCCGCTGATGCGGCGTTGCTTGACCTTGTTGACGAGGATGCCCTGGCGCCGCAGGCTCGCGCTGACGACAGACTGGCCGCCTGCGCGCATTTCACCGCGCACGATCTTTCCATTGCGGTCTTTGCCTTCCCACTCGAAGATGACTTCCTTGGGGGCTTTTCCGACTGCTGCTGTGGCCATGGGTGCTGCGCTGGGTCTCAGATTGAAGGAAACGGAGGCGTCACTTTGGGCGTCACTCGTTGGTGACCGTGATCACTTCCTCGAGGGTGGTGACGCCAACCCGGACCTTGATGAGCCCGGACTGGCGCAGATCACGCACACCCTCGGATTCGGCCTGCTTGGCGATGTCGAGCGCTGTGCCTTCGGACAGGATGATGCGTTGTATCGCCTCAGTTATCGGCATCACCTGATAGATGCCGACCCGTCCTTTGTAACCGTTGTTGCAAGAAGCGCAGCCGACTGCGCGGTAAGGCTTCCAGTTGCCATCCAGGTCTTCGGGTTTGAAGCCGGCCTTCAGCATGGATTCACGCGGGTAGTCCGCCGGCTTCTTGCAATTCTCACAAAGCTTGCGAGCCAGCCGTTGTGCGGTGATGAGCAACACGCTGGACGCAATGTTGAACGGCGCCACACCCATGTTCAGCAAGCGGGTCAGTGTTGTCGGCGCGTCGTTGGTGTGCAGTGTGCTCATCACCATGTGCCCAGTCTGCGCAGCCTTGATGGCGATGTCGGCGGTTTCCAGATCGCGAATTTCGCCCACCATGATGATGTCGGGGTCCTGACGCAAGAACGACTTCAGCGCTGCTGCGAAGGTCAAGCCGGCGCGGTCGTTCACGTTGACCTGGTTGATGCCGGGGAGGTTGATTTCCGCCGGGTCTTCGACGGTGGCGATATTCACGCCCGGCTGATTCAGGATGTTCAGGCAGGTGTAGAGGGAAACGGTCTTGCCACTGCCGGTCGGCCCGGTCACCAGCACCATGCCGTAGGGCCTGAAGATGCACTGCATCAGGCGGTCTTTTTCGATCTTTTCGTACCCGAGTGCCTCGATGCCCAGCTTGGCGCTGGACGGGTCGAGGATCCGGATGACGACCTTCTCGCCGAACAGCGTGGGCAGCGTGCTGACCCGAAAGTCGATGGCCTTGCTGCCGAACTTCAGCTTCATGCGGCCGTCTTGCGGCACCCGCTTCTCGGCGATGTACATGCGCGAGATGACCTTGATGCGCGAGGCCAGCTTCTCCTTGATGGCCACCGGCGGCTGCGTGATCTCGCGCAATTCGCCGTCGATGCGGAAGCGCACGCGGTAGGTGTACTCGTAGGGCTCGAAGTGGAGGTCGGACGCGCGCATGTTGATGGCGTCGATCAGCATCTTCTGCAGAAAGCGGACCACTGGCGCGTCTTCGACATCTGTCGTGACTTCGGCCGACTCGGCAGCAGCCGGGTCCTCGTCCGTGACGTCGAACTCGAAGTCGCCACTGGCGAGAGTTTCGAGCTGCTCGTTCGCGCTGGCGCCCAGCGACTCGAGCTGCTTCAGCAGCTTGTCGTGCTCGACGATGACCCACTCCGGCGTCAGCTGCGTGGCGAACTTGATGCGCTCGGCGGCTTCCTGGTCGGTGGGGTCGGCGGCGCCGATGAAAAGCCGGTTGCCGCGCTTGCCCAGCACCAACAACTGGTACTGGCTGGCGATCTTGGCGTCGACGATGTTGCGCGGCAGCTTCTGCAAGTCGATCGCATTGAGGTCGATCAACGGCAGCGCCAGGGCGGCAGACAAGGTGTGCGCCAGCTCGTCGGACTTGATAGAGCCAGCGCCGATCAGCGCTGAGACAAAGCTCGACTTTCGCTCACGCGCTGACTTTGTCAGCTCCTCGGCCGTCTTCGCGTTCAGCTTGCCAGCGTTGACGAGCACGCGGGCAACGCCAGAAAGCGATGACGGTGGCGGTTCGACGACGGTCTCGGCGGCCATCAGGATCAGGTCAGGGACTGCATGTCCGTCGGATCATCGTCGAATCACCGCTGGGTGTAAACGAGGGTGATCGGTCGATCAGGCGCTGGTTGTCGGGTGAGTTCGTACGGAAAGCTGGTCGGGGTGAGAGGATTCGAACCTCCGGCCTCTACGTCCCGAACGTAGCGCTCTACCAGGCTAAGCTACACCCCGCTTCGGTGAAACGCTTCGACCCCTGCGCGTGGCGCGCGGGGCGGGAATTGAAGCGTTCATTCGTCATCATGACGACCTGTGCACCGATCGAACCGACAAGTCTAGCAGAGCCTCGCGCGCTGCCGAAGGCGGCAGGGCCGACAGCGCCGCCTGGGCTTGTTCAGACTCTGCGCGGGCACTGGCCCTTGTGGCGTCCAACGCACCCGTGCGCTTCACGATGGCGAGGATCTCTGGCAATTTCTCCAGCTCGCCATGTTCGATGGCATGGCGAATCAGTGCCAGTTCTGGCTCGGTAGCGCGTTCCATGGCCACCAGCAATGGAAGTGTCGGCTTACCTTCACGCAGGTCGTCGCCTACGTTCTTGCCCAATTCGTCGCTGTTGCCTTCGTAATCGAGCAGGTCGTCAACCAGCTGGAAGGCGGTGCCGAGCGAACGTCCGTAGCTGGCGCAGGCTTCTTCGACATCTGCACTGGCGCCGGCCAAGACAGCGCCCAGACGCGCACTGGCCTCGAAGAGCTTGGCGGTCTTGAAGCGGATGACCTGAAGGTAATCTTGCACGGCCAGATCGGGGTCGTGCATGTTCATCAGTTGCAGCACTTCGCCTTCGGCGATGACGTTGGTGGCGTCGGCCAGGACATCCAGCACCCGCATCCGGTTCACCGAAACCATCATCTGGAACGCGCGGGAGTACAGGAAATCGCCCACCAGGACGCTGGCCGCGTTGCCGAACATGGAGTTGGCGGTTGCACGGCCGCGACGCAGCGCGGACTCGTCCACCACGTCGTCGTGCAGCAGCGTGGCGGTGTGGATGAACTCGACGATCGCCGCCAGCTCATAGCGTTCAGGGCCCTCGAAACCCAGTGCTTCTGAAAATAGCAGCACCAGCCGCGGCCTGATACGTTTGCCGCCGGCGCCGACGATGTAGCCGGCAATCTGGTCGATCAATGCAACCCGCGAACTCAGGCGCTCGCGGATAACGGCATCCACGCGCAGCATTGCACTCGCGGCGGGGTCCGCGATGACGGGCGGGAGGGAGGTTGTTTCGGGCACGAGCATGAATTATAGGAAGCCTGCGCGCAGCGCCCGGTCAGAAGCGAGAGACAACGGCATGCATGCTATACTCAAAGGCTCTGCGCAGTGCGCTGGAGCTGCCATACGGTGCTCCTGCAGCGGCCGAATGAAGGCAGCGCAGGGTTACTTCGAAAGGTCTCCACATGTACGCGGTCATAAAAACCGGTGGCAAACAATACAAGGTTGCTGCTGGCGAGAAGATCAAGGTAGAACAGATAGCTGCGGACGTGGGTCAGGAAGTCGTGATCGATCAGGTGTTGGCCGTGGGCAGCGGTGCGGACTTGAAGGTTGGCGCTCCCTGGGTCGCGGGTGCCAGTGTCACGGCCACGGTGTTGGCCCAGGGCAAGCACGACAAGGTGCGCATTTTCAAGATGCGCCGCCGCAAGCATTACCAGAAGCATGGCGGTCACCGCCAGACCTTTACCGAGCTGCACATCAGCTCGATCAACGGCTAAGGGGCAGGGAGCATGGCACAGAAAAAGGGCGGCGGCTCAACCCGCAACGGCCGCGATTCAAAGCCGAAGATGCTGGGTGTGAAGGCCTTCGGGGGCCAGCATGTCCACGCAGGTTCGATCATCGTCCGCCAGCGCGGCACCAAGTTCCACCCGGGCGTGGGCGTCGGCATCGGCAAGGACCACACGCTGTTTGCGTTGGTCGACGGCGCGGTCTCGTTCGACATCAAGGGCGCACTGAACCGTCAGACGGTGTTCGTTACGCCAGCGGTCACCTCGGCCTGAGGCGGTTTTCCGCCGCCACAGCGAAGCCCCGGCCTGCCGGGGCTTTTTCTTTGATTGTTCGCATCGCCCTCCTGGCGAAGCGCCTCGTTAGTATCGGCCCACCATGAAATTCGTCGACGAAGCCTTGATCGACGTGTCCGCCGGCAACGGGGGCGCGGGCTGCGTGAGTTTCCGGCGCGAGAAGTTCATTCCCTTCGGCGGCCCGAACGGCGGCAACGGCGGCCGCGGCGGCAGCGTGTGGGCCGTCGCCGACCTCAACATCAACACGCTCATCGACTACAGATACGCGCGTCGGCATGAAGCGAGGAATGGCGAGCAGGGACGCGGTTCCGACCAGTTCGGTGCAGCATCGCCCGAAATCGAGTTGCGCATGCCGGTCGGCACGATGATTCGAGACGCCGAGACCGGCGAGCTTCTGGTCGAATTGCTGGAGCACGGCCAGCGCGCCTTGCTGGTCAAGGGCGGTGACGGTGGCTTCGGCAACCTGCACTTCAAGACCAGCACGAACCGCAGCCCGCGCCAGAAGACGCCTGGTTGGCCGGGCGAAGCCAAGAAGCTGCAGCTGGAGCTGCGTGTGCTGGCCGACGTCGGGTTGCTCGGGATGCCGAATGCCGGCAAAAGCACCTTCATCGCCGCCGTCTCGAACGCGCGGCCGAAGATCGCTGACTATCCCTTCACCACGCTGCATCCCAACCTGGGCGTGGTCCGCGTCGGGCCGGAGCGCAGCTTCGTGGTGGCCGACATCCCCGGCCTCATCGAAGGCGCCTCCGAAGGGGCTGGCCTCGGCCATCAATTCCTGCGCCACCTGCAGCGCACGCGCCTCTTGCTGCACATCGTCGATGCGGCGCCCTTCGACGAAGGTGTCGACCCGGTGCAGCAGGCCAAGGCCATCGTCGCCGAGTTGAAGAAGTACGACCCGAAGTTGCATGCCAAGCCGCGCTGGCTGGTCTTCAACAAACTGGACATGGTGCCCGAAGCCGAACGCGCGCAGCGGGTGAAAGACTACGTTCGCCGCCTGCGCTGGAAGGGCCCGGTATTTTCGATCTCTGCGCTGGCGCGCGAGGGTCTGCAGCCGCTGCTGGAGGCCATCCACGGGCACGTGGCGGCCGAGCAGCGCGAGAAGCCAGCGCCCGACCAACGTTTTGTCGCCACCGCCGACACACCGCCAATCGACCCTGTCGCGCCTGCTGCGCCTGCCGCACCCGATGCCTAGCGTGCTCTCCGGGGCTCGCCGCATCGTTGTCAAGGTCGGCTCCAGCCTCGTCACCAACGAAGGGCGCGGCGTCGATGCAGCCGCCATCGGCAACTGGGCGCGCCAGTTGGCAGCACTTGCGGCGACCGGGCGTGAACTGCTGATGGTCTCCAGCGGTGCCATCGCTGAAGGCATGAAGCGCCTCGGCTGGGCGCAACGGCCCCGGGAACTGCGTGAACTGCAGGCCGCCGCCGCCGTGGGCCAGATGGGTCTGGCCCAGATGTACGAAGCGCGGCTGTCCGAACATGGCATGGCCAGTGCGCAAGTGCTGCTGACGCATGCCGATCTGGCCGACCGCGAGCGTTACCTCAACGCCCGTTCGACGCTGCTGACCTTGTTGTCGTTGAAGGTCATACCGGTCATCAACGAAAACGACACCGTCGTCACCGACGAGATCCGCTTCGGCGACAACGACACGCTGGGCGCGCTGGTGGCCAACCTGGTGGACGCCGACGCCTACGTCATCCTCACCGATCAGCGTGGCCTCTTCAGCGCCGACCCGCGCAAACACCCCGCTGCGCGCTTCATCGACCAGGCCATGGCCGGTGATGCAGCGCTCGAGGCCATGGCCGGCGGTGCCGGCAGCGGCATCGGCCGGGGCGGCATGCTGACCAAGGTGCTGGCAGCCAGACGTGCCGCAGGCAGCGGCACCAGCACCGTCATTGCGTGGGGTCGCGAGCCTGATGTTCTGCTGCGGCTGGCCGAAGGCGAATGCATAGGCACGGCGCTGGTGGCGGGTACACCCAAACTTGCGGCGCGCAAGCGGTGGATGGTGGACCACCTGCAATTGCGCGGCGCGGTGGTCATCGATGATGGCGCCGCGGCCAAGCTGCGTGACGACGGCAAGAGCTTGCTGCCCATAGGCGTGCTCGAGGTCCGGGGCGATTTCGTTCGCGGCGACGTGATTGCGCTGCGCACGCTGGCGGGCCAGGATCTGGCGCGCGGCCTGGCCAATTACTCTTCGGCAGAGGCGCGGCTGATCGCGCGCAAGCCATCGCATCAGATCGAGATGCTGCTGGGCTACGCCAACGAGCCGGAACTCGTGCACCGCACCAACCTCGTTCTGGTCTGACTGCCCTTCGTCGCGGTCTGCCGGCGGCTACTTGTTGTCGATGGCTGGCCCGGCCTCGGGCGGGCCGCGATGGGCGCCATGCTCCATAGGCGCGTCGGCCTGTGCCAGCGCGGGCGCTTTTCCATCCTGGGCTTGCCGCTGGACACGCAAGCCGGAACGCAGGTAGCGGTTGTGGTGATTGATGCGCGGCAGATACCGGGCCAACTCCGTCAGTGCCATTTCGTAGACGCCGCGCTTGAACTCGATGACGAGTTCGAGCGGCACCCAGTACTCGTTCCAGCGCCAGGCGTCGAACTCGGGATGGTCGGTGGCACGCAGGTTCAGATCGCTGTCGTGGCCCAGAAGGCGCAGCAGGAACCAGATCTGTTTCTGACCGCGGTAATGGCCACGCGCATCCTTGCGGATGAAGTGCTCGGGGACTTCATAGCGCAACCAGTCGCGGGTGCGTGCAACGATCTGCACGTGCTCGGAGAGCAGGCCCACTTCTTCATGCAATTCGCGAAACATGGCCTGTTCAGGCGACTCGCCGTGCTTGATACCGCCCTGCGGAAACTGCCACGAGTGTGTGCGCAGTCTCTTGCCCCAGAAAACCTGGTTCCTGGGGTTCAGCAGGATGATGCCGACGTTGGGCCTGAAGCCTTCCCGGTCGAGCATAATCAGACCCCGATTTTGTGACTGTTTTCATTATTGCACCGGCGCTGTGCAGCACGCGAACCCTCGCTAACCCGCATGCGTCGAGTGGGGCCGTTCGGGGCTCGTCTGAAGCGGCGAAGGTGCCTTGAACTGCACCGATCTAACGCCCCCATCAGAGCCCCATGAAAGCCACCGCCACATTCATTTCCACGCAGAAGGAAGCGCCGGCCGACGCTGAAGTTGCCAGCCACAGGCTGATGATGCGCGCCGGCTTCATCAAGCGCTTGAGCGCGGGCATCTACAGCTACATGCCGATGGGCCTGCGCGTCATTCGCAAGGTCGAAGGCATCATCCGTGAAGAGATGGTGCGGGCCGGCGCGGTGGAGTTGCTGATGCCGGTGGTGCAGCCCGCCGAGCTGTGGCAAGAGACCGGCCGTTTCCAGGCCTATGGCCCTGAACTGATGCGGGTGAAAGACCGGCACGAGCGCGACTTCGTCATTCAGCCCACCAGCGAAGAGGTCATCACCGACATCGCCCGGCAAGAGTTGCGCAGCTACAAGCAACTGCCGCGCAACTTCTTCCACATCCAGACCAAGTTCCGCGACGAGCGCCGCCCGCGCTTCGGCGTGATGCGCGGGCGCGAGTTCACGATGAAGGACGCCTATTCCTTCGACCGCGACAAGGCGGGTGCGCTGAAGAGCTACCAGGTGATGTTCGATGCCTATAAGCGCATCTTCGACCGCTTCGGCTTGCAGTACCGCGCGGTCGCCGCCGACACGGGCGCCATCGGCGGTGATGCCTCGCACGAGTTCCAGGTCATTGCCGACACCGGTGAGGACGCCATCGTCTTCTGCCCCACCAGCGATTACGCGGCCAACATCGAACTGGCCGAAGCCGTGCCCTTGCTGTCCCAGCGGGCCGCAGCAGTGCAGAGCGTGAGCAAGACGCCGACGCCGGGCGCCAGCACCTGTGCTGCCGTGGCGACTTTCCTGGGCCTGCCGCTGCAGCACACCGTGAAGAGCCTGGTGCTGGCCACCGACGCCTGGAACGAGGCCGGCGACATCACCAAGACCACGGTCTGGCTGCTGCTGATACGCGGCGACCACAACATGAACGAAGTGAAGGTCGGCAAGGTCGAGGGGCTGAAAGACGGCTTCCGCTTCGCCACCGTCACTGAAATCGAAGAGCATTTCGGCTGCAAGCCGGGCTACCTGGGGCCGATCTTCTCGACGGACGACCTGAAGAAGCCCGTGAAAGTGGTGGCCGACCGCACCGTGGCGAACATGGCCGACTTCGTTTGCGGTGCCAACGAGGCCGACTTCCACTGCACGGGCGTGAATTGGGGTCGCGATCTGCCAGAGCCCGACCTCGTGGCCGACATCCGTGACGTGGTGGCGGGCGACCCGTCGCCCGACGGCCAGGGCGTGCTGGCCATCCAGCGCGGCATTGAGGTCGGTCATGTGTTCTACCTGGGAACGAAGAAGTACAGCCAGCCGATGAAGGCACAGTTTCTCGATGAAAACGGCAAGCCGCAGCCTTTCGAGATGGGCTGCTATGGCATCGGTGTGACACGCATTCTTGGGGCGGCGATCGAGCAGAACCACGACGAGCGCGGCATGGTCTGGCCGGTGTCGATGGCGCCTTTCGCGGTGGTCATCTGCCCCATCGGCTACGACCGCAGCCCCGAAGTGCAGGTTGAAGCCGACAGGCTGCACGACACCCTGGTGGCCATGGGCCTGGACGTGGTGCTGGACGACCGCGGTGAACGTCCTGGCGCGATGTTCGCCGACTGGGAGCTCATCGGCGTGCCGCTTCGCGTGGTGTTGTCCGACCGCGGTTTGAAGGCCGGCACGGTGGAGATGCAGGGCCGGCGCGAAGCCGCAGCCGACGTGGTGCCGCTGGCCGAGGTGGCGGCGCGCGTCAAGGAGCGTCTGGGCACATGACGCTGGCGCGCCGCGCGCTGCTGCTAGGCGCCGTGGGGGCCGTCGGCGTGCCTGCGCTGTGGCTGCCGCCGTCGGCGCATGCCGGCGCGCAAGTGGAAGAGCCGCTGGCTGACGCGGTGCGCACGGCCTTGTCGGCTGCGGTGGCTGAAGCAGCCCCGCCGAGGCCGGCCTTCGACACCATCGAAGGCCGCCTGACCTATTTGCGTTGGCTGGGGGCGGCGAGTGAAAAGCTCAAGCGCCGCAAAGCCGAACATCACACGCGCATCGAGTTCCTGGAAACGCTGTGGTACGAAAGCCGGCGTGCCGGCCTCGAGACGTCGCTCGTGCTGGGCCTGGTGCAGGTGGAGAGCGGCTTTCGCAAGTACGCCATCAGCAGCGCCGGCGCTCGCGGCTACATGCAGGTGATGCCGTTCTGGGCCCGCCTGATCGGTGACGGCGACCCGCGCCGTCTGTTCCACCTGCAGACGAACCTGCGCTTCGGCTGCACCATCCTGCGCCACTACCTGCAGCGCGAGAAAGGCGACGTATTTCTTGCGCTGGGCCGCTACAACGGCAGCCGCGGCCGCGCTGAATATCCGGACATGGTGTTCGGTGCCCGTCGGCAGTGGCGGGTGGAGCCCGCCGCTTGAGGAGCGATGAGGGAGCCGGTCAGTTCTTGACGAGCAGCTGCTTCAGTTCGCCGGACTCGTACATCTCCATCACGATGTCCGATCCGCCGACGAATTCGCCGTCGACGTAGAGCTGCGGGATAGTCGGCCACTGGGCGTAGTCCTTGATGCCCTGGCGCACGTCCTCGTCTTCCAGCACGTTGAAAGTCTTGAGGTCGGTGACGCCGGCTGCCTTCAGCACCTGGATGGCGCGGCCTGAGAAGCCGCACATCGGGAACTGGGCCGTGCCCTTCATGAAGAGCACCACACGGTGGCCCTTCACCAATTCGTCGATACGTTCTTGCACGTTGCTCATGGTGATGTCGGAAGTCGCTGAAACAGGAAGGGGACTGTACCTGTGAAAGGCTTCCGTATCGCGGTGAGGGCCGCAGTCAGAAGGCGTAGGACACGCCCAACTGCACCACCGGTGCCAGGCGCAGGTCGTTCAGCAGTTTATCGACCTGGGCTGCCGTGGGCCCGCTGCGGCCCAGCCGCATGCGTTCGCCAGGGGGCAGGCCGCCCAGCCCGATGTCAGCGCTGAAGCCCCAGCCATCGCGTGCCGACAAGCTGGTGTACCCAAGCCCCATGTACGGCAACGCGACACGGCCGGTGTCGGCATCCGCGCCGAGGCGCAGCGTGGATGTGCCGCGCAGGCCATCGCCCAGGCGCACCTGCGGCAGGCTCTGCGTGGCACGGCGCGGGCCGATGGCCACGCCGCTGGTCAGGCGCAGGCCGCCTGCGATGAAACCCGCGCCGAAACCGGGGCCGGTGAGGTAGTAGTCGCCAAAGAGTTGCGCCCGCGGCGTGGTGCCGGGTTCGCTGACCGTCAGGCCCAGCTGCATCGGCCCCAGCTGAAGCCGCTGCTCGGTGCGGGGGTCGGCACTCAAGGTCAGCCCGTGCTGGGCGCAAGCGTTGCTGCCGATCAGCAAGAGGGCGCAAGCAGCGAAAGAGGCCACAGAGACCGAAGCGGGGAGAAAGGCGAGGGCAGAGTGGGACATCGTTCGCTCCTGCGCAACCTGCGGGTGGTCGCCGAAACGGCAAGCCCAGGCCCCGAGTCACGCTTGCATCGTAGGCCTGTGCAGGCCGGCCGCATAGCGGCATGCCGTGAGCAATGAGTCGTTTTCGCCGCTGCTTACTTCACGTTGCGGACGGCCAGCGCCCGCCAGTGCAGCGCCGATGGCCACCCAAGTCGTACCGGTGCTGCACCGCCACGAAACCCGCGGCTTGCATCAGCGCCACCACGGCATCGGCCTGATCGAAGCCGTGCTCCAGCAGCAGCCAGGCATCTTGGTCGAGACAGGGCCCGGCGCTGCCGATGATGGCGGCCAGCGACGCCAGCCCATCGCCGCCCGGGGGAACCAGAGCAGAAAGCGGCTCGTGCCGCAGCGCCGGCAGGTGGGGGTCGCCCGCGGCAATATAGGGCGGGTTGGACAGCGCCAAGTTCAAGCGCGGCGGGCCGTAGGCCTGCCACCAGCTGCCATGCAGCCAGTTGACGTGCAGGGCCAGCCGCTGGCCGTTGTGGCGCGCGATGGCCAGGGCTTCCGCGCTGGCGTCGCTGGCACGCATTTCAGCGCGCGGGCAGGCATGCTTCACGGCCAGCGCGATGGCACCGCTGCCAGTGCCCAGGTCGGCCACCTGCGGCGCTGGGTTCGTGGCCAAGGGGCCGGCCAGCAGTTCCAGCGCCCAGCCGACGAGGGTTTCGGTGTCGGGGCGCGGCACCAGCACCGCCGGGCTCACCTGCAGCGAAAGGCCGTGGAAATCACGCTCGCC
>Ga0105048_10008962_pt1 | contig 15971 bp, 13 predicted proteins | sample MAT05_FD_78382 | JGI IMG/M metagenome (GOLD analysis project Ga0105048, IMG submission 78382) | Freshwater microbial communities from Lake Fryxell liftoff mats and glacier meltwater in Antarctica - MAT-05 | ecosystem: Environmental > Aquatic > Freshwater > Ice > Liftoff microbial mat | place...
CGCTCGGCTGTGCGAGCAAAAGCCTTCGCTGTGGCATGCTCATTTGCATACCTTCCTCGACGATTTCGCGACGCATACACCAGTAGAGGATCTTGCGCCAAAACGCTTTGTGTTCGTTTGACTTACCTTGGCGGGTCCACAAATAAGTAGTATCAAACGCAACGGAAACCACGCGGCCTTGGTCGGCCAGCCCGCTAACGATAAGCGGTTCCTTTCGTTGACTCTCCGCTAGGAGATTGGTTCCCGGCGTTTTTTTGACTCCGGCCCAGCGATTCGCGGCTGGCAAGGGCACGAGCTGCCTCCAAGCCGCTTCATTCTTCTCGGGTGTGTCAATAAGCAGAATTTCGCTTGCCCCAACGGGTACCACTTGAATAGGACCAGGTATATGGTTCTGCAATTCAATCGGGCTGTTGAGTTCAACACCCTGTCGGCGTTGTCCTTTCATATCCACCGGCAAAATGTCACGCAGTGGCGATTCCTCCCAGCCTCCCGCACCGTAGGCCGAGTAGCCGCCCAGCGTAACCAACCCTGCTCCTTTTTTCACTTGATCCGCAATTGCTTTTGCACCTGCAAAATCAATCGCCTTGTAGTCTAAATCGCCCAGCACAAAGCAATCGTAAACCCCATCCGATAGTCGCTGCGATAAGTCGACGGGCCATTTTTGCTGCGGCGGTTTGGGAATCAACTGGAAATTCATCTGCATGTCTTTGCTTTCCGATATGGCGCGCTTGATGAAATTCTGTTCGGGCCGTGGCTCGCCTTCGATGTACAGGATGCGCGCCCCACCGCCACGTACGTTCAAGAAGACGGTCGCCTCGTTGTTCTCTTTGACCGCTTCACCTGAAATCGGCTCGGCACGCACGGCTAATTCATAAGCACCTGGCTCAAACTCGACCACAAGTGGCAATAAAAACGGTAACGCTTGATCGGACTTGGTCGGTCGCACTCGATCCACCGACAATTCGCGATCTGCTTTTCCCGGTTCAATCACAAACAGTCTTACCACCAAGTCTCTATTCGCAACGCCTCGACAACGCAGCAGGCCACGTACGTTTAGTTGATTCTTGGTATATTCGTCCAGTTGTTCTGGTACTCCCTCGACCGCCAGGTCTTGCGAGGTTTCGCTATCGCTTCGTGGGCCGACACCCACAACGAACAATGGGACATCAATTTGGGCAAGGCGACGTGCTATCTGCTGGGCGTCGCCGCCCGACGGCGAATGTGTTTGAGCACCATCCCCCATCCAAATCACAGCGGACAATGGAGACTCGAGCGGCATGGACATCAATTGATTTAAGGGGCCACCAATATCCGTTGTGAATCCCTCGGGGCGATCCGGCATCTTGGCAGCCATTGCCCCCAATACGCCCTCTTTGCCATCGCCAAGCGGTTTTAAGGTCGCATCGTAGAGAAATGGAACCAAGCTTGCTTCCTTTCCTAACGACGCTCTGGCATTCCAGAGCGATTCCCATATTTCACGTTCCATTTCCCAACGCGTCGCCTTACCGTCCCCGGACGGTAACTGCATGCTGGCCGATGCGTCCATCACCACCGCAACGGTGCCTCGCGGCGTGGTTTGTCGAGTGAAGGTGATCCCAGGTCGAAGCAAAACCAAAACAAGGATGAGGCACATCAAGAGTCGTAGCAACCACAAGACCGTCGACTGCTGTCGAGAAATACGACCCGTTTCTCGTACGAAAGTCAAAACGAAAATCAATCCCATCGCCGCTGCTACGACAATAAAATAGCTTCCAAAGATAGGATCGAGCGACCAGTCCATTACGCCCCTTTGCTTTTCGTCTGTGCATAAAAACGGCTCGACATCGTTTGTTCCGCCATGATCATCATCACGAAAACCATCAGTAAGAACGGCGACAAATCACGACCGTAACGCCCTTCTCCAAGCGATGACTGCACCTCCTCGCGATCCTTTGCAATGCGATAGAGATCCTTGCCAATGGCCTTGTCGAGCACCGAGGGTAGGATCCGTTCCAGCGAAACGTCTTTGCGATCTACGTTCACGCTAAAACCACGAATTACCGGTCCTTGAGGAAGCAAACCTTTCAATCGATACTGGCCTGCATGCCGAGTAAACGTATAGACCAACGATTCGTCCGATGACTCAACACGCGTCTCCTCGCTTTGCGGACTGTACATCTTGTATAGCTGCGGAAACTGACTGATGTTGTTCTCAAGGACGGCAGGTTCGTCCACAAAATAATTCAATTGCTGCTTGTTCCATGCGGCAAGATAACGGATCGAACTGTGAAGCAATTCAAATCCGGGCCATTCGTCATTGACGTATAGCTGACTCCATATCTGCTCGCGAGTGTGCTTGTTCGGCTCGGGGTACGGAAACGTAAACGTAAGGATCCGACCTTGCTTGCGAACCTGTTCGATCATAGCCGGTTCGGTGCCCGTCAATCGCATGAGTACGATCGAGCGGTCGTCCAAGCCCTCGATGTTCCAGTGTCGAAACACCGCGTATTGGAACCAAGGAATATCCTCGATCGGCCGCTCAAACGGTAGCCAAATTGGATGTTTGCTTATGGAAGGGGCCATGCTAACGGATCGATCCTTGATAGGTCGATTGGAGAGGCTCTTAACTTTGCCCGGCAACAACTTGGCGATGCTGGCTTCCATCAACGATTCTGCGGAATCAAAGCTGGATGCGAGGATAATCATAAGCCCCCCTCCCTGCTCAACCCACCTTTCCAATAAATCTATCGAATCCGCTTTCATGTTTCCTGGATCAAAAAGCACAATGCTCGAAAAGCGGGCGAGATCTTCCGTCCCCATCCCTTCCAGGTCGGCCGTTGTGCCCAATCGGTACATCGCCGCTTCGGGTATCGTTTCTTGGTCCGACTCTTTTTTGTTCTGAATACTGACGGCTTCGGTTGGAGGCGGGTCGATAGCAAAACCAACATTCCGTCGATCAATTTCATCATCGGAGATCACTAGCGTCTGGCCTTGCGGACGAGCGTCCACCGAAAAATACACCACGTTATCGCACTCGAGCGGGTCCGGAAAGGCAAGTCGCAGTTCCGCGTGGTTCGTACCTTCTACGAGCTCCGTCAACGTCATTTGGATGGGAAGCGAACCGCCATCGGGCACCGATACCGATTGTGTATGGACGCGGCGAGACTCAGGTACAACGATTTTTCCTGCTCGATCTAGCAGCGACCGATCTACCGTTTCCGCCAACAAATCCACGGTCAGTGGCGGCGAATCACCGCTACCCTTGGCGGACTGCACTTCGGCACTGATGGTGACCTGTGACCCTGGCGTGGTGGATTGTTGACTGAGTTTGAAATTGCTTAAGGACCAATTGCGAATCTCGGCCACTGGCACGCTCACGTCGATAATCTGGACAAGGATGTTTTCTCCTGCGATGCCTTTGCCTTCCTCGTTGCGAGCAAGCTTGGTGGGCAGGTCGGAAGTATCCGCATCTCGCCAAGCTGGTAAGGACAAATCGGTCAGAACATAAATCTCGCGGCGTTCCAGTTCGCTCTTTCTCAGAACATCGATCGATGCGCTGATGCGTTGGATCAGGCTGGTCGCTTTGCCCTCAACTATGGTTCGGTCCAACTGGCGGTTCGCCGAAATCCGATCTTGATTAAGGCGAACACCGATATCATTGTTGACAATGGCAATTTGGCTGCCGATAGGCAAACGGTCCATTAGCCACAACGCCATCTCTTTGGCTGCGTCCAAACGTGTGACATTGTGATATCGGTAACCCATGGTTGGAGACGTATCAATGACGATCGCAACCGAAATCGGTCCGGATGCGCTGGGTAACGCAACACTTTGACCACCCGATACGGCCATTCCAAACCATGTGCCGCTCACCGCCCACAAAAGTAAGGCAATAGCTGCCGCTATGGCGGTAGTTTGCCAGCCTCGCCGCGATCCGTAGGCAGTCAATGCTACCGCGGTTGCTAACATCGCGAGGATTGTCAAAAGACCTACCAACACATACGTTGCAAACATGTTGCTGTGCACCCGCGGCGAAGAAAGCGCCAACGCGAGCAAGACAACCATCAGCACGCGCAAGGCCAAAAGCAACCAGCGTTTGATCGACCAACCGCGTTGAGCAGTGATGGCTGTTTGACGCACAAAGCGAATCGCCGGGAACGTGATTGGCTTGGGCTGCCGTCGACCCAACATATGCAATAGAATGGGCGCGAGGGCAGCCAGGCCACCGATCAACAGCGAAGCATGCAGGAATGTCATTTCTCGCGAACGCTCCGAACTTAAAAACGATTACGGCGGCTGAGCAAGTACTCGGTGATCGCCTTGTCGTACGGCATGCTTGTATCGAGTGGCACGTAATCGATTCGGCTTTCGTTGAACCCTTGTTTGAGCTCTTGTCGAAACTTGCGAATGTTCTCGCGGTACTCTTGGCCAATGTCGTCGGCATTCACACTCAGCGATTGTCCCGATTCCGGGTCGGTCAATTGAACAAGTCCATCGAATGGGAAAGTCACTTCCGCCTCATCGAGCACATGAAACACGATCACATCATGCCCTGCATGACGCAACATTCGGATAGAGTCGAGCGTCGGCTGGACGTCTGCCAACAAGTCGCTCATGAGCATTACGAGCGAACGGTGGCGAAGCATGGCCGCCAACTGTAGGATCGGTGCCCGCAATTCGGTTTCGCCTGCCGTCTTGAGTTTGGACAGCAGGCTCAAGATGGCCGAGAACTGCCCGCGTCGCGATCGCGGTGGAATGCTAGCTCGGATTTTCTTGTCAAATGTAACGAGCCCAATGGGATCTTTCTGCATCAACATGAGGTAGGACAAGGCTGCGGCTAGGCAAATACAGTAGTCGAATTTGGTCAACTGCTGTCGGTAGGTGTAGCCCATCGACTGGCTCAGGTCCATGACCATGTAGCCGGTAACGTTGGTTTCGGATTCGAATTTCTTAACGTAGTATTTGTCCGTTTTGGCGTAGGCCAGCCAATCGATATCTTTGGGGTCGTCGCCATGGGCGTACCGCCGATGTTCGCTGAATTCCACCGAAAATCCGTGGTATGGGCTTGCGTGCATACCTTGCAGGAAGCCACGAACGATCATTTGAGCGCGCAAATCGAGCCTTTTGATCTGCGACGCCAGTTCGGGCTTAAGATATTGTTCGACAGCAACCATGCAGCGTTTCGATTCGTGGACAAGGGTTACAAAACTGGTGGACGAGGTAGAGTTTCAACTCCTTTACTATCCGCAGTTGCCCAACCGCCATTATATCGGACAACGCGCGTTCTGTCTTTGCACTATTCTCATAGATCGAATACTAAGGCGAACGGCAGACAGAAGATTACCAGGCCAGGCCACCGTGTGGCACGCCCAAAGCGATTAGCGATGGGCGTGGGAAGTGTGGCAAATGACTCTAGCGATCCACCACGCCCTTCGTACCTCAGAGCGTGCCACCCAGTTTATATACCTCAGAGCGTGCCACCCAGTTTATAGGTAGATTTCAAACTGCCCCTCGCCTTATGATTTCATGGAAACACGGCATTGCGATTTGCGATTTGATTCTCGTCATTAGCGGGCAGTCCATTTCCCGCCTCACATTGGTGAGCAACTCGGCGAATGGATTGGCGAAGGAGACGAAGTAACCTTAGAAGGCGAAGGCCACGCCAATCGCGATGAAGTTCTCTTCGCGACCTACGTCGAAAGCCAAGGCTGGTCGCTCACCTTCGATCAAAAGAAACCGCGCCACCGAAATGGCTCCGAAGACCGACCTCAACCAGCGCGTGACGGCCAACCGTTTACCAACGAAGACATCATGCGAGAGCTGTCAAAGATCCGACGAATGATTGAAGCTTGGAGCGAACACGCTTAGCCGATTGCCCCCCCTAGAACTTATTGACCAACACTTGCAATCGTTTCCAGGAGAATGTATCTTCATTGTATACACTCCGGTTTCAACAAGGGATGGAAACAAGCAATGGCTAACGTTCAAAAGTGGGGCAATAGTCTTGCGATTCGTATACCCGCAGGTATTGCAAGTCAGTTACAAGTGATCGATGGCTCGGATGTCGAATTGGAACTTCGCGAGGGCACTTTATTGGTCAGGCCTACACGGCGATCAAAACTAAAACTTGCCGAACTTCTTTTGGATTGCAAACCATCGCAATTACACGGTGAAACCGACTTTGGCGATGATGTAGGACGTGAGGTGATCGAGTGAAACCTAGACAGTTCATTCCAGAGCGAGGTGATCTCGTTTGGATTACGCTGAACCCCGTCGCGGGTCATGAACAGGCCGGACGTCGACCAGCATTGGTTATCAGTCCTAAAACTTACAATCGCCAGACTGGATTATGTGTAATCTGCCCAGCTACCCGACAAGTCAAGGGTTACGCGTTTGAGGTCGATGTTTCCAACAATGGCGGGGAGCCAAGTGTCGTGCTCGCAGACCACTTGCGAAGCGTCGATTGGCGTGCAAGGAAGGTTGAGCGAATCAGACGCATAAGCGACCAAGCTCTCCAGAGCGTCGTCGCTCGTATTGAAGCCCTTCTAATCAGCCCAGACGACTAAGCTAAGGATCGGTCGATCAATAAATGTCTGACTTGCGCAGTGGGATAGGTTTCTAGCCGCTTGTAAACTGTCATTTTCTGCTTGACAGGCTGGAAGCCTATCCTACTAATCGTGCTCCATCACGTAGCCGTTGTTCTTCAATCGACCTGAGATGTCGCAGCAACTGCAATTGATGAACTGCGTTTGATCGCGAGTGACGGTTCCGTAATTCGTGAAAGCTCTCTCGTCGTGAATGTGACCGAAGGCGTGGACTTTTGGCTTGATCCTGTCCAGCACATGCCGACGAAGGGATTTCGAGCCGACGTGGACTGGCTCTCTGGTATCCATATCGCGAGTCACGTCGAGGATTCCTTTGGGCGGGCCGTGAGTAACCAAGATGTCGATGTCGTCTGGAATCGATTGCCACACGATATCCAGATCCGAGCGTTCCCTCATGTAAGCCCAGTCGAAGAATTTTGGGGTGTAGGGCGTACCGAAGATATGCAGCCCGTTCCACTGGTGCTGCGAGTGGATCAGAAACGTCACTTTTGGATAGTCCTCTGCACGAATCAAGCCTTTTTCAATTGCCGTCGAGTGATTTCCAGGAACAAAGATCTTCGTTGGGATATCGAGCGCCGAATACCACTCAAAGAATCTTCGCGACTCCGGCTCATTCGTCCACGGTTCGCCGGACTCGGATTCATCACCGCAGTGAATGACCAAATCGACATTGGGTACGATGAGTTGCGCGTGCTCGTTGTGCGTGTCCGAGATGAACCAAATTTTCATGAAACCAATGTACTGATCCTGGAATTGTGTCAACGTATTCTACTTGTTCTTGGGCGAGGGCAGTCAGAAGAATACCAGCCAAGCCACCTTGTGGCACGCCCAAAGCGATTAGCGCGATTAGCGATGGGCGTGGGAAGCGTGGCAAATGACTCTAGCGATTCACCACGCCCTTCGTACCTCAGAGCGTGCCACCCAGTTTTTACGTAGATTTCAAACTACCCCTCGCCTTAGCGGGAACTCATGGCCTAGCTTCTAACGATCGTTCTTCTCAATAGTTGACCAATGGATCGCACTCCTTCGTTCCGCAATAGACCTGCACGGTAGATTCGGCCGGCCAAGGTAACGATCCCATAGGTGGAAGCAATCATAATACATGCAGCTAGTGGCGGTTGCCAGAACGGAACCGTCGTGCCCGACGCCAGTCGCAATACCATCATCATGGGGCAGGACGGGGGAAAGAAACTCAACGCCGTCGATACGATCCCGTTGGGCTCTCGAACGGCAATGAACCACACCATCATCGGTGCCATCAAAACCATCCAGACCGGTAGCAGGAGCGTCTGTGCTTCCTTGAGCTCGTTGACCGATGCTCCAACGGTCAGAAAAATCGAACTGAAAAACAAGACTCCGAGCAATTGGAACAGCAGAAACCAAGGCAGTAAACCAATAGGTATCTTATCCGAAAGTCCTTGATAATTTAGAAAAAACAAACCGCCTGCCCCATACAGCACAAAGATCACAAGCGAACCAGCGACATTGCCTAGCAGCTTGCCTCCCATGAGTTGCGAGGGGGTAACCGAACCCAGCAGAACTTCGGAGATGCGAAGACTCTTTTCTTCCATGGCACTCTCCAGCATCGGCTGGGCTGCCATGAGGATGACCATGAACATCAACATCATGACACCAAAAGGCAAGAACATACTCACCAGCGAGTCGATCACAGAATGTTCGTCCGACTTGCCCGTGTCGGATTTTTTTATTGGCATGCTAGGTAACAACTCAACCCTAGCGTCTATCTGAGCAAAGATCTTCGGATCGATCTGGTCTAAGCCATATTGTTCCATTCGCACTTCGCGTAGACGCTGGCTGATGAGCGTGCTGAGCCAAGACCGTGCGCCGCTCATCAGCGCATCCTGACTGTAAAACTTGGCGCTCGCGGTCGACGGTGCGGTTGTTTCATCAGGCACTCCTTCCGTCGGTGCAGCTTCAGTGGCATCGAGAAAAGCCTTCGGGATTTCGACCAAGGCATAGAGTTCTCCATTTCGAATTTGAGAGCTGTATTCCAGTCTTTGATCGTCTGACAACTCGTTGGGTGCGGCAACAAACTCCCAGATGTCCGCTTGCTGATCCATGAACGTCGGACGCGAGCTGACTTTGCTTTTCTTGTTTTCAACCGGTTCGGTCGGTTTGGTTTGAATCGACTCATTGCGCCCAATCGCCGCTTTTTCGATGATGGAAAACAGTCGTCCCGTTCCATCAGAGACGACGATTTTTTGCGTTTTGCCGCCACTGACTCGATTCAGCAATGGCATCGCCAGGAGACTGCCGAACATCAAGATCGGCATCATGACCAGCGTAAACAGAAAGGCTTTGGTACCCACCATGGCAACGTATTCGCGGTGCGCTATAATCCAAAGCTTAAACATGGTTTTACTGTTTCTATCAATCGAAAGGGCAAATGGAATTCAGCTACAAATCAGTTGACTTGTGGTATTGATCCAAAACGGATTGTATCGCTTTGAGAGACGTTGTCGCAGCGTCCGGTGAAACAATGCAATTTCCCAAGTTGCCAAAATGCTCTTCGAGGCATCGGAGCAATAACGCCCTTAGCACCCCTTGGTCCGGGCCGCTTGGTAGATTGCTCTGGTGGTAAAGTGTTTCCAGGTGCCGTTCTTTGTCGCTAGCCCATGCGAAGATTTCTTCTTCGTTCATCTCCCCTCGCCGAATGGCTTTGAGCTGTTCTCGATTGAGTCGCAAATCGATATCGCGATGGGTCAGAATCTGCTCGCACTCGTTCAATAGCCGTACGATATGGTAAGCATACTTGACGTCGAATCCATATTGATCGACCAATTCACGGCGTTTCCCGATCGGGTTTTTGGTTCGCATTTTGTGCATGGTGGCGTAGGCGTACCCTTTGAATTTGGGCCAACAGCCTTTGTGTAGAAAATGCTGACGGCTCTCTCGAATCAAAGTGCCGACTGCCGTAATATGCAGGACGCAATCCTGAGCCGTAAAAAGGGAATCAAGCATGTTCGGATTCCCCTCCATGCAGAGCGCAAAGTACCGCACGATGCCGTAGATCGATAGATCGTACTCCGCGGCATGCGAATCGTTTAAGTGACCATCGCGGACATGCGATTGCTGGAAGTTTTCAAAGGGTTCGTGCGGTTTGCCGAAACCCGGGATCTTGCCGTCCAAGTGCGGAAATATGTCTGCTTTCGGCGGAATGCACACTCCATAAATGTCTCTGTCGGATGTATCGCTTGAGACGCCATAGGCTTGGGACCCCATGATGGTTTCGTAGATCATGTTCGCAGGTACGAATCTTGGCGGCTTAATGAGCCCTTTTGCAAAAAGGTCTTGGGTGACACTGGCCATGAAATGGAGCTCGATTCGGTGCTTTGGCTAAAGGGCGAGCGGGCGAGGGCCTTGCCCTGCTACGGAAAACGGAATGGTTTACCATTCCCTAACTCTCGCCTGTAGAGATAATAGGCTACCAACTTGGTTCGGAGGAATGGCTCACAATGGATGGTGTTCTAGAAAATGAACGAAACTCTTATCGTGCCGTTGGAAAACGCGTCCGCCGAAGCGGATCCTCAAAAGATCCGACGTCGACTGAATGAGTTATCGTTCGCTCGGCAGGAGGCGCTGCGAGAATTCGCCGCCAACTCCAAAGAACTTGAAAGACTATCCAAGTATCAGCAAACTGCGGAAAAAGTCTCGGTTGCTCTCGAGAAATTGAACCAGGACCTGTTTTCGAGTTTGCTTGGGACCGTTCAGGAGAAAATCACGATCGCTTTGCAGGAGATTTTGGAGCAGCCGATTACTTTCCATGCCAAGGCTGGATTTTCACGAAATAGTGCGAGCGTTGAATTCTGGGTCCAGCGCGATGGAAAACCAGAGGATCTCATCAATGGCCAAGGTGGCTCGGTCGCAAATATCGTCAGTGTCTGCCTACGGATCTTTGCTTTGACAACGCTGGACGAGGCAACGCATCGTCGCTTTTTGATCCTGGACGAGCAAGATTGCTGGCTTCGGGCGGATTTGGTCCCAAAACTGGTGAAAATCATCCACGACGCCAGTCGGGCTCTCGGCTTCCAAGTCTTGATGATCAGCCATCATGAACGGCATTTATTTGAGCAATACGCGGACAAAATCATCGAACTGCAATGGCAAAATGGAAAAGTAGTCGCTGTAGATACAACGTCAGGGGCGTTTCAACCGGATGAAAAAACGTAGCTGTGGCAAATGTAGCTGAGCGAGGCTCTCGCTCAGGTTAATCACGCTGGGAGGCTGTGATTTAATGAATCCGAAGAAAGTACTCATCACACTCCGTGTGATGTTGCCTCAGCAATCACAGGTTTTTAATCGCGGAAATCACACGGAGTGTGATTGGTACTATCTATAAAGTCACAGCCTCTGGGCGAGGCCCTCGCTCAGCCACGGAATGAACCATTCGTCCGTCTCGGGTTCAAACAACGTGGACGTCCGTCGCGGAGCGACGGATCTACGGGGTTTATTCGCAATGCAGCTTGTCTAAATTGAGTAAATGGCTACACTTCAGGTAGATCGCACCACTCCTTTGGGGCAATTTACTGCATTTATGCTAGCAATCACGTGATTCCCATGGAAATCAAATCCCAATCCAACGTCTCGCCAACGCGGCCTGTGGACCAGCTTGTTCTGGATTTGCTGAGGCGTCAAGCGGGGCTGTCCGTTACCGACTTGATGGAACGGTTGGAAGTGACTGCAACCGCCATTCGGCAGCGGCTGGATCGGCTCGAGGAATCCGGTTTGATCGAGCGGCGCAAGCAAGGAGTTGGTCGAGGCCGACCATCGTTCAACTATTTTTTGACTGGCAAGGGCGAACGGCAAGCTGGCGTAACTTACTCCGACTTAGCAATTGCCTTGTGGAAAGAGGTCAATTCGATCGAATCTCAAGAGGTGAAAGCCGCGTTGATGGGGCGGGTTTCGGACCGCATGGGTGGCGCCTTTCGCGAACTCTTGTCAGAAGGTCCGCTGGACGATCGGATGCAGATGATGGCTGGCCTTTTGTCGAATCGTAAAATTCCGACCTGCATGACCAGCGGCTCCGGGTTGCCTATTCTCGAGGTACAAGCCTGCCCTTATCCGGATTTGGTTGGCAGCGATCATGATCGCAGCGTTTGCAACTTGGAAACGAAAGTTTTGAGCACAGCATTGGGTCAGGAAATGGAATTGTCTCAGTGTCGTTTGGATGGACACAGTTGTTGCCAGTTCAAACCGACGGTTACTATCATTAGCTCACCTAGCACGGGCGTTCCAAGCTGACCGCCCAACATCGATATTCCTCACCAAATTTTTCACCCACTTTTATACTGACCTTGAATCGAAAGTACAGATGTCACACAAACTCCGAATCGAAAATTTGCATGTCGCTGTCGACGGAAAAGCGATTCTACGCGGCGTTCATTTAGAAATTAAGTTTGGCGAAACACATGCCCTTATGGGCCCAAATGGTTCGGGCAAAAGCACCCTCGGTTTGGCTATTGCGGGCCATCCCAACTACGAAATTACTGAGGGTGCAATCTATCTTGACGATCAAAACATCACCGAATGGGAAGCCGATCAACGAGCCCGGGCTGGCATCTTTATGGCTTTTCAACGCCCAATCGCAATCCCGGGAGTAAAAACCGCGGATTTCCTTCGGCATGCGACGACCAATGTTCGACGCCCTGATCGCAAGGAAGGCGAAGACTTGATCCCGATGCGAGAGTTTCGCAAGGAACTGAAGTCGAAAATGGAACAACTCAAGATGGATTCGGAGTTCGCCCGCCGTTATGTCAACGATGGTTTCTCGGGTGGCGAGATGAAGCGCGCCGAGATTTTGACCATGGCCATGCTGCTACCGAAGTTCTCCATCCTCGACGAAACCGATAGCGGTTTGGACGCCGACGCGGTGAAGCTAGCGAGCGCGTCGATCGCTGAAATCGGTCGGGACAAAATGGGGCTGCTGATCATCACGCACCACGACAAACTCCTCGAACACAACAAACCTCAATTCACACACGTCATGCTCGGTGGTCGAATTGTGGAGACCGGCGGGCCTGAACTAGCTCGCGAGTTGCACGATCACGGTTACGAACGCATCCGTAAGACTTATCCGGATGCCGAAGCGGCCAATCAAGAAATGCTTGGCAAAGAAGAAGTGGTGGTGGTCTAGCAACCATCTCTTCATCGATCCAAGTGAACCATTACACAACCTAAAGAAACAACCATAATGTCAACAGATATTGCAGCAAACGAATCGGTCGGCGAGATCAACAAGTACGATTTCCGCACCGAAAGCAAGGCGGTCTTCAAAGCCCGAAAGGGTGTCGATGCCGAGATCGTCAATCAAATCTCGGAAATGAAGAACGAACCGGATTGGATGCGAGACTATCGCCTCAAAGGTTTGGAGATTTTCCATTCCAAGCCAATGCCGAAGTGGGGCGGTGCTATCGACATCAACTTCCAAGATATTTTTTACTATTTGAAGCCGACCGACAAGCAAGGCAAAACTTGGGACGAAGTGCCGAAAGAAATCAAGGACACCTTCGACCGACTCGGGATCCCCGAAGCAGAAAAGAAATTCTTGTCGGGCGTGAAGGCACAATTCGAAAGCGAAGTCGTTTACGGATCGCTCAAGCAAGATCTTGCAGACCAGGGCGTTATCTTTACCGATACCGACTCGGCTGTCCGCGACTATCCGGAACTCGTCAAAGAGTATTTCGGAACGATCATCCCATCGACCGACAACAAGTTTGCGGCTTTGAACTCGGCGGTTTGGTCTGGCGGTTCGTTTATTTACGTCCCCAAGGGGGTCAAGATCGAGTTTCCGCTGCAAGCCTACTTCCGCATCAATGCTGAGAACATGGGGCAATTTGAGCGTACTCTGATCATTGTCGACGAAGGGGCTTCGGTCCACTATGTCGAGGGATGCACTGCTCCGATGTACACCTCCGAGTCGCTGCACTCGGCAGTCGTAGAGATCATTTGCAAACGCGGGAGCCGTTGCCGTTATACAACGATTCAGAACTGGGCCAACAACATTTACAACTTGGTCACCAAGCGAGCCGTCGCCTACGCCGACGCAACGATGGAGTGGGTGGACGGCAATTTGGGCAGCAAGCTCACGATGAAGTATCCGTCGGTCTATATGCTCGAGCCAGGTGCCCACGGCGAGATTCTATCGATTGCGTTCGCGGCCAAGGGCCAGCATCAGGATGCCGGTGCTAAATTAGTCCACTGTGCTCCCAATACCACGGGGCAGATCATCAGCAAGTCCATCTCCAAGGGGGGCGGCCGAGCCAGTTACCGCGGGCTTGTGCGAGTTGAAAAAGGGGCCAAGAATTCCAAATGCAACGTCGTGTGCGATGCTTTGATTTTGGACCCGCAAAGCCGAAGCGATACCTATCCTTACATCGAGATCCTGGAAAAAGATGTGAGCGTCGGTCACGAAGCGAGTGTGTCCCGCATCGGTGAAGAGCAAATGTTCTACTTGATGAGTCGCGGCTTGAGCGAAGCTGAGGCCAGCACCATGATCGTGAGCGGTTTTATCGAGCCACTTGTCAAAGAGTTGCCAATGGAATATGCCGTTGAAATGAACCGGCTGATACAGTTGCAAATGGAAGGATCGGTGGGCTAAATGACGACAACTGTTGCTCGGAATGAAACCGCCAGCTTTGATCAAGCTGGCTTCGATGAGTTTCTGGATCGACGTATCGATCCGGTTTGGATCACGCAGGCTCGCAAAGATGCGTGGTCTGCTTTTGAATCGATGGGATGGCCAAGCCCTCGCGACGAAAACTGGCTTCGATCGGATATTCGTGGCTTCAAGCTGGCGAGGTATAGCCCCACCAATGAAACCCAGCCACAGTCGGTCGCTAACGCGCCCGTCCGTTTGCTGGACGGTGTTGACGTCGCAGGATCGATCCGCTGCGAAAATGGGTTGGTGACCTCCGAATCTCTCGATCCAAAGTACGTTGCCAAGGGAGTTGTTTTTGGCTCGCTCAGCCGATGTGCCCGCGATCATGCGGAGCTGGTAAAGAAGCACCTTCATGCTCAGATCAACGTCAATACCGATAGATTTGCGGCTTTGCAAGCTGCGATGTGGACGGATGGCTATTTCCTGTACGTACCTAAGAACGTCGTTATCGACAAGCCGCTGCACATCCATGCCGCCATGGGTGACGGCGGGGTCGACCTTTCGCATTCTTTGGTGGTGCTAGACGAAGGATCCGAAGCTACGGTCCTGTTCGAGTCCAGTAGTGGGACGCACGATGCCGGTGGTTTTCACTGTGGTGGCGTTGAGCTGGTCGTCCAAGCACGAGCCAACTTGCGGTACGTTGGACTACAGGACTGGGGCAGTAACACTTGGCACTTTGCTCACAAACGAGCTAGTATCGGACAAGACGCCAACATCCAATGGACGATTGCCGCTGTAGGCTCCAAATTTTCGCAAGTGGACCAGCAAGTCGCTCTCGTTGGCAAGGGGGCAAGCAGCCATGTAAACGGAGTTTTGTTTACTCGCGATCGCCAGCAACTTACCTACAACACGATTCAACGACATTCCGCTACGCACTGCAAGAGCGACTTCCTTTACAAGGCGGTGTTGCAAGATCGTTCAAGAACGGTTTGGCGAGGGATGATCAAAGTTGATGAGGGGGCTGACAAGACGGACGGCTACCAGCGAAACGACAATTTGTTGCTTAGCGACATGGCCCGCGCGGATTCCATCCCAGGCCTGGAGATCAAAGCCGACGATGTGCGATGCACGCACGGCAGCACCAGTGGTCGGGTTGATGAAGAACTGATTTTTTATGCTCGGTCGCGCGGCTTCACTCGCCAAGAGGCGATTCGTATGATTGTCACTGGATTCTTCCAGCAAATTTTCGATCGCATCTCGATTGAGAGTGTTCGTGAAGCCCTCGGTGCCGCCATCGCTCGCCAAGTTCGCCAATACGATTAGAAAGTTGCTCAAAAGGAAATGACTGCAGAATTGAGTACGAACAAATTTGAATTCGCTTGCAAGCTGAGCGAATTGAAGCCTAGGGTTGCCAAGACGATTGAAGTGAACGACCGATTTGTCGTCTTGGTGAAATTAATGGATGGTAAGATTTATTGTGTCGAGGACCTTTGCACGCACGATGGGGGCACGCTCGGTGACGGAGAGTTGGTCGGCGACTGCTTGGTATGTCCAAGGCACGGCGCGAAGTTCGACGTGAAAACGGGGGACGCGATGTGTATGCCGGCCACGGAACCAACGCTATCGCATGATGTGCGAATCGAAAACGACGAAGTGTTTGTGCAACTGAAAGATAATTAGTGTAGCTCGGCACTCCGTGCCGAACCACACGGCACCACACGGCACCACACGGCACGGCACGGCACGGCACGGCACCACACGGCACCACA
>Ga0105048_10008964_pt1 | contig 15969 bp, 12 predicted proteins | sample MAT05_FD_78382 | JGI IMG/M metagenome (GOLD analysis project Ga0105048, IMG submission 78382) | Freshwater microbial communities from Lake Fryxell liftoff mats and glacier meltwater in Antarctica - MAT-05 | ecosystem: Environmental > Aquatic > Freshwater > Ice > Liftoff microbial mat | place...
GATCCATCGAATCGGTGTAGTTGGCGCAGGCCAATCCGTCATCAACGGTGGTGGCTGGCGCCGCGCTCGGTTGCGTCGACGACGGCGCTCGGCATCGCCGCCATCACCGGCAGCCCGCGCACGATCGTGCTCGGCGGGCGGCCGTGGACCGCGCTCGCGTCGGTGGCCAGCAAGGCAGGCATCGGCGCGGCGACGATGACCAAGCTGCGCACGCTCGGCGCGAGTTACCGCTCGTTCCGGCGCGGCTTCGACGACCTCTCGCGCCAGGCGATGCGGCCCGATCTCATGGCCCCGCCCTACCAGCCGATCCCGCCGGCGGCGACGAAGCCGCCGGCCGGGGCGACGCACGTGCCACCGCCGACGTCGGTGCCCGCACCGTGGGCGTCGGCGGCTCCCGCCATCGCGGCGGTGACGCCGCCGACGCCGTCGGCGCCGGCCCCCGTCGTGCCGCCGTCGAGTCGACGACCGCCGCGATCCCTCGACGACGACGTGCCGTTCGTCTGAGCGTCCGTGAAGGGATCTTCGTCGGCGCGTACCGGCTCGCCTGTGGTGGCGGGCTCGCCTGTGGTGACGGGCTCGCCTGGGGGGGCTCGTGCTGCGCGACGGCCCGTCGAGCGACTGGTCGAGCGACTCGTTCACGCGCGCGGAGCGAACGAGCCTCCCGGCACGGACGTCAGCGTCGAGGCGGCCGACCCGGGCCGTCCCGGGCCTTGCGTCACGAGCCGTTCTGCATCGTCTTCGAGACTTCGGCCTCGGCGCTGTCGAACATCCGCTGCCACGACGTGTCGGCCACCGCGTCGATGACCTTCACGTGGTCCGCGAGGACCCGCCGGATCTCGGGCGCCTCGGCGATGAAGAAGAAGAGGCTCGTGCCGAGCGTCGAGGTGAGGGCATCGAGCAACTCCCGCGAGGGAGGCTCGGCGACCGCGAAGGTGCGGGTGCGCCCGAAGACGGCGAGGGGTACCGCCAGGTACCGGTGGAGGATTTCGGGGGCCAGGCCCGCGAAGAGCTCCTTCTCAAACTTGTAGCCCGCGAGCGGGTGGGCGGGCATCTGGTAGTGCACCGCGACCAGCCGAGCCAAGTCCCAAGGCGTCAGCACCGCCGCATCGAGCAACGCGCTGCAGAAGGGTTCCCCGGCCTCCAGCGCGCTCGCGACGAGCTCGTCGGCCTTCGGACGGGTGAGGACGCCCTGGGTGACCAGGAGTTCGTCCAACGGGCGGCGCAGGTATCGGTCGAACGGATCCACTGGGAGTCTCCCGGGAACCTATCGACCCTGCACCGCCTCCGACTTGAAGACCTCCCCCGGCTCACCAGCCCCAGGGCCGGGGGTCCGGGGAGATCGGAGGCCGGGGGCCGGGGGCCGGGAAGCCGGGGGCCGTGGGTCCGTGGGTCCGTGGGTCCGGGGGGCCGGGGGCCGGGAGGCCGGGGGGCCATGTCCGCCCAACACCGAACCCGAGGGACCCCCGGATCCGCGCCCGCCGGGGGGCCCGGAAGCGCCGCTCGGCGATCGCCGACCCGCAGACGCCCTCAGACCTTCGGAGGAAGAACTCGCCGTCGCTCGGTTTCCGGCAGGTCAAGCCCCCCGGGAACCCGCTCGGCACGCGGCCCCTGCGGGCCCGCGCTTCGCGGCTGTGAAGGAGTCTTCGATTCCTTCCCAAGCTCTAGATATCGAGGTTCGTGACCTCGAGGGCGTGCTGCTCGATGAAGAGCTTCCGCGGCTCGACGCTCTCCCCCATCAGGAGCCCGAAGAGCCGGTCGCTCTCGGCGACGTCGGTGAGCTTCACCTGCAGGAGCGTCCGACGCTCCGGGTCCATGGTCGTGTCCTTGAGCTGGTCGGCGTTCATCTCGCCGAGCCCCTTGTAGCGCTGCACGTCTACGCCGCGCTGACCGGTCTTACGGACCTCGCCGAGGAGATCGCGCAGGCTCATGCCCTCGACGGGCTCCCCGCCGTCGGTGAGCAGGCGCCACGTCGGCTTGGGCTTGCGGCCGTCCTGCGCCGTCGGGACCACCCACGTCTTCGGGTCGAGGCCGTACTTCTCGATCGCCTTGGCCGCCTTGCCGATCTCGACGTGTTCGTAGATCTTCGCGACCATCACGTCGACGCCGTCGCGGGTCTTCGGGTCATCGCCCTCCGCGAACACCGTGGGGTCGCGCCCGAGCGCCTTGGCGAGCTCGTCGATGCGCCGCTTGAGCCCCTCTTCCGTGCGAACGAACTCCAAGACGAGCGGCACCGCGCGCGGGCCGCGGGCGCGGTCCGCGAGGCTGAAGGTACGCCAGATCGCGAACGGCAGCTTCCCGTCCTTCTCCGCCGCGAGGTAGTCGGCGAACGACAGGCCCCGCCGCTCCACGGGCCGCGCCATCTCCTCGAGCCGCGAGAGCGCCTCGACGAGCTGGCCGAACTCGCGCCCCTCGATGGTGCCCTTGGCCCCCACCACCTCGAGCTTCGAGCCTTCGCAGCCGAGCTTCAAGAGCTTCGCGCGCAGCGCGCGCTCCTCGAAGACGTACTCCTCGACCTTCTTGCGCGACACCCTGAAGAGCGGCGGCTGCGCCACGAACACGCGGCCGGCCTCGACGAGCGGCAGCATGTGGCGGAAGAAGAACGTGAGCAGGAGCGTGCGGATGTGGCTGCCGTCGACGTCGGCGTCGGTCATGATGATGACCTTGCCGTAGCGCAGGCGCGTCAGGTCGAAGCCCTCGCCGGGAACGTCCTCGCGCCCGATGCCCGTCCCGATCGCCTGGATCAGCGTCCGGATCTCCTCGTGGCCCAGCATCTTGTCGAGCCGCGCCTTCTCGACGTTCAGGATCTTGCCGCGCAGCGGCAAGATGGCCTGCGTCCGACGGTCGCGGCCGCTCTTGGCGGTGCCACCGGCCGACTCGCCCTCGACGATGAACAACTCCGTCGACTCGAGGTCGTGGTTCTGGCAGTCGGCGAGTTTGCCCGGCAGGTTGCCGCTCGCGAGGGCTCCCTTACGGCGCACGAGGTCCTTGGCCTTGCGGGCCGCTTCGTAGGCGCGGTACGCCAGGACGGCCTTCTCGCAGATCGTCTTGGCCGCGCGCGGGCTCTCCTCGAGGAACGTCGCCAGCGCGTCGCCGAAGACGCTGTTGACGATGCCCTCGACCTCGCCGTTACCGAGCTTCGTCTTCGTCTGGCCCTCGAACTGCGGCTCCGGAACCTTCACCGAAATGACCGCCGTGAGGCCCTCACGGAAGTGGTCGCCCGTCGGCTTCTCGTCGGGCGAGAAGTACTTCTCGCGCTTGCTGTACTCCGACAGGCGACGCGTAAGCGCCGTGCGGAAGCCGGAGAGATGGGTGCCGCCCTCCACCGTGTGGATGTTGTTCGCGAAGGTCTGCTCGAGCTGCGCAAACCCGTTGTTGAACTGGAAGGCGATCTCGACCTGCACGCCGTCCTGCTCGCGATCGACGTAGAACACGTCGTTGTGGAGCGTCTCCTTCCCCTCGTTGAGGTAGGCGACGAATTCCTTGATGCCGCCCTCGTAGCGGAACGTCTCGTCGCGCGGGGGCTCACTGCGCTCGTCCGTGAACCGGATCACGAGGCCCTTGTTGAGGAAGGAGAGTTCGCGCAACCGCAGGGCGACCGTGCCGGCGTCGAAGACCGTGACCGGGAAGATCTTCCCGTCGGCCTTGAAGTAGACCTTCGTGCCCCGCTTGTCCGTCTTGCCGCGGACCTCGAGGTTCGTCATGGCCTTGCCGCGCTCGAAGGCCTGGAAGTAGACCTTCCCGCTGCGGTAGACCTCGACCTCGCAACGCTCGCTGAGCGCGTTCACGACGCTGGCGCCGACGCCGTGGAGGCCGCCCGACACCTTGTAGGCGCCGTGGTCGAACTTGCCGCCGGCATGCAACTTGGTGAACGCGACCGTGACGCCCGGCAGGCCCTGGCCCACGACCTCGTCCACCGGGATGCCGCGACCGTCGTCGCTCACGACGATGCCATTGTCGGCGGTGATACGCACGTGGATCAACTTCGCGTGCCCGGCCAGGTGCTCGTCGACGCTGTTGTCGACGATCTCGTACACGAGGTGGTGCAGGCCTCGCGTCGTCGTGTCGCCGATGTACATGCCCGGTCGACGGCGGACGGCCTCGAGCCCCTCGAGGACCTGGATCTTGTCGGCCCCGTAGCCATCGGAGGCCGCCGCCCCGGTGAGCGGCTCGGGCTCCGGGTCCTTCTCGGGCGCAGGCTCCTTCACAGAGGCCTTCTCGGGAGGCTTCTCCTTCGCGGGACCCTTGGCGGCGCGGGCCTCCGCGGCTTCGTCGCGCTTCTTCTTCTCGTCCTTCTCGGACTTGTCGTGCTTCTCGGGGGTCATCTCGGTTCCTCGGCCGTCGCGACGAAGCGCAGGGCCACCACGCGGTCCGTGGAGAGTTGGGTCACGAGCGCCCGGAGCAGGCGTTCGGCATGGAAGCGGGCGAGCTCGTCGCGGAGGGCCGCGGACGAGACGCCGACGAAGAGGGTCCCCTGGGACAGCGAGACGGGGACGGCCCGGGCGCCCCACGACGGGTCGGCCACGCGCGTCCAGGCCTCCTGAACGCGGTGGACCTGCGCACGAGGTGGCAGCCCCATCCCGCGGATCGCCGCGGGCACGAGGTCGCCGATGGGGCGCGGCGGCCCGCCCCGGATCGGTTCGCGACGCCCGGCGGTGTTCGTCGGGAGGGAGGCCCGCGGTCGGCTCACTCGGTCACCGACACCGGGCTCACGACGTAGACGTATTCGGCGCCGTCGGACAGTTTCGCCGGCGCGCGGGTGGACGTGACCTCGAAGCGGACCGTCCGCTGCGGGTCCATCACCTTCAATGCGTCCAGGAGGTAGTCGGGATTGAAGCCGAGCTTCTCCGCCGCCTCGGCATAGACGACCTCGAGCTCGACCTTCGCCTCGCCGACGTCGGGCGAACGGGACGACAGCGTCAGCAGGTTGGGGCCGAACTCGAGCGTGACCGAGCGCATCTCGCGAGTCGTCAACAAGGACGCTCGGCGTAACGCCGTGGCGAACGGCTCGACCTTGATCTCGATGGCCTTCGTGCTGGCCTGCGGGATGACCTGCTCGTAGGGCGGGAAGGCGCCGTCGATCAGGCGCGACGAGAGGAGGGCACGCCCCACGCGGAAGAAGATCCGACGGTCGTGGACCGCGACGTCGACCATCGCGGTGTCGTCGGTCGACAGCCGCCCGACGAGCGACAGTGGCTTCGTCCCGACGATGACCTTGAGCTCGGTCGTGGGCCCCGCCGGCACCGCGTGCACGACCCGCGCCAGGCGACGACCGTCGGTGGCGACGACCTCGAGTTCGCCCTTCGTGAAGCGGAACTGGACGCCGTGGAGGGCGAAGCGCCCCGGCTCCCGCGCCGTCGCAAATTGGGTCCGGTCGATCATCCGGCGCAGAACGCCGAACGGGACCGAAGCCGCGGGCGCGCCCGGGAACGGCTCGGAGGGGTGGAGTTCCTGCGGGTCTTCGCCGTGGACGCGGAAGTGGCAGCCAGGCGCGTCCACCTCGAGTTGCCCGTCGCGACCGACGAGCGTGAGCTGCTTTCGGCCCTCCGCCACCTCGCGGAGCACCGAAACGAGCCGGCTGGCGGCGACAGCGACCGTCCCCTCCTCCTCCACCACGATGTCATCGAGTCGCAGGCCGAGAGTCACGTCAAGGTCGCTCGCCTCGATCCGGACCCCGTCGGCGTTGGAGGCTCGGATCGCGACGCACTCGAGGATCCGCTTCGGGCTCTTCGGGGACGCGACCGCCGACGCGAGGCTCACGGCGTCGAGGAGCGGACCGGTGGCGAGGGTCAGACGCATGGGATCTCCAGTCCGCGGTTCTCAGGCACGACCGCGGCTCGGAAGCAGAGGCTGGATCGGGGTCTGGGGAGAGAGGGAGAAGAGAAGAATCTTCTCTATTCCTCTTCCTACAGAGGGCTGACGCTTTGGGGAAACTCTCGAACGCTGATGTACGTATCTTCGTAATCTGAAAGGACTTACGTCGATCTTGTACCCAGAGGAAAACCCACCGCGACCGGCGGAGAATTGTACGAATCAAGGGGGAGGCGCGGGAGCGAATTCGGGAGTTTCCGGACGTCGTCGCGCCGGGAGTTCCTCGCGCCAGAATCGTCCCCGTTTCGCTCCCCTTGTTTCCGGCAGTCCTCCACGAGAAACGCACGGTTTGAACCCCCAGGGATGGGAGGGGCAACGTCGAACTCCCCCAGGTCTTGGGAAATCGACGTTGGCGGTCGAACGCGCGGATGCTGGAACTCTGTGGACAAGTGTCCTAACCCCTTCTCTCGGTTGCGGTTATGCCGATACGAAAGTGTGGAAACTCCCACCCCAAGTCGGGGTGCGAGGGTTCGAACGAACGGGCGCAACGCGCCTATCGGAGGCGGACGCGGTCCCGGAGCCGATCGACGGTCTGACGGAACGGCTCCTCGGCGGCCATGCGTGTCGCGGTCCGGTCCACGGCGTAGAGGACCGTCGTGTGGTCGCGTCCCGAGAAGAAATCCCCGATGTCGACGAGTGACATGCTGGTCTCCTCGCGGGCGAGGTACATCGCGATCTGGCGGGGCAGCGACACGCTCTTCGTCCGCTTCTGCGAGCGGAGGTCGGCGAGCTTCAGCCCGTAGTGCGTGGCGACGACGGTGGCGATCCGGTCGAGGCTCAGCGGGGCCGCGTCCTGGCGCTGCAGCGGCTCGAGCGCGCGTCGGGCTAGCGCGAGATCCACGGGCACGCCCTCGAGCTGCGCGCGCGTGCGGAGGCTCGTCAGCGCCCCCTCGAGTTCGCGGATGTTGTTGCGCGCGATGTCGGCGACGAAGCCGACGACGTCGTCGGGGATCGTGAGCCCCATGGATTCCGCCTTGCGTCGCACGATCGCCATCCGGGTCTCGGTCTCGGGCGGCTCGATCTGCGCCACGATGCCCCAGCGGAACCGCGAGACGAGGCGCTCCTCGAGCGTCGGGATCTCGGTCGGGGCCGCGTCGCTCGACAGGATGATCTGTTTGCGCTGCTGGTACAGCGCGTTGAACGTGTGGAAGAATTCTTCCTGCGTCCGTTCCTTGTTCGCGAGGAAGTGGATGTCGTCGATGACGAGCATTTCGGCGCTGCGGAAGCGTGCACGGAAGGCCTCGGTCGCGTTGCGCTGCACCGCCGAGACATACTCGTTGGTGAACTGCTCGCACGACAGGTAGGCGATGCGGAGCCCGGGCCGCCGGCGCAGGACCTCCTGGCAGATCGCCTGCAGGAGGTGCGTCTTGCCGAGGCCCACCGCGCCGTAGAGGAACAGCGGGTTGTTCTGCGTGCCCGGGCTGTCGGCGACCGCGCGCGCGACGGCGTGGGGCAGTTGGTTGCTCGGCCCGACGACGAACTGGTCGAACGTGTAGTGAGGCTGCAGGATGACCGTCGGCAGGTCGTTGCTCCCGACCGTGGGGAGCCCCAGGGACAGCGCCGGCGTCCGGGACGCGAGGCCCGGGTTTGACGGGGGGCCCCCGTTACGACCGGATCCGCTGTGGGTCTCGGCGATCCGGCCGGGGGTCCGCGCCCCGTACAGGGAGGAGGCGGCCGTCGGCACGCTCGACGGAAGGGGAGACACGGCGCCGCTCGGGGCGAGGCCGCTCGAGGGGACGACAGGGCCCGGGGGGAACATGCCCGGGGGGAACATGCCTGCGGGGAGCATGCCTGCGGGGAGCATGCCTGCGGGGAATGGGGCCGGGGCCTCCCCCGGGCCTCGCGTCCCGCCCGCGGAGGCTGCGTCGTCGTCGGTGCCGGTCGGGGACGTCTGTCGGGCGTCCACCTCGAACCGGACGGCGAGAGGACGTCCGAAGACCTCCTTCACGGCAGCCTCGACGGTCGGGCGGTACTCGCGGGTCATCCACTCGGACAGGAACTGGTTCGGGACGCCGAGGACGACGGCTTCGCCGGACGTCGAGAGGAGCGTCGTCCGCGCGAACCAGGTGTCGAACTGACGTCGCCGCAGACGCCCGCGGACCGCGTCGAGAATCCGACGCAGCTCGTCGCGGTGAGGGTCGTCCGGGCGCGTCATCCGTGCGTTGAGATCCGGGAAGAAGGGGGGCGTTCGGCGAGGTCGGACGGCGCGAGGTCGGCCGTGGGGAGGGCGGAACCTACGGGCGTCATGGGGGCCCGTCAACGCCCGGCGCGTGCCCCGCGAAAATTCGATCAGGGAACTCGGTGTTCACGATCTCGCGTGCGCCGCCCGCGGAGCGGACCGGCCTTGCGCGGCGTCACCGCGCCATCGAACGGAGCCGAGCCACGACGCCCGTCACGATCGCCCGCACGCTCTCGACGTCGTCGTCGCCGACGTCGTCGCGGACGCTGAACCTCAAGGTCGACGCCGCGCGACGCGCCGAAAAGCCCATGGCGAGCAGGACGGGGCTCGCTTCCGTGCCCCCCACCGCGCACGCGCTCCCCGTGGAGACGGCGACGCCTGCGAGGTCGAGGTTGACGAGGAGCGCCTCGCCCTCGCACCCATCGAAAGCGACGTTCGTGGTGCTCGGCAGGACGTCGTCCCGGGGGCCGACGAGCGACGTGCCCGGGATCGCGAGGAGGCCGTCGACGAATCGGCGTCGTAGCGCGATCAGCCGCGGGACCCGTTCGGTCCGGGTTCGTAGGGCGTGTTCGAGCGCGATGGCGAATCCCGCCGCGCCGGCGACGTTCTCCGTCCCGCCGCGGACCCGCTCCTCCTGGACGCCGCCGCGCTGGAGCGGCGCGAGCGGGGTCCGTCGCCGCACGAACAGTGCGCCGATGCCCCGGGGGCCGCCGCACTTGTGCCCCGAGAAAGCGATCAGGTCGGCGCCGAGGGTCGCCGGGGCCACGTCGAGGAGGCCCGGCGCGAGCACCGCGTCGGTGACGAGCAGCGTGCCACGGGCCCGGAGCGCCGCGGCGACGGCCGGCACCGGCATCACGGCCCCGGTCTCGTGGTTCGCGGCCATCAGGCACGCCACCGTGGTGCCGGGCGTCGCGGCGCCGATGAAGGCGTCGGGATCGACGGTCCCGTCGGGACGCGGGGCGACGCGAACGACCTCGAACCCCGCGGCGACGAGGCCGTCGGCGGCGTCGAGGACCGCCGGGTGCTCGACCGCGGAGACCACGACGCGCCGGCCGACGTTCGCCCGGGCGCGTGCGGCCCCGACGACCGCGAGGTACAGCGCCTCCGTGCCGCCGCTCGTGAACACGATCTCGCGGGGCCGGCACCCGAGCGCCCCGGCCACGCGGTCGCGCGCCGCGTCGAGGGCGGCGCGAGCCCGGCGGCCCTCCTCGTGCCCCGACGACGGGTTGCCCCAGGCCGTCATGTCCACGCGCGCCACGGCCTCCGCGGCCGCCGGCAACAGCGGCGTCGAGGCGTTCGCGTCGAAGTGGAGGCGACGGGGCATGGCGGGGTTCGACCTTCGTGCGCAAGATACGGTCCTGTCGCACGTTCGACGAGCCCACACCCGTGTCCGCCCCCGGCCGCCTCCTCCCCGCCCTCCCGCGCCGTCCCCGACGGCCGCGGCCGGTCGTGCTCGTCGACAACTACGACTCGTTCACGCGGAACCTTGCGCACCTCCTCGCACAGCTCGGCGCCGACGTCGTCGTCGTGCGGAACGACGCGGTCACGGTCGCCGAGGTCTTCGCAGCGCGGCCGGCGGGCGTCGTGATCTCGCCGGGGCCGCGCTCGCCGGCGGAGGCGGGGATCTCCGTGGCGCTCGTCCGGGCCTGCGCGGCGGCGACGCCGCCCGTCCCGGTCCTCGGGGTCTGCCTCGGGCACCAGGCGATCGGCGTCGCCTTCGGCGGTCGGGTGGTGCGGGCCGTGCGGCCCGTGCACGGCCGGGCGACGGCCGTGCGGTCCACGGGCCGGGGCCTGCTCGCGGGGCTCCCGCGCACGTTTCGCGCGGCGCGTTACCACTCGCTCGTGGTCGATCCGGCGACCCTGCCGGAGGTCCTCGACGTCGTCGCGCGGTCCGACGAGGGCGAGATCCTGGCGCTCACCCACCGGACGCGGCCCGTGGACGGCGTGCAGTTCCACCCCGAGTCGTTCCTCTCGCCGCACGGGCCCGCGATTCTCGCGGCCTTCCTCCGCCGCTGCGGTCTGCGACCGCGGACGACCCCCGTGGTGCGGTAGCGCTCGGCGCGTCGCCGGTACGCCGGGCCGGGCGCCGGTACGATCGCGCGCATGGACGCCTACGCCGACCGCCTCGACGCCGCCATGACGCAGAAGGCCTCGCCGCTCTGCGTCGGCCTCGACCCCCGCCTCGACAAGCTCCCGAAGGAGGTGACCGCCGCCGCGGGAGGCGACGCGGGGAAGGCCCTGCTGCGTTGGTCCCTCGAGGTCCTCGACCTCGTCGCGCCCCATGCCGCGTGCGTGAAGCCCAACATCGCGTTCTATGAGGCGTTCGGCGTCGCGGGCCTCTCCGCGTACAGCGGCGTGGTGCGCGGTGCGCGGCAGCGCGGCCTCCTCGTGATCGGCGACGTGAAGCGCGGCGACCTCTCGACCACCGCCGAGGCCTATGCGCAGGCGCATCTCGCGCCCGGCGCCGACTTCGAGGTGGACGCGATCACGATCGCGCCGTACCTCGGCGCCGACTCGCTCGCGCCGTTCGTCGCCGCGGCCGCTGCGAACGGCAAGGGGCTCTACGTCCTCGTGCGGACGAGCAACCCCGGCGCGGGCGACCTCCAGGACCTCGACGTCGGTGGCGTGCCGCTGTACCAGCGGACCGCGGCCCTCGTCCGCGCGGCCGGCGACCCGCACCGCGGCCGCTGCGGCCTGTCGTCGGTGGGCGCCGTCGTCGGCGCCACGTGGCCGGCGCAGTCGCAGGCGCTGCGTGCCGCGCTGCCGACGACGCCGTTCCTCGTCCCGGGCTACGGCGCGCAGGGCGCCACCGCCGCCGACGTCGCCGTGGCGTTCCTCCCGGGCGGACGCGGGGCCGTCGTGAACGCCTCGCGCAGCGTGACGTTTCCGACGCCGAAGGACCCCGCCACGCCGTGGCGCGCGGCGATCGAGGCGGCCGCGCGCGCGGCGAAGGAGGAGCTCTATGCCGCCGCGCGCCGCAATGGCTGACGCGCCCGCAGACGGAGCGTGGTGGACGGCGGCGTTCGGGCCCGCGTACCTCGTCGTCTATCCGCACCGCAACGACGAGGAGGCCCGGCGTAACGCGCCCGGCGTCCTCGCGCGGTTGGGGCTCGGCGCGGGCGCGCGCCTCCTCGACCTGGGCTGCGGCGAGGGACGGTACGCGCGCGCGCTCGCCGCGTGCGGCTGCCGCGTCACGGGCGTGGACCTCTCGGAGGCGCTGCTCGCGGAGGCGCGGCGGCGTTCGCCGGGGCTGCCGGGCGCTCCGACGTACCTGCGCGCCGACATGCGGACGCTGCCGTTCGGGCCACAGTTCGACGGCGTCGTCTCGCTGTTCACCTCGTTCGGCTACTTCGACGCGCCGGCCGACGACGCGCGGGTGCTCGGCGAGGTGGCGCGCGTGTTGGCGCCCGGCGGGCGCTTCCTGCTCGACTTCCTCCACGCGCCCGTCGTGCGCGCGACGCTCGTGCCCGCGAGCGTCGAGGAGCGCGCGGGCGTGCGCCTCCACGTGACACGTCGGATCGACGACGCGTCGGCGGGCGGGCCGTACGTCCGCAAGACGATCCGGCTCGTGTCGGCGCGCTACGGCGAGCCGCTGGGGACCGTCGAGGAGCGCGTGCGGCTCCACGCGCCGGTCGCGCTCGACGCGATGCTGCGCGACGTGGGCCTCGAGCCGACGGGCGCGCCGTCGGCCGATCTCGCCGGCGCGCCGTTCGACGCGGCGACGTCGGCCCGTTGGGTACGGACCGCGCGCAAGCCCGCGCGTGGCGGGCGCTGACGTGCGCGCGTCCGCACCGCCCCCCGCCGACCTCGTCGCGGCGCTCGTCGCGCACCAGCGGCAGGTCGGGGCCGGGCCCGCGGCGGAGCGTGCGGCCGCGGCGCTCGGCGCGGGGGCCCGCGCCGTCGTGACGGGCCAGCAGCCCGGCCTGTTCGGCGGGCCGCTCCTCGTGCTGCACAAGGCGCTCGGCGCCCTCGCGCACGCGCGCGCGCTCGCGACGCCCGCGCGGCCCGTCGTGGCCGTCTTCTGGGTCGCGGCCGACGACCACGATTGGGACGAGGGGAACGGCGCCACCGTGCTCGATGCGTCGGGTCAGCCGCGCACGCTCGCGCTCGACCGCCGAGGGGACGGCCGGAGCGTCGGCGACGTGCCGCTCGCCGCCGACGAGACCGACCGCGTCCTCGCGGCGCTTGCCGCTGCGCTGCCCGCGACCGATCGCGCGCGCGACGCGGTCGCGCTCGCGCGTCCCGCCGCGTCCCCCACCGACCTCGGCACATGGGCGACGACGGTCCTCACGCGGCTCCTCGGCGACGCGGGCCTCGTGTTCGTGACGCCGAGGCTCCTCACGCCGTGGGCCGGAGAGGTCTACGCGCGGCTCGTGGCCGACGCGTCTGCGATCGGCGCGGCGGTTCGTGCCGAGGGCGAGCGGTTGCGGGCCCTGGGGCAGGCGGCGCCCCTCGCGCCGAAGCCCGACGAAGCGCCGTTGTTTGTGCGCGACGGGCCCGGCGGCCGCCGCCTGCGGGTCGCGTTCGCGGGCGAGCAAGTGCGGCTGCGTGGCGAGTCCAGCTCGTTCCGCCGCGCCGATCTTGTCGCGCACGTGCGTGCGCGCCCCGAGCTCGCGAGCGCCGACGTCGTGGGCCGCGTGCTCCTGCAGGACGCGCTGCTTCCCGTGGACGCGTACGTCGCGGGCCCCACGGAGGCCGCCTACCTGCGGCAGCTCGCGCCGGCGCACGCCGTGCTGGGCCTCGCGTCGCCCGCGGTCGTCGCCCGGCCCTCGGCGGTCTGGCTCGAGGGACGCGCGGCGGCGGCGCTCGTCGATGCCGGCCTGTCCGCAAAGGCGGTGCTGGCGGGCGACCTGCCGCCGCCCCCGCCGCCCGCCCCCGACGACGCCGACACGACCGAGTTGCTCCGGTTGGCCGCCGCCGCGGACGCGGTCCACGCGCGACGCGAAGCCGAGGCCGGCGTGGGACGCGCGCTCACGGACGCCGCGCGGTCGCTGCGGGCGGCGGCGGAGGCCCACCGGCGCGCGCGGCATGCCGGGGCGGAGGTCGCGGCTGCGCGCCGGGCCCGGGCCGTCGCGGCGGTGATGCCGCGCGGGGAGCCGCAGGAGCGGGTGCTTTCGCCGCTGTCGCTCGTGGCCCGCCACGGCCTGCCCGCGGTCCGCGCCGTCCTCGACGACCTCGCGCGATGGGCCCCGACGGCAGCGCGGGCGGGGACCGTGGACGTCGTCGAGTTGGGCGGCCGCGAGACCTGACGGGTCGGTGGCGCGCCGGGGCTGCCCGCTGCCGGTCCGCGTAGGATGCGCCAGCCATGGGCACGCCCTCGCTCCCCGACCCGGTGGACGTCCTCGCGTTCGGTCCCCATCCCGACGACGTCGAGATGTGCGCTGGGGGCCTGCTCCTCAAGATGCGCGCCGCAGGGCACCGCTGCGCGATCGTGGACCTCACGCGGGGCGAGGCCGGCTCGCGCGGCACGCCGGCGTCGCGTGCGAAGGAGACCGAGGCCGCGAGCCGGCTGCTCGGTCTCGCGGGGCGAGACAACCTGGGCCTGCCCGACGGCGGCCTCGAGGTGACGGCCGCCATGACGGAGCCCGTGGTCGCCGCGATCCGGCGGTGGCGTCCGCGCCTCGTCGTCGCGCCGTGCCCGGTGGACCTCCACCCGGACCACGAGGCCGCGGCCCAACTGGTGCGGCGGGCGTACTACCTCGCCACCATCGGCAAAGCGCCCGGCGGCGGGCTCCCCGCGCACCGCCCCGACGCGCTGGTCCACTACTTCGGCCACAAGGAGCCCGAGCCCACGTTCGTCGTGGACGTCTCCGAGGTGTGGGCGGAGAAGCTGGCGGTGGTCGGCTGCTACGCGTCGCAACTTGGCACCGACGGCGTCGTGGGCCCGGCGACGAACCTCGCCTCGCCGGGTTTCCTCGCGCGCTACGAACTGCGGTTCGCGTACTGGGGTGCGCGCATCGGCGCGGCCCACGCCGAGCCGTTCCTCGCGGAACGCGTCGTCCCGCTCGACGACCCGGTGACGGCGTTGCGCAAGCGCGACGGGGTGGTCCGGTGAAGCCCCAGGCGGTCCGGTGAAGATCGGGATCGTCTGCTACCCGACGGCGGGCGGCTCCGGCGTCGTCGCCACGGAGCTGGCCTGCGCGCTGGCGCGCCGCGACCACGACGTCCACGTGCTCTCGTACGCGCAGCCGTTCCGGCTCGACGGGTGCGACCCGCGTGTCCGCTGGCACGAGGTCGAGGTCACGACGTATCCGCTCTTCCGCTACCCGCCCTACGACGCGGCCCTCGCCTCGCGCATCGTCGAGACGGCGGAGGAGGAGGGCCTCGACGTGGTGCACGTGCACTACGCGATCCCCCACGCGCTCGCCGCGCTCCTCGCGCGCGACGTGCTCGCGCCGCGCCGACTGCCCGTCGTGACGACGCTGCACGGGACCGACATCACGATCGTCGGGCAGGACCGCGCGTACGCGCCGATGACGAAACACGCCATCAAGAGTTCGGACGCCGTCACCGCGGTGTCGGCGTGGCTCGCGGCCGAGACCGACCGGGTCTTCGGGGCCCTGCGGCCGGTGGAGGTCATCCCCAACTTCGTGGACGGCGACCGCTTCGTGCCGCGCGCCGACGGGCAGCGCCGCCGCGCGTACGCGAAGTCGGGCGAGGCGCTGCTGATCCACGTGAGCAACTTCCGCCCGGTGAAGCGCTCGGTCGCGACGGTCGAGGTGCTGGCGGCCGTCGTGAAGCGGCGGCCGGCGGTACTCCTCATGGTCGGGGACGGCCCCGAGAAGGCGGCGTGCGAGGCGCGGGCGCGGGAGCTCGGCGTGCGCGACCGGGTCCGCTTCGTCGGCGCGCAGGCCGAAGTCGAGGCGCTCCTGCCGCTCGCCGACCTGTTCCTGCTGCCGAGCGAGTTCGAGTCGTTCGGCCTCGCGGCGCTCGAGTCCATGGCCTGCGGCACGCCGGCCGTGGCGTTCGCCGCGGGCGGCCTCCCCGAAGTGATCACCGACGGGGTGGACGGCCGGCTCCTGCCCCCCCACGACGACCGCGGCATGGCGGACGCGGTCCTCGAGCTCCTGGAGTCGCCCGAGCGCCTGGCGGCGTTCGGCGCCGCGGCGCGGGCGACCGCGCTGGCGCGGTTCACCCCGGCGCAGGTGGTGCCGCGGTATGAGGCGGTCTACCGGCGCGTCGTGGAGGCGGGCGGGTCCCTCCCCTAGGATCTACCCATGCCGCGCCGCAGCGAGTCGCCGTTCGACACCTACCTGCGGGAGATCCAGGCGTACCCCCTGCTGACCGGACCGGAGGAGCGGGAGCTCGCGCGGCGCATCCAGACCGCCGCGCCCGCCACCCCCGCCTGGGGCCAGCGCCGTCGCGCGGCCGAGGCTTCGCCCCTCGCGGCGCTGCAGCAGATGATCGACGAGCAGCACGCACAGGAGGCGCGCTTCGAGCTCACGGTCCGCAACCTGCGGCTCGTCGTCTCGGAGGCGAAGCGTTGGGCGGGCCGCGGTCTGTTGCTGCCCGACCTCGTCGAGGAGGGCAACGTCGGCCTCTTCCACGCGGTCGAGCTCTTCGACCCCGAGCGCGTGATCCGCTTCTCGACGTACGCGACGTGGTGGATCCGTCAGGCGATCCGGCGCGCACTCGTGAACTCCGTGCGCACCGTGCGGATCCCGCGCCACATGTCGCAGGAACTCGCGCGGTGGCGCGAGTTCGCGCGCCGGTTCGAGCAGAAGGAAGGGCGCGCGCCCGACGTCGAGGAGGTCGCGCGCGCGATGCCCGGCTCCGTGGCGAAGCGCAAGATCCTGAAGCGCGTCTACGGGAGCGTGGGGCTGTCGGGCGCGACGGTGTCGCTCGACGCGCTGTTCGACGAGGACCACAAGATCGCAGACCCGCGCGCGGTGGCGCCGGACGACGCGGAGCTCGACCTCGGC
>Ga0105048_10008965_pt1 | contig 15969 bp, 16 predicted proteins | sample MAT05_FD_78382 | JGI IMG/M metagenome (GOLD analysis project Ga0105048, IMG submission 78382) | Freshwater microbial communities from Lake Fryxell liftoff mats and glacier meltwater in Antarctica - MAT-05 | ecosystem: Environmental > Aquatic > Freshwater > Ice > Liftoff microbial mat | place...
CTAGTTTTTCGCCGCTCCGTAGCAAGATTTTAGCAACCTGAAGAAGGCTGCTATTGAACAACTTCGGTATGATGTAGCTGTTATCCTGACTATACATCAATGGTATCCCTGTTGCCGACAGGCAGGTTGTCGAAGGAAGGAGTCGGGGTGAGGTCAAAAGGAGCACTTGGGTAGCTTTACGGATAGTCATTAATCAATTCAAATGTATGATTGTCAAGTTGTCTATATTCTGGTTGCAAAAAATCAATTTTATCTTGAAATCCAAACTTCCTTAATGCTTCCCAATCGTCCTCGCCAGGAAGTCCATACGTCTTTTGATAATCTTCAATCTTGATTATTATTTCTTCCCCTAGTTTGATTTCTGTACTTCTATTGATTGTTAATGGAAGATTCCACCAAATAAAAAAACCCCCAACTAATATTGTAAGAGTTGCTACTGTAATAATAATCAATTTTTTCATTTAATTTTTTAATGTCGCATCAGGCTTATATTTCCTGATAGGTTGTTATTTTCTGATGAATGTATCTCTAAAGGATATTAATGGTTTCTGTGCAGAAGTTGAGGCGGAGTAAAGAAACGGCAACTATCGACAAAAACAAACATAATAGAAAGAAAAATTATGAGTCGAGACAAATACCGCCTTTGCTTTCTGCAAAGGGGTATAGCCAGTGGTTCTTGTCCACCGTTCTTGAAATCCATTGTCAATATTGAGTTTCTGTGTCAACAATTAAAACAACTCCCCTTTGAAATCTCTAAATGGTATTTCCAAATCGAGCAATTCTATATTAAAACTTTTTGACTTTTGTATTGGCATGAATATTTGTCCAAATGATTTTTTGTCTTTTGTAATATATGCACCAATTTTTCTGTTGAATATTTGAGCTATCAGTTTACAATCGTCTTTAATTACGATTCTTTCAATATGAGCAACTTGCTCTTTATTATTTATTAAGATTGAATGAAACTCACCTGCGGTTTTACCATCAAAAAAATCGAATGAAACAATTTTTACAAATTCAAGAGGTAAATTATTGGCATCATCTTTAACCGAGTATTCTGCTATAACAATGCTTGATAGATATATTTCTACCTAATATTCTAAAAAGTATTTAAAATAGTCCTTTGCATTTTGATGTAATGGATCATTGCTCTTAAGTAATCGAATACAAAAAGATGTGTCAAGCAGAATGCTATCCATTAACACCTCCTCTTAGCTCGTTTAACCAAGAATCCACATTAGGGATTGTATTCCATATTATTGAGGCTCTTTCTATTAGCAAATCCAATTTATGTTCGCTATAATTTGGATTGTATGTAATGTAATCAATCAATTTTAGGTCAAAAGGCTTTCCATCAGCAAGATTTTGTTTGCCTTTTGCCCTAACTCCATAAATTTTAAATAAACGCTTTTCTCCTTCCAAAAGCTGTTTTTCGGTTGTACTTATAACAAGTTTGCCAAATTCTTTGGTTATTAGGTGAAAGTTAGGATTATTCCCTCCCTCTTCATTAACCTTCCCATATAAAACAAACGCAGTTTCGATAAATGTAGCAGCAATTTTGAAAAATTGTGTTTCATGATTAATTTTTAGTATTGGTTTAATATTTGAGGAACTGTAAAACGAAATTTCAAGGTTTCTTTCTTTTGCTTTACGTTGAAATTTATCAATAATCTCCGCCCTTTTGTTATCCAAAAACTCAATGTTTCCCCTGTGGTTTATTTCTCCTAACAAGCCATTAAACAGTAAAACACCGGATATGGGCAAGTAAAATAAATTCCTTGCAGAACCTTCTTCTAGCTTATATGAAATATGCGGACGTTCTGCCTTTTCTCCTCTGGTGGGGTACAAAAAAAATTCCACATCGCTGATAATTTCTTTTATCTCTGCGATGTCAATATCAAAGGGTTTTAGCGGTTTGTTGCCTACTAAGCCATCAATTTTAAGTTCAATGTAACCTTGTTCTTCCACAGTGCAAGTTTACGATTTTTTTTTATTTTCACTTCCTCCTTCATTTCTTCATTTTAATGATTAAATTTTAGGCGTCTGTTTGTTGTTGGTTGTCCTACCGTTGGCTATAACGTTTGGATAACCGCTATATATCTTTTCTTTTAAAATCTATTTCCTCTATTCCAATTTAGTTTATAATAAGATCTACATCCTCTTCTCCGTCAACTTCAAAATCTCTGTCTCTTCTCCTTTTGCCTTCTCCAAAATATCAGTAGCTTCCTTGATGAAATTCTCTGAACGTGTTTTGTCTTTCAAGCCCGAGGCATTGATCCTCACATTCAGGTAAGCACCGTAGATGGCACTTCGTATACATAGGGCGCCAACAGCAGCATCGGTTACACTATTCGGATTTCCGATCGTAACCATTTCTTTTATCATAGGAAAACAGGCCATACATTGTTTCATCGTCTGAAGAGGAATTTCCGTGGCGTAGATCGTAGCTTCCTGTATGGCTTGTGTGCGATTCAATTTTTCTTCATCTGTGTTTTTAGGTAAAGAAAATGCGTTCATAATTTTTGTAAATGCATTCGTATCCTCATCTACCAGTTTTAATAATTCATCTTTTAATTCCTGCCCTTTCTCCGCCCATCGACTAAAAGTTTCCCATTGATCATCCCATCCTTTTTTATGACTGCTTAAATTGGCAACCATGGTTCCAAGAGATACACCAAGAGCACCCAAATAAGCACTGATACTTCCTCCTCCCGGAGCAGTGCTTTCACTGGCAGTTTCATTGGCAAACGCACGAAGATTCAGATCAATTAGTTTCTTTTTATGATCATCATTCATGACATATTCGATAATCTTCTTTTTGGGATCAAAAGGAGTCAGTTCATCCAACCCCATACTTTTGATGGCAATTTTAATCAGTTCTTTTTCATCAACACCCACACTGCGTTGTTGTTTCAGAAGAAAATATTTTCCTGCATCCAGCATACTTTTTAATGGAACAAGTCCGACCAATTCACTTCCTGTTACACGCATACCTCGAATATGCGCACGCTCCACAGCCGTGTCGAAAGCAATATGCAATGGCGTGATCGAAATATTCGTAAGGTTCATTGAGATCTGGGCAATGCCATATTCTTCGATATACCAACCGATGGCTTTTACACTTTTAAGCAGACCAGGTTCACGAACTTCCGTACCGCTTTCATCCAATACTTTTTTGCCATTTAATTCTTTCACTCGTCCGTTTTCACGAAGATCGAATGCGACAGCGTTTGCACGTCGAGTAGAGGTCGTATTTAAATTTACATTATAGGCAACTAAGAAATCACGGGCACCAATTGCAGTGGTTCCGCTTCGTTCATTAAAAACCGGATTGCCAAAATCAGGAGCCCAGTTTGCATCTTTTATTTTATCTGTAAAACCTTCATACTCCCCGGCTCTTATCGTGGCCAGGTTTTTACGATCTTCTTTTTGCGCAGCACTTTCGTATAAATAAACAGGAATATTCAATTCTTCGCCCACACGCTTACCCAGCTTTTTTGCATACTCCACGGTCTCTTCCATTGTGATTCCGCTGATCGGAATTAACGGACAAACATCAGTTGCTCCCATACGAGGATGTTCTCCTTTATGCTTGCTCATATCGATCAGTTCGCCGGCTTTTTTAATAGCCTGATAAGCCGCTTCGATCACCGCGTTAGGTTCGCCAACAAAGGTTACAACCGTTCTGTTCGTTGCCTTTCCCGGATCTACATCCAGCAATTTTACCCCGGTTATTTTTTCTATTTCGTCTGTGATCTTTTTAATGATCTCCATATCCACGCCTTCGCTGAAATTAGGAACACATTCTATGAGTTGTTGTTGCATATTTATTTTTAGTATTTTCGTTTTGGATTTCGTGCTGTATGAAAAATGAGGTAAACAAGAATTTCTTTTTTTGATTTATATTTTGAAAAATTATAACAAAAGGAAAGTCCTGAACAACAAATTCCCTGAATTTTCCTTTCACTTGTCAGAAGGAGACAGGATTGTCACAAATCAATCGAATGCTTTCCAGAATAGCATTTTCAAACTTTTTGCTTATATAATCAGAATGTTCATCATGCCAGTCAGTCGATTCTATGAATTCAGTATTTGCCCTCTGCGATAGAACAATTTTCCATTCCATTCTATTTTATTGTTTGTTTTTCAGCCAATTTTGCCTTGACTTCTTCTAATGAGTAAGTTTTTAACTTCCCTTGCTCGTATAGTTTGGCATCCTTCTCTAAAGCCAACATAAATTCTTTGTCATCTGACGAATGCGCCTTTTTATTTGTTTTCTCAATAGAAATCAAATCCATATCCCCCAGGTCATTCAGCAGCTTTTTTGCCTTAAAAAACTCCTCCATGCTGTAATCCTTGCCGATTCCTTTCTCAAAATTCTCATAGTCTTTGTCCAACATGGCAAGGTGCTCCTTAGAATATTTAATTTCCTTCTCAATAGAAATCAAATCCATATCCGCCAGATGATTCAGCAAATTTTTTGCTTTGGGGTTAATAATATGTACTGTGATGTTTTGCATGCCGCAAAAATAAGAGAAAAATGGTTCTGAAAAGAAAAAACGAACATGTGATAAGGGCATTTTCTTTGGACAATGGAACCCAACATCAAATCCTTCCCATGTGCCAAAAATGTTGGAAATATGGGTGCATTAAGTTTGGCAAAAGAGCTTAAGAAAAATATATTTGAAGATTCTAATAATTCGAATTAAAATGCAACATACATTATTCCCTGAAGAAAATCCTAGACCTGCTCCGTCTGATCTGGACCTGATTTTATCCAATTCATCTGTAGTCAATACGAAGGTAAAAACCGATTTCAGAAAGGCACTCGACAAAAACCAGCATCTCAAAAAGAAGGTCGATTATGTCAAGGAACTTTGTCTGTACGCGACTAAGATCCTTCATTCGGTGTTACCCGCGGCAGAAAAAGAATACGCTACGGCCTTGTTGGATGAGTTGATAGGTTTGAGTAAATGCTATGATAATCGTCTCTATAAATTTACAGTTAAACGAAAAGAAGCGTTGAAAGAAATTGTGTTCGACAAGGCCATTTTCATGTATAACAACTACCATATACAAGATGCGAAGGAATATATAGAACGGTATAAACCGGAAGATTATGACGAAATTGTATCGGACGAGAAGCAACAGTTGAAGGATGAATTCGCAGAACAATATGGGATAGATCTGGACATGGACGATTTTGAGGGTGAACCGGATTATGAAAAATTGCATGCAAAGTATGGCGAACAATTTGCCAAAATGGATGAAAATACGTATGACCATTTTGCCGGAAGCGAACGAAAGAAAACCAAAAAACAGATTGAACGAGACGAAAAGCGCAAAGAGGACGAGAAGCTTCTCAACACAGATATAAGCAGATTATTTAAACAACTCGCGCTGAAACTTCATCCAGATAAAGAGCAAGATGAGTTGCTGAAAACAGAAAAAGAGGAATTGATGAAACGAATTACGTTGGCACGTGATGAGAACGATATTTTTGAACTGCTCAGCATGCACTCAATGATTGCAAGAGATGATTTATCATTAAAAAAGGATATTCTTGATGAGGATTCAATGAAGAGGCTTACGAAACTTATTAGAGAAAAGAACAAGCAACTTGATTTAGATATCTGGCATATGCATCGCGAAACACCAGGGATGTGCGAAGTTCCAACAATTCAGATGAATGAGGATCGAATGAAGCGAGAGATTCAATTCGAAATTGAATCAAGAAGAGATATGTTATTGGATTCAGTGCTATTAATTCAAACAAATATCGACCAGTTTTCAATTAATAATAAATCGATTAACAGTTATATTGATGCATGGTTGGAAAGGCAGACTCATCAAGGTATGATGAACGATTTTTTTGATGATATGTTTGATTCGTTTTAAACAGCGGTTTAGTTTTTTAATGAAAAAATAGCCGTCTTTTACAACGGCTATTCAATTTGTTTCTATTCGACAGACTCATGACCTTTCTTTTTATATGGTCTTCCTTCATTTCCGGCCATCTTTACAATTTTTGGTTTAAAAGAGCCAACCACATCTACAAGATTCTGTTGCGCCTTCATCACCATATCAATATCCTTGTATACAAAAGGCGATTCATCCAGCCCGCCTCCCATCAGGATTACATCATATTCCTCTAAGATATCTCGCATAGCCTTAGGTGTGATTATATTCATGGCGGCAGTACGGCTCAGAATCCTTCCCGCTCCATGCGAAGCCGAATTGACGGAGGCCGTTTCCCCTTTTCCTTTTACAATGTAACCTGTGGCTGTCATGGAGCCTGGGATAATACCCAACACATTTTTTCCTGCAGGTGTGGCACCTTTCCGGTGAACAATAAGTTCGCGACCTTCGTGCATTTCCTTCCATGCAAAATTATGATGGTTCTCTACCCGCCGGATCGGTTTTGTATGAAGTCGTTTTGCGATTTTGTCATGGATAATATGATGACATGCAGACGCGTAATCGCCTGCAAGATTCATAGAAAGCCAGTACTCCATGCCTTCTTCCTCGTTCAGATCAAGCCATGCAAGGTTAGATGCGTCCTTTGGTAATCGTCTTTTTTGTTTGGCAAGCTTCGTAAAATGGCCCGCAATTAAGGCACCTAATGCCCTAGATCCGGAATGCGTGAGAAGACCGATATATTGACCGGGTTTTGTTTTTAAGATTTCATCTTCTTCGCTGATTGTAACGATGCCAAATTCTGCAAAGTGATTCCCGCTTCCTGATGAGCCAAGCTGTTTCCAAGCTTTTCCATGTAATGACCGTAGTAAAGGAATTTCTGTGAATAACGGATTTTCCATTACCTCATGATTGCTGGCTGTTTTGAATTGAGCACCGGATCCGAATAATGTTGCGTCATCCAGTTCCTTTACAAAGAACGATTCTTTTGCTTTCAATTCTGACGGGTGAAGATCAAATATACTCAGGCACATTCGGCAACCAATATCGACACCCACGCCATAAGGGATAATCGCATTTTCAGTGGCCAACACACCTCCGATAGGAAGGCCATATCCATGATGTGCATCAGGCATCAGGGCACCTGCTCTCGACACCGGCAGTTTGGCGGCTATATACATTTGCTGCATGGCAGACGGTTCTATATGTTCGCTTCCGAACGTATTGAATGGAATGCCGGAATTATTCAAAGAAATCTCAGGGTCAGATACGGTTTTACGTTCTGTTAGTCGTTCTGCAATTTTGTATAAAATCTCGTCATCGAGAAAAGAAGAAGGATCGGCCAGCACATTTTTCAAAATGGTAGTTGCCTCTTCAGTCGTATGATATTTATAATGAGTCTGCATGATCTCCATCGCTACAGGAATGACTGGAGATTGAGGATAACCCATTTCCCGTAATTCTTTCGCTGTTATTTTTAGTTTCATAATTTTTTTTTTAATTGTTGAGGATGCGCTCCCGTCTGAAACCAATAACCTCGATCTTTGGCACAGGAGTATATACCTCGTGTTGATTCATAATTTCTGATACTGTCATTCCTTCATTGATCACGTTGTGAAACCCCGCGTGTCTACTTAATGCGTTCGATTTCTCAACAGACAATTTACCGAATTCATACTTAGCGATCAAACGTCCTTTTCGTAAAAGTGCGTTATCAACTAAGCTCAATTCACTGTTGAAAGTACAAATAAGTTGAACACTCAGGCAATCGCTTAATAACCCGTCACTGATATTCAGAAGATTACTTACGGAGCTGTTATGAGTGTAACGGCGGTCCATGATAATATTCTCTGCGTCTTCGATGATCAGTACTGAATTCGGATTGTCAAGCAGGATGTCGATAAAGTCAGGATTCATCAGGTTAGAGGCAACGGAGGGCGATACAAACAGAATTTTCTTTTGTTATCCACCGATCAGGTGACGCAGATACGTGGTTTTTCCAGTGCCCGGTAAACCGTGCAACAAAACAATACCCTTGTCGTTCTCTGTACTCAACCTGTCGCGTATCGATTTATCTATGTCCATAAAATTATCATTGTAATAAAGATTCAGATCAAGTTCCGTTGGTTTGATATCGATCGCTTTTAGGTCGAGCCTTCCTGCCTTCAAGGTGATGATATTGATCTCTGTCGGTTCATCCTTCGATTCCGCTTTAAAGGTCTTCACCACATCAATAAATTCATCCACGAAAGATTGCGCCTCATACCCATATTGAAGTTCCACATAATCGTCGCCAATATCCAGTATAACTTCATTACTAAGAATCATGACCAGGTGGCTGACCTCATGGTTGTTCTTGTGATGTACATAGTATGCTTTCTTATACTCTTCAAGAATGAGCGATTGATAGATATCATGGATCAACGTCAGCACTTTTTCACGGTCTACATCAGCGATGAAATACTCATTCGGCAACTGTTTAAATTCATTCAGGAACAAGGCCCTGGTCTGTAAAAAGTTGGTGTCAAAATCCTGATATAATGGCCGTCTTTTTTGAAATGCAGCCACCTTTTCAGACACTTTCCTTTTTTTAGAAAGGATATGTTGTATTAATGTTTTCATTTTTATTGTTTAAAATGAGCATCCCCATCACCCCGGGGATGCTCTTACTTTTTACCCGGGAGGTACCAGGATAGTTTTCAACTGATCAAGTAATGCGCCATTGCCTGTGACACTGATACTGTTGATATTGTCTGAGATCTTTTCAACAAATTCCATCTCCTTCAATTTGTAAAGCATGGGATTATCTTCCATGAGTTTAGCAGTATTCAACAAACTTCTTGTACTGGCAGTTTCCTCTCTTCTCATGATGGTGTTGGCCTGTGCTTTTTTCTCAGCCACCAAAACCTGATTCATGATTTCCTTAACATCGCCGGGAAGGATAAGATCCCTGATACCAAAGCTTTCGACGATAACACCTAATTGTTCGGCCTTATCTTTTACAGTCTCAAGAACACACAAATTGATGCTTTCTTTCTTCTCCATGAGTTCGTCGAAATTAAGTCTTCCGGTGTATTCTCTTAGGGCCAGTTGCATGGCAACATACAATTGCTTCTCGAAATCTTTGTTGTCAATAAGCGCCTTTTGAATATCGCTGATCTTGAACGTTGCAAAGGCATTCATCCTGATATTGGCTTTATCTTTTGAAAGAATTTCCTGCCCACTAATCTCAATCTGCTGCATCCTTGTATCTGTTTTTAGAACCGCTACCGGTGTTACATTTTTCCAGAAGGAATACGTACCGCTGTCAAGAACCCTGTTGAATTTCCCATCGATTAACAACACGCCTTTTTCGTTACTGTCGACCGTAAAATTTCTGATAGAATTAATTAGCAATTTATTGTTGAGCAATGAAGATGTTATGTCTGGTGGAATTTCAACCCTGGTATTATCAAGTTTTATAAAACTGTAATTGATAACACTCTTCCAGAAAATGTATCTTCCTTCGGGTAAGATAGCCGTAAGGATACCATCCCTGAATTTCAACGCGATTTCATTTTCTTTTACTTCAAGAAGAATGGTTGCGTTTACAAAATGCTCATCTTCCATCAGGATATTTAATTCGACCGGTGATGTGAAGTCAGCTCTGCTATCGTAAGTATACGCATCTTCATTGAAGCCTATCCAGTAGGTCCCTTTTTCTAAAAGTCGTTGGTATTCTCCGTTTTTAAATACCAATGCTTTTTCATACTTGTTTAATGTCAATCTTGCGATCATTTTAATTTGTTTTAAACGTTAAAAAATAAAGCCGGAATAAATTATCTCTGATTACGACGGAATGATGCGTTGCATGTCTGTTGCAGATCGTGTTCATTAGTTCTCAACGTGTTGTCAGCATCGACAAACTGTCAGAAAGTATGAAGAAAAACCTTACAGGCCTGTGCAGTAACATTGCTGGTTGGAATCTGATTGCCGGTAGTAAACAGCAGGGTTGCTGTTTATTCAGGCAGATTATTGATTCCGGCTTTTAATAGTGCTATGTTAAGAGGTTAGCGAACCTGCTGGTTAAGCATCCTGAGTGCTTTGAGTATCCATTTCTCAATTCATATGTATAGTATGAAGAAGGATTCGAACCTTCATTGAAGCCTGTTGATCTACCATTGATCTATCGCAGTTTTATGCGAGAGGGAATCGAACCCCCAACATACAGAGTGTGTGTTGGGCACTATCACGAGTAACAAAAGCATACAGAACGTTACAACGACTGCACTGCCGTGCGCATGGAAGGCACAAGCTGTAATTTGTTTTATCATGATCAATACCCATCTTCCTTTCCGGGAAGTTTTTTTGCTGATATTCATCAGCGATTTCTTTGTAAGAGCTATGTGGATGGAACCGGATTCGAACTGGTACGGTCGGTGCTTCAAAACGATGCTCTACCATTGGAGCTATCCATCCGTTTTTTAGTGTAACAAATAAAAAACCCGGTCGTATGCAGACCGGGTATCAGAACATTCATAATGATTTTATCAATGTAAAAGAACAGGTCTGTTTTTCTTCAGTAAAAAGCAAAAGCGTGAATCACTTAGTGGGCTGTCTGCTGAGAATAATTTGTTTTCGATATTTAGTATAGTCATGTTTTTGTATTTGTTTTTTTAGTTTGAAAAAAAGAAGGCAATAAAAAACCCCGGTGTCTTTACCGGGGCGTATCGCTGTAATATAGATGAATACTACATTTGATGCGCCCTGATAGGAAAACTGTACCCCAGACAATCACGGTTGTCTTTTGAAGTAATATGTTTACATGTTATCTGCATTTTTTTTCTTTTTGAGAGTGCAAAGATTAATGGATTATTTTTACTACGCAAGTTTTTTTTTAAAAAATATTTTTATCAACACAAAATGTCGAACTAAAAATGCGTTTGGAGTTGAGTGATGACAAGCATTGTAGTGCTTAAAAAGAAAATTAAAAAAAGATTGTCAGGAGATGTGTCGTTTATGAATATATTAGCTAAAGATGATATTAAATAGTTGTTCTGATAGGTATTGATTTTATATAAGGTGCTCAAAATAATTTTCGGGATGTATGACAAGACATTCTTTTGGTTCATAGCTATCAATAAATGTTGAATTAAATTTTGTTTTTGCGTTTGGATTCCGTTTGATTTCTATGACGGTTAATTCACCGTCTTTTTCTATTACTACATCAATTTCCTGTTGACCTTGGGTACGCCAGAAATACAAATTTTTCCAGCCTCCTTCATATTTATTTTTCTTCCACACCTCGCTCATTATATAATTCTCCCACAAGGAACCTATATCCTGACGGCTTTCAACCGTTTTGTAATCTTGTATCAATGCATTCCGGACGCCAGTATCAAAGAAGAAAATTTTCCGACTTTTCTTTAATTCATTTCTGATATTTCTGTTGAAACTGTTGATTCTAAAAATAATATAATACTGTTCCAGAATTTCTATGTATTTCTCAATCGTCTCTTTGTCAAGTTGCACCATTTGTGAAAGTTCGTTGTAACTAACCTGACTCCCGATCTGCAAGGCCAGGGCTTTTAACAGCAAAATAAATTTCTCCGGTTTCTTTAAGCCTCCCTACATGAAGACCTCCTTATACAAATAGCTTTCGGTTAATTCTCTTAGAATTTCTTTTGCCTTATCTGGACTATTGACAACGGCAGGATATGAACCATAAATAAGTCTTTGATTTAAATTTTGTTTTTCCTTAAATACATTTGTATGGTTTGCTAATTCCTTAAACGTAAGCGGATATAAATGGTATTCCCATTTTCTTCCGGTTAATGGTTCATTGAGTTTGTTTTTTAAATCGAATGCAGATGAGCCAGTAGCCAATACCTGTATGTCTTTGAAATGGTCGATAATAAGTTTAAGTTTTCGGCCAATATCATGAATAAGCTGCGCCTCGTCAATGACCAATACGTTATTGTCTCCGAGTATAATTTTTAGTCGTTCTATGGAAATATTGTCTAATAGTTGAAGAACTTCCGGCTCATCAGCCGTAAGCCAAATTACCTTTTCTTCATTTTCTTAAGATGTGTGAATAAAGTGGTTTTGCCAACCTGTCTGGCTCCCAGTAGAATGATTCCTCTTCCCTGAAATAGTTGATCCTTGATTTCCTTTGTAATAGTTCGGGTTATCAAAAAACTCAATTATGATGTAAAAAATATAATAATTTTCGATTTGAATCGAGAAATATGATCATAATTTTCGGTTTGAATCGAGAAATATGATCATAATTTTCGGTTTGATGCTATTTAAAATGAAAGTATATGATTTTAATGACTATCCGTATTAGTACTGAATGGCAGGTTTTTTACAATTGAGATAAAAGACAATGCCTTCATCAAAGTCGCTACCAGCAAGCGTTTAGGCACCCCTCTCTTCGAGCTCTGTCTCCTGAGCATGTCGAAGGAGGGGCCGGGGGTGAGGTCGTATTGAAAGCACTTGGGGAGCTTTACGGATAATCATATAGGGTTTGATGATGCAGACAAGGAGAGCACAAGAAGCCACCGCACGGAAGCAACGCCATTCTTGCGTCAGTTTGAGGTTTGTGGATGCAGACAAAGAGAGCACAAGAAGCCACCGCATAGAAGCAACGCCTCATTCTTGCGCCAGTATGAGTTGCCACAAATCTGTTTGCCACAGATATAACAGACCTGCCCGGCCGGCAGACGGGTTGCACAGATAAATACATACGCTTGACCTCTAAACAGCCATAAGATTCAATTTATGTTTTGCTCTGATCTGCGAAATCTGGTAAATCAGCGGCTCAATATTATCCGAATACCCGCAGTTTTATTGTTTTGAAAACATGTACTTCCTGTTGCTTTTCGTGAGTGATTGTAGCGGAAATCCCACACGCCTCGTGTGGATTGAAGCGGAAAGCACGACCGCGCGGCATACATTTTTCTCCATCCGATAAGTTTAAAGCGCGGGCACGCCCAAGTGTATTAGTTGTGAAAGTTTAAATATCCAACCCAAATTTCTTTCCGCATTCGATAGCTTCTTCATAACCCGCATCAGTATGTCGGAGGACACCCATAGCCGGATCATTATAAAGAACTCTCTTCAAACGTTCGTCTGCGTCGGTGGTTCCGTCTGCGACAATTACCATACCAGCATGTAAGCTATAACCCATGCCCACACCGCCACCATGATGGAAAGAAACCCAACTCGCGCCGCCGGCAGTATTGATCAATGCATTTAAAATCGGCCAGTCGGCCACGGCATCGCTGCCATCTTTCATGGCTTCGGTTTCACGGTTTGGTGAAGCCACACTGCCACAATCAAGATGATCGCGGCCTATCACGATGGGTGCTTTTAATTCACCATTTCGGACCATTTCATTAAAGAGCAAGCCTGCCTTTTCACGTTCGCCCATACCCAGCCAGCAGATACGTGCAGGCAATCCCTGGAAGGCGATACGTTCTCTGGCCATGTTCAACCAGCGTATCAAACCTGTATTTTCTGGGAATAATTTCTTGAGGGCTTCGTCTGTTTTATAAATATCTTCAGGGTCGCCGCTCAATGCTACCCAGCGGAAAGGCCCTTTTCCTTCGCAGAATAAAGGACGAATATAGGCGGGAACAAAGCCCGGAAAGTCAAAAGCATTTTCCACACCACGTTTATCTTTTGCCTGACCGCGAAGATTATTTCCGTAATCAAATGTGATGGCACCTCGCTTCTGCAATTCAAGCATTTGGGTTACGTGCTTTGCCATTGTATCCAGACTTAGTTTGCAATATTCATCGGGATCAGATTCACGTAAAACCTTTGCTTCTTCCACACTTAGTCCTTCGGGGAAATAGCCAATCAGTTCATCATGTGCAGAGGTTTGGTCGGTAAGCGTATCAGGAATAATATTCCGGTCGATGAGATGTTGCAGGAGATCCACCGCATTACAAACCACGCCGATCGAGATGGCTTCATTGTGTTGTTTCGCCCTCAGTGCTTCGTCAATGGCTTCATCAATATTGAGAAACATTTTATCGATATATTTTGTGTCGATTCTTTTTTGGATACGCCATTCCTCAACATCCGCTGCAAGACAAACGCCTTCGTTCATTGTGATGGCGAGAGGTTGAGCGCCACCCATACCGCCAAGTCCGGCAGTCACATTCAATGTGCCTTTCAGACTATTATTGAAATGTTTACTGGCAAGACTTAAATAGGTTTCGTAGGTTCCCTGAACAATACCCTGACTACCGATATAGATCCAACTGCCGGCGGTCATTTGTCCGTACATCATTAATCCTTTTGCATCGAGTTCACGGAAATGTTCCCAGGTGGCCCATTTACCAACAAGATTAGAATTTGCGATCAACACCCTGGGCGCATCTTTATGGCTTCGAAGAACGCCAACCGGTTTTCCGCTTTGTACCATCAGGGTTTCATCTTCTTCGAGGTTCTTAAGAAGTTCGATGATCTTATCGTAACTCTCCCAGTTACGGGCGGCTTTTCCGAGTCCGCCGTAAACGATCAGGTCTTCGGGACGTTCGGCCACATCCGGATCAAGGTTATTTTGAAGCATACGGAAGGCGGCTTCTGTTACCCAGTTTTTACAATGAAGTTGAGTACCCGTGGGGGATTTGATGATACCTCTTGTGGACATGATGTTAGAATTACGAATGATGTAGTAAAAGATTTGAATGACGGGCGCAAAAATAAGGTTCAGTTCGCGAAGAATAAGGTTGTTGAGAAAGAAAGATTGGAGTAATACATAGGATTGAATAATAGATCATCGAAATTTCAATATTAACGGAAGTTTGAGGCGTTGGAAATGTGTACTGAAACTTGCGCTTAGTATTTCCATCTCACTTTTATGGCAAAGAATATTATCTTGCAATGTAATGTACAAGGTGAGAAATGCATTTAAAGAAGATTTAATGCTCTATGATGAGGACCATGAAAGCACGAGTTGCCGACACACAGTGTCAACACTTCATTCTTGCGCCGGTGAGGGTGCTGAGGGCTTTGCTGTACTTAGGTCCGTTATTGATACTGCCATCAAGTCTGGGAAGCAAGTGCTGCACGCTTTAAGCTTAATCGCTAAATTGAGAACTGAATAGTTACCAATAAAAGATAAAAGAGAATTGTATAATGCAATAGGCCAATTAATAGTAAGCACAGATAAGAATGAAATAGATGTGAGTACATTAAGTAAAGGAATGTATTATTTAAAGGTAAGTAATCAAGTAAAGAAGATTTTAATTGAGTAATAAAAAATGAATGAAGAATGAAAATGTATACATGGGCACAAGTTGCCACCGCTGCAAAGCCTACGCCTCAAACTTGCGCCAGTGGAGGAAATGCTGTATACAGGGCCAGGGTAATAATTGGGATGATTAATTCCGGTATTCACTACGATGATATTATCATTTGCAACAGCCAGGGTGTGTATAAAAATGGGAACAGCAAATTGCAGGAGCAACTAAATTCCTTAAATGATGTAATTAAAAGAAAAGAATTAGAAGAAGCAGGTGTAATGTTATATCCGAATCCTGCCACCTCAAGTGTAGATATTCAATATGTTATTGATAAGAATGAAGAGGCTGACTTAATCTTTTATGATATGCTTGGGAATGTTGTTAAAACTGTAAAGTTGTTTAGTAACGTAACTAAAAAAACACTGCTGATCGATGATTTTGCTAGAGGATTATACATATACCAATTTAATACAAACTCCGGTAGACGCTATGTCGGAAAATTAATAAAAGAATAGATGAACAAGAATCTCACTATTGAATTTATATTATTCTTCGTACTTATTAGTCAGGTAATAAAGTCGCAGGAATTTAAACGGAATAATAATTGGGCGATGGGGTTCGTTCCTGTAGTTGTATTCAATTTTAATTCTGGCTTTGCAGTTGATACATTACAACAAGTAGATGCTCTTGAAAATAGTTCTTGTATCTCTGACACTAATGGCAAATTAATTATTTTTAATACTGGTTTTAATCTAGGGGATTCTGATGGATTTTTGTTGCAAAATGGTGATAACATTAATTGCCCAAAAGGGCA